>WNGD01004044.1_pt1 | contig 19262 bp, 18 predicted proteins | sample 5400671 | NCBI WGS metagenome assembly WNGD01 (sample SAMN13153369, study PRJNA577476) | soil metagenome | isolation source: 40 cm soil or saprolite under grassland replicate 2 | place: USA:California | collected 2016-06-15
GCCCCGGCGACGTCCGCCACGTCTTCGCCTCCCCGGCGCTCGCCGCGCAACGCCTCGGCTTCCGCGCCACGATCGGCTTCGCCGACGGCATGGCCGAACTCGCCCCCGCCCCGCTCCGCGCCCCGGCCACCGCCCCGGCGCCGGCCCGCTAGCCTCCGATCGGGAATGCCCTACCAGCGGGTCGCGAACAGCACCTGCACGACCACGGCCTGGGCGGCCAGCAGCCCTGCCACCAGCGGCAGCCGCGCCCGCCACGAGAGCAGCTGGCGGGTCGCGGGGACCAGGACCAGCGGAATGAGGAACTGGAAGATGCGCTCCACCTCGCCCTTGCTGAAGTCCCAGGAGGCGGCGGCGAGCAGGGTCGCCAGCGCGGCGGCGTCCACCGAGCACCAGGCCCGCTCGCGCACCACGCCGACCGCGCGGACCGCCAGCGCCGCCGTGAGCGGCGCGCCCAGCATGCCGACGAACGCGACGACGTCGCCGGGCAGCCACAGCGCCAGCGAGCGCCCCGCCGACCCGGGTGCCGCCTGGTAGGCGCGGTGCACCGCCGCCGCCACCGCGGGCACGTCGTACCCGGTGGTCAGCCACAGCAGCCCGGCGAGGCCGGCGGCGACGGCGGCGGTCCCGGCCGCCCAGCGCGCCACCGCCATCCGCTCCCTGCCTGGATCCTGGCCACCCCGGGCGGCGGCGAGCTGCCCGCAGGCGCGCACCCCGAGGAACGCCAGCAGCAGCACCGCCGAGAAGGTGAGCATCGAGGCCGCCCACAGCAGCGCCCCGCCCGCGACCGTCCAGCCCGCCGAGCGGCGCACCAGGCCCCGGTGCGCGGCCAGCACCGCCCCGGCCAGCACCGCCGCGAACACCGCGTCGGCCGAGGTCGCCAGGTACAGCACCACCCCCGGCGACAGGCACCACAGCGCCAGCGCCCGGCGCCCGCCCCGCTCTCCCAGCTCGTCGCGGGCGAGGCCCCCAGCGGCGACCGCGCCGAGCGCCCCGATCGCCACCGTCGCCAGCGCCGCCGCCATCAGGCCGGGCCGGGCCCTGGCGACCAGCGCGTAGAACACCATCGCCCCGGCCGGATGGCCGGTGGCGTGGCTCGGCAGCAGCGCCAGCAGCCGCGGGAAGTGCCGCAGGAAGGCTGGGATCGCGCCGACCTGCCCGACCCCGGCCGGGTACTCGCCGGCGTAGTCGAACGGTGCCGCCCAGGCGTGCGGCCCGCCGCCCAGCGCCGCGACCGCAAGCGCCAGCACGGCCACCAGCCCAGCTGACAGCGCCACCTGCGCCCACCAGGTGACCCCCGACCGGTACAGCGCCACCACGGCGACGGCCGCCGCGGCGATCACCGGCAGCGCCGCCAGCGCCCACCCGGCCGCCAGCCGCGGATGCGGGAACACGTAGAACGGGAAGGCGAAGTAGTACGGCACGCTCGGCACGCTGAACGGCACCCGCCCCCAGTGGCGCAGGTAGAGCCAGCCGGTCGTCCCGACCGCCACCACCACGCCCGCCGCCACCGCCGTCGCGAGGGCGAACCCCCGCCCGGGAGCTTCCGCCGGCCGCGCCGCCTCCACCCGGACGCTGGCCGGGGATTCGGGAGGTCCGGGGGGCCGGGGAGGTCCAGGGGACGCGGTCGCGCTGCCGGTCGCGCTGTCCATGCCCCGGACCCTATCCGTCCGCGGATTCCGCGAGCCGGCCGCCGCCGCGTTCGTCACCGCCTCGTAAGGACCACGCCCGCGGCTCGTCAGAACCCACCGCCACGCTGGAGGCATGGATCCCGTCACCCTCCGGCCCGTTGGCCGCTCCCCCGATCTGCCCCCCGATCTGTCCCGCGTCGCCGTGGTGCTGCCCGCGCTCAACGAAGCCGCCGCGCTGCCGGCCGCGCTGGCGTCGTGGGCGCCGGAGGTCGACCTGGTGGTGGTGGACAACGGCTCCACCGACGCGACCGCCGCGGTCGCCGCCGGCCTCGGCGCCCGAGTCGTGCGCGAGCCCCGGCGCGGCTTCGGCGCCGCCTGCCTGGCCGGCGTCCTCGCCTGCCCCGACGCCGAGGTGGTCGCCTTCGCCGACGCCGACGGCTCCTTCGACGGCGCCGATCTCGCCGCCGTCGCCGGGCCGGTCCTGGACGGCAGCGCCGACCTGGTGCTCGGCTCCCGCCTGGCCGGCAGCCGCGCCTGTGGGGCGATGAGCCCGCTGGCCGCCCTCGAGAATCGCCTGCTCGCCGGCCTGTGCCGGGCGCTGTTCGGGGTGCGGCTGTCGGACCTCGGCCCGTTCCGGGCGATCCGCCGCGACACCCTGCTCGCCCTCGGCGTCCGCGACCGCGCCCAGGGCTGGCCGCTGGAGATGGTCGCCCGCGCCGCCCGCGCGGGCCTCCGGATCACCGAGGTACCGGTCAGCTACCACCCCCGCGCGGGCGGCGCCAGCAAGGTCTCCGGCTCCCTGCCCGGCACGCTCCGCGCGGCCCGGGACATGGCCGCGGTCACCGCCCGTCTGCTCGCCGAACCAGGACGCAGATGAGCCCGCGCTCCTCGCCGGGTTCCCCAGCGCGCCCGCCAGGTCGTCCCGGCTCGCGCCGCGACGCGCCACGCCGAACCCTGACCGGCGCGCTGGCCGTGATCGCCAAGGAACCGGTCGCCGGGGCCGCCAAGACCCGCCTGATCCCCGCGCTCGGCCCGGACGGGGCAGCGCGGCTGGCGGCGGCGATGCTGGCCGACACCCTCACGATGGTCCGCGGCGTCGGAGCGTCCCCCTGGCTGTGCTTCACCCCGGCCCCTGCCCGAGCGCGGCTCGCCCGCCTCGCGCCCGGCTTCAGCCTGCTCCCCCAGGGCGGCGGCGACCTCGGCGACCGCCTCGCCGCCTGCCTCGACCGCCTCCTCCAGACGCAGCCCCCAGGCGGCGGCCGTGCCGCGATCGTCGGCGCCGACACCCCGCACCTGCCGGCGGCACGCTGCCGGCAGGCGCTCGCACTGCTCGACCACGCCGACCTGGTGCTCGGCCCAGCGCTGGACGGCGGCTACTACCTGGTCGCCGCGCGTACCTGCTGGCCGGAGCTGTTCGCCGGCGTCCCGATGGGCACCGACCGCGTCCTCCAGGCCACCCTCGACCGCGCCGCGCGCCTCGGCCTGCGGGTGGCGCTGCTGCCCGCGCTCCGCGACCTCGACCGCGCCGAGGACCTCCATGCCGCGCTGGAGGGCGACGAGCTGGACCGCGCCCCCCGCACCCGCGCCGCCGCCCGGAAGCTGCTCGCCACGGCTCCCAGGCACGGGCATCGCCTCGGCGACGGCGCCGGTGCGCTCAGCGCCCGGGGATCATCCCGGTGAGCGCCGCGACTGACCCTCGCCACCGACGGGCTTCACGCACTCCCAGGCGGCGTGCATAAAGCTGGGCCGCAGCCAGCTTCGCTCAGCGACCTCGTCGCTGGCGACCACGGTGAGGTCAGCCGGATCGGCGGCCTTGACCATCCCGATCGCGTCGAACTCCCCTGAGATCCCCTCGGGCCAGTCGGTGTCCAGACTCAGCACCCGGCGACGGAAGTCCTGCGTGACCAGCACCGTCGCCGTGAAGCCGTGATCCCGCAGCCGCTCGGTCAGGTCGAAGCCGAACCGCCAGAACACCGGGGTGTTGTCCTCGTGAAACTCTGGCTCGACTGGCGGCGCGGTCGCTGGCTGCACCAGAGGAACCTGGATCAACGCCCGCCCGCCTGGACGAAGCACCCGATGGAGCTCGCGCAAGGCAGCGTCGGTGTCAGGGATATGCTCGAGGACGTGCGCGGTCATCGCCAGATCGAGCGACCCGTCGGCAAGCTCCATCCGCGTCAGATCAAGCTTGAGCTCGGTCCTGTGGGCGCGCTCGTCGTAGTCACTGGCTAGGTAGTCCACCCGGCGTCTCATGGCCTGGCGGTAGTCGTCCCCGAGCCGCGGGCTTGTCTCCAGGACGCGCAGGCCGCGCCGGTACGGCACCCGCTGCACCATGCAGAGGTAGAGGAACCGGTCGCGGCCAACCGCGCCGCAGCGCGGGCATTTCGCGGACTCGCTGTGGAGCCCTCCCTCGAACTGTTCACCGCGCCAGCCGCAGAGCAGACACCAGCAGCCCCGCTTCGGCACGTCTCGGTTGGTCAGCGGCCGCCAAGGCCGATAGCGGATCGGCCGTCGCAACCTCCCCCGAGCGATCTCACTCGTCTTGCGCAGGTAGTGGAGCGTGAGATTCCGCGCGGCGGCAGCATACGACATCGACGGGCTCCTTGGGATCGGCAGGCGACTTGCCGAGAGCTCACGAAGAGAAGACCTCTAGCCACCATTCAACTTTATTGCGGGCGAATGAGCAAAATATCGCCATTACGCACACTCTCCCGAAGGGAGCCCATCAAGTTCGCGATGCTGGTGTCGGTCTGGCTCAGCGCTCTTCAACCAGATCCAAGCTGGTGGAGATGTCGACCCAGCCGCCGATCGTCCCGGGCGACCGGGCAGAAGTCGGCGTGGAAGCCGAACACCCGCTCGATCTTGGTCCGCTGGTCGTCATCAACGCCGTCGGCACGCAGCTGGTAGGTGACGTGGATCCGCTTGACAACCAGGACCTTGCCGTCCAGTTCGATCTCGCCGACCGCGTCTGTCTGAAGACGACCGTCTCCAGAGGAGATACCCTTGGCCTCAAGGGCACCCCCGAAGGTGCGAGTCAGTCACCCGGCGGCAGCGGCCACCAGGTAGTCGAGGGTGGTGGTGTGGGGCTCCTGCTCGTCAGGCTCGATGCCGTAGTGCTCGGCGACCGCGTCGTGCACGCCGAACACCACCGGCTCCTCCAGGGCCGGCAGCGTCGCGGTCCGCAACGGCCCCGCGTGACGCTCACCTCTGAGCGGTAGACAATCTCTCCCATCGCGACTTCCTCTCTGCTCGCGGCGGCTTCCCACTGACTCTTTGAATGAGCTCTCTCACCAGTGATGACGATGGGGCGATCAACTGCCTGCCGGTACATCGTCCGGAAGCAGCCTGAACGAATCATGCCGGCTGAGGGGACGGATCATTCGGAAATGGCGGCGATCCAGGGTAGCGACGACGTCGGTGTGGAACTCACGGGCGAGTGCGACGTTGATGGCATCCGCGAGGCCGATGGCGGGATAGTCGCCGAGCACCGCGTGAGCGACGAGCAAGAATGGGCCAATGTCAGGAACCTCCCAACGTCCGGTCGCGACCAGATCAGTGATGAACCCCAGGACCGCCCTCGCCGGAGTCGGTCCCTGCCGTTTGGCGATCAGGTAGTCGAGTTCGGTGAGGACGCACGGCGAGACAACGACATGACCAACCGTCGTGAAGCCATCCCAGACGGCCTGATGGTGCGCGTCGGTGTCATTGAAGAACGAGAGCAGGGCGGACGTATCCGCGATTACGACCGGAAGGGGCTCAGGCATCCTCGCCGAATCCCTCGAGGAACTCATCGGCCCGCTCGGACAAGTCGGGGGGTCCGCTGAATGTCGGGACAGCGTCGTAGTGACCTATCGGGTCAGTGCGGAACGGGTAAACCGGTGGATCGTCCGGACCATACGGTCGCACAACGGCGATAGGCCGGCCGTTCTTGGTGACGATGACGGTCTCCCCGGCCTCGACACGGGCGAGGACCTGCGCGGTCTGCTGGTTGAGCTCTCGGGCTGTGGCTTCCATGAACCTACTGTACTACGCGTAGTACGCCTATGCCGGCAAGCACCGCTAGCCTAAATGCAGCAGCCAGCGGCCGCCGGCGAGGATCGCGGCGAGGGCGGTGAGGGTGAACAGGGCGACCCAGACCAGGCCGGGGACGCGGGTGAGGCGGGCGAGCTGGTCGGCGTCGGAGTTGGGGGCGCGGCGGCGGCGGCGCTCGTGCTGGAGTTCGACGACGGGGCGGAGCCCGCCGAGGAGCAGGAACCAGGTGAGCAGGTAGGCGAAGGCGGCCTGGACGGAGGCGGGGGTGAGCCAGGAGATCAGGAAGACGGCGGCGCCCGCGGCGAGGACGGTTGCGGCGCCGAAGGGGTTGCGGATCAGTACCAGCATGCCGCCGAGCAGCACCAGGCTGATCCACAGCAGCGCGGTGACGTGGCCGGCGGCGAGCAGCCAGGCGCCGCCGAGGCCGAGCAGCGGCGAGGCGATGTAGCCGGCGGCGCTGGTGAGGACCATCCCGGGGCCGGTCGGCCTGCCCGCCGAGACGGTCACCCCGGAGGTGTCGGCGTGCAGGCGGATGCCGCCGAGCCGCCGGCCGGTGACCAGGGCGGCGAGCGCGTGGCCGCCCTCGTGGGTGATGGTGGCGACGTTGCGCGCGACCCGCCAGGCGCGGTCGGGGACGACCGCCGCCAGCGCCAGCAGCCCGCAGGCCAGCACCAGCCAGGTGGGCGGGTCGGGCTGGGTGCCGAGCACGCGGTGCCAGACCTCGGTGATCGTGTTGATGTCCGCCCTCCCTCCCGTCAAGCGGCGCGCCCGTTGCGTGAGCGCGTTCCGGTGTCGGGTTAGCGTCGCATGGAAAGCCGGGATTCTGCCCGCTCCTGGCTCGGCTCGGTAGGCTCTTGGCATGACTGACTGGGCAACGATTTCGTCGCTGGCCACCGCTGGGGCCACCCTGGCGCTTGCGGTCGCCACCTTCTCGTCGGTGCGCTCGGCCAACCGGGCGGCGCGGACCGCCGAACGGGCGCTGGAGGCGCGGCTGCGCCCGCTGCTGCTGTCCTCCCGGCTGGAGGACCCGACGCAGAAGATCATCTGGGCCGACGAGCACAAGACCACGGTCGGCGGCGGCAGGGCCGCCGTCGAGGTGGGCGCTGACGGCACCATCTACCTGGCCATGTCGGTGCGCAACGTCGGCGCCGGGATGGCGGTGCTGCACGGCTGGTACCCGCGGCCGGAGTGGCTGAGCGGCATTCCGGCGCCGAGCGACGTGCGCCACGAGGACCCCGAGCGGTTCCGGCGCCTGACCCGCGACCTCTTCGTCCCCGCCGGGGACTTCGGCTTCTGGCAGGGCGCCATCCGCGACGCCGACGATCCCCTGCGCGAGGGGCTGCCCGATGCCATCGCGGCGCGGCGGCGCTTCGGCATCGACGTCCTCTACGGCGACCACGAGGGCGGCCAGCGCATCATCAGCCGCTTCACGCTCGCTCCGGCTGCCGACAGCTCCTGGCTGTGCTCGGTCGCCCGGCACTGGAACCTCGACCGGCCCGACCCGCGCTGAATCAGCCGGGGCGCTCCTCCGGGTCGGCCTCCGGCTGCCAGGCGCGCAGCATGAAGCGCCGCAGCTTGCCGGTCGGGGTGCGGGGCAGCGCCTCCAGGAAGGTCACCGCCCGGGGCACCTTGAAGGCGGTCAGCTCGGCCCGGCAGCGGGCGAGCAGCTCCGCCTCCAGCGCCGTCCGGGCCGCCTCACCGCCGTGCGCCGGCCCCGCGACCACGAAGGCACGCAGGTGGGTGGCCCCATTCGGATCGCGGACGGCGGCGACGGCGACCTCGGTGACGCCGTCGTGGGTGGCGAGCAGCCCCTCGATCTCGGCGGGGGCGAGGTTGATCCCGCCGACGTTCTCGATGTCGTCGGCGCGGCCGGCCATGCGCACGAACCCGTCGTCGTCGAGCACCGCCAGGTCGCCGCTGCGCAGCCACTCGCCGTGGAGCGCCGCGGCGGTGGCTTCCGGGTTGTTCCAGTACCCGAGCAGCACGGTCGGGCCGTTGACCCACAGGACGCCCTGCTCCCCCGGCTCCGCCGGCCTCCCACGGACAGCATCGCTTCGCTCGCCTGCGTGCTCGGCCGGCGGGCACGGCCTGGCCGCCTCCCCGCCGGCGTCGCCGCCGGCGCGGACCTCGACCTGGTAGGGCGGCAGGGCCCGGCCGACGGTGCCGTCGCGCCAGGCGTCGGGGGTGTTGGAGACGAAGGTCTGCCCCACCTCGGTGGAGCCGAGGCCGTCCAGGACAAGGCAGCCGAAGGCGGCGCGGACCCGTTCGGCCAGGGCGGGCAGCAGCGCCTCGCCCGCCGAGACGGCCAGGCGCAGGTCGCGGGTGGGCGGCCTCCCTCCGGCAACGGCGGCGAGCAGGTTGGCGTAGAGGGTCGGCACGGCGAACAGGATGGTTGGCTGGTGGCGCTCCAGCAGCGCGCCGATCGCCTCGGGCCGGGGCCGCCCGGGGTGCAGCACGGCGCTGGCGCCCGACAGCAGCGGGAACGCCAGCGAGTTGCCGAGCCCGTAGGCGAAGTACAGCTTGGAGGCCGAGAACAGCACGTCGTCCTCGCGGACCCGCAGCGCCCGCCGCGCGAACGCCTGGAAGTAGACCTCCAGGTCCCGGTGGCGGTGCAGCGCCGCCTTGGGCCGCCCGGTGGTGCCGGAGGTGAACTGCGCGTAGGCGGGCGTCTCGGGGGTGACCGGCGCGGCGGGGGCCGGCTCCACCTGGCGGATTCCAGCCGCCAGCCCTCCAGCCAAAAGGACCGGCACCGGAGCGAAGCGCCCAGCCAGCTCGTCGCCGCAGACCACGGTCGAGGGCGTGGCGTCCTCCAGCATGGCGGCGTGGTCGGCGGCGGCGAGCCGCGGGTTGACCGGCACGGCGATGGCGCCGAGCCGGGCGGCGCCGAGGAACGCCCAGGCGAACTCGACCCCGTCGGGCAGGGCGATCAGCACCCGGTCGCCAGGGCCGACGCCGTGGCGTGCCAGCAGCGCGGCGGTGCGGGCGGCGCCGTCGTGCACCGCGCCGTGGGTGTAGCGCTCGTCCCCGACCAGGAAGGCGCTGCGGTCGCGCCAGCCGGAGCGGGCGGCCAGCGTGGCGAGCCGCTCCGCGAGGTTGTGCCGGCGCTCCCCCATCTCGCGGAGATGTTACCGCCTGTTCCTGCCTGTTACTGCTTCGCGAGGCTGTAGAGCTGCGGGCCGAGCCAGTCCCACACCAGGGTGGCGCCGTCGGCGGTGAAGTGGACGCCGTCATAGCGGACCTTGGTCCCGTTGGCCGGGTCCTGCTGGTCGCTGGGGCAGAGGAAGTCGCGCAGGGGGAGCACGGTGACCTGGTCGCGGTGCGCGGCGGCGAAGCGGCCGAGGACCTGGTTCAGCCAGACGCCCCTGGCGGGGTCGTCGCGGGCCTTGGCGATCCAGGCGTAGGCGTCGGCGGTCTGCGGCTCCTGGAAGCAGGGCACGTTGAGGATCGCGATCCGGCGGCTGACCGGTGCCAGGGTGCCGATGGCGAGCTGCAGCTCGCTGTCGAGGTAGCGCTCGTCGTCGGTGCTGCCGGCCCGCAGGGTGCGCCCGCCGACCCGCTTGTCGAGCACCTCCCAGGCGCCGATCAGCAGCACCGACACGTCCGGGTGGAAGGCGGCCGCGTCGGCGCGCCAGCGGGTCGGCCAGGTGGTGCACTTCGGGTCGACCGCCTGCACCGCGCCCTCGTCCTGGTTGACGCTGGGCGCGCGGGCCAGGCCGCAGCCGATGTCGGTGTCGCCGCCCAGCGTCATCCTCGGCACGGCCCCCTGCTGGTAGTTGTAGCCGAGCGTGAAGGCCACCGAGTCCCCCACCAGGAACACCCGGAACCCGTTGCCGCCGCTGCCTGGCGCTTGCCCGGCGCCCGTGCCGCTGCCCGGGGGCGGCACGGTGGGGAGGCCGGCCGGCCCGGTACCCGCCCGCAGGGTGGCGCCCTCCGCGCCAGCGCCGGGACCGGCGGCGGTGGTGAGCACCAGCAGCGCTGCCAGCCCCACCACCGCCCCGGCCGTCGCCGGCCGCGCCAGGCCCCGGCGGCGCAGGGCGCCCTGGCGGATCGGCTGCTCCAGCAGGAAATACGAGAGGAGCGCCAGCGCGAAGGTGGCCGCCAGCCGCACGGCGAGCAGCGGCACCGGGCCCAGGCGGGTCCGCTCCGGCGACAGCGCCACGTCCACAGGCCAGTGCCACAGGTACAGCCCGTAGGAGATGCGCCCGATCGCCGGCAGGGGTGCCAGCGAGAGCAGCTCCCGGACCCGCCCGTCGCCCTCCGGCTGGACCGCCGCGACGATCGCGCCGGCCGCCGCGACCGCCGCCAGCGCGAACCCGCCCCGGTACAGCCAGGTGGCGGTGTCGGGCACCCGCAGCATCAGCGCGGCCAGCCCGCCGAGCCCGGCGACCCCGAGGCTGTCGGCGAGCACCCGCGGCAGCGGCCGGCCGAGCCGTGCCAGCGCGATCGCCAGGGCGCCGCCGAGCAGCAGCGCCTGCGCCCGCGTGTCGGTGCCGTAGTAGACCCGCGAGGGGTCGGTGCCCGGCTGGTACAGCAGTGCCATCAGCAGCGCCGATCCGAGCGCGCCGAGCAGCACCAGCCCGAGCAGCGGCGTGGGCAGCCCCCGGCGGGCCCGCCGCCCGGCCAGCCCGAGCAGGCCGAGCAGCAGCAGCGGCCACAGCAGGTAGTACTGCTCCTCGATGCCCAGCGACCACATGTGGGTGAGCGGCGACGGGTCGCCGAACTGCGCGAAGTACGGCAGGTGGCTGATGGCGAAACGCCAGTTGGCGGCATACCCGAGGGTCGCCAGCCCGTCCCAGCGCAGCCGCGCCCGGGTCGCCGCCGGCGCCAGCAGCGCCCCGTAGGCGGCCACCGCCGCCAGCATCAGGAACAGCGCCGGCAGCAGCCGCCGCGCCCGCCGGGCCCAGAAGCCCTTCAGGTCGATCCCGCCGCGCCCTTCCCACTCGGCCAGCAGCAGCGTGGTGATCAGGTAGCCAGACAGCACGAAGAAAAGGTCGACGCCGAGGAACCCCCCGGGCACCCATCCCACCTGCCCGTGGTAGAGCAGCACCGCCGCGACGGCGAGCGCCCGCAGCCCGTCGAGGGCGGGCTGGTACGGACAGGAACGCTGCAGCGCCACAAAGCCGCGAGATTCCACCGTTGGTCCTCGTCCTTTGTCAGGGGCAGCGGACGAGCGGCAACCACGAAGGCTACCGGACGGTAACAAACCCTATCACGCGGCACAAGCGGTTCAAGCCCCGGTCTCCTCCCCCAGCCAGGCGAGGTAGTCGGCGTTGCCGTCGCTGACCGGCACGGCGATCACCTCGGGGACCTCGTAGGCGTGGTGCTCCCTGACGTAGGCGGCGAGGCGCTGGAACCGTGCGGCGGTGGTCTTGGCGAGGCAGAGCCACTCGTCGGCGCGGTGGCGCTCGCCCTGCCACCAGAAGACGCTCCAGACCGGGCCGACGACCTGCACCGCCGCGGCCAGGCGTTCGGTGACGATGCCCTCCGCCAGCCGCCTGGCCGCGGCTTCGTCCGGGACCGCGACCGTCACCTGTAAGGGGACGATGCCTTTGCCCTTGCCTTGTTCGACCATGTCACCCCACCAGGGTTCCGGGGACGGCACCGTCGAGTGCCGCCAGATCGTCGGCGTCGAGGACGAGGTCGGCGGCGCCGAGCCAACCGTCGACCTGGGAGGCCTTGCGGGCGCCGACGATCGCGGCGGTCACCCCCGTCTGCGCGGCCACCCAGGCGACCGCGACCGCGGCCACGGAGACGCCGTAGCGGGCCGCGATCGGCCGCAGCGACTCGGCCACGGCCAGGTTGGCCGACAGCCGGGGCTCCTGGAACTGCTCGTCGCGGCGGCGCCAGTCGTCGCGGGCGAGCTCAGCCAGCCGCTGCTCGCTGAACGCGCCGGAGAGCAGGCCAGACTGCATCGGGCTGTAGCAGATCGCCCCGGTGCCGTGCGCCACACACCAGGGCAGCAGCACCTCGAGCGCGCTCCGGTCGATCAGCGACAGCGGCGGCTGCAGCGCGTCGACATGGCGGATCCGCTCGCAGCGCTCCAGCAACGCCACGTCGAAGTTGGAGACGCCGAGGCGGCGGACCTTGCCGGCGTCGGCCAGCGCCGCCATGGCGGCCCACGACGCCTCGATCGGCGTACCGGTCTGCCGGTCGGGCCAGTGGATCAGGAACAGGTCGATCGCCTCGGCGCCGAGGCGGCGCAGGCTCTCGTCCACCTCTCGCCGGATCGTCTGGGGCCGCAGGTCGTAGAGGTCGCGGCGCCCGTCGGCCCAGAGCCCGCACTTGGTGGCGACGACGATCCGGTCGCGGTCGGCCCGCTGGCGCAGGACCCGGCCGACCAGCAGCTCGGAGTGGCCAAGGCCGTAGGCCGGCGCGGTGTCGATCCAGTTCACCCCCGCGTCCAGCGCGCGGTGCAGCGCCGCGATCGACTGGCGGTCGTCCTGGCGGCCCCAGCCCCAGGCCCATGGCCCGCCGATCGCCCAGGCGCCGAAGCCGACCACCGACAGTGCCGGGCCGTCCCGCCCGAGAGTCCGGTAGCGCATCTCAGTACCCCTTTCGCTGACAGGGAGTCCCGGAACCGAGTGTGGGGCCGGCGGCGCTGTCGGCCAGGATCAGGTGGAGGTCGCCGAAAGCGCCCCAGGCATAGCGGCGGTCGAGTGCGGCGCGGTAGGCGCAGTCCAGCGGCTCCAGCCCGGCGAGCGCCTCCAGCGGTGCAGGTGCGACCCGTTCGGCTCGTGCCAGCCGGGGAGCAGGCCGGCGCAGGCGCGCACGCCGTGTTCGGGGGTGACGACCGTGTCGGTGAGGCCTTGGGCGGGGTGGGCCTGGCCCTGGGAGTCGGTGACCGTCTCCAGGGCGCGCACCACCGTGGTGCCGACCGCGACCACGCGCCCGCCGGCGGCGCGGGTGGCGTTCACCAGCCGCGCGGTGGCGGCGGGCACCTCGTAGGGCTCCGGCAGCGGCGCGTCGTCGTCGGCGACCCCGCAGGTGTGGAGGCACAGCGGCGCCACCGCGATGCCGCCGGCCAGCAGCGCGCACAGCAGCTCGGGGGTGAAGGCCCGCCCGGCGCTCGCCATCGCGGTCGACCCGGGCTGGCGGGCGAAGCAGGTCTGGTAGACGCTCAGCGGCCAGTCGTCGGTGACCCCTGGAGGGCGCGCGGGCCGTCCATACGCATGGAGGTAGGCGCCGAGCTGGGCCGGCAGGTGCAGCGCCCCGATCCACAGGCGGGGCTGCTCCACTGCCCGCAGCTTGTTGCCGTAGGGGGCGAGCAGCTGGAGGTAGCCGCCTCCGGCCAGCGGCAACGCCCCCCCGCCGCCCCCCGATGCGTCGGGGGGTTCGGGGGGCACGGTCCCGCGGCCAAAAGAACCGCGAGCCGATGCCAACGTGGCCGCGGGGCCCCCCGATGCGTCGGGGCGCCGCATGGCCGTGGCGGGCAGCTCGACCACCCAGAGCCCGTGCGGCGGGAGCGGCGTCACCAGGCGTAGCTCCACCTCGACCCGCCGGCCTCCGGGGCCGCCGGGCGTGGTGGCGTCGAGCAGCGCCGCCATGGTCGCCGAGGTGTTGATCACCAGCAGGTCCCCTGGCCGCAGGTGGCGCGGCAGGTCCCGGAAGCTGGTGGAGAGCGGCGCCCGGCTCCCCTCCGAGACCATCAGCCGCACCTCGTCCCGGGCGAGCCCCCGGGACTCCGGCGGCGCGCCCGCCCGCAGCACCGCCGGCAGCTCGAAGGCGAGCCCCGGCCTCGGCGCCGGCAGCACCAAGGCGGCGGAGGCGGGAGCCGGCTCCTCCTCAATCAGCAACCCGTTCATTCACGCACCGCCATCGTCATGCACCACTCCTGATGCGCTCCGCGTGCTTCTCATGGAACTCGCTCCCCGCCTTCCTCGAACTGCGCTGCCAGGGCGAAGCGCAGGAACCGCTCCTCGTCGTGGGCCAGCAGCCACGCCTGCTGCCCGAGCTGGTGGGCGAGGCTGACCGGCACGGCTGGCAGCAGCGACCAGGCCGCTGTGCTCCGTCCGAGGCCGTCGAGCGCGTAGACGTTGCCGCAGCGCTGCCGGGTGATCAGGTAGTGCCGGCCGCTCGGCGCCTGGACCAGGAAGCGCTGTTCCGCCTCGTACTGGGCGCGCTGCCACGGGTCGAGCTGGTGCAGCAGGACGTTCTCCCCCCACGCCTCGGCGCGCCGCCGGGCGCCCGGCTCGACCAGCCGCCGGGTCGCCAGGCACCGTGCCCGACGCACCAGCAGGCAGCAGCGCTCCACCGCCTCGGCGAAGCTGACCGGGACCTCGTCGGGCCACTCGTAGGTGTCGTAGGGCAGGGTGCCCGACCAGCTGTAGGTGACCCGGTGCAGCACCGGGCCGGCCTGCCACGGCGCCGAGGCCGGCGCGATGGTGACCGTGAATCCCTCCGGCGCCACCACCGAGCCCGGCGCTGGCGCCGGGTCGGCCACGAGGCCGGCCGGCGCGTCGATCGGCCGCATGATGCCCTCGCCGGCCTCGGCGTCCAGCCGGTAGAGCGCCGGCAGGCCGGGCAGCACCGCCGCCCCGGCCGCGCTCCAGGCGACCTCGGCCGCCCCGCTCGCGCCGATGACGACGACCAACTGCCGCGCGCGGCCCTTCCCCTGGTCGAGCACGGTCATGTTCCCCCCTCTGATTCGCGGGCATGGGCGTGCCCGCCCGGCCGCCGCCGATGGCTGTCTGATCGGCGACGCTGCCGTCCTGCCGCATGTGGTATGGCTGTGACGCCGCTGCTCGTCACTGGAGCAGGGGCGGATGTTCTCGAGGTAGCGCTAGTGCTCCGGGACGGTGTACCAACCAACGACAGGGGAGCGCGGCGCTCGCACGAGCCCTCGCAGAGTGAGGTGGGGCCGCGCCGCGCGTCGTACCTCGGCAACGGCCGCATGCTGCAGCTGGTCCATCCCTGGCCCCCCAATGAACCATGTGACGATGCAGAGTATCGAGTCGACTGCGCCTTTTCGTCAAGTTGGCTCTCAACGTCACGCTAAAGCTGAATAAGCAAGTTTGATGTCGCCAACAAACCCCTGACCAGCCACTCCGCCATACCCGCCACGGCAGGCCGCCTGACTAGCACAACTGGGCCAATCAATCTCGGCAGGAAGATGGCCCATCCCGTCCCACCCAGCCGCCTGCGCTACCCTTGTGCGGCTCACTCAAGCGCACCACTCATGCGCACCACGCGAGCGTGGCGGAATGGCAGACGCGCCGGGCTTAGGACCCGGTGGCCCTTGGCCGTGTGGGTTCAAGTCCCACCGCTCGCACCACTCGGTCGAGCAGGCGATCTGTTGCCGTCAGTGCACGATCAGGACGTCGCAGTGGGTCTGGCGGGCAACCGAGCTGCTGACGCTCTGACCCAGCAGGCGCGCAAGCACGCTCGGCTCGCGGGTGCCGACCACGATCAGGTCGGCGTCGCGGTCCTCGGCGAGCTCGACGATGGTGTGTGCCGGCTCCCCCAGCGCCGGCACCAGCTCAGCGTCCATCCCAAGCTGGACCAGCAGCTCGCGGGCGTGGGCGAGCTGGTGGCGGTGGTCGGTGGGCGTGTCGGTGGGGTCGATCGCCCCGGCCGAGCGGCCGACGCCAAGCATCGTCGGGGCCACGCTGGTCACCACGAGCTTGGCGTCGAAGGCGCGGGCGAGCTGGACGGCACGGTCCAGCGCCCGGCGGGCGGGGTCGGTCTCGTCGTAGCCAACGATGATCGTCTGTAGCGGTCGCATCGCAACCTCCCAACCAGCCGCCGTCGCCCGCGACCGGTCGCGGGCTCCATGAGCAGCATTCCCGAGCCCACGCGCCGTCAATCACGGCGCCGGGCGACCAGTCGCGGGCGCTGCCGTCACGTCCTGTTGCTGTCCTTGGGCGGCGCACCACCAGCGCGAAGGTTGGCCACCTTGTTCAGCAGGTCAAACCAGAAGGGCGCACCAAGGGACACCGCCGCCGCGGTGAGCAGCCAACCGACCACCGCAGCGAGCCAGGCCAGCGGGGAGCCCGCCGGCCGAAGCTGCCGGTTCCATCCCATCGGCAGGGCGAGCTGCGTCACGCTGCCGATCCCGGTCTGCACCGCCCGTGCGGCGTCTTGAATCGACTGCTGGCCCGCGGTTGCCGGGAGCTGTGCCTTGCTTGCCTGGGCGACCACCGCCGCCCGCAGCGGGGCGTCGGTCCAGAGGCGGCTTGCGACGGTCACGGTGCTGATGTTGAGGGCGACCGCGATCACGATGCCGATCGCGATCAGCAGCACCCGGACCTTGCGCCGATACCAGCCCGAGACCCGCTCCATCGCCTCGTTGAACCATCCCTCGACCTGCGCCTGAAACGCGTCGAGATCCCCTGCCGCGCGCCGCCACAGCAAGGTGAGCGACGCCCGAAGGTCTTCCGGGAGCCCAGCGATCGCCTCCTGGACTTGCGCCTCGACGCCCTCTGGGACCGTCCCGGTACCGGTCGCAGGTGCTGCTACCAGGTCAAGCAGTGCGAGGGTGAACTTGTTCGCGGGAATATACGAGGGCTTGCGTCCAGGCCCGTTGAGCGTCCCTCGAGGTTGGCCGAGCGGCTTGATGAGCGGATGTTCGAACAGGCGGCGCTTCAGGTCCTCGTCGCCGAGCAGGCGGCCGATCCCGAGTTCGAGGTTGCGTGCCCGCAGCCGCAGCACTCCGGCGATCAGCTCGTTGACCCCCGAGGACACCAGGCTGAGCAGGAAGTACAGGAACGCGAGTCCGACGACGACGTCGATGACGGCCGCGGTCACGGCGACCCCCCCTCTGCGGGGGCTTGCTGGCGGATGGCCTCGGCGTGGCCTTGGAACTCCTCGGTGACCTGGCGCGCCGTGGCGCGTGGCCCCAGTTGCGGTGGGGCCGTCGGGCCGGGAAGCTCGCGGTCAACCATCCTGGCGAGGCCGACCAGGTCGCTGAAGGATTCGGGGACCGGCGGTTCGGGCTGCGCGGGCGGGGTGGGCGGAGGGACCGGCGGCGGCGCGGCCGCGGCGGGTCCGGGCTCCTGGGCGACCCACGCGGACAGGTCGGGAAGGTCGGTCGTCCGTGGGTCCCGCAGCGACAGCAAGGAGAGGAACGGCGGCGACCAGCGGTCGCGTTCGCTGAGCGGTGGCTCGTCGGGGGCGAACAGCGCCCGCAGCGTGGCCGGCACGCTGGCATGGTCGCGGACGGTCGCGTCGACCGAGCCGGCTGGCACCAACGGCGAGATCACAACGGCTGGGACCCGCACCCCGAGCATGGTGAAGTCGAACACCGCGGCCTTGCGGTGGAGCAGGGAGCGGGCCAGCAACCCGAGCAGTCCGGGCCGTAGCCGGCCACCCGGCGCTGGCACGCCGGTGGGCGGCGGCACGTGGTCGAAGAATCCGCCGTGCTCATCGTAGGTGACGAGCAGCACCGAGCGGTTGAACACCTCGGGATTGGCGCGGAGCGCCTCGTAGACCTCGGCGATCAGCGACTCGCCGCGTTCGAAGTCGCCGTGCCCGCTCGCTGCGGCGGCGTCGTAGTCGGTGTCGGGGACCAGGTTGTTGCCGGGATGCTGGCTGTTGCTGTGGCCATGCACGCCGGCGACGTGGACGAACGGGGTGGCGTGCACGGGCGGTCGGTGGTTCGGCTCGATGAACGAGTAGTTGGGCAACTGACCGGAGCGCACATGCTCGGCGAACTGCGCCGAACGGAACCAGTTGCGAGCGCGGCCCTCGTCCCACAGGCGCTTGAACGCCCACACCTGGGGAGTGTCGTCGTAGTAGACGTGCCAGCTCTTGCCGACCTTCTCCAGCACCTCGAAGATGGTCGTGTTGTCGTAGAAGCGCGGCTCGATGTCGGTGGTGCCGTCGGAGGTCGCCGCGTGCAGGAAGTTGCGGTTGGGCCAGGTCTCGCCCGGCACCGAGGCGAACCAGCGGGTGCACACGCCGAAGCTGGCCGCCAGCTCGGTCAGCACCGGGACGTGCTCGGGCGCCAGACAGCGCATGATCAGCGGCCCGCGGCCAGCGATGAGATCGGTCGCGGTGCCGGTGGACTGTCCGACGTGCAACAGCTTCAGCAAGGGTGCGAGCAGCCCGCCAAACGCGGGCTGGGCGAGACCCCTGCCTTTGCGCTCGTAGCTGTGGACAAAGCCGGCGTTCGTCGGGGTGGCAGCGCCGCTTGTGAGCCCGAGTTGGAGCATGACCGCGTCGTGGGAGTGGTCGGGGTCGATGGGGAGGACGTGCTTGCCGGTTGATGCGGCGTCGACCTGTGGGCCGCCGTCGTAGCCCGGGTTCTGGTAGGGGCCACCGTCCAGCAACCCGTCGAAGTCCGGGTTGCTGCTGGGATGGAAGCCGAGGACCTGGTCGAACGAGCGGTTTTCCAGTGCGACCACGATGACATGGTCGATTGCAGCTGCCATGGGCTTCCCCCGATCGACCGCAGCCGGGTACCGCCTGGCATTAAAGTCCCAATCCGCGCGAGCGTCGAGTTGGTAGGGGGCTATTGGCGACCGAGCACGCGGGTATCCAGCCAGGCGTTGCGGAACGCGCCGCGCGGATCGAGCCGCATGACCAGGCGGGCGAAGTCGGGCAGGCGCGCATACAGCGAAGCGATCGCCGCCGCATCCGCGATGAACATCTTGCCCCAGTGCGGGCGCGCGGCGAACGGCGCCAGCGCGGCCTCGACGTCGACGAGCACGCGCTCCACAGCGTCCTGGTCAGGCGTCCAGGTGAAGTGGAATGCGATCGTGTCCTGTCCATACTGTGGGCTCATCCACAACCGGTCGGCGGCGACGGTGCGGATCTCGGACACCTGCAACACGGGCCGGACCACCTCGCCGAGCGCCCACAGCGCCTGGATCGCCGCAGCGGCGTGGCGGCGCGGCACCAGGTACTCCGACTGGAGTTCCTCGCCGGTGCTCGGCATGAACCCCATGCGAAAGTGCGGAAGGCGGTCGGACCACAGGCCGGGAACGCCGAGCTGCGGCGTGGTGTTGACCGGGTCGAGGCCGAGGACCGGGTGCCGCTGGACGGTCGCAGCGATCGCACCGAACAGGTCGCCACGCACCCGCACAGGAGCATCAGTCACCCGGCTCTTCACCCAGACCTGGTCGATCGCCTCGCCCCAGCGGGTGAACACGCTCACGCTGTAGCCAGCCGAGGTGATCTCGTCGAAGTGCTCAAGCAGGGCGTCCCAGGCGAGGCCTTCGAACACCCGCTGGCGCACCTGATAGGCGGGTTCAACGTCCAGGCTGATACGGGTGACCGCACCGAGCGCGCCGAGCCCGACGACCAGGCCGTCGAAGTCGGCGTCGCCTCTTGCGACGGTGAGCAGCTCGCCCGAGGCGGTGACCAACTCCAACCCCGCGACCGCCGTCGCGAGGTTGCCGTTGGCGTCGCCGGAGCCATGGGTGGCGGTCGCGACCGCACCCGCGACCGAAATGTGCGGCAGCGACGCCAGGTTGGCCAGGGCCAACCCCTCGGCCTGCAACGCCGTGGCAAGCTCGCCGTAGGTCAGGCCCCCAGAGAAGGCGACCGTCCCGGCCGCGTGGTCGACAGCGACGTCCGCGGGCAGGCCCTCCAAGCTGAGCAGCTCCGCGGAGTCGGCCAGGTCGGTGAACGAGTGCCGCGAGCCGAGCACCCGCACCCGGGGTGCGT
>WNGD01002791.1_pt1 | contig 19252 bp, 20 predicted proteins | sample 5400671 | NCBI WGS metagenome assembly WNGD01 (sample SAMN13153369, study PRJNA577476) | soil metagenome | isolation source: 40 cm soil or saprolite under grassland replicate 2 | place: USA:California | collected 2016-06-15
GCCTTCTCCAGCGGAGCCGCGGTCAACGGCTCGCCACTCAGCGGCGGCTACGCCGGAGCCAAGGCCACCATCCGGTTCATCGCGTCCTATGCCGCCGCGGAGTCCGGCCGGAACGCGCTCGGCATCAGGTTCACCTCGGGCTGGCAACCCCCACATCGACTGGAAGGACGTGATCGCCGGCCTGCCGCCCGGGTACCGGTGCGTGGCACCAACCCTGCCGCCGGGCGCACACCGGGTACGGTCGCGAGGTGCCGGATGCGATCTTCGCCCACCCTCGCCTGGCACCCGTCTACGACGCCTTTGACGGGCCGCGCGATGACCTGGCCGCCTATCTCAGCATCGCCGCCGAGCTGGGCGCGGACCGGGTGCTAGATGTCGGCTGCGGGACAGGATCCCTGGCGGTCCTGCTCGCCCGGGCCGGCCATACCGTCGTGGCCGCCGACCCGGCTGCGGCCTCCCTGGAGGTGGCCAGGTCGAAGGACATGGGCGCCGCCATCACATGGGTTCATGCTGATGCCGCAGGCGTCCCGCCGGCCGCTGCCGATCTGGCGGTGATGACCGGGAACGTGGCCCAGGTATTCCTCACCGGCGAGGAGTGGGCCGGGGCGCTCCGGGCCACCGGCTCCGCCCTGCGCCCGCACGGCCACTTCGTGTTCGAGACACGGCAGCCTGAACGCCGGGCGTGGCAGGACTGGGCCGCCGACACCGGCCCGGTCACCCGCGACGTCCCCGGCAGCGGCCCGGTCGAGCGGCGCTGTGAGGTCACTGCCGTGCGCCTGCCGTTTGTCTCCTTCCGCTACACCTATACCTTCCTGACCGACGGCGCGGTCATCACCTCGGACTCAACCCTGCGGTTCCGCAGCCGCGAAGAGCTGGAATCAAGCCTGGCCGCGCACGGCTACCGGGTCCTGGACGTGCGCGACGCCCCCGACCGCCCAGGCCACGAGTTCGTGTTCGTCACCCGGCGCACAACCTCAACCTAGCCGGGCATTCCGCAACGCATTCAAGATCGGCTACCGGGTGCCCGCAGCACAGAACACCCAGATACTCAGCGGCCGCTTGCGAAGCCGCCGATCCCTTCCGGCATACAGATCGGCGGGAGTTTGCGTGTCCTTCTAGGCGAGGGCTGATTATGCGGGGGCACGACGCTCGGGCCGCGGTCAGGGCCGGTAGAAGCGGTCCGCGAGCGAGAACGCCAGCCAGGGGCGCCGTCCCCAGGCGGCGACGCGGGCGGTCAGCGCGGCCCGCCACGGCGATAGGCGCCGGTACAAGATGAGCAGGATGGCCTCGGGGCTGCCGCCAATGTGGCAGTCGACGCGGCGCCCGGGAGGAAGCTCCGTGCCGAGCCTGCCGTTGGTGAAGCACAGCACGTGCTGGCGGCCGTCGCCGAGATGGACCTCGTAGGCGGCCTGGTGCCCGGTGGCGCTGGCGGGTTCGACCCATCCCGGCAGGATCGGCTCTACCCCGGACCAGATCAGCGACACCTGCTGCCGGGTGACCGGCCAATTGTGGTGCATTGCCCTGGCCAGGTCCCAGCCATGCACTACCAGCTCGCCCAGCAAGATGCCCAGCGCCACGTCGGCGGTGACCAGCCCGCCACCGTGGAAGCGGTATTCTGGCGGCTGCTCCCCGTAAGCCTCGACCTGGCCGATCACGGCCTCAACCGCATCTTCCAGCAGGCCGAGCAGCTCACCGACGGGCCGCTGTCCCAGCGCCTTGATCTCCTCCGCGTTCAGTGCAGGAAGGTCGGCCGGGGTCTCGGCTAGCCGCTGGGTTCCGTGCGGGAACTTCGGGTACCGCGGCGCCACCGTCGCGATATGGGCGATCGCTTCCCTGACCGTCCACGCCGACCCGGCCAGCAGCCGGGCGCCGTCTGGCGCCGACCGGGCCAGCCCTGCGTACCGCTCCGCCGCCGCGCGCAGCTCAACCGTCAGCGGCGAGCTGTCAGTCAACGTCATCAATCCTCAATCCCTCCGCTCCGTCGTTTCCGCGCTTGTCCTGCACCTGGCGCACGGCATGACGGCAGTGCCGGAGACGCATCCCCGCGGTCATCGCCGCCCGCATCGTGGCCGAGGGCGGCCCGCGGTCGTGCCGCTGGCCGCTACCAGAGCATGACGGGCCCCGAAGCACTGATGATCTGCTGGAAGCGACCCGCTGGCCATGGTAGCCGTTGCGCATGATTTGTGCTTTCCGGGCAAATTCGCCGGACATCGGTGCAGGTAGTGCACCCGGAGCGGGGCAGCGGTCGGCCACGAACGGCCCTTCTTGCGTCACCGCCTGGCAGTGATGCCGCATCCGGACCTACGGCACCGCCGCAAGCCGACGGTCACGCGGGACTTCTGTCCGTCCTGGTCCTGAAATAAGGTGGCACTAAGTTTAGTCTTGCACTAGCTTTAGTGTTTGACCAAGTCAGCGTTCAGGGGAGGCCTCATGGCGGCACTAGACGGCATCCTGGACCTCGTGCGGCGCTGGGCCGCCGCCGAGCAGCAGAACGACGCCGGGCTCCTGGCCGATGACTTCGCCGGCGTGGGACGGCTGGGTTTCGTCCTGACCCGCGACGCAGAGCCCGCCGACCCGCCCCTATCCCGTGACGGCCACGCCGATTTGCCAGCCCGATGATGAGGAGGACCTGATGACTTCGGCGTTCAGCCCGAAGATGGTGCCGCCGGGAGAGGGCAAGACTGTCATGCTCTTCGGTGTCCGGTTTAGCTACAAGGTGGTGAGCGCCGACTCCGGCGGGACCCTCGCTGTGATGGAGGTGGAGATTCCCTCCGGGACCTTGGTGAAGCCGCACAGCCATTCCCGGGAAGACGAGTTCTCGCTGGTGCTGTCCGGAGCGGTCGGGGTCCGGGTCGGGGACCGGGTGCTGGAAGCGGGCCCGGGCGCGTACCTGGTCAAGCCCCGCGGCACGCCGCATGCCATGTGGAACGCGGCCAGCGGCCCCGCCACGGTGGTCGAGATCCTCTCCCCCGGCGGGCTGGAAAGCTACTTCGAGGAGCTGGCGCCGATCCTGGCCCAGCACGGCACGCCACCGGAGTATTACGAGCTGGCGGACAACTACGGCATCACCATTCAAGACGACTGGATCGAAGACCTAGAGCGGACCTACGGGGTCAAGCTCTAACCCCGGGCCGGCCCGCTCAACTGCCTGCCGAAGTTCGTCGTCTCGCGCACCCTGGAGAGGGCCAGCCGACTCTTACCGTTCGGCCGTCCTCGCGGCCGGGCGCTGGGAGGACGGCGCGGGCATGCCCGGTGGCTTGGCGGCATAGCCGGCCAGGCCATGTTCCAGCAGCGCGAAAGCCGCCGAAGCGAGCTCGCGGAGGTCGGCGGCGAGCCGGGCAGGCTCGTCCCCGGCCAGGACACGGCGGCGCACGTAGTCCACTAGCGCCCGGTGGACGCCCATCAGCGCGTTCGCCGCCACCTGCGGGCGCAGGTCACCGGCCGGGGCGCCGGTATCGGCGGCCAGCACCGCGGCGAGGGCATCGGCGTTGCGGGTGATCGCCTGCTGCTCGCGGGCGAGCAGCGCCGGGCTGGCAGCGACAATGCGGTTGACCGTCCGCAGCCGGGCGAGCGCTTCCGGGTCGCCGGTCCCGGCGCGGCCGAGCAGGCCGCCGCCCTCCGCCAGCAGGGCGCGGCGGAATGCGGCGAGCGCCGGCTCGCCGGGAGGCCGGGCGCTGACCGCGTCGGCCAGCCGCGTGCCGAATGCCTCAAGCCGCCCGTAGAACAGGTCCTCTTTGCTGGCGAAGTAGTTGAAGACGGTCGCCTCCGCGACCTGCGCTTCGCGTGCGACCTCCGCCACGGTCACCTGGTCGAACCCCCGGTCGGCGAACAGCCGCCACGCGGTGTCGGCGATCAGCTGCCGGGTCTGTTCCTTCTTCAGCTCGCGAAGCCCCATGCGGCCATCATCCCGGAATAGAGTTGCCCTAAGTTTAGTTCTACCCTATGTTTAGAGCATACCCAGCATACATCCTGGGAGGATCCGATGACACTCAGCAGAACCAGACACAAGGCAGCCGCGGCCGGCGGGCGAGGCGTCGGCCTGGGCCGCGAGGTTCTCGTGCTCGCGGCGGTCGTCACCCTGGGCACGATCATGACGGTTCTCGACCTGACCATCGTGAACGTCGCCATCCCCACCCTCGGCAGCGATTTCAAGACCTCGATCCCGGCCATCCAGTGGGTGCTGACCGGCTACATGCTCGCCTTCGCCACCGTGATCCCGCTGACCGGCTGGGCGGCCGAGCGGTTTGGCGCCAAACGCGTCTGGCTCGCCGCCCTGCTCGTGTTCCTGGCCGGCTCGGTGCTCGCGGGCGCGGCGTGGTCGATCGGCTCGCTGATCGCGTTCCGGGTGCTGCAAGGGCTCGGCGCCGGGATGATCCTGCCCGTCGGCCAGACCATCCTCGCCCAGGCCGCCGGCCCGCAGCGGATGGGACGCGTCATGAGCGTGATCGGCGTGCCGATGCTGCTCGCCCCCGTCTTCGGCCCGGTGCTCGGCGGGGCGATCATCGGCGCCGCCAGCTGGCGCTGGATCTTCCTCATCAACCTGCCCATCGGCACGGCGGCCGTGCTCGCCGCCTGGCGGCTGCTGCCCGACAACAGGCCCCAGCTGGGCCAGCGGCTCGACCTGCGCGGGCTGATCCTGCTCTGCCCAGGCATCGGCATCTTCCTCTACGGCATGTCCGAAGCTGGCAATCACGGCGGGTTCGGCAACACACGCACAATCATCGCCGCCCTGGCGGGCCTGGCGCTGATCGCGCTGTTCTTCTGGCACGCCACCGCGCGCGGCAACAGCGCCCTGATCGACGTCTCGCTCTTCCGCCGCCGCGGGTTCGCTACCGCAGCCGCGGCCAATCTCCTGCTCGGGATCGCGCTGTTCGGCTCGCTGATCCTCATCCCGCTCTATTACCAGATCGTCCGGCACGACAGCCCGCTGCAGATCGGGCTGCTGCTCGGCCCGCAAGGCATCGGAGCGGCGCTCGCCTTGCCCGCGGCCGGCTGGCTGACCGACAGGTTCGGCGCCCGCGCCGTCGCCTCGGCCGGGATGGCCGTGGCATTGCTCGGCACACTCGCCTTCACCCAGGTCAGCGCGCGCACCTCCGACGCTTACCTGGCCGGTGCGCTGCTCGTGATCGGCGTGGGGATCGGCGCCACCATCGTCCCCTCCATGGCCGCCGCCTTCCAGGCCCTCTCCCGCCAGGAAACACCACGGGGAACCAGCGCGCTCAACGCCATCCAGCGCATCGCCGGCGCGATCGGCACCGCCGTTTTCGCGGTCATCCTGCAGCACTCCATCACAGCGAACCTGCCCCACCACCCGGGCGGCATCCAGGCACTGACGGCATTGCCACCCGCGCAACGGATTCACACCGCGCCCGCGCTCGCCAGCGCCTTCGGCGCTACCTTCTGGGTCGCCGTGGGCCTGATCGCGGTCGCATTGGTGCCTGCGCTGCTTCTCCCGCGGCCCGCACGCGAGAGCCAGGCCGCGGCTGGGCAGGACGCCGGACAGGCAGAAGCCGCATGACAACGTTGACCGCCTCTCGGCACGCCCGGTCGCCTGCGAGGATCCTGCGAGATCGTGGTCAGCGCGCTGGCTGCCCGGGTTCTTCGGCGGCGGAGTAGGCGAGGAAGTCGTCGACCATGCGGTGCAACAGCGTGGCGAGCTGGTGCAGTTCCTGCGGGGGCCAGTGCGCGAGGGCGGCTTGCATGCCGCTGGTGCCGGCCTCGCGGATGCGGCCGGATGCTGCCCTGCCTGCGGGGGTGAGCTGGATGAGGTGCGCGCGGCGGTCGCCGGGGTCCGGCGCGCGGTCGGCGTAGCCGGCTTGCTGCAGCCGCTGCACCTGCCGGGTGACGTGCGGTGCCTCCACGCTCAGCCGGGCGGCCAGCTCGCCGGGGCGCACCGGCCCGGCCTCGGCGAGCTGCTGCAAGACCATCACGGCGGCACGGTCCAGCGGCACCGCGGCCACGGTCCGCACCAGGTCATGGCGCCGGGCCCGGGTGATCAGGTAGCCGATCCGGGTGATCGCCCGCAGGATCTCGGCAGCATCCGCGGCATCGGCGGCATCCGCGGCATCGGCGGAGGCCGGGGCGGCGGCGGGTTGCGGCTGGCTTCGGGGCATGTGACCTATTCTACATTACTTACCTGAGTTAGGTAACTTGACGGGCGGACGGATGGCCTGTTACCTTGCTTACCTAAGTTAAGTAATCCATTCGTCCCCCGGGAGATCTCATGACAATCACCAGGGCCCCGGCGGCCCCCCCAGCCCGCACCCACCGGCCCGCGGCCCCCGGCAGCAGGCTCCGCCGCTGGCGGGGCAGCCCGCCGCTGACGCTGCTGGCGGTGGCGATGGGGGTGATGATGGTGGGCCTGGACGGCACCATCGTGGCGGTGGCCAACCCGGCCATCCAGTCCCACCTGCACGCCTCCCTGGCTGGCATCCAGTGGATCAGCAACGCCTACCTGCTGGCCCTGGCAGTCAGCCTGATCCCCGCCGGCAAGGCCGGCGACCGGTTCGGCCACAAGAAGATATTCCTCACCGGCATCACCGGGTTCGCGGCCAGCTCGGCGGCCATCGGCCTGTCCGGGAGCATCGCCTCAAGCATCACCCTGGTGATCGCGTTCCGCGCGCTGCAGGGCGTGTTCGGGGCCATGCTGCAGCCGACAGCCCTGGCCCTGCTGCGCCGGACGTTCCCGCCGGACAAGCTGAACGGGGCCATCGGCGTGTGGGGCGCGGTCATCGGCGCGTCCACCGCCGCCGGGCCGATCGTCGGCGGGCTGCTGGTGCAGCACATCGGCTGGGAAGCCTGCTTCTACGTCAACGTCCCGGTCGGCGCCGCCGCCCTGGCCATGAGCCTGCTCGTGCTGAAGGAGACCCCCGCCGCCCCGGCCGGCTCGTTCGACATCCCCGGCATCGCCGCCCTGTCCGGCGCGCTGTTCGCGCTGATCTGGGGCCTGATCAAGGGCCCGGACTACGGCTGGGCCTCCGCCCGCACCCTGGCCTTCCTCGGCGCCGCCGCCCTGCTCGGGCTGCTGTTCATCCTCCGCGAGCGGCGCGCCCGCCAGCCGATGCTGCCCCTTACGCTGTTCCGCTCGGCGTCGCTGTCGGCCGGGGTGGTGCTGGTCATCCTGCTCATGTTCGCCCTGTTCGGCGCCATGTTCTTCATGACCTTCTACCTGGAGAACGTGCACGGCCTGAGCCCGATCGCGGCCGGCGTGCACCTGCTGCCGATGACCGCCATGCTCATCGTCGGCTCCCCCATCGCCGGCACGGTCATCAGTAAAATCGGCCCGCGCCTCCCGATCGTGGCCGGCATGACCATGGCCGCGGTCGCCATGTTCGGCCTGTCCCACCTGGGCGCCACCGCCAGCCCGAACGACACCATCATCTGGTTCGTGCTGCTCGGCCTGGGCCTTGCCCCGGTGATGGTCGGCGCCACCGACGTCATCGTCGGCAACGCCCCCGCCCAGCTGGCCGGCGTGGCCGGCGGCCTGCAGTCCACCGCCATGCAGCTCGGCGGCACCTTCGGCACCGCCATCCTCGGCGCCATCATGACCGCCAAGATCAGCAGTACGCTGCCGGCCAGCTGGCACGCCGCCCATCTGCCTGCCCTCACCACCACCCAGCTGGCCCAGGTCAAAAGCGCGGTCTCGGTCGGGGTGGCGCCAGTAACCCACAGCACCCCGGCGCAGGCGGCCGGCGTGATCACCCAGATCAGCCACGCCACGTTCACCGCCGGCATGCACAACGCCTTCCTGGCCGGCGCCGCCGTCGCACTCGCCGGAGCCGGCATCGCCCTGATCACCAAGCGAGGCACCGGCACCGCCGAAGCGCACGCCGGCATCTGACCCCCGGCCCGCCCCAGCCAGCCCCAATCACAGCTCCCGATCCGAAAGGAAGAACCTCAATGTCCGCACTACCCAACCGCAAGCCGGTCACCGCAGCCAGCCCCCAGCCAGCCCCATTCACGGCTCCCCAATCCGGAAGGAAGAACGTCATGTCCGCCCTGCTCAACCGCACGCCGGTGCTGTGGTTCCTGTTCCTGTTCAACGCCGCCGTCGCCATCGCCACCGGCGCCGCCGGCAGCCACCTCCACGTCCACGGCCACAGCCTCCATGGCTCGCAGCAGGCCATGACCGCCGCCGGAATGGGCATCGTCGCGCTCGGGGCAGGCGCCGCCCTGTTTCTGCGCCGCCCCCAGCGGGCCTGACCGGCCTCCCCTCGCCTCCCGGCCCGCACCGCCATCGCCGAGGACACCGCGACAGGCTGACCATCACCACGACAGCCCGGCCGCCAAACCCCGCCCGGCACCACGCCGACGGGGTTGCCGGCACCTCACATAGCCAGCTCCTCCAGCCAGAAATGAGCCTTCCCACGACGACGATGAAATCTGTGCAGGCCGGCGCCCCCGGCCACGATCGAGGTCGTCGATGCCGGGCGCCCGGCTTCCGGCCCGCGGGATGTGCTGGCGCGGGTGCGCCTGCGGCACCGCATGGTCAGCGCGCGTACTTCAGTACCAGGTCGCCGACGTGCGGGAGCGCGGCCTCGACATGCCTGGCTGCGCTGCGGCGGACGGTGCCGTACGCCTTGGTAACCGTGGGCCGGCCGGAGGCCGCCGCGCGGGCGTCGGTCACCGAGAGCAGGGCCTCCGACACCTCCTCGCCGCGCTTGGCCAGGTAGTCGCCGAACTCAGAGCCGCCCGAGGTGCTGAAGTCCGCCCAGTACGGCTCAAGCTTGTCCACCAACTGCGGAAGCAGGGACTCCACCATGTGGCGGATGTGGCCCGGCAGGAAGGTGGTCACCGTCTTGTAGGCGAGCTTGACCGCGGTCCCTGAGACCCCTGACTTCTCCGCGACCTCCTGCTCAACCAGCATGAAGCAGTCGGCGATCACCTTTGGCCGGGTGTCCGGCGCGAGCAGGATCTGCTGAAGCGTGGCTGCCATGGGTATGTTCTTCTCCTTACCGCTGAGGCGTTGCCCATTGGATCCCGCACGCATACTGCAACGCGCCGTCCGTCACTAGACGGCGACCACCCAGCTACGGTTTACCGCTTCCCGGCATGACCAGGGGATATTTCTCGTCAGCCGGCCATCGGTGCCGCCACGGAGCGCCCAGCGGCACGGGTAACGGGCAGGCGCACGCTGTCGACCTGTCGGTACCTCAGGGTCCGCTTCGAGGCTCGACCGCCTGGTCTGACCGCCGACTGAATGGCGCCACAGATCGGCCAGGCGGCCGGATTGCTTGGACCATCAATTCAGTAACGGAAGTGCGCGCGCTTGTCTCGGCGGGTCGGCAATTCGCCTTCCGGGCCTGCCCGAAGTAACCACATTCCCGGCGACGGCTGGCCGCCGCCACCGCTGATCGAGTCGCTATCACCGCCTTCCGCGCAGCAACGCCCGACCATTGCCGCGAGCGGGCCTGAAGCTACCCGATACTCGCAATGAAAGTTTCACCGAAAGTTATTAACGTGATGTAATCTAAGATGGTCATCACGTGCTGACACCTACGCAACACTGTGCACCTGTTGTGCATGCCTCATCTGTTGTGCACGCCATAGCTCATTGATCAGGAGGACGGGTGCCCGATCACGGTAGCCCGACCGTCCGCCGCCGCAGGCTCGCGACCGAGCTGCGCCGACTGCGCGATCAGTCCGGCCTGACCGGCGATGAGGTCGCTGCGCGGCTCGGCTGGTCGGCCTCCAAGATCAGCAGGTACGAGCTCGCCAGGACTGGACTCAGGCCGGCCGACGTCACCAAGCTGCTGGACCTCTACGGCGTCGGCTCCGCGCGCAAGGACCAGCTGCTTGCCCTGGCTCAGGAGGCGACGCAGAAAGTCTGGTGGGACGCCTTCTCCGACGACCTGCCAGACGAGACCTCCGACCTGATCAGCCTGGAAAACGAGGCCAGCTCGATGTCGACCTGGCGGATCGAGTGCGTGCCCGGCCTGCTGCAGACCGAGGAGTACGCACGGCAGCTCAACAGCGGCTACCGCCGAATCGCGGCCATGCCGCCAGGCAAGATGGAACGCCGCATCCAGGCGCGGCTGCTGCGCCAGCAGGTCCTGACCCGCGATGGGCCACTGGAGCTGTCGGTAGTCATCGACGAGTCGGCGTTACTGCGCAAGCTGGCGGAGCCTCCCGTGATGCGGGCCCAGCTTGAACGTCTGGCCGACGCCTCACAGCTGCCCAACGTGACCGTCCGCGTGCTGCCGCTGCACGACGAACACCCGGTGATTATCGGTTCTTTCGTGGTTCTTGAGTTCGGTGAGGCGCGCGAGACTACGCTGCCCGATGTGGTGTACACGGAGCATCTCCGGGGCGGCTTGTACTTCGAGGAAGAGACTGACACCTATCAGTACCGGGAGTCATACCAGCGCTTCGTCGAGTCATCCCTGAGCCCGGCAGACTCCGCTGAGCTGATCTCTGACATTGCCCGGCGAGTTTGGTCATGATGCGCTCTCCGCATTCATTACCCTGAGCCATCAGGCGACTACAAGACTCTCGCTGGGCTATGCACCGATCAAGAGCTCGTAATTGATCAAGGGCTGGTGCGCCCGGCCTAGGCCGGGCGCACCCTAGTTTCCACGAAGGAGCGTTTGAGGCATGACTGACTATGGAACGGCCCACTGGCGGAAGAGCACCTACAGCATGGCCAGTGGCGACTGCGTCGAGTTTTCCCAGCTGCCCAGCGGAGAGGTTGCCGTCCGGGACAGCAAGGACCAGGCCGGACCGGTCCTGGTCTTCGGTCCCGGGGAGTGGGGAGCCTTCGTCAGCGGGCTTCGCGGCCGCGAGCTTGATTCCGCCCGTAGCCGTACCAGCGCGAGGTAGTACCGCACTGGCCTGCCCCCGTGGCAGTGAGCAGGCAGGCGTTCTGGCGATAGCCGGCATCGACGACGATGCCGGCTATTGCCTTGCTCGCCTGCATGCCTTGGGATGGAGGCGGACCCATCCGAGGGTCGGAAATGACAAGTAACACAAGAGGAGCACGATCATGCATGTCCTCGACAAGAAAATGCGCCGACTCGTTGCGATCCTGGGTTCCGTGGTGCTAACCAGCCTGCTTGCCGCCATGGTGACCAGCGCGTCCGCGACTGCATCGCCGGCCAGTGCGGCCAGGCCGACGTTCACGTTGCAGGGCACGGCCGCCGGCGGAATCAAGATCGTTCAGACCGGGCAGACGCTCACCTTCGTCTTCACCGAGACCAACAAGGGAGCGGAATCGGCGCCAGAAGACCTCATGATCACCGAGGTCACCAATGCGGAAGTCGTTGGCAACCCGCCGTGTGTGCTCCCGAACGGTCTTGCCATCAATTCGGACACTCCCTCATGCGAGCCGGGCTTCGTGAAACCCGGGCAGTCCGCTTCAATCGTCATCACGACCAATGTCACCGGCGGCTCGGGCATGGCTGCTTCGGTACGGCTCTGCCTCGATAACGAAAACACCGGTGTCATCGCGCCATGCAAGACCGTGTCTGTCAAGATCGCCTGACAAGGGCGGAGCGGCCGGCCCATAGCCCGGCAAGTAGGCTGGCGCTGTGGACGGCAAGGTAATCGCGGATCTGCTGGAGCCGGTGATCGGCAAGCCAGGGCAGGTCAGGCTCGTCTGCCAAGGGCTGGGCACGCGGTGGGCCCTGAATGACGAGAAGCATCCACTGCTCAGTGCCCGGCTCCGGCCTGACGGGCTCGTTGAGATCTCGCGCGATGACGGGTGGGGCGTGTTCGACCCGGACGGCGTGCTGGCCGTCGAGTGGACCGCCAGAGAGGGCGCGGAGGGCGGGCACTACCTCTGATCGGGCGAAGCGGCCTGCGCGGCCGCCTGCTGGTAGCCGGAGATGATGAGCCGCGGGAAGCAACGGCGGGCGTCAGAGCTGGATCGCGGCGGTGCGCAGGTCCGACATGCCCAGCAGCGTGTGCTTGCCGCCGATCCGGCCCCAGCCAGTGCCACGCCCGCCGGCGCCGCCGAACGGCATGTTGATGTCCCACCAGCAGGTGCTGTCGTTGACGATCACCTGGCCCACCGCGAGTTCCTCGACGAACCGGTAGGCCTTGGTGATGTCTCGGGTGAATACCGCCGCCTGCAAGCCGAGCGGGTCGCTGTTGGCGATGCCCAGCAGCTCTTCCTCGTTATCAGCGGTGATGATCGGCACGACCGGGCCGAACGACTCCTCGGTCGCGAGCAGGCTGTCGAGCGGGACCTGGTCGGCGACGGTGAACTCGTAGTACAAGTCGGTCGGCTGCCCGGCCCGCCGCTGGCCGCCGAGGAGAAGATCGGCACCGCGGCGGTGACCGTCGGCCACGTGCCGGTCCATCTTCGCGGCGACCGCCTGGTTGTTCAGCGGACCGAGCGTGGTCCGCGCGTTGAACGGGTCGCCCAGACGCACCACGTCGGCTGCGGCGAGCACAGCGTCCACGAAGGCGTCGTGCACGTCACGCTCGACCAGCACCCGCTCGGTAGCGCAGCAGACCTGACCGGAGCACAGCGCTGCCCCGTACACGGCGGCCCTGGCCGCGGCCTGGAGGTCGGCATCGGGCAGCACGATCAGCGGGCCGTTGCCCGAGCATTCCATGATCGAGCGCTTGAGGCCGGCCTTGGCCTGGATCTTCGCACCGGTGCCCGAGGAGCCGATGAAACCGATCGCGTCAATGCCCGGGTGCGTGGTCAGGGCCTCGCCAGTCGCGCCCTCCCCGGGCAGGATGTTCACCAGGCCCTCGGGCAACCCGGCTTCTCGCAGCACGTCCATTGCCGCCAGCACGGTGAACGCCGTGTGCGCCGGTGGCTTGACGACATGGGCATTGCCAGTGGCCAGGCCGGGCGCGACGAATTCGGCGAACATCAGCAGCGGGTAGTTCCAGGGAGTGATGATCGCCCAGGTGCCGACCGGCCGGTAGAACGTCCACATCCGCTTGCTGGCGTCGGTAGAGGGCATCGTCTCGCCGGTCAGCCGCACCGCGTCCTCGGCATGCAGGTGGAACAGGGTCGCCGCCTCGGTGATGTCATCACGCGACTCCTGCAGTGGCTTGCCCTGCTCCAGGGTCTGCAGCCGGGCAAGCTGCTCGCACCGCGCCATGAGCGCGTCACCGATCGCATGGCAGACCTTCGCCCGTTCCCACACCCCGACCCGGCCCCAGCGCCGCTGCGCCGCGGTGGCCGCGGCGACCGCGGCGTCGATGTCGGCCTGGCCCGGAACCGGCACCGACCCGATCACGTCGCCGGTTACCGGACTGCGCACCTGCTGGCGCCCTTCGCTCGCGCCCTCGACGTAGGACCCGTTGATGAACAGCTGAACGTCGCCCGGATATTCGTTCATCGCGTCTCCATTCGGTCGGCAGGAATACAGCGGCGGATGCGGATTTCCGCTAGGCGGATCGGGCCCGGGATCCCGGGTCGTCCAGGGCCAGCGTCATGAAGGTGCTGTTGCGGCTCCGGCGGTAATCGCCGAACGGTCCGCATGGGCTGAAGATCTCGGCCTTCACACAACAGGACCCTAACGTGGCTGCCGATGGCGTCAGGCGGCGTGGGGTGCGATTTCCACGATGAGATCAGCGGGGCGCGCGGCGACTCGCTCCGGCGGTGACAAGTACGCCAGCACGAATAGCCCCATTCCGGCCTGCCGGTAGTTCGACGCCACAGCTGCCTGGCCAGCCGGCCGCGAGTTCGTATCGGGGGGCCGGCACGGGGTTCCGGCTAGCTCGATTATATGTTTGAATATCGTCGTGATACAGGCACGCTGCCGGAGATCCCCCCGGCCAGCACCGACCCGGCCGCTGGCGACCGGGAACTCCTGGCCCACGCCGCGACCGCCCCGATCAGGGAGACGACATGCTTGCAACCGCAGCAGCTGGTGCCGGTCATCCCGCGGTCGCCGCCCTGCTCGGGCTCGGGGCAGCCGGGCTCGCGGCCGCCGTAGTGGCCATGGCCTGGAATGTGCACGCGAGCCAGATCCGGCTCGCCGAGCAGCTGGCCCGCCGCCAGTTCATCGTGACCGCGGAAGCGGACACGGCAGACCGCACGGCGGATGAGGGCGGCGGCCCTGAGGCCGCCCGCCGGGAACTCAACGGGACCAATGGCGCCGGGCCGGCACCGCCGGTAGTCATCGACGGGCCGGAGACGGTGGTCACCGGCGAGCAGGCTCGCTATCGCGTGCGGGCCTCCGGCACCCAGACGGTGGTGTCGTGGGCGGCCGGCGGCGGCTCGCTGTCGCAGTCCCCTGACCCGGCCCGTCCCGGCGAGCTGCTCATGATTGCCGACCGGCCGGGCAGCCTGACGATCACCGCGCGGGTGCGCGAGGGCATGACCGAACGCCGCGCAACCAAGCCCGTCACCGCCGTGGCGGACGTAACGGTGCCCGCGCCGCCGTTCACGCTGCGGCTGTTCCTGCACGAGTGGGGGCTGGTGACCGTCGCCGTAATGATCATCGGATTCGCCGCCGCCCTCGATGCCCTGGGTAACCTCGCCTCCGCCGACTTCATCGCGCTGGCTGCCCCGCTGGCTGCGCTGCTCGCCATGGCAGCCATCACGCGCCGAGCAGGCGATGTACCTGGCCGCCACGGCAAAGACAGCGACACAGCCAGGCCAGGGCCCTGAGGGCGGAGGCTTCGGGTTCGTGACCGGGCTCTAACGCGCTTCCAGCACCGCGAGGGATCGGCGTGTCAGCTGCCCTTGTCGACGATGGTGATGCGCCCGACCGCGTCCATCAGGCCAGCCGCCAGGCTCGCATGCGTATTGAGCGCGGCCTGCACGGCCTGGGCCGCCGCCGAATAGTTGGCGTAGCTGGTGACCACGTATGACGGGCCGCTCGAGGTGAGCAGGGTGGTTCCCGCCGCGTCTGCCTGGCAGCTGGCGATCGCGTTCGCCAGCGTCCGGGCCCCGCCGCCGCGGCGCACGGTCGAGCGCGCGGCGGCGGCGATCCGGATCCGCCCGGGGTTGTCACGGGCGATCTTCGCCCGCAGCCGCCTGGCTTGGGCTCCGGTCAGCAGGGACGATGCCGGATCGACGTAGACGGGGTCGCCCGCGAGAGCGTTGGCGATGGCGCGGGCAGTGCCCGACGTTCCTACCGGGCACCCGGCCGAAGCCATGGGGGATTGAGGACAGTTTGGCAGGCCCGCAACGCTCCGGCATGGCCGGGCCGGCCTGCACGACCGGACGATGCGGGATGGTGCAAGCCAGGTCGAGCGTGCCGATGAACGAGTAGCAGAACAGCGCAGCCCAGGTGCTCCCCCGCCCGCGCCGCGGCGGGCCCAGTCAGCCGGGCGGGCGCAGGCCCGCGTCGCGCAGGAACGTCAGTACCGCGGCCACCCGCCGGTGCACCAGAGCCTCGCTGGCCAGGTCGAGCTTGGTGAAGATCGCGTTGACGTGTTTCTCTATCGACGACTCCGACAGATGCAGGTTCTGGGCGATGCCGGCATTTCCGCGGCCCTGGGCCATTTCCCGCAGCACATCAAGCTCGCGCGGGGTGAGCCGGGCCAGCGGCGACTCGCGCAGCCGGACCCGCCGGGTGACCAGCGCGTCGACGACCTGCGGGTCGATCACTGATCCCCCTGCCGCCACCTCGCGCAGCGCGGAAAGCAGCTGCCGCAGGTCGCCGACGCGGTCCTTGAGCAGGTATGCGAGCCCGGCGGTGCCGTTGCGGAACAGCTCGAAGGCGTAAGACTCGTCGGCGTACTGGGAGAGGATCACCACGCCGACACCGGGAGCGGTCGCCTTTATGCAGTGCGCCGCGTCGATGCCCTCCATGGCCGGCCCGGCGGTTTGATCGGCTGCCGAGTCCGCTGGCATCCGGATGTCGGTCAGCACCGCATCGGGCCGGGCGCGGCGTACCGCGTCCAGAAGCTCCGGCGCGGAACCCACCGCGGCCTTCACTGTCACCTGGCCGGAGTCTTCGAGCAGCCGGCGGGTTCCCTCCCGGACCAGGTAGTTGTCGTCGGCGATGACGATGCGGAGCGGCTCAGCCATCCACGGCCTCCGCCGCGCTACCGGCCTCCGCCGTGGCCAGCGGAACCTCGGCGCGCAGCGTGGTACCCCGCCCCGGTCCGCTGTCGATGCGCAAGGCCCCGTTCACGATGGACATCCGGTCGGCGAGGCCGGCCAGGCCGAGACCGCGGGCGGCGGCCGGATCGAACCCGCAGCCGTCGTCCCGGACTTCCACGGCCAGGCTCCCGTTCGGCTGGGTCAGCGCGACAAGCACCCGGCGTGCCCGGGCGTGCTTGACGGCGTTGGTCAGCGCCTCGGCGACGACGAACCAGGCGGCGGCTTCGACGTGCTGGGGAAAGCGGACGCCGCGCAATGCCGCGTCGGCTTCGATCATGACCTCGACGGGCAGCCGCGCGGCCTGCGCTTCGATCGCCTCAAGCAGCCCCTGGTCGGCAAGGACCGGCGGATGGATCGCGTGGGCGAAGTCGCGCAGGTAACCAAGCAGGTCGCCCAGGTCCCGCTGGAGCTCGTCGAGGGGCTCGTCGGCCCGCTGATCGCCGCGGCGCAGCCGCTCGCGGGCCAGGGCCAGCTTGGCCGTCAGGACCACGAGATCCTGCTGGAAGCCGTCGTGCAGGTCCCGCTGGATGCGCCGGCGCTCGGCGTCCTGGGCGCGGGCCACCCGGGCCCGCGAGGCGGTCAGCTCGGTCGTCTGCCGGCGAATGACCTCAAGCCGGGCGCTCAGCTCCGCGGTCAGGTGCGCATTACGCGCGGCCGTCGCCGCCTGCCCGGCCAGGCTCGCCAGCAGGCGGCGGTCCTCATCCAGCAGCGGGCCATCGCGGCGGCTGCCGCACTCGATGCGCCCGAGCTTGGTCCCGGCGTGGGTCAGCGGCACGACCAGCGCCGGCTCGGCCGGATCATCCGGCTCGATCCCGGCCGCCCCGACCATGGGCCGGGAGCCCCCAGCGGCCGCCAGGTCGAGGCGCACCCGGGCCCACCGCAGGCCAAGACCGCGGCGTATCGCATCGGCAAGCTTGGGCAGCAGGTCAGCCGGGCCTGGTGAGGCTTCCAGCATCGAGCCAAAGCGGCTGAGCAGGTCGTAGCCGTCCAGCCGGTCACCGAACACCCACTGGTCCGCCAGCCGCTCCAGCCTGCGCTGCGCCGGCTGGAACGCCAGCGTGGCGCCGACGGCCAGCAGCACTGCCGGTCCGACCGGCAGGTAGTGGCTGGCCAGCAGCCCGAAGGTGGCGGCAGCGGCCACATAGGCCACCGCGATCATCAGCCACAGCGCCCGGTAGACCATCGACCTCCGGGCCGGCGCGTCGATGCCAAGGACCCCGTCCTGGGACAGCGGAACGACCAGCGAGCCAAGCACGCAGGCAACTGCCAGCACCCAGAGGATGTAAATGGCGGCGAGCTGGAAAGCACCGGGATGGGGGGACAGGGACACCGCGGTGGTCGCGGCGAAGAGCACTATCGCGGCCGCCGCGCCGACCAGCAGGAACCGGATCCGGCGGCGGTCTTCCGAAGCCGACCGGCGGTACCGCAGGTACAGCATGATCACGCCGAGGACGGTCCAGGCGGCGAACGAGTGGTGCAGCCCGACGACGACCGGCCCTACCGGACGGGCGGCGGGCAGGAACAGCGGGCTGGCGATGGGGGGCTCGCCCGAGTAACCGAAAAGATCCGTGGGCGGCGTAGGGCTGGAAATCTCCGCCAGCAGCGGCAGCGCCGCGGCCATGCCCGCCACCGCGCCAAGTACCCGGCGCTCGCTGCGGCGCTGCGGCATACCCGTGGGGAACAGCCCGATCAGCCCTATCCCGGCGACGGCGCTGGCGTTGCTCGCGATTTCCGCGGCCAGCAGCACCAGCCAGGCGGAGAAGCCAGTCACGACCGACAGGACATCCCCGAGGCAGACCGACAGCATGAACATCGCACCGCTCGCGAGCAGCCAGACCGCGACTCGGTTGCCCGTCCGGCGGAACGCGCCGACCAGCCCGACGACGTAGAACGGCGCCGGCCCCACCAGCACCCAGCCCGCGCTGGCCGGGTCGCCAATGGCCAGCTCGATGGCGACGGCCACGGCAAGCGCACAGCCGCCGATGGCCGCCAGCGCGATGCAGACAGCCCGCATATGCCCAGTGTGACCGGCCGGCGGCAGCACGGCCAGCCTCACCCCAGCCCGGTGGCTAGCACCGTGTTCGGGGGCAGCGCCGCGCGCATAGCGTTTCGCGATGTAACTCCCGGACGAGGAGCAAGCAAAAGATGATAGGTAACGAGCCTGCCACCGCCGGTCACGAGAACGTCTCGGCCCGTCCCTTCACCGGGCTGCGCGGCATCGCCTTCCGCGGCTACCGCTGGCTGCTGCTGGGATTCCTGCTGCTCGGGGTGGCCCAGATCTTCCTGGCCGGCCTGGGTGTCTTCCGCCTCCAGGACCAGACCGATCATCCTGTCCGCCGTGCTGGTCCTGCTGACCTCGCTGGCTCAGAGCCTGCTCGCCGGGCTCGCCGACGACCACGCGGTCTACGGCGGCCTGCACGCCTTCGACGGTCTGCTCATCCTGGGCATCGCGGCCCATCTCTACGTCCGGTCGCGGCAGCGCGAGTCGTAGGGGTCATGTCGTGGCGCAGATGAGTTCTGCGGCGCCGCCCGGTGACACCGGCCGAGGTGCTGTCGGCGGTGCACCGGTGACCGGCTCCAGGCATGCCACCGCCGTCGCGTGGCTCTCGATCACGGTGCTCGCGCTGGCCGGGGCGGTCCTGACAGTCTCGGCGTGGAGCCGCCTCGTGACCGGCGAAGCGGTCTCGAACCTGGGCGGCACGATCTCCGCCGTGGTGTATGCCACTCTCGGCGCGCTGATCGTCCGCCGCGCGGGCAACCTCATCGGCTGGATACTGCTCGGCTTCGGGGCAGTCGGGGCGATCATGTCGCTGGCCTCCGCCTATGCGGTGCTGGGTCTCACCCATCCCGGCACTTTGCCGGCGCCTGACCTGGCGGGCCTGCTGGCTGAGTGGTGCTTCGTCCCGACCTTCGCCGGCGTGAGCTTCGTGCTGATGCTGTTCCCGTCCGGGCGGCTGCCCTCGCCACGCTGGCGCCCGTTCGCCGGACTGGGCCTGCTGGCCACCGCGCTGGCGATGGCGGGGTTCGTGGTGCGGCCCAGGATGGTGCGGCTTCCTGCGCCCGGCGGTACGTCGCTGACGTTCCCGAACCCGCTCGGTATCAAGTCGATTGGGCCCGTCCCCTCAACGGTCCTGATCGGGACCCTCAACAGCCTGTCGGTGCTGGGCACCGTGCTGCTGGCGGCGGCCTTCGTGTCCCTGGTGATCCGCTACCGGTCGGGCGGCCGCGAGGTGC
>WNGD01005540.1_pt1 | contig 19250 bp, 17 predicted proteins | sample 5400671 | NCBI WGS metagenome assembly WNGD01 (sample SAMN13153369, study PRJNA577476) | soil metagenome | isolation source: 40 cm soil or saprolite under grassland replicate 2 | place: USA:California | collected 2016-06-15
GGAGTACTTGAGCCGTCCCTCTTTGGTGTACAAACTCCAACCGCCGAACGCACCGCCCTGCGCGATAATCACGCCGTTCGCGTTGCTATTGGGAATCACAATCTCGATAGTGACGGCATGTCCGATTCTACTTTGCTTTATACTCCTATTGAATCATGGAACTATCTCTCCTTCAATGTACTAGCGTGTTTGCACTAGGCGAAGCGACCATTTCTTATTCCGACATATCCCACATCGCATAAAAATAGTGCGTTCGTAAGATGTGTTTTTGTCTCCATGGTTCTATACTTAGGCAGTAACCAGGTGAAGAAGGAGATCGCTCATAGTATAAAGCGTTTTCTCTTCATACATATGGAATGTAATGATTAGAAAAGGAGAAGTGTTATGACACTTGGTCCACTGGAATACTTAGTCGTTGGTTTTGAGGGCAATCGCTTTAGGGGCCAGATTCTGGCGGAACTACGCGCTGCGAGTGAGAAAGGCATCATCCGCGTGGTTGATCTGTGCGTTATCAAGAAAGATGATCAGGGCAACGTTACGGCACTGGAATTGAGTGAGTTGAGTGGTGAAGAGGCTGCTGAGCTTGGTCCTCTGGCAGGTAATCTGCTGGGCCTGTTCGCTCACGAAGATATCGAGCAGGCTGCAGCCAATATCCCCAACAATAGCGCAGCTGGCCTGCTCTTGATCGAGCAGACCTGGGCCATCGGCTTGAGGGATGCGATCAAGAATGCGGGTGGCATACCTGTAGCTGGAGGCCTCGTGGCGCCAGATGTGCTGCAAGAGCTGGAAGAAGAACTCGAGATCGCGAAACAAAATGCCTGATAGAAACAACCGGTAGTCAGAGCTACAGAGTAGCGCAACGAAGAAGGAGAAAACCAATCATGATGCGAAGAAGAATGAGAAGAAGAGCCATTGTAGGAACCGCCGTGGTAGGAGGGGCAGCCTATGCGGCTGGTCATCATCGTGCCACGAAATCCGCAGAGCAGCAACAGACGGATGCCCAGCAAAACGAACAGATTGATGATCTGCAGCAGCAACAGCAAGCTCCTCCGCCTCCACCTGTGTATCAGCAACCTGCTCCCCCTCCACCAGAAGCTGCCGCACCAGCACCTACTGGCTTAACTGATGAGGGTATTGCGCAGTTGAAGCAGCTCGGACAGTTACACGAATCCGGAGTACTGACCGACGCCGAATTTGAGGCCTCGAAGCAAAAGATTCTGGGAATCTAGTCATTAGTCGGGATGGCTCGACGCCCAAGCAGACAGACCCTTCGCTGCGCTCAGGGTGACCAGGGAACTCTGTCATGCTTCGCTGCGCTCAGCATCTCGACGCCCATCTTGAAATGCGTTCTGACAACGCCGCTGCGCGGCTACTGCTACGCAGTCAGTCAGAACGAGAGGAAGTACCCAGACAGACCCTTCGTGCGCTCAGGGTGACAAGACAGGGCCATGCAGAGCAAGAAAAAGAGAAGGAAATACTACCATGTTGCGGAGAAGGCAGGCATCGCTATCGCATGCGGCAAAAGCTGGTGTCGTTCGGCGATGATTACTGGATTGAGAATGCCCAGGGAAATCGCGTCTACTTTGTCGATGGCAAGGCATTCCGCCTACGGGAGCACCTGGGCTTTCAAGATATGCAGGGCAACGAACTGGCCGCGATCCAGGAGAAGATCATGCTTATCAAGGATACGTATTGCATTTACCGCAATGGAAATGTACTGGCCACGGTCAAGAAAGCCCTGGTCGCGCCGCTGCGCCAGCGCTTCGACATTCACGTGGCAGGCGCGGAGAACATGGAAGCAGAGGGCAATATCCTGGATCACGAATATGAGATCCACGAGGGACGCAGCCGCGTGGCGGAAGTCTCGAAGAAGTGGTTCCGGGTGGCCAATACCTATGGTGTGGACATCGCTCCCGGTGCCGATGACATCTTGATTCTGGCCTGCACGGTAGTCATTGACATGATGAACGACTAAGGGAGATAGAGGCAGGGCGTCTATGGACGGTCCTGGCAAACTCACTCGTGGCATCGTAGGATTCCTTGTGGTCACCCTGTTGCGAGGTCAATGAGGAATGAAAACGGAGAGCTCAAGCGAGGCACAAAAACCTGTGCCTGGCACGCTGCGTGTGATCGAAACGGTGATCCCAGGTGTAAGGATGATCCGCACCTATCAACGTCGCTGGCTGGGGTCACCATCTTTGCCATGCTCGTGCCACAAGGGATGGCCTACGGCGAACTTGCCGGAGTCGCTCCCGTAGCTGGCTTGTATACGGCGATTGGTGCATTGGTCGGCTATGCGCTCTTTGGGAGTTCACGACGACTGATGATCGGTCCAGAGGCATCTTCCGCGATCCTGGTGGCCACAACGCTGGCGCCAATTGCTGGTCGTGATTAGCCGCATCTCACGTCCACATGATGCTGTGCTTGGCTCGGTCGAGGGCATCGATGGCTATCATGATATTGATGCCTATACCAGCAGCGAGACCGTCCCAGGACTCATCGCCTACCGCTTCGATGCGCCGCTCTTCTTTGCCAACGCCGATTTCTTCCTCACCCATGCCCGTGAGTTGATCGAGAGCGCCCAACCAGAGGTCGAGTGGTTTCTGATGAATGCCGAGGCGATCACCGACATTGATGTGACCGCTGCCCAGGCTTTACTCAAGCTGCAGAGCGAGCTGGAGCACAAGGGGATCGTCCTGGCCATCGCGCGGGCAAGCCAGCCGCTGCAGCAGATGCTTAAGCGCAGCGGACTCACGGAGCGCATCGGATCCGAACATATCTACCCATCGGTGCGCACAGGCGTGCAGGCATACCTCGAGCGCAAGGGAGAGCTCGCGGGGAAAAGCGGTGAGCGGGAATGAAGGAGATGCCGTCAACCAACACTGACCATCCCACGTCTTCAGACGTCCCGCAGGCTCCTCCAACGGGCTTCAAATCGCTGCTGGCTTGTTGGACCAAATTGAATAATGATTGGGTGCTGAGCTTTGCCTCAGGTCTCGCATTTAACCTGATTGTGGCTCTCATCCCCATTACGATTGCCATGATCTCCCTTGCCGGGTTTCTCTATGGGCGTCTCGATCCTACCGTCCAGGCAGATCTCATCACCTCTATTCAACATGCCTTCCCAGAGCCTATACCATCAGAAGAAATCGTAAGCCTGGCCCTGGATACCCTGAACAAGAATGCGGGGTTGCTGGGAATCATCGCTCTTGTAGGGGCAGTCATTGGCGGCTCGGGACTCTTCGTCTCGATGGAGGGATATTTTGATATCATCTATCGTACACACACGCGAGGTCTGATCCAGCAGTACGTGATGGCCGTAGGCATGATCCTGTTGTTTGTCCTTCTCACACCGCTCATGATCTTTGCAGACACTGTTTAGGCCGGAGCTACAGGCCACAAACGCATCGAACGAGCAGAACAGGTCGAGTATACTCAAGGGGAAGCCCTCCTGGAGCTGAGCACGTTGTCCTTGTACTCAAGTCTACCAGGAGGTTTTTCCTATCCCGAACTCACATTAGGTTATTTACGAGTAATATGCTTTTTTGCATAGCCATACTAAGTTCACTGGCTCTACATATCCGAATCAAACTTAGTAGGTCAAGGCCAGTCTATTGAATTGTTCTTTCCCGGTGGACTTCTGATTATCAGTTTTCGCAAATCCTGTCAATCAAAGTGCGGAATGTGGATAGTTCTACTTTGATATTTAGCGGGCAAGAAAGGTGGCGGAAGTAGGTGGCGGAATGTGGGTGTCCAATGGCAAGGTGATAAGTCGATTTAAGAAAGATGCCACCAGAAGGCAAAAGAGGCGGCATATACGATGTATCCAATCTAAAAAGCGGGCTGGGAATAGAGCGAAAATAGCAACAGGGAGAAAGCGGTTGCGCCTTTCCTACAAGATCAGGGTTTCAGTCATCTCTACAACCCCATAGTAACATAGAAGAAGGACGCCCGCAAGGAGCGCCCTTCTCTTCTCAGGCTCAGGTCAGCCTGGTAGATGCTCGCCAGTCAGGGTTTAGTTTTCACTCTCAATCTTGCCGAAGAGGCCATTCGCTTCATCGTTAATACCGGCAGTGAAGAAAAGCTCATCGGTCTGGCCTGCGGTAAATCCATTGCCAAAGCCCAGTGCCCAGAGGCCATTAATTGAGATTATCAAGCCTTTCTGGTTTCTCAGTTGACCAAGGAGAGCACCAGTGTTCGGATCAAACGCGTTGATGCGTCCATTACCGAAGTTTCCTACTAGCAGGTCATTACTGAACTGGCCGAAATTCGAGGGAGCGAGTGCCAGGCCCCAGGGGGAATTCAGTGCGCCACGTGAAATGAGGCGTTTGAGGAGATTCCCGTTTGTATCGAAGACATCGACGAACCCACGGCTGGGGTTGCGAGTCGGTAAAGGAACGGACCAGCTTGAAGTTTTCATCGAACTGCTCGACGGTTCCAAAGCGGAAATTGGTGGCATAGATAAAGTCACTCCCTCCGCTCTGACCAAAAGCAAGTCCTTTGTAGACTGCACCTACGAATCCACCCCGGCTCACGGTTGAGCGATCAACTGCGAGGATAGTATGGGTCAGATCGACATTAGGATTCCAGCCAGAAATGGTGCCATCTTCAGTAGCAAACATGAAGATACTTGGGCCAGACTTACCGTTCTCTGAGACCACAAAGTCATCTGGGTTTGTACCGTTGACAGGATTGAAGATGTTGCCGGTTGGAGCTGCACTTGTTCCGCCCGCAGGGGGTGCGATCGTGACCACCAGCGGCGAACCAACCGGGAACTTTCTGCCGTTACCGTTATAGAGCGTGGACAGTCCAGTACCATTGTCCGAAACCCACCATGGACCGGTAGGGGGATGCGATAATCCCCAGGGGTTGACCAGGTTCTTGTCGGTAAAGAGAGCGACACCAGCAATGTCTGACACCAGGTTTGTCTGCTGGTAGAAGCCCTGCGAACCAGCGCTGGCTTTGGCAAACGCCGCAACTGGCAATGCAGCTAGCAAGAGCATCGCGAGAACGATTAAAGGGACCAAAATTCGTGGTCGTCTAAGAGTTAACCAGAAATGCATACATGTACCTCCTTTGGCTGATATTCTCTCAGAACTCATACAGTCCACTTGTGCCTACGGGGGAGAGTCTGCATAGTCGATAGTTGCCGTCTTCTCTGCCAACAGAAGCGGGTTTAACGTAGAAGACACAGGCGGACCGACCTTCTGCAAGACTGAAGAACACTAAACGGGTTCCTTGAGAGATCTACACAAGTAAAATAGTGCTGACGTCACCTATCAGCGTTACGGCACTTATCCGAAAAATTTTCGGAAAACCCCCATATAGTGATACGCAGAGGGTTACAGTGTTTAAGAAAACAGAGCAACCTTTTACCATTGCTGAAATTTTAGCCGTAGCACCTATAAAGATGTGTTTGTTCTACTGCCTCAAGAAGGATATATGAAGAGAGATGGCTTTTGAAAGAGTAAAAGGGTAGAGATTGGGTTAAGTTCGGGTTACAATTCTAAGGCTGCAGTTTAGGTATTGGTATTGCAAAGCACTCAGCGATACGCCTCAGCTTGGAGATTAAACAAGTTGGCGTAGCGGCCATTTAAAGAAATTAGTTCGTGGTGCGAACCGCTCTCGATAATACTGCCGTTTTCGATCACGAAAATCCGATCTGCCAGGCGCACAGTGCTGAAGCGGTGGCTGATGAAAACGGCCGTCTTCCCCTCAGTCAACGCGCGAAAATGGGTAAAGACATCATGCTCAGCCTGCGCATCGAGGGAACTGGTCGGCTCATCCAGCACAAGAATACGCGCATCACGCATGAAAGCGCGCGCAAGAGCAATCTTCTGCCACTCACCACCGCTTAACTGCGTGCTATCCTTCAGATCCTTAAACCAGCGACCAAGCATTGTGTCATAACCTTGAGGGAGTTGCTCAATTACGCTGCTTGCTCCGCTCTTGCGTGCGGCGCTCATGACTAGTTCCCTATACTCGATTTTGTCCACGCGCCCCACACCGATATTCTCATGCGCAGTCATGTAGTAGTTCACATAATCCTGGAAGATCACGCCAACCTGTTCACGCAATTCTTTTAAGTCGTATTCCTTGATATTGCGACCACCGATCAAGATCTCGCCCTCATCGGGGTCATATAGGCGTGTAAGCAGCTTTACGAGGGTTGTTTTTCCGGCGCCGTTACGCCCGACCAGGGCAACGGCTTCACCCGCATGTATGGTGAAACTCACATGTTTCAAGGCTGGCTGCGTCTCAGGGTTCTTTCCCGGATAGGTGAAACTGACATCGCGGAACTCTATCTCGAGCCCCTCAAGCTCTTTAGGAGGATCTACCGGTTGTGGATTCGGCGGCGACACAATCCTGGGCTCGTATTCGAGGAAATCGAATAGTGTATTCACATACAATGTATTCTCGTAGGTATTGGAGATACCATTGAGCAGTCCCTGGAAGTTCTGCCCCACCTGCACCGCAGTCTGGGTGTAGAGTGTCAGTCCGCCCAAAGTGATACGACCTGCTACGGCTTGTAGCGCCACATAGAGGTAAATGGCAGTGTTCGCCACAACCGTGAGACCTGCCCAGACAAAGTTGATATTGTAACGGCGCAGCAGCAGCTTTTTGTCCTGTTTGTATAGCTTGGTAGCAAGGTCCCAAAATTTGCCTATGAAAAAGTCGCCCAGGTTGAAGAGTTTTACTTCTTTATTGTATGTGTCAGTCGTCATCAAAGTAACGAAGTAGGCCATCAGGCGGCGCTCTGGCGATTGACGACGCATAAGCTGATAGCCTCTCCATCCATAGCGGGTGCTGGAGAAGAAGGCGGGTATAGGAACAATGAGCGCCACGATGGCAAGCCACCATGCCAGATGCGTTAACAGAAAGATCAGCGAGAACAGGGTTACCATGGTCCGGCCAAGGTCAAACGTTTGCGAGATCATCGACACAGGCTGATAGGTTGACTGGTTTGCAGCCTGCCGCATCTTATCATAAAACTCAGGATTCTCAAAAAAAGCCAGATCCAGCGTATTGGCTTTCTTCACAATTTCTAACTGCACGCGGTTCGATACCTGTTCCTGCAAGAGCTGCTGCACAATATTGCTCAGGTTACTAAGCAGACTGGACAACAGCGTGATCGCTAGTTGCAGGCCTATTGGCAACCAGATAGGAGCTGTGCTGTGTATGTTAATCGCTCTTACAACGCTATCAATCACAAGGGCGGTAATCAAGACACTGATGGCGGGTGTGAAACCTTGTGCAAGATTCAAAAGTCCTAAAAGCGTCGTTAGCGGTGCATTGGTCGACCAGACCAGGCTCAATACACGTGGCAGGCTCACAAACGCGCCTGGAACTTTCTTTATACTGAAGTTCTCATCCGCTCGTTGCCTCCAGCCTCCAAAAAATACTGTCTGTTGTTTCATAGGAAAGCTTGCTTCCTTCTCCGCTTCTATATGTCGCTACATGATGAAATGCGGTTCTCTCAAGAGACTACAATGATATTTCTTCAGCTTTCTCAAAGTTTACTCAAAAAGCAGGGATAATACATTGTCTCTATCGCCAGTTTTCAAATCAGGTGAAAGCATCAGGTATATACTGTCAATTTCTACAGGTAGGATCATTTCGAAAGTCACCGGGTTTGGAGTTAGTAACGAGCACTGTAACGTTTCCTGCAAGGTTATGGTATCATATAAAAACAAAAGAGGAGGTAAAGTTTAATGAACACTGAGTCAACTTCTTCAGGTGCAAGATACCAGCTTGCCCCTCAATCAGGCCTGGTCACAGCGCAAAACATATTTGAAGCTGTTGGGTCGGCTACGACCTTTACTGATAAGGGAGGCCTGATCTTTACCAGCGTCCAACTACAGCTCATCTTCTGGGGTAAACAGTGGGGAGGGGCCAGCACGCCATCGGCTCAAGACATCCAGGACGCTGTGGTGTCGATCATCATCGGACCATACATGTCGGCACTCTCTCAATATCGGAACATCGGAAACGCCACTTTGTCTGGAACGACGCTCGTCGCCATCTCCGATCCTCCAAATCCGTTCTCCAGCGATGACGTAGCAGACTTCATCCACGACTTGATCAAAGCAAAAACGCTACCAGAGCCCGAGACGAACTCACAGCTTCTTTATTGCGTCTTCATGCCTGCGGGGGTTCACTATAACCAACCGGGCATTATTGGCGAGCACTCTTTCTTTATCAACTTAGATTTCAATTTCTCGATTGACCTGGATGTGGGCCCGGTCTACTATGCATGGGTGACAAACGATGGAACACTCGATTATGTCACAAGCGTGTTCTCACATGAACTGGTGGAATCATGCACGGACCCTACTGGAAATGGTATTCAAGGCGCTCCTGGGATTTGCCCAGGTGATGGATGGTGCGAGATTGGCGACGTTTGTCAAGGCAACGATGCGGTGTTGAACGATGTCCTCGTGCAGTCGTACTGGTCGCAACAAGATGGCACCTGCATCGTCCCTTTCGCTTGAGTCTGCATCCTGGCCGATTGATACTATTCACACCACCGTCTTAATATACTGGCTCGCCCGGTGTGCCAACCCCATAATTGAGAGCATAGGGTTCACGCCAGATGCTCCTGGGAAAATGCTCCCGTCGCAGACGAAGAGACCTTGCACGCCGTACACTTCATGATTGCCATCAACTACTGCGTTCTTGCGATCGATGCCCATACGACAGGTGCCCATCTGGTGAGCAGTGAACATCATGATGCGATTGACGCCCATGCCATGTCGCTCTACCTGACGATCAAACTCATGGAACTGCTGCTCGCTAATTGTTCCTCCCTCTGGCCGATCCAGGCGCGTGCGTTTGGTGTGTAGTGTGACAATTGATGTTGCACCAGCGGCAAAATGGATACGTGCCGCCTGTCGTAAACCATGCATGAGGTGCTTGCGATCATAGACCGAGACAACGTAATCTATAACAGGTTCGCCATCACGGTCTATAGTAATGGTGCCTTCACCTTTGTCACGCGTCAGTATGATAAATGTTGCAATGTTGGCGACCTGGAGCACCTGATCGCGGTATTCACGTGGAGCATACCAGGAGGTCGACGAACCAATAAGCCCGGGATGCGCAGGTGGCACCTCTAACTTGTAGCCGTAATTGCCATCAAGGTTGCCAACCTGGTTCGAATAGGCTGACTGCATCACGCCTTGCCAGCTATAGACCTTGTCAGGATAGATACCCGAGACGGACGTGACAGGATGCAGGTGCAGGTGGCGGCCAATGTGTGGATTGTCCAGGCCCGAGCGCAGCAGTATTGCAGGAGAATGGACCGCACCCGCCGCTACAATCACGGCTCTGGCACGCACCGTCACGCGATGGGTTTTGCCAGTCTCAGTATCGATTGCCGTGGCTTGCACGCCGGCGGCTCTGCCGTTTTCAATGAGTACCGTTTCAGCACTGCAACGCACAATGATACGTGCACCATGATCGTAAGCATCTTGTAAATAGGTCTTCAGTGTGGATTGCTTGCAGCCATAACGACAGCCAAAACCACAGAACCCACAACGCTGTTCACAGTCAATGGCATTGTTGCGCAGCACACCGGCGTGATAACCAAGCGATTTGCATCCATCAAACAATAATTGATTCTGCCTGTTATGCCAACCGGCGCTGGCTACGCTGATACGCTGCTCAACGGCCTCAAAACTGGCTTGCAAGTCCGCACCTGTGAGATCACTTATGCCTGAGTCCTGCGCCCATTCTTCCAGTATCTCGCCTGGTGTTCGGAAAGAGGTCATCCAGTTCACCACTGTGCCGCCACCGAGGGTACTTCCCGCCAGGACGACCACGCCAAGATCCTTTGTAGTGAGCGTTCCACGCTTCAAGTAGAGTTCTGGCGTTGCCTGCGCCTCAAGCAGGGTAAAGTTTGCTTCGTTATTATAGCCGCCCTTCTCCAGCACGACGACGCTTTTTCCGGCCATTGCAAGTTCACCAGCAACCACTCCGCCGCCAGCACCAGAGCCGATGATTACCGCATCGGCCTCCAGCGTAGTATCTTCAGTAATCCTGAGGGGCTTGAGTGGCTGAGGTGTGTCAGACGGAGGAGGTGCAGGCGCTGTGTAGTCAATCGCTGTCCAGTTCGGATTGACACCAGTGGCATCAGGGGCGGCAAAGAAGACAAAGCCCGCCAGGCGTTTGATAGATTGGTAGCCCTGTCGCAGTTGTCCTAAAGGGCTGTTCGCCATCGCGATCAGGTACTTTTCTCGTTTCTTTTGTGAGAGCGATTTGAATGGACGCGGACTGCCTCCGAGCATCAGGCCAGCAGCAGGGCTGGATAACAGGGCTAATAACCGGCGAAAGTCGGCCTTCGCCTGCACATTCTCATAAGAGAGCGTTTCAGCCACAAGGTACGCGACGTTCAAGTCGCGTGCAGACCGTCGATAATATGCGGCAACTATCTCAGAACTCCCGCCTGGGGGTTCAAGCGATGGAAGCAGCGTATCACAGACGGCTTCCAAAACACTAAATTCATCGGCAGTGAGCCAGCCTGCAATCAGGTTCTCTGTGGTTGTTTCGGGTTTCGAGGTAATAGCCATAGCAGACCCCTTTGATGGAATGAAGAAGACAAACATGGATTTGCAATAGTTGAAGTATAGCACATCCTCTAAAGGAGTAGCCCATTATACCCTGTCAAGCATCCGATCTCCCCCATAAATGTTGCGCATCTTGAAAGGAGCAGGTGTCGCTACCAGTTGCCAGGCTCACAATTTTCGCCCGTTATAAATAATTTCTCTGTTAGACACGCTTTTAACCTACATGCTATACTGCCATAAATGCTACATTTGTAATTTCATGCATGGAGACACAGCAAATGGCAATAAGTGAACATACTCCACAAGAAACCGCTGGGCTGAAAAGCACAAAAGAGAAGCTGGAAGAGTTGCATCGTTTGAAAGAAGCGGCAATGCTCGGCGGCGGCCCTAAGCGTATTGAGGCCCAGCATAAAAAAGGTAAACTAACGGCACGCGAACGGCTTGACCTCTTGCTAGACCCAGGGACATTCAATGAACTTGACATGCTGGTGACACATCGCTCCACCGACTTCGGGCTGGCAGAGCAGAAAATTCCGGGGGATGGCGTGGTCACTGGCTACGGCCAGGTCGATGGCCGCCTGGTGTATGTCTTCTCGCAGGATTTCACAGTTTTTGGCGGCTCACTTTCTGAGGCGCACTCCGAAAAGATCTGCAAAATTATGGATCTTGCAATGAAGAACGGCGCGCCGGTGATTGGCCTGAACGACTCCGGCGGCGCACGCATTCAGGAGGGTGTGGTAAGCCTCGGCGCATATGCCGATATTTTTCTACGCAACACGCTGGCTTCAGGCGTCGTACCACAGATTTCAGCTATCATGGGTCCCTGCGCGGGTGGCGCAGTCTACTCTCCAGCCATCACCGACTTTATTTTTATGGTGGAGCAGACCAGCTATATGTTTGTGACAGGACCAAACGTGCTCAAAACGGTTACACATGAGGATGTGACCTTTGAAGAACTGGGCGGCGCCATGGTTCACAATAGCACAAGTGGTGTGGCTCATTTTTCGTGTCCGAGCGAGCCTGATTGCATTCGCATGATTCGCCAACTGCTGAGCTTTATTCCATCGAACAACCTTGAAGATCCGCCAAGGGTTATGCCGGGCGACTCGCCTACACGTGCAGAGGAAGCGCTGAATGTAATAATCCCGGACAATCCGAACAAACCCTATGATATGAAGGCTGTTATCAAGTATATCGTGGATGATGGTGATTTCTTCGAGGTGCAGGAGTATTATGCAGCAAACATCATCGTGGGCTTTGCTCGCCTGAACGGTCGTTCCGTGGGTATTGTGGCGCAACAGCCACACACATTAGCTGGCGTTCTTGATATCAATTCGTCGGATAAGGGCGCACGCTTTGTACGCTTCTGCGACTGCTTCAATATTCCGATTATTTCGTTTGTGGATGTGCCTGGTTTTCTACCAGGAGTGAGTCAGGAGCATAATGGTATTATTCGCCACGGGGCAAAATTGCTCTTTGCTTACTGTGAGGCAACGGTGCCAAAGATCACGGTGATTACGCGCAAGGCTTATGGCGGCGCATATGACGTGATGAGTAGCAAACACGTGCGCGGCGATATCAATTATGCCTGGCCCACAGCAGAAATCGCGGTGATGGGTGCTGAAGGTGCGGTGAATATCCTGTTCAAGGATGAGATCGATGCCGCTGATGACCCAGAGCAGAAGCGTCAGGAGTTGATTGCTGAATATACCGAGAAGTTCAACAATCCTTATATCACTGCCGCTCGTGGTTATATTGACGAGGTAATTGAGCCACGCTATACGCGCACGAAGCTGATTACGGCGCTAGAGATGCTGAAGAATAAGCGAGATACGAACCCTCCGAAGAAGCATGGGAATATTCCGTTGTAACCAGAGCCTGATTACTATCCCTTGATGATGCCGGTCGCAAGTGGGCAGATGAGCAAAGTCCAGCCCTGTCATGCTTCGCTTCGCTCAGCATCTCTGGTAATCATCTCGGTCGCAAGTGGGCAGGTGAGCAAAGAGCAGCTCGCAGGTTGGCTAGCGAGATCGTGAGCTAATCTCTCTCCACCAGCTCTAATAACACTCCGCTCGTCCCTTTGGGATGAATAAAAATAGCCCGTCCTTCGGCGGCAATCCGCGGCTGCTTATCCAGTACGGGTGCGCCTTTTTCCTGCATTTCGGCAAGTGCAGCGTCTATATTGTCCACTTCCAGGCAGATGTGATGGAGGCCTTCGCCACGCTGCTCGAGGACCTTCGTCAAGCTGGAATCGGGTGTGGTTGGCTCAATCAATTCGATCTCGCTGTCGCCTGGTCCGCCCACGGGGAGGAAAGCAATGCGTACCTGTTCTGTGGGCACCTCTTTAATTTCGCTGGGTGTCATACCGAGTGTGTCACGATAAAAGGCCAGCGCTTGCTCGATGTTGCGCACGATGATGGCAACGTGGTCAATACGTTTGGGCATAGGTACCTCCTGGGAACAATGAGGCCGTGCTAAACTTGTGCTGAGCTGGAGCGCTGAGTGCCAGCGAAGAGGCAGCGAAGTAGCAGCCTCTACTTGTGGGATATTGCAAGGTGCAAATCCGTTTGGCGGAGGATATGCGGAATCGTAGCAAAAAGGCCAACACCTAACTGAATGGCGTTCGTAAGCGTACCCATCGCCATTAGCGCTCCTATGCGTGTCTCTTCGTCATAGTTCAATGTATCCGCCATCTGGTCAAACTCTGCCTGGGTCAGTACTTCATAGGTCAAATCTGGCTTGACTAAGATGCTTAGATCGAGGTCAACATAGTAAAGATACTCAGGCTCAAAAGTGGCAGGTTGAATAATTGAGGCATAGGTATGTAATAAAGAACGCCCACTATAAAAAGCACTGAGCGTGTACCAGCGTTGGGGCCAGTACATTTGCAGGCAATTGTACCGTAGTGGGCGTGTGCCGGTTGACCAATGCATTGGTGTTCCTGCAGGTAGCCAGAGACGAACACAATCGTTGGATGTTTCTGCTATATTTTCATCGCTTAGTTTTGTTGTCGCGTCCAATTGATACCCACACCATGATCCACGTACTCCCTGATCATAACTACGACTCTCAACCTGATAATCTGGTTGCATAAATGCTCTCCCTTCCGTTAATCCCCATAGTACGCAAATTTACCGATGTCGTCAAGTGCAGAACAAATAGTCCCACATGCAACATGTTGTGTTGTACAATACATGAGAACGGCTTAAAGATGCACAGGAGTGCGTTAAACTTTTATACGATGGCCGTAGCCTCCTGATCAAGCGACCTAAAAAAGGCGGAGGGTAATGCGCTGCCCAAACTGTCAGACTATGAATCCACCAAATGCAAAGTTTTGTCTTGAATGTGGGAATCGCCTGGTTGTCTGCCCAAACTGTGGCACAATCAACCTGCCCATGGCAAAATTTTGCATCGAGTGCGGCACTGCTTTAACTCCCGCGCCAGCACCTGCAAGTGATAACCAGCCCGCACCAGCGCAACCTGCTAGAAGTGAGGGGATTCCTTCCTCATCAGAGCACGCTGGCGGCAGAAGCAGGCTGACACTACCAGAAGAAAGACGTATCGTTACCATCATGTTCGCTGACATCACTGGTTCGACGCCGCTTGCGGATAAGCTGGACCCCGAAGATTTGCGAGCTATCCTGGTCGGCTATTTTAACCTGATGGCCGAGCAGATCCGAAGGCATGGTGGCACTGTCGAGAAATATATCGGTGATGCGGTGATGGCAGTTTTCGGGGCACCCATAGCGCACGAGGACGATCCTGATCGGGCAGTGCGAGCCGCGTTGGACATGCAGGCAGCTCTTGCTAGGTTTAATCAGAGACGGCTTGCACAAGACCCGCAAGCTGCACGCCTACAAATGCGCATAGGCATTAACACGGGTGAGGTCGCCGCTCCTGGCGCTCAATTCAGCAGGCAAGATTTCCTGATAACTGGAGACGCGGTAAACGTTGCTGCACGCCTGCAACAGGTTGCTATGCCCGATACGATTCTGGTGGGAGAACGAACATACCTGGCGGCTCGCAACGTCTTTGATTTTCGCCCGCTCGCCCCGCTTTCTCTGAAAGGTAAGCCAGAACCTATCCATGCCTGGGTCGTACAGGGCTTCCGACATGGGCACGATCAATCGCGCCCCTATGCTATCATCCAGCACCCACGTGGTATCGAAGGACTGGAAGCTCCACTAGTAGGACGCAATCTTGAACTTACCTTGATGCATGCAACTTATGCACGTGTTCAGGCTGAACGGCATTCCCACCTGATTACCTTGCTTGGCACACCGGGAATCGGCAAATCGCGCCTGGTGCGTGAATTTATCGCACGCGAACAAGAAGCGGCTAAATGTACGACATGCGATGATGGATTAAGCGCTCCAAAGGTCCTGCAAGGCCGCTGCCCCCCTTATGGAGAAGGAATTACCTACTGGCCACTGGTTGAGATACTACGCGCCTTGCTGAAGGCAGAAGAAGGAGAAAGCAGAGAAGCCTTAGAAAGGCGCCTGAATGAGTTTGTGCAGGATACACTTGCCAAAGCCAAAAGTAACGAGGATGCAACTGAGATTGCGAGGGCTCTCATTCGCAGCATAGGAAGCGAACCTGGAGGCAGTAGCAGCGAACTGAGTTACCCGGAGAGGCGTGAAATTCAACGGAGTACCCATAGCAAGAGCACGGATCAGGGTCGGCCACAGGGGCTGTTCTTGCGTGCCTGGCGCGTCTTCCTCGAGACACTGGCCGAACAGGAGCCTCTTATCCTGGTAATAGACGATCTCCAGTGGGCAGACGAGGCGCTGCTTGATCTGCTTGAATATTTAACGGACCGTATCACTGAGGCACCCATTCTTTTCCTTTGCCCTGCACGTCCAGACTTCTTTGAGAGACGACGTGATTGGGGTGGCGGACGGCTCAACTTTACGACGATTGTGCTCGATGCACTTACCAATGAGGAAAGCGTTGAACTTATAACTGGGCTACTTGAAACACATGAGTTTCCTGATGTGTTGTACCACACTATTCAGAATCGAACCGAGGGTAATCCTTTCTTTATTGAAGAAATTGTGCGTATGCTGATTGACCAGGGCATGCTGGTTAATCAAAATGGTTGCTGGCGCATCAGTGAACAGAATGAAGCCATTTTAAGCGAACTGGCCAGCCCGGCAACGCCGCCCGAAGATACTCTGATCGACCAGTATTATGTGCTTCCGCTTCCTCGAGTGCCCGATACCATTCAGGGAGTGCTCGCTGCGCGTATCGACCTGCTAAGCCAGGTTGAGAAGGAGGTGCTCCAATATGCTTCTATCATTGGTCGAACTTTCTGGTTAGCGGGTATTCTTGAACTCGCGACAGATCTTGATACAGGTACTGTTCTCAAGACGCTTGATGTATTGATACAGCGCGATTTTATCACTGAATCTGAGAAGCAGGCACGTGTTCCTGTCAGGCAGGACCGCGTGTTCAGCTTTAAGCATGTCTTGATTCGAGATGTAGCCTACAATAATATCCCACGCATCCGCCGCTCACAAAAACATGCGCAACTTGCTCTCTGGCTGGAAGAAACGGTTGCTGACAATACCGAAGTGTTTGCAGAATTGCTCGCTTATCATTACCAGCAAGCGCTTGCTACCTGGTCAGCAAGCTTGCTAGCAAATACTGCCAGCACAAGCGAAATAAGTAGCGATGCTTCCAGCTCCTCGAGGCTGCCTGCTAGCTTAACACGTCAGGAACTTAGCCGTCGTTCAATTACTTACTTGACAATGGCAGGGGACCAGGCATATCGTAGCTACTACACTATACGTGCCATTCAAGCATATACCGAGGCACTCGATCTGCTGCAGGATTCTTATGCAGCTCCTCTCACCATGGCTAAGATGCATGAAAAACTGGGAGACGCCTATACACAGACCCGCAAATAGATAGGGAAGAGTTGCTATCCATGTACATTCGCCTGGCGGAGCTATCGACCCGCTGGTTGGGTATGTTTAAGACACCGCCGGATATGCAGGAGATGCGTTCCTACATCGATGCTGGATTGAAACTTTTAGAGGGACAGCCTCTGAGTGGAGATCTGGCGTCTTTCCTTACATATCAGGCCAATTGGTACATTCGTCAAATGAAAACTGCAAGTAGGGAACAGAGAGCCGAACTTGCTGAGCAAGCTCTTCGTAGTGGACAGGAAGCGCTACGGATTGCGGAAGAAGTAAACGATACCAATGCTTTATGGATCACTTTAGATGCCCTGGGCTTCATCTACCATGCGCAACATAAGTATGATGAGGAACACAGAGTTGTGCACCGCCGCCAGGAACTGGCATCCATGGTAAGCAATAGAGAAGAACTACATGACCTGTACATTGCGCTAGGCTGGGCTCATGAACATATAGGTGACTATCCTACAGCAGCAATGTGGTTTGGCCATTCCTGGCGTATTGCTCAGACGATGGAGAGTCCATCGTTGTTGCTGGTTAGTTTGCTAGGACGTATGTATGTCTGGTACGAGTGGAATCGTTGGGGCGAGGTACGCGAGGTTGCCTATCACATCTTACAACTGGTTGAGGAATATCAACAGGATGAGCAGTGGCTTCTTGATGCTCTGGAGACGCTCGCAGACATTGCTTACCGGAAAGGTGAAACTGAGGAGAGCGATTCGCTACTCCGTCAGTACAGGCGATTGGCTGAACAGCGCGGCTTTGACTCTGAACTTTCGCGATCGATTTATCTTGCCCGTGAAGATTGGGTACGGGCCTGCACAGACTTCAAAGAGGCGCTTGAACGGACAGAGCCATTCCCTTCGCCAGCAGTGGTAGCTATCCTGGCTGAATTGTACGTGACAACAGGCGAAAATATAGAAGCCCAGCTGGATATGTGCCAGCGAGCCATTACTCTGGCTGAGCGGTGTGGGGCACGTAAGTTTCTGGCAGTTGCTCTACGCGCCCGTGGGCGGATGTTCCTGGAACAGCAGAATTGGGAGGCGGCTGAACGTGACCTGCAACAGGCTCTTAAGCAGTGCGAGATGCTGGATATTCCCTGGGAACAGGGACAAACCCTTTATTGCCTGGGGCTATTATACAGGCGTCGCGCAGGTGTGGTCAATCCCGATAATCCTGTTGAACACGATGTTGACCTCGGCCACGCTCGCTTTCACTTTGAGCAAGCCCTGGGCTTCTTCGAGTCTCTTAATGCCGTACATGATGCGGAACGGGCCCGTCTGGCACAGGATCGTCAGGCTCCAGTATAAGGCCACCGTTTAAACCTGCATATCCCATAAAGATGGCACATGCCACAACTTAGTGGAGTCCCATATGCCGCCAATATCGGGAGGTAGGACAGAGATATGTATTTGTGCCAGATTTGCTCTGGTCTCCTGGATACGCCTGCGCATGCTATCCATAGCGAGCCTTGGAGTGTTATTGGTGCGGCTCAAGTGCGATAACCAGAGCCAGCGCACGCTGTCTGTCCTCCACGTACGTAATACAGCTTCGGCTGCCTGGTCGTTGGAAAGGTGACCTCTAGGGCTCAAAATACGCTGTTTCAAAGCATAAGGGTAAGGACCACGCAGCAGGCGCTCACGGTCATGGTTCGATTCCAGGACGAGCAAGTCGGCATACTTCATCGCCTCTAGCATGGAGGATGTTATTTCTCCGCTATCGATAGCTATGCATACGCGGCATCCTCCCGCACTTAGAAGATAGCCACAAGGGGCGACTGCATCATGAGAGACTGCAAATGATACTACTTCAATATCGCCGATTACGCGGCGAGAACCAACAACAAGGTGGGTAGAGGTTTCGTTTAATAGATCGTCGACCGCGTCAATGTCGGGTTCTGGTTTTAAAGATATGGGTGTGCCGAACTCTGTGTGGAGAATGCCCGAAGTAAAGCTTTGTCCGATAGCTGCGAGTGTGCGAGAGTCAGCAATCACAGGAATGGCATAGTCTTTCATTAATGTAGGGATGCCAAGAATATGGTCAGCATGTTCGTGGGTAATCAATACCCCCTGAATTTGCGATAGAGAAATACCCGCTGAACGTAGGCGTTCATGCAATATCCTGGCTGTGAAACCTGCATCTACCAGTAACTTTGTACGTCCGTTCGGTCCTGCTTCGACCAGGAGCGCATTGCCGCTGCTTCCGCTGCCTAATGAAATTACTCGCATAACCTGCTCTCTAACAAAACTTGGGCATTCCCACCCAAGACTTTCTCAAGTGCGTCGTCACCCAGGCCGGATTCTGCGATATAGTCAATAGCGCGCTGCTGACGTAATAGACCATAGTCGCTGGCAAAGAGAATACGATTAGCTCCAACCAAATCCGCTACTATCGGAAAAATGTTCTGCCGGTACAGGTGTACGGCTGCAGCAGTATCATACCATACATTGGCCGTGATACGCTGTATCTCGGGCATAAGAGTGTAAAAAGGTAATCCTCCTCCCAGGTGAGCAGCCACAAATCGTACATCGGGAAAGGCGGTCAGAAATGTAACAATGTCCTGTAGAGAAACATCGCCTTTGCCTGGGTAACTATGTCCTATCGGTTCGCTACAATGCGAGAGTACCAGCAATTGATAGTGGCGCACAACTTCCATAACTGGTGTTAGCAGGGCAATATCGCTTAGTTTATAGCCCTGACCGTGAGGCATTAACTCACCAAGCCCGATCATACCAGCCTCGGCGCAGCGTTCAAGTTCACGAAC
>WNGD01002482.1_pt1 | contig 19248 bp, 17 predicted proteins | sample 5400671 | NCBI WGS metagenome assembly WNGD01 (sample SAMN13153369, study PRJNA577476) | soil metagenome | isolation source: 40 cm soil or saprolite under grassland replicate 2 | place: USA:California | collected 2016-06-15
CGCCGATGCGACCCCGTGCGCGGCTTCGAGCCCAGTTCGGTGCGCCCAGCGTGGACAAGGCGCTGGGGGCGCTGCCGGTGACCGCCGACTTCTGCCGCCGGCTGGACGTGGCCGGGATCATCGACCGGGCCTGCCCGGTCCGTGACAAGGTCGCCTTGGTGACCCACGGTGAGGTCATCGAGGCGCTGGTCGCCGACCGGCTCTCGTCGCCGACCCCGCTGGTCCACGTGCAGGACTGGGCCAGGCAGTGGGCGGTCGAAGAGGTCTGGGGCATCGACCCCGCAACGCTCAACGATGACCGCATCGGCCGCGCGTTGGATGCGATCGCGCCACAGCTGGACCACATCGTCGGGTCGGTTGGCGCGCGGGCGATCGGTGTGTTTGGGTTGGATGTTGCCCGGCTGCACTGGGACATGACCTCGATCTCGCTGTACGGCGCCGACGACGACCCCGACGAGGGGTTCATCGCACCGTGCTACGGCCATCCCAAGGACCGCCGCCCTGATCTCAAGCAGGTCCAGACGGGGCTTGCGGTCACCGGCGACGGCGGGGTGCCGGTCTTGCACCGCGCCGACGACGGCGGCGCGGGGGAGGTGGCGCAGGTCGTCGGGGCGATGACCGAGCTCAAGAAGCTGGCGGGCCAGCGGCGGTTCCTGCTGGTCGGGGACTCCAAGCTGGTCTCCTATCCCAACCTGCGTGCCCTGATCGGGGCCGAGGTGGACTTCATCGCTCCCGCCTCCAAGGCCTACGTGCCCAACGGCGTGGTGGCCGCACTGGACCCCGACGCTGCCAGCCCCGTCGGCTACGTCGCGGCCCGCGACCAGGGCAAGCCGCCCGAGCGGCGGGCCAGCGACCGCGTCATCGAGGACACGTTGACGCTTGCGGGCAAGGCCACGCACGACCCGACCCTTGAGCTGCGGCGGGTGTTTGTGTGGTCGTCGGCCAACGCCCAGGCCGCCACCGCCAACCGCGCCCGCAAGCTGGCGCGCGCCACGATGACCTGGACCGGCTGGTCCGCGGGCTGGGCAGCCGCCACGACCCCGACCCCGACCCGGACGCGGTCACTGCCCGCCTTCGCGTCATCGCCACCCGCCGCAAGCTCGCCGGCGTGCTCAAGGCCACGGCCGGCACCGACCCCGTCACCGGCAAGCCCACCCTGGCCTGGTCGTTTGATCAGGCCGCCCTGGACGCCGAGGCCCGAACCGACGGCTGGGACGCGCTGCTGACCAACCTCGACCCCGCCAAAGCCGACGCCGCCGAGATCCTTGCCCGCTACAAGGGCCAAGAGGTCGTCGAACGCCGCTACGGCAGCTTCAAAGGTCCGCTGGCGGTAGCACCCATGTTCTTGCACTCCAACCGGCGCATCGCGGCGCTGATCACCGTGATCTGCCTGGCCTTGCTGGTCTTCTGCCTGGTCGAACGGCAGGTCCGCCGGGCCATCGCCCCAGCCGACAAGCTCGACGGGCTGTGGGCCCACCGCCCCGCCAAACCCACCAGCCGGCTGCTGTTCACCGCGCTCGCGCGCCTGCGGCTGCTCCCGGCCAGCGGCCCCGACCCGCCGATCGTCCCCCAACCGCCACCCCTGCAAGCACGCATCCTGGAGCTGCTCAAGGTCGACGCCACCCGCCCACGCTGACCGATCGGAGGCCACCATCTGCCCACCCATCCTCATGTGCGGAACACCCGCCTAGGCGTGCAGCGGCAGCTCGACGCTGACCACCGTCGGGCCGCCCGGCGGGCTGGAGATCATCAGGCTGCCGTCCACGGTGCGGACCCGTTGCGCCAGCCCACGCAGGCCGCTGCCGCTGCCAGCACCGGAGCCGGTGTCGAGCCGGGCGCCGCCGCGGCCGTCGTCGCTGACGCGCAGGCGCAGCACCCCGTCGTGCCCGGCCGCGTCGACCGAGGCGTGGCGCGCGCCGCTGTGCCTGGTCACGTTGGCGAGCAGCTCGGCGGCGCAGAAGTAGGCGATCGTCTCGATCGCCGCGGTGGGCCGCCGCGGGATCTCGACCGACAACCTGACCGGGACGGCGCTGCGGGCCGCCAGCGTCGCCAGCGCGTCGGCCAGGCCGGTGTCCAGCACCGGCGGGTGGATCCCGCGGGCGAGGTCGCGGAGTTCGGCGATCGCCTCGGTGGCGGTCTGGTGCGCGCTGGCGACCAGCTCGCGGGCACGGGCGACCTCGGGCGGCTGGCCGGCGCCGGCGTCGCCGTCGCCGAGCTTCTCGCTGGCCAGCCCGAGGTTCATCGCCAGGGCGATCAGGCGGGCCTGCGTCCCGTCGTGCAGGTCGCGCTCCAGGCGCCGCAGCGTCGCCGCGGCGTCGTCCACCGCCAGCGCCCTGGTCTCCTCCAGGGCCCGGACCCGCTCGGCGAGCGCGCCCGGGCCGAGCAGCCCGCGGACCAGCCGGAGGTCCGCTGCCGCCACCGCCCGGACCAGCCACGGGGCCAGGAGCACCGTCGCCGCGCCGACCGCGAACGCGGCGAAGGTGCCCGCGAAGGTGGCGACCTGGAACGACCCCATCGGCAGCAGGGTGAGGACCGGCACGGGCCGCAGGTGCGTGCCGGGCGGGTGGTGCCGGAACCCTGCCCACCACAGCACGTAGGTCATGTTGACCAGCCCGCCGCCCCACAGGGCGACCGAGTAGAGCCCGAGGATCCCGACCGGCAGCTTCACCAGTAGGTACGCCACCGCCCGCCAGCTGGCGCGGTCCCGCAGCCTGGCGCCCAGGCGGCCGGTCAGGCCACGGCCGGGCCGGGGCCGTGGCGGCGCGGCGACCCGCTCGCCCAGCAACGCCGCGGCCAGGCGCCGGTGCAGCGCGCCGAGCCCTCGGACCAGGGCGAGCACCCCGATGAGCAGCGGCACCCCGAGGACCATGCCGGCCATGGTGAGCGACAGGCCGGCGCCGAGCGCGAGCAGCACGACAGTGCCAGCGAAGCCGGCGACGCCGAGCGGGAACCCCGCCAGGCAGTAGGCGAACTCGCCCCAGGCCCGGCGGGTGAACGGCGTCTCGACCGCCGCGCGAGCGACCGCGGCGACGGTCGCCACCGCGTCCCCGCCGCCGGGTCGGCGACGCCGCGGCGGGGACGAGGGCGAGGGCGTGCCGGTCATCGGTGTGGTGCTGGCCATGCGCCCATTGTCCTGCTCACGCGTCGCGTCTCGCCAGCAGCCACGCGCCGGCGGCGAGCGTCACGGCGGCCTCGAGGCTGAGCACCCCGAGGCCGGCCCAGGGCGACAGGAAGCGGATCGGGTCGACGATCGGCCGCACCACGGTCAGCGAGTTGGCGACGATCGCGACCGGCAGATACGGCATGATCGAATGCGCCACCAAGGCGACAAACTGCGCCGCGAGGTACACACCGCCAACGAGCACGGCGATCGCGGCGCCGCTGTGGCGGATGATCGCGCCAAGGCCAAGCCCGATCAGCCCGATCAGGCAGAACCCCGCCCCGCCCAGCATCACCGCCCGCAGCACGCCGGGCTGGCCAAGCGACGGGGCTGGCACCGTGGCCGGCATGGCGGCCCGCCCAGCGAGGAAGGCGACGAAGCTGGCGCCCTCCCCGGCTGCGAAGGTGACGGCGCCGACCACCGCCGCCTTGGCGGCCAGCGCCAGCGGCCGGTTGGGGATCGCGGCCAGGGTCGCGCGGATCATCCCAGAGGAGTATTCGCTGGTCATCGCCAGCACCCCCACGGCGCCGCTCAGCAGCAGGCCGAGGGAGGTCCCGGCGAGGACGTTGTTGGTGAGGTCGGCGGCTGCGTCCTTGGTGTTGGCGCCGACGGCGACCGCGATCGCGACCGCCCCGGCGACGGTGAGCGTCAGCGTCCACCAGGTGGAGCGCAGGCTCCGCAGCTTGATCCACTCCATCCGCGCCACCTGGGAGAACCGGTAGTGGCCGCGGGACTCGTGCGGGACGGCGGTCGTCGTCATGACTTCTGCCCCTGAGACTCGATGGCACCGTCGGTCAATTGGAAAAACGCCTCCTCCAGCGAGGTCGACCGGGCCGCCAGCTCCGCCACCGAGGTGTCAGCGAGCAGCCGCCCCTGGCCGATCACCACCAGATGGTCGGCGGCGAGCGCGATCTCGCTGATCAGGTGGCTGGAGACGAGCACGGCGCGGCCCTGCGCGGCCAGCGACTTCAGCAGGTTTCGGATCCAGCGGATCCCCTCGGGGTCGAGCCCGTTGACCGGCTCGTCCAGCAGCAGCACCCCGGGGTCGCCGAGCAGCGCCGCGGCGATGCCGAGCCGCTGCGCCATGCCCAGCGAGAACTTCCCCGCCCGCCGCTGCGCGGCCCCGGCCAGGCCGACGATGCCGAGGACCTCCTCGACCCGGGAGCGTGGCAGGCCGTTGCTGGCAGCCAGCGCCGCCAGATGGGCACGGGCGCTGCGGCCGGGGTGGAACGCCCGCGCCTCCAGCAAGCCCCCGACCTCCCGGAGCGGCCAGCCAAGTTCGCGGTAGCGGCGCCCGCCGATCCGCACGCTGCCGGCGTCGGGCCTGTCCAGGCCGAGGATCATCCGCATGGTGGTGGATTTCCCCGAGCCGTTCGGGCCGAGAAAGCCGGTCACGACGCCCGGCCGCACGTCGAAGCTGAGCCGGTCGACCGCGACGGTGGCGCCGTAGCGTTTGCTGATCCCTCGAACCTCGATCATCGCAACCTCCTCTGGCACGCGGTCGCGTGCCGTGGAGATCACGCTATGCGGGAGTCCGCCGCGCCGGAATCCGACCACCCCCCGAGTTCAGGCGGGGGATTTCCCCCCTGCGGCCGGGGACACGTTGTCCGGGTGATCAGGCAGGCGGCGCGGGAGCCGCGACGGCGGCGGAGAGGATGTAGTCGCCTGGGCGGAAGCGGCGCAGCCGCAGGCGGTAGCCGGTGGCGAAGCCGGGCCACAGGGTGGAGTTGCGGCCGGTGGCATCCAGATACCAGCTGGCGCAGCCGCCGGCGGTCCAGACGGTCCCGGCCATCCGCGCGTCGATCCAGGCGCTGTGGCGCCGCTGCGCCTCGACGGTCGGCTCGATCGCGACCGCGCCGCTGCGGCGTCCGCTGCGACGCAGGTGCCGCAGGACGGCGACGACCTGGGCGAGCTGGCTCTCGACCATCAGCACAACCGAGGTGTGGCCAAGCCCGGTGTTCGGGCCGAGCAGCAGGAACAGGTTCGGGAACCCACAGACCATGGTGCCGAGGTGGGCGTGCATCGTCGGCGTCCACGACTCGGCCAGCAGCCGCCCGCCGCGGCCGCGGATGTGGTCCTTGACGGGCGTGTCGGTGACCTGGAAGCCGGTGCTGAAGATGATCGTGTCGACCTGGTGCCGGGTCCCGTCGGCGGTGACGATCCCGTCGGGGACGACCTCACGGATCGGTTCGGTGACCAACGCGACGTTGTCGCGCAGCAGCGCCGGGTAGTAGTCGTTGGAGAGCAGGACCCGCTTGCAGCCGAGCACGTAGTCCGGGGTGAGGGCGGCCCGCAGCCCAGGGTCGGGGACCTGGCGGCGCAGGTGCCGCGCGGCGAGCCGCTGGACCAGGCGGTGAAGGCTCCCCGCGAGGTCTGGACCTGCCAGCGCTGCGCGGCGTCGTCCCAGGCCAGCTCCTGGACGGCATGGCCGAGCCGCAGGTGCGGGCCGATGCCGAACCGCTCCACGCAGCCGCGCAGGTACGCCCAGATCTCCCGCTGCCCCGAGAAGGTGTCGGACCAGTCCGGGTTCGGCGCGAAGGAGAAGCAGTACAGGTGCGACGGCACGTCGCAGGCGCAGCCGGGGTAGGTGTTGTCGCGCCAGGTGCCGCCAACGTCGTCGGCCTGCTCGAAGACGAGGAAATCGTGGAAGCCTTCCCGCCGCAGGCGGATCGCCGCGCGGCAGGCCTCACATTACTAGTTAGTAACCTCCCGCGAGGGAAACCGCAAGGCCGCTCAGCGAGCTGTTTCGCCGAGGACCTCGATGTCCACGGTTGCCTCGCCACGTCCGGGGCCCAGTCCGGAGCCGGAGGCGGACTGCTCGCGCTCGGCGGTCGTGAGGCACAGCATCGCGACGTCATCGGACAGGTCTTCGCCATTGGCCTCGACAACCACGTCGAGCAGCCCGTCCAGCAGGCGGTCCAGATCCGCGCTCGTCTCACCCTGCAGCAGCTTGTCGGCGGCCTCGCTGACCGCCTCGATCCCGAACCGCTCCACCGATCCGGGCGCCCGCTGCCCCTCGACCAGCCCGTCGGTGTAGCACAGCAGCGTCCAAGCGTCCCCGACCGTGAGCGTGCCGGCCTCCCAGGGATAGTCGTCGTCGAGGATGCCGAGCGCCGGGCCGCTGGGCACCTCGACGACCTCGACCGTTCCGTCGCGGGCGAGCAGCGGCGGGGGATGGCCGGCCAAGGTGACCGCGACGCTGCCTCGGTCGGGGCTGACCCACAGCAAGCAGGCGGTGGCGAACAGCTCCTCGGAGCGCCGCGCCGACCGCAGCACCCGGTCCAGCCCGTCGAGCACGTCCTTGGGTCCGTGCCCGGCCAGGATCAGCGCCCGCCACGCGGCCCGCAGCGCGACCCCGACCGCGGCCTCGCCGGGACCGTGCCCGGCGACGTCGCCGATCAGGGTCGCGACCGTGCCGTCGGGCAGTTCCAGCGCGTCATAGAAGTCCGCGCCGAGCAGGGCGCGTTCGAGGCCGGCCCGGTAGCGGGTGCGCAGCACCAGCGTCGGGTCGCGCAGCGAGATGTCCGGCAGGAGCCCGTTCTGCAGCTCGCGCGACAGGTCGGCCTGGGCGGATGCCTCGGCGAGCTGCCGCTCGCCCTCACGCTGGTCGGTCAGGTCCAGGCAGACGCCGAGGACTCGCTGCGGCCGGCCGCGCTCGTCACGCACGACCCGGGCCCTGATCAGCAGGTAGCGGACCGTGCCGTCGGGCCACACGATGCGCTGCTCCAGCCGGAACGGGCTCCCGGTGCTGGCCGCCCGGCGGAGCGCGCCGACCAGCAGCGACCGATCGTCGGGATGGACGCTGCGGGCAAGCAGGTTGAGCGTCGAGGTGAACGCCCGGGGCTCCAGGCCATAGATCCGGCACAGCTCCGGGCTCCAGGACACCCGGTTGGCGCGGATGTCCCAGTCGAAGCCGCCCAGCTCGGCGAGTTCCTGCGCGTCGGCGAGCTGCTGCTCACGTTCCCGCAGCAGGCGTTCGGTCTCGCGCTGCGCGGTCGCGTCCTGGGTGACTTTGGCGAATCCGTGCAGCTCGCCATGTTCGTCGAAGAGCGCGGTGATGATCACGTGCGCGTAGAAGCGGCTCCCGTCCTTGCGGACGCGCCAGCCGTGCCCCTCGAAGCGGCCTTCCCGCGCCGCGGTCTCCAGCGCCATGGCGGGCCGCCCGGCCTCCCGGTCCGCGGGTGGATAAAAGCGCGAGAAATGCTCGCCGAGGATTTCGGCAGCGCTGTACTGCTTGATCCGCTCGGCGCCCGCGTTCCAGGTCATCACATAACCGTTGCGGTCAAGCAGGAAGATGGCGTAGTCCTTCACGCCTTCGACCAGGAGCCGGAATTCCTCTGCCGCTGCTTGAGCGAACCGTCCGGCGCGTTGTGGTGCCTTGTTCCGCGGTGCCACCGCTACCGGCTCACGCCTTCCCGCCCCTCGTCCATCCAGCACGTCGGCAGCATTGTGGCTGCCTGGTCGCCAGGCGAGCCAGACTGACGCCATCAGCGCTCAGCTGTCAACCGTGGACCCAAATCAACCACTACCTATATGAGCAGGCTGAAGCCTCTCTACACGCAGCTTCAGTAATTCAGGCGGAAATAGGTACAGTGGCGGGCTGGACCGGCTGGATGCGGGTTGACCGGTGCCGGTGGCGGGTAGGCCACTCCGGGTACCGAGCTGTCCTGGCACCGAACAAAGACGGCAAGGCCGAGACAGCGCTCAGACAGGCGGGGCGATGCGGGTCGAGCAGGAGGTGCGGGGGGGTTGCGTGATCGTGACCCTGAACGGTGCGCTGGATCTTGGCGGCGTCGCCGAAGTGCGCCGTGTGCTGTGGAAACGCCTCGCCGACCAGCCGCTGGCGGTGATCTGCGACCTGGCCGGCGTGTGCCGGGTCGACCCCCGCTCCGCCGGGGTGTTCTCGTCGGTCGCAGGCCATGCGGCGGAACGCTGGCCCGAGACCGTCCTGGTGCTGGCCGGCGCGGCTCCCGAGATGGTAACGGCGCTGTCCCGCCAGGGGGTGACCAGGCTGGTCCCGCTGTACGGCACCCTCAAGGAGGCCATGCGGCACGTCGACGAGCGGCCCTCCTACCGGTACGACGAGCTGCTGCTGATGCCGACCGCCGCCGCCCCCGGGATCGCCAGGCGGTTCGTGCAAGGGTTATACGGCTCTTGGTGGGGGCCGGAGGGGGACGGGGAGCGGCCAACTGCTCCCATCGGCACGGGCAAGCCCACCGCCGAGCTGGTCGACCGGGTCGTCCTGGCGACGAGCGAGCTGGTCACCAACGCGGTCGTCCACGCCAAGACCCCGATGCGGCTGTGGGTGGAACTGCGCGGCAGCTGGCTGCGCGTGAGCGTCGACGACCGCAGCCCCCGCCCGGCACGCCCGGCCGAGCCCGCGCTACGCCCCGAATCGGAAGCCGGGCGCGGCCTCCAGCTCGTCGCGGCGCTCGCCCGCTCCTGGGGCGTGGAGTCCCATCGCGGGGGGGCCGGCAAGACCGTCTGGTGCGCATTCCGGGTCTGACGGCCCTGGCCTGGTTTTGCTAGGCGGAAGCGTCGCTGAAGGCGACCGCGACGTCGAGGTCGCCGTCCAGGGTCAGGACGCAGGTGTCGGCGACGGTCCCGGCGCAGGCGCCTGACCACGCTGGGGTCTGGCCTGGCGCCGGCCACGCCTCGACGGTCAGCGTGCTGCCTGAGCCTTCCACCCAGGTGCAGAAGGTGGTGCTGTCATCGGAGTCGTTGACGCAGCCCCCAAGCGGGTTGCCGGCCGCGTCGCTGGCGGTGACGCCTCCGGTCCCGGTGACGGTGACCGCCAGGACCGGCGCGGCCGTGGAGGTGGTCGCTGTCGTCGTGGAGGCCGCCATGGTCGTGGCGGTAGCGATCGTCGTGGTGGTCGCGCCGGTGCTGATGCTGGTCGTGGTGCTCGCCGTGGTCGAGGGGGCGGCCAGGGTCGTCGCCGGGGCCAACGTGGTGGCGCCGGCCGCGACGGTGGACAGCGGGGTTGCCTGGGTGGTCGCCGGCTGCCCTCGGGTCGAGGTCGGCACGGGCGTGGTGGAGGGCGCGGGCCAGGTGGCGGCGGTCGAGCCGGGCCCGCCCCCGCCGCCGCCGCTCCCGGTGGTGGAGTTCCCCGCCTGCGTCGCCTGCGGGCCGCTGGTAGCTCCCGCACCCGAGCCCTGGCTCGAGGACGGCGCGCCCGCCGCGTCCACCCCTGCCCCTGCCCCCGCCCCTGGTGGCGCAGCCTGGGCGCCGCCACCGCTGCCAGCCCCGCTGCCGCCGCTGCCGTCGCTCTCCTGGCTCCGGCTGGCGGTGGTCGTGGTCGGGGCCGCGAGGGGGCTCGGCCCCGACCCGGAACCGGAACGGGTGCCCGCCCGGGCGTCGGTGCGCCCGCCGGGGGGATGGCTGCCGGGGCCTCCACCTGGCGTGAATGGGCTCGGCTGGCCGCGCAGGGCCAGCCACCCGCCGAGCCAGACGAACAGCACCAGCAGCACGGCGAGCACCAGCACCTTGGCGTGGCCCCGCAGCCAGCTGAGCAGCCGCAGAGGTCGGGTCGGCCCCGGCGGCCGCGGGCGCGGCGGCCGTGCGGCGGCGACGCGCGTCGCCGCCACCGGCGGGATCGAGGCCGCTGGGCCAGCCGCCGGTTGTTCCGCTGGTAGGGCGGACCAGGCACGGGCGGCACGGCGGTCGTGGCGGGGGGGACCGGCAGGCAGCCGGGCAGGGCGGGAGGGGAACGGGATGCCGGTGGCGGCGAGCTGGAGGCGACTGAGGATCCGGTCACGCAGGTGCCATGGCACGGGCACGGGCGGCGGCAGCAGCGCGTCGGGGGTGACCAGCAGGCGGCGGCGCGCCGTGCAGGTCTCGCAGCGGTCGACGTGCCGCGACACCCCTTGGCGGATCGTGCCGGTGAAACGGCCGTCCCAGCCGCCGAGCAGCGCCGCGAGCTGCGCGCACGGCGCGCCGAGCGGCTGGCCGAGCGGATGGCCGCCCTCGTCACCGCCGCCCTGACCGGCCAGGCGGGCGACCAGCAACGCACCGAGCGTCCGCTCCAGCTGCTCCTGGACCCGGGCGAGGCGCTGGCGTACCACCGAAGGCTCCAGTCCCGAGATCAACCCCAGCTCCGACGGCCTGAACCCCTCGCGGTGGCTCAGGCTCAGCAGCTCCCGGTCGACCTGCGCCAGCCCGGCGGCGGCCTGCCAGACCAGCCGCCAGACCTCCCGGCGCAGCTCGGCGTCCATCACCATGCCCGCCGGCGTCCCCGCCAGTCGCGCCGCCTCCGCGTCCGCCGCCGCCTCGACCTCGCCGTCGACGTCGTCGTCGGCGTCGGGGCCCGGTGTCGCCGCCCAAGCGGCCCGCGCCGGTGCCATCCGCCCCGCCTCGTGGTGGGCGATGGCGAACAGCCAACCGGCGAACCGCTCCGGTTCGCGCAGTTGGCCGAGGGTCCGCACGGCGATCGCGAGGGTCTGCTGGGTGAGGTCGCGCGCCTCGTCCTCGCGCCGCAGCCGCAGGTAGAAGCAGTGGTTGTAGAGCCGCTCCGCCCAGCGGTCGCAGATCGCGACCAAGGCTTGGCGGTCGCCGGCGCGGGCTGCCCCCACCAGCTCGCGGTCGGGAACCATGCCGCTGCCGCTGCTGGTCTCGCCCATCCGTGCTCCTTTCCAGCTCGCATGGAGCTTTCAGGGGCACCTGATACGTACATCCTCACTGGCCCGGACGTCAAGATTTCGCGTTTTCCAGGTTTTCCGGGGTGGTTGACGCCGATGGGATCTATCCGGCTATCCAGCTATCCGGCGGAACGGGCATCCAGTTCGCGTACCAGTGCCTTCGGCGCGATCGTCCGGTAGCTCTCCTCGACCCAGTCGAGCAGCACCTCCAGCGGCGGGCAGTCGGCCGCGCCGACCCGGATGGTCACCCAGTTGGCCCGGCCGAGGCCGTAGCCGGTCGGCTGGCAGCAGTCGAGCAGCAGCGCCTGCTCGGCCGACTCAGGCAGCTTCACCGTAATGGTGTGGCGTTCGTCCGGCTCCCCCTCGGGACCCAGAAAGGCGAAGACCTTCTTGCCGACCTTGGCGGTCGCGTCATCCTCCCAGGGCCAGTCCTCCCACGCCCCGGGCAGGCCCAGCGCGAACGCGCGGACCGCGTCCACCTTCTTCGCAAGATCACCGCAACCGGTCATGGCGTTCCACTCCCAACGGACCGGCGGCCCCGCTCACCACCAGCAGTGTGCCATCCGCCCGCGACATCGCTCCCGCCGGAACGCGCACCCGTAACGTTTCCGGGTCGGCGTGCGGTTACAACAGCGCCGGAGGCTGCCAGGTTGTGACCGACGCCGTCCAACCAGCACCCCGGTCGTGGCGGGCGCGCCGCACGCGTCCGGCCGGGGGAGGGGCTGGCCGGTCCGGGCAGTGCGCCCGCCGGGGGGGCTGGGACTGACCGGCGGGTCAGCGTTCGGCGATCGGGCGGAGCACGGGTTTGACGTCAACGGCCGAGGTGCCGTCGATCGCCTCCAGGTTCCGCACCAGGACCCTGGCGGCGTCGACCGCGACCTGGACGGTGTGCGGCCCGATTCGCGTCAGCTGTCGAGGAGCACCAGGTCGAGCTGGCGGAGCCGCTCGGGGTCGGCGAGCAGGCTGATCCCAACGACCTTGCCGTCCGTGACGGTGAAGCCGAAGACGATCCGCGGCTGCCCGCCCGGCGCCCACACCGCCCCCGCCGCGCCGTCGATGCTGGCCAGCCGCGCCGCCCGGGCCCGCCCCGAGAAGGTCCCGGCCACCGCCGCCGCACCGCGGACCTCGCCGACGGCGCCCACCCGCACGGCCGCCTCGTCGGCCCGCAGGACGACGTCAGGATCGAGCAGGGCCAGCAGCGCCTCGAAGTCGCCGTCGCGCGAGGCGGCCAGGAACGCCTCGACAACCGCCCGCTGCCGCACCGGATCGGCGCCCGGCGCCGCGGCGGCGCCCGCGTCCTGGCTCTGGCCCTGGACCCGGCGGCGGGCGCGGCTGGCGAGCATCTTCGCTGCGTCGGGGGACCGCCCGACGATCGGCGCGATCTCGTCGAAGGGCACCGCGAACATGTCGTACAGCACGCACGCGAGCCGATCCGCCGGGGTCAGCGTGTCCAGGACCACCAGCAGCGCCAGCCCGACCCCCTCGGCGAGCAGCGCCTCGTCCTCCGGATTGGCCCCGTTCCCGGGCGCGGCGGCGCCCAGGGGCACCGCGACCGGGTCGGGGACCTGGGTCTCCAGGCCGAGGCCCGCCGCCGGGTCCAGGGCCAGGGGCTCCTCGCGGCGGGACTTGCGGACCCGCAGCATGTCCAGGCAGACCCGCGCGACCACCGTCGTCAGCCAGCCGCCGAGGTTCTCGATCTCGCTGGCGTCGGCGCGGCTGAGCCGCAGCCAGGCCTCCTGGACGGCGTCGTCGGCTTCGCTGGCCGAGCCGAGCATCCGGTAGGCGACCGCCCGCAGGTGGGCGCGGTGTACCTCGAACCGCTCAGCCAGCCACTCGTGTTGGTTCACGGTTACCTTCCGCCGCGGGCGTCCGTCATCACATTGACGCAGCAAACCCGGCCGGTGTAACACCACCAGAAGGAGCGTCTCATGACGTCAGGCATCCAAACCCTCATCTACCCCGTCAAGGACCTCGCCCAGGCCAAGGCCCTGTACAACCAGCTCCTCGGCGTCGAGCCCCTGATGGACGAGCCCTACTACGTCGGCTACCGCGTCGCCGGCCAGGATATCGGCCTGGACCCAACCGGCCACCAGAAGGGCATGACCGGCCCGCTCGCCTACTGGCACGTCGACAACATCGAGGCGACCCTCCAGGCCCTCCTCGCCGCCGGCGCGGAAGCCCAGCAGCCGATCAGCGACGTCGGCGGCGGCAAGCTGATCGCCTCGGTCAAGGACCCCGACGGCAACCCCATCGGCCTCCTCCAGGAAGCGTGATCACCCGTGGAGGCGGTGGCCGGCGTCACTCGGCGCCGGCCACCGCGTCGACCAGTTCTCAGCGTGCGGCGAGCTCCGCCAGCGTGCCCAGGGTCACCGCCGCCTGGGCCAAGATCGTGCGGATGATCTCGGCGGCTGGCAGGACCGAGGTGATCATCCCGGCGCTCTGGCCGGTGAAGGGGACCAGCTCGTGGGCGCGGCCCTCGCGCGTTGCCGCGGCGACCTGCTCGCGGAGCTGGTCGGCGAGGACGGCGGCGTGGGCGGGGTGCGCGTTCCACTCGGACACAAACGGGGTCGCGAGCGCGCGGGGCACGGTCGGGTAGCCGCCCCTGGTAGGGGAGGGCAGGATCGCGGTGGCGAAGGCGATCTTGACCGCGTCCTGAGACGATGCCGTGAGGATCGCGTGCTTCCAGGCGTCGGGGACGGCGCATTCCTCGGATGCCAGGAAGCGGGTGCCGATGTTGATCCCCTGCGCTCCGAGGGCGAGGGCGGCGACCAGGCCGCGCCCGTCGGCGATGCCGCCCGAGGCGAGCACCGGGATCGGCGCCACCGCGTCGACCACCTGCGGGATCAGCGCGAGGGCGCTCACGTCGCCGCTGAAGCCGCCCGATTCCGTGCCCTGCGCGCTGATCACGTCAACCCCCGCCTCCGCCGCCTGCCTGGCCTGCTCGACGGTGGTGACCTGCTGCAGGAACACCGCCCCCGCGTCATGCGCCCGGCGGGCCAGATCCCCCGGCGCCCCGAGCGCCAGGGAGATCACCGCCGGCGGATCCTCAAGGCTGGCGGCGAAGACCTCCTCGCTGAACGGCCGGCGGGTGTGGTTGACCGCGAACGGGCGCCCGGTCAGCTCCCGCAGCCGCACCATGTCCCGGCGGAGCTGCGCCGCGTCCCGCAGCGAGGCCGGGACGCCCCCGAGCCCGCCCGCCTCGCACACCGCCGCCGGGAGCTCCATCCCCTGCTCCCACGGCCCGCCGAGCGGGCCCTGCACGATCGGGACCTCGATGCCCAGCACCTCGCACGCCCTGGTCCGCAACATCCGCCCCTCCCCGACTCCGGCTGCGACGCCTCCTGCATCACTATCGCTCGCAGCGGAAGGCGTGTTACAAGTCCGGGGCCGCGACCTACCATGAGGCATGCTCCGCCGCGCTGGTGCGACCAACCTCGGCGCCGCCTACCACACGCTGTGGACCGCCGCGGCGATCTCCACCCTCGGCGACGGCGTCTACCTCACCGGCCTGCCGCTGCTGGCGGCCAGCCTCACCCGCGACCCCCTGCGGGTCTCGATTGTCGGCGCGGCCAGCTGGCTCCCCTGGGTCCTGCTCGGCCTGCCCGCCGGGGCGCTGGTGGACCGCTGGGACCGCCGCGGGGTGATGTGGCGGGTCGACACCGGCCGCTTCCTGGTCGTCGGCGCCCTCGCCGTGGTGGTGCTCGCCGGCTGGGCGAGCATCTGGCTGCTCGCCGCCACCGGGTTGCTGCTCGGCGCCGGGCAGGTCCTGTTCGACAGCGCCGCCCAGGCGATCCTGCCCACCATGCTGGCCCGGGACCCCCGGCGGCTGGAGCGCGCCAACAGCCAGCTGCTCGGCACCCAGCAGGTGGGCGAGCAACTGGCCGGCAGACCGCTCGGCGGGCTGCTCTTCTCCCTGGCCACCGCGGTCCCGTTCGCGGTCGACGCGGTCTCGTTCGCGGTCAGCTCGCTGCTGCTCATCACGATCCCTGGCCGGTTCGCCGTCGCGGCCGGCGACGCCCCGGGCGCGCCGCGTCCCCGGCGCCGCCTGCGGGCCGAGATCGCCGAGGGGCTGCGCTGGCTGATCGGCCACCCGCTGTTCCGCACCATGGCGGTGGTGGTCAGTGTCACCAACCTGTCGGTCTCGGCCAGCGACGCGATCCTGGTCCTGTTCGCCCTGGAGGACCTCAAACTGCACAGCGTCGGCTTCGGCCTGCTGCTGGCCGGCTTCGCGGTCGGCGGCATCCTCGGCAGCGTGGTCGCGACCCGCGTCAGCCGCCTGATCGGCCCCGGCGCGGTGTTCGTGTCGGCGCTGCTGGTGGGAGCGCTGGCCCTGGCCGGCGTCGGCGCCACCTCCGACCCGCTCGTGGCCGGCGCGCTGCTGGCGGTGGAGGGCGCGGTGTTCACCATCTTCAACATCGTCGCGATCACGCTGCGCCAGGCGATCGTGCCTGACCGCCTCACCGGGCGAGTCGTCGCCACCAACCGGCTGATCGTCTTCGGGACCATCCCCCTCGGCAGCATCCTCGGCGGCGTGCTCGGCCGTGCCATCAGCCTGCGCGCACCGTTCCTGGGCGGCGCCGCGGTCCTGCTCGCGACGGCGCTGCTCGCCCTCCCGAGGATCAACAACCGCACCGTCAACGCGGCGCAGCTCACAGCTTCGGCGAGCGAACCCTGACCTCCGCCGGGAGGCGCCCGAGCGCGTCAAGCAGCGGGCCGCCAGGCGGCAGCGCCGCACCGACCTCCAGGTCGAGAGGGCGGACCCAGGACAGCTCGGTACAGTCCACCGCCCAGCCAGGCGGCAGCAGGACCAGGCTGCCAGGCCCGTGGTAGGTGAGCCACGGGACCGGTGGGGCGGGGGAGTCGCCGGCCTGGGTCGGCTTCACCAGAAAGCCGAGGGAGGTCGTGGCCGAGCGGATCACCGGGCCGGCGAGGACCTCGGCGGTATCGGCGAGCCAGCTGAGGATCGCCTCGGGATCGGTGGCGTGGCGGAGCTGGACGCTGTCGAAGCGCTCACCAGTCGGGGTGGCGATGTTGGCGGTGGGGAGCTGTCCGCGAGCTTTCCGACCTGCCGGTCGACAACGCATTCGCTGTCGGCCCAGGAACGATGTTGTCATTCAACGCCATTGCGCTCCTCTACCTCTTGGGACAAGTTGATCTCGGCATCGCTCTCGCGATGCAAGGCCGCCTCGACGAGGCCTACGGCGCTGGCATTGTCGCTCTGGACTCACCACGGCAGGCCGACTCGCTCCGCTCCCGCATGGACACCCTGGACCGCCTGCTCACCGCCAGGTACCCGGACGCCACGGAAACCCGTGAATTCCACGAGCGCTACCTGGTTGCGGTGAATTCGGCGGCCTGAAGCGGCATTCGGGGCGCGGTTTCGTCGCGGGCGGTTGGTAGACTCCGCCGGTGCTTCCCCTGGGCCCGAGTGAGGGTTACGCTCGGGAACGTCTGTTCGGTCCGCTTGGTGCACAGGGAGGTCCAACTGCTCGTCCACGACTACGCCGAGCGGGTGCGGGACGCGGCCGGCTACCTCAGCCGTCTGCTCGCCGACGACGGCACCCGGGTCGACAACCCCACCGACGAGCGCCTCGCGCCCGAAGGGGACCAGATCGAGCTGCGCCCCGACGCCGAGATCATCGAAATGGGCAGCGACCCCGGCGTCGGGGTCACCGTCGCCGCCATCGACGGCGGGTCGGCCTGCCTGGTCAACGGGCGCAGCTTCTGGGTGATCGCCTACCGCGCCGGGACCATCTGGCACCGGGACCGGTGCACCTTCAACGAGGACTGCGACCAGCTCAACTTCCTTGCCCTCACCCAGTCGGACGCCAAGGCGGTCTACGCCGACGCGCTGCGCCGCAACGGGGTGGTCCGCGACCGGGAGCTGTCCGACCTCGGCGGGGTCGTGGACGTACTCCGCGAGCTGGCCGAGTGGCACCGCGTCACCGCCGCCTTGGAGCAGGCCGCTCCCGGCGACCTCGTGCTGGTCGACGGGAGCCTGCACCCGGGCGCGTTCCTGCCGCCCTCCCTGGTCACCCCCGTCCACCAGCTCGCCCTGGAACGCGAGGTGGACCTGGTCGGCGTGACCAAAGCCTCCAAGCTCCGCTGGGGCCGCTACGCCCCGCTGGTGTTACGGGTCCGCCGCCGCGCCGAATGCGAGGTCGGGCCTGACGCCCGCTGGTTCCTGCAGGTCACCGGCGACCCCGAAGCACCCGACGCCGCCGACCCTCCAGCCGAGGACATCGGCGGGCACGGCTGGCGCTCCGAGGTCTACGTCGCCCGCCTCGCCCGGCGCGGCCCCTACGCCTTCCGGGTCGACGCGGTCCGCGGGCGGCGCTCCTCCGAGGAGCTGTTCGCGCTGCTCGCCGGGCTTTCCGACGACCCGGCCTTCCTCGGCTACCCCTACCCGCTGGCGCGCGTCCACCAGGTCGTCGCCCTCCCCGGCCACCTGCTCGCCGACCTGCGCCGCGACCTCCGCGAGGCGTGCCTGCGCCAGGGCCTCTCCGAAGACGACGTCGACCTGGTGATGCGCGACTACCACCTGACCCTCAACGCCTGACCGCCCAGACCCACAGGAACAGAGGACCATCCATGGCAGACCATCCCTACAAAGGACGGATCTTCGGCCGTTCCGTGCTCGACGTCCGCTTCCGCGCCTTCTACGGCGAGGACCTGTTCCTCGGCGAACTGCTGGTCGGCGACGACAGCGACAAGGGCCGGCGCTACCTGTTCCGTGTCACCGACGTCGCCTACGGCAGCGAGTCCTCCGACGAGAGCTGGGCCGAACGCACCGCCGGCGGGCTCATGGCCATGGACGACGCCGGCGAGTCCACCGCCGCCCGCGACCTGGAACGCCGCCTCTACAAGGTCGCCAAGGTCTCAAGCCTCGGCTACGTCGGCCCCGAGGGGCACTTCCACAAGCCGAAGAGCCTCCCCGGCCAGTTCGGCATGGTCACCGAGCCGTCCGACGCCGACCTCGCCTTCCTCAGCGAGCGCATGGGCGACATCGAGATCGGCAGGCTCCGCTCCGGCGAGGACACCGTCGACCTCCCGGTCGGGATCCGCGGGGAGACCCTCCCGAGCCACGTCGGCGTCTTCGCCACCACCGGCATGGGCAAGTCGAACCTCATGAAGGTCCTCTCCGGCCAGATCCTCGCCGCCGCCGGCCGCTACGCCCTGCTGCTGTTCGACCCCCACGGCGAGTACCTCAGCGGCGGGGGACCGGGCCGCCGCGGCCTCGCCCACCACCCCTGGGCGCAGCAGCGCCTGCGGGTCTACTCGCCGAACCCCAAAGCCGGCGAGGCGAGCCTGCTGCGCCTGTCGCTGGCGGAGCTGTCCGTCGACGACCTCCGCACCGCCTGGAAGTTCAGCGGCCCCCAGTCCGAGGCGCTGGAGAGCGCCCGCGCGCTCCTCGGCGACAAGGGCATCTGGCTGCAACGCCTCGCCGAAGAGGAACCCGAGGACCTGAAAGACGCCGAGCTCGGCCGCCACGCCCTGGCCACCATCCAGGTGCTGTGCCGCCGCGCCCGGCGGATCGTGCAGCTGCCGCTGATGACCAGCGACCCGAGCCAGTCGCTCACCGGCAAGGTCCTCGACGACCTCGCCGACGGCAAGGTCGTGCTGGTCGACACCTCCGGGCTGGAGGCGGTCGAGGAGACCCTGGTCGCCTCCCTGCTCACCCGCAGCCTCCTCGAAGAACGCGCCACCGCCTACCGCACCGACCGGGAGCACTTCGGCCGCCTGCCGCGCACGCTGGTCGCGCTGGAGGAGGCCCAGCGGGTCCTGACCCGCCTCGACGACGCCGAGTTCAACGTCTTCCCCCGCCTGGCGCGCGAGGGCCGCAAGTTCAACGTCGGCCTGTGCGCCGTCACCCAGCAGCCCAAGCTGATCGACGCGGAGCTGCTCAGCCAGTTCAACACCTACTTCGTGCTGGGCCTGGCCGACGAGCGCGACCGGCAGATCCTGCGGTCCAGCTCCAAACAGGACCTGTCCGACCTCGGCCCCGAGATCCAGACGCTGATGCCCGGCGAGGCGCTGGTCACCAACCCCGAGGCGCCGTTCGCGCTGCCCACCCGGGTCCACCTCTACGAGGAGTGGATCACCACCGTCGCCGGGCCGGAGCCCGCCAAGGCCCGCCCCGACGGCGCCCTGCGGGGGTTCTACGACTGATGGCCCGCCTGGTCGCGATCTCCGACGCCCACCTCGGCCGCTCCCACTACCAGGCCGTCAACGAGCAGGGCCTCAACCAGCGTGAAGCCGACTTCGCCGCCGCCTTCCAGCGCGCCGTGGACGCCGCCCTGGACCTGAACCCGGACGCGGTGCTGGTGCTCGGCGACCTGTTCGACGCGCCCCGCCCCACCTACCGCGCCTTCCGCGAGGGCGCCAAGGGCCTGCGCCGCCTGCAGCAGGCAGCCGTCCCGACCCTGGCGATCTCCGGCAACCACGACACCC
>WNGD01006514.1_pt1 | contig 19247 bp, 12 predicted proteins | sample 5400671 | NCBI WGS metagenome assembly WNGD01 (sample SAMN13153369, study PRJNA577476) | soil metagenome | isolation source: 40 cm soil or saprolite under grassland replicate 2 | place: USA:California | collected 2016-06-15
TCGGACATCCGGCTCGTGATCGAGGATGTCCAGAGCAACCAGGTTCGCCTGGCGAGGCTCGACGCTGCCGACACCGCAAAGGTCGCTGGTTCATACCAAGGCATCGTCAACGATCACGTGATCTTGCTCAACGGACGAATCCTCGAGTCGCTCGACAGGAGCGGGACGGTGCGCAAGCTTGGCCAGCTCGCTCCAAGTCTGAGCGGGTTCGATGCGGGCAAAGTCGCGGTAAACCCCGACCTCTCGCGTTGGATCTACACGCTGACCGACTCCAGATTCACGACGCACATACATCTCGGAACCCCGACCAGCGACAGCGAGATCGCCGCGGTGACTTCGCCGGCCACAGACACCAGTTACGCCGGTTTCACCTGGAACGCCAGCGGTGTCTATCTGACCGAACAGCCGACGGGACTCGGCGGCGCTGGTCCGTTTCTCGAATATCACTTCAGTCTTGCGAAGTTCGATTTGAAAAGCAACAAGGTGACAATCGTGTCGCCGACCTGAACTGTGTACGCGGTTCTCGATGACGGCACGATGATCTGTCGCAGGTCGTTTGCTGACGGCCGGATTGACGTGCGGTCGCCCGCAGGGCAGACGCACTTCATTCAGATGACGATCGGCGGCGCCGCCAACACGACGGATGCCTTCGCGTACATCAAGGTCGCGGTCTCGGCGGACAACAAGCGCCTGATCGCCGGCCGGAACGGAGCCAAAGATCCGGTGATCAACTACCAGATGGCCGTCGCCGACCTGACGTCCTCGGGGGCTGGCGCGTTCGGTCCGATCGATTACCTCCCCGACGTCTGGCTGCCCGACGGGCGCGTGGTCGCAACGCATGTGTGCGCCTACGTGGATTGGGGCGGTGGACCATGCAACGCGAGCCTTGATGGAACCTACTTCTTCAGCGCCGATGGCAGCTCGCGCACGCTGTTCTTCAAGCTGACTCACGGCGCTGTCGTGGGCTACGTTTAGCGCGCCGGCAGTTTCCCGCTCGACCATTGCGGAGGGGTGATGGGACAGGCGACCTATTGAGGAGTCGGCCGCGGTGGAGTATTGTCCCGAACCGCCAACCGCGATATGAAAATCCTCGCCCTCCTCGTCATCCTGGTTTTGCCCTTGTCTCTCGTGGCCGCGCGCCCCACGAATGCTCACGCCGGCGCTCCCACTTTCCCGATCCGCGCGGCGTTCTACTACCCGTGGTTCCCGGAGACCTGGGGCCCGGTGAGCAACCGGTACACGCATTACACGCCAACCCTCGGCTACTACAACTCGAACGACACGGCCATCATCGATGACCACATCGCTCGCATGGAGTACGGCGGCATCAATGTGGGCATCGCTTCCTGGTGGGGACAGGGGAGCAATACCGACAACCGGATAAGTCTCCTGCTCGCGGAGGCTCATTCCAGGAACTTCTACTGGACCCTTTACTACGAACCTGCATTGAGCAGCCAGGTCGCCTCGGACCTCACCTACATTGCAACCCACTACGGATCTGACCCCAACTTTCTGCACGTCGGTGGTAAGCCCGTCCTCTTCATCTACACCCGCGCCGTCAGCAGCTGCGCAGACGTTGCGACATGGGAGACGGCGAACGCCGGACAGTTCTACCTCGACCCCCAGGTGTTCGCCGGCTATCGCCTCTGTCCTGTCCAGCCTGCGAGCTGGCACCAGTACGCACCGACATCCGCGGAGGACAAGCAGACCGGTTACTCGTTCAGCATCAGTCCGGGCTTCTGGCTGGCGACCGACGTGGCGGCGCGTCTCGTGCGGGATCCCAGCCGCTGGCGTCTCAACATCCAGGACATGGTCGCGTCGGGTGCGCCCTGGCAACTCATCACGACCTTCAATGAGTGGGGAGAGGGGACAGCAGTTGAAGATGCGGTTCAATGGCAGAGCCCGAGTCAGTACGGCGTCTACCTGGATGAGCTCAGCTCGAATGGACACGGCTTGCGGGGGGTGGCCCAGTCATCGGCCGCCCCAATGCCGGTCCGATCTCTTGCCAGCCAGTCAAGCCCGGTTCAACCCGGTACTCGCATCCCCGCCCTTGAGCCTGCCTCGAGCAGCGCATCGGCCTTTGCCACGCCGAAGTCAAGTCCAACCGCCTCGGCGGAGGCTTTCACGTCCGCGAGCCTGGCGATTCAGAGCGCATTGTTGCGTCGAGCCTGGAGATTGCTGCCAAGGTGAAGTTGGTCGCGCTCATCGAGCAGACATAGCCTGATCAGCTGGCCGACATCACACGAACCAATACTGCTCAGAGCAGCGTTCGAAGGTACTTGATGGAAAGCCACGAAGTCGACAGCCCGTTGCCGCCGTTCTTCGAGTTCAGCCCAGCGGAGGGGGCAACGATGAGCATGCCCCGGCCGTGGCAACGGAGAATTCCGCCCTCCTTCGACTTCGAGTCAGCGGGTGAGACGGTGGCCTACGTTCTGGACGAGGCCGGGCACATCTATCAAGAGCCGCCTGAGCTTCAGGAGTTTGGGCCTGACAAAATTTTCGACTCGCGGGGGAGGTTGGCCGAGCTGGAAGTCGAAGACTTCGCCGTGGTGATCAAGCGATGGTCAGAACAGCCAAACCTGGATCTCTTTGACAGGTATCTCCGCGCTGCAGCGTCTTGTTACCTGCCGCAGGACGACGTCAGCGGGCTGGGCACTTTTGAGCTTCGCGATCGGCTGGCAGTATTAATGCGCAATCGGCAACGAGCGGACATGCTCTTTTGGCCAGTCGAAAAGTTGGCCCGAAACCTATGGAGCTTGTTCTCGCCGTCGGGTTAGTTGGGAGAGGGAGGGGAGGGCGACCCGCTCAGTCTCCTAGCCCCTTCAGGGGCCGGTTTGCTCATGGCGTGGGCGACGAAGGAAGCAGATAATGCCCGGCACGATGGAACGCAGGACCACCGAGCGGCGGTCGGGAGCGGATCGTCGTCGCGCCGAGCGAAGGTCTGGCACAGACCGACGCGCCGCTCTGACGCGCAGCGACCCTGCCGATGCAAAAGAGCGCAGAACAACGCTGCGCCGCAAGGAATATCGCCGAAGTTTGTTCAACCGTCGCGCGGCGCCATAGGTAGATGGCACCTGGCAGACAAAACGCTCTGCGGCATCGGTAGGCCGGTAGTCCGGGCCAGGGGATAGCCCGTTTGCCCTCCGCGGTGAGGTGCGGAGGGGACGCGCGGAGAGGGAGGGATTCGAACCGGCAGTTGGCGAAACCCACGCTGGCCCTACGTGGCCGGCTCCGGTCGCAGCTCCCTATAGGCGCTCTCCGCAGGATTCAGCCGACGCTCGGCCAGCAGCTTCCGGACGGCGACCCCGCACAACTTCATTCAGATCGCGGAGGCCATCGGCGCCGAGCTGTTGATCTTCGAGTACGAGGGACATGGCATGGCGTCGGTCCCGAACCAGGTCATCTCAAACCGCCGAATTCTCGAATTCCTGGTGGCAAAACTGGGCTAGCCCAGCCGTGCCCTGGAGCACGTGGTCGAGAGCAGTGGATGCCACGTCACGGTGATGACAGCGACGCGGAGTCCAATACGATGCCGTCCGAGGCGTTCACCGCCTGCAGCTGCAGAGTGGACGAGCTGACGGTCACATGTACGTATTCGTAGAAGGTGTCCTCACGGAAAGCGCTCCAGGCCGGCTGCGCGATCGCGAACTTGTTGAAGCCGTTGCCGCCGCCGCCGCTCACCACGTACGTCACGCCGCCGGAAGCCGGAACTCCGTCGGTGAGGGCATAGCTGCGCTCGTAGTTGTGCGAGTTTCCTGAAACTACGAGCTGCACATGCTCCTGCTGCATGAGCGGGACGATGTACTGCTGGACGGGGATCGAGCTCGAGTTCGCTGTCGTCGAGCTGTAGGGCGGATTCTGAAAGACGACGATTCTCCATTTACTCGTTTGATGCGCGTTCAGGTCCGCCTGCGCGAAGTTGTATTGGGCCGAGCCTGGCGAGTACGGCCGCTCGGTGTCGAGGACCAGGATGTGAGCGTCACCCCAGTCGTAGCTGAACCATTGCTCATTGTTCGGCAACGAGAAATCGCGCCAAAATGCACCGTCTCCGAAGTACTCCTTCTCCCCGTTGGCGGTAATGAAGGTTTCGTGCATGAATGCGGGTTGAAACTGCTTGAACAGCCTGTTGTCGTAGTCGGAGTAGAACGTGGCGAAGTCGGGATCCCGGCCGTCAGGGTAAATGTTGTCGCCGACGGTTTGGATGAACTGGGTGCTGTCCGCGTTGATGCGCTGCGCGTTCTGCGATTCGCCTGGGGAGTTGCCTCCGTAATCGCCGATCAGCGCGAGCGAAAATGTGGTTCCCGCCGGCGCCGGCGTGGTGACCGTCGCCATGGCACTCGCGATGGTGCCGTCGCCGACCTGATATTGGTACGTGGTGCCGGCGGCCAGGGGCCCGATGAGCATCACGTGATGCAGCGTCGGAACTCGGTCGACGAGCTGCGCGGTCAAGCCTCCAATCCCATACGAGACAACGCTTTGGGTCGGCAGGTCAGTCCACCACGCAACGCGTGCAGATGTAGCCGTCGTCCATTGCGCTAGCGGGCCCCTCGCGATCCTGACCTTACCCGCCGCCAGAGTGGTCGCGCTTTTCGGCGACGTGGGAACGGATATGTTTCCGGCCGAATCGACAGCCTCGATTGAGTACGAGTATGTCGCCCCCGCCGTCAGGCCGTTGTCTGAATATGTCGTTCTCGAAGGGAGATCCACATGACCAACTACACCGCCGTTCCGAAGCACCAGATATCCGGAAACGTCTGTCGACGCCGATCCTCCCCAGGTCAGGTCGATGCGGCTTGACGAGAACGGCCTCAGCGCCACGCTCGTTGATGAGGGTGGCGTGGGTGCCGTCGCATCCGTAGACGAGGCTATGGTCAGCGTGACGGTGCGAATCGATGAGAGGTTGTTGTCAGGATCGAGCGCTACCAATCCAAACTGGTATGAACTTCCGCTGCGCAGCGCTGTGGCCGTGTAGGTGTTCTTGAACGCGTCGACCGTCCAGATATATGGGAGATTTGCTGGCGGGTCGCCTGGGTTGCCGCGCAGAACGCGATATCCCTCCACCTTGACGTTGTCGGTTGACTTCGGCCATGTGAGCTTCGCTGACATTTGTGTGATGGATGACACCGTAATGGCGCCCGGCTGGGTCGGTGGCGAGGAATCTCGAGGTGCCTGCGTAACGGCTGTTGCAGTCGGGGACAGCCCGACCTCCGCGCCCGCGACGACGCTGGCCACCTGGTACTGATACTGCGTGAGAGACGTGCGGCCTCCATCATCGAAATTCGTTGCCGATGTGTTCGCAATCACCGTGCCATCGCGATATACGTCATAGGACGACGCGCCTCCCGCAGCCGTCCAGATAAGCGCGACATGCGTGTCGCTCACGCCCTGGGCGACGACGACCGCTGGCGCCGCCGAGTCAAAAGCAACCCCGGGGACGTGCTGCAGGAGCACCGCGTATGTCGAGCACAGTACCGCGAGGAGGCAAGCCCTCCCCACTCCCATGCGAGCCACCGGTCTGACTTAACTCCTGACTTGACGCCCACGGAATAGGACACTCGTCCCGTGGCATGGGCGGGGTGAGTTCACCTGCCGGCGGTGTCCGGCTCCGGCTCCGGCGATGAGGCAACATCCGGCGACCACTTTTTCGACGGGTTTCGTTGTTATTGGCGTGACGTGGTAACACACCCGCCACCCCTCTCCCGGCAACGGGAGAAGGCTGCCTTCCAAGGCGGCGGGTTCAGCGGGAAGTGATTCGGGGATGGCGGAGGTAGAGGGCGCGGGAAGGGAGGGATTCGAACCCTCGAGGGAGCTTTACACCCCCTACCCGCTTAGCAGGCGGGTGCTTTCGGCCACTCAGCCACCTCCCCGACAAGGGAGCCTGTCGATCGATTCTATCGACCCCAGCCTGCATCCATCGCTCTCCATACTTACAAGCCGATGGAAGCTCCCGGCGGACCAGGCGCGCCCCCGATGTGGGGACCTGGACGCAAGATGGCGTTCGGGGCGGCGCCCGGTTCGAGGAGCAAGGTCTGGTACACACTCGCCAACGGCAACCTCAGCGAGGTGTTTTTTCCGTATCTCGACCGCGTCGCGCTGCATGAGCTGCGTTTTTTCGTCTCCGCCAGCGGCGCCCCGCCGGTCGATGACGCGGCGGACGGCCAGCACTCGATCAGCTGGATCAGCCCCGGCGTGCCCGCCTTTCGCGTCGACTCGACGCATCACGAATACCGGCTGACCAAAGAGTTCTTTTCCGACCCCGAAGAGAACGCGATGCTCATCGCCGCCACGTTCACTCCCGAGCTCCCTGACCTGCGCCTCTACCTGCAGGCCTCCGCGCACTGGCAGCCCGGTAGCGAAGGCAATTTCGGCAGCGTCCTCGACACACATCCTCCGGCGTTGCTGCTCCAGCAGGAGGACGTGTGGATCTGCGTCGTCGGGCCTTTCAGCCGTGCCACCGTCGGCTACTTCCGAAGCTCTGACGTGCACATCGACCTGAGCGACGCTGACGGATACCTGACCGCAATGTATGACCGGGCCGGTCCGGGGAACGTCGCGGTCGGCACAGAACTCGGCGTGCGCGCCGGCACGTTCCAGCTCGCCATCGGATTCGCGCACTCGAGAGCCGACGCGGAGGAGGTTGCGCGGAACGCGCTGCAGAAGGGCGCCGGGACCGTGCGTCAAGCCTTCGAACGTGCGTGGCATGCTCAGGCCGAGATCCCGCGCGCTCTCGAGAAGGTGAGCGGTGACGAGGGAATGCTCGCGCGTGCGTCCTTCGCTTTGCTGCACTGTCTCGAGGACAAGTCCCACGCAGGAGCTTTCATCGCGGCTCCAGCCGCGCCGTGGGGTGAGTTGAATCACGACGGCAGCCACCTCTATCAGCTCGTCTGGCCGCGGGACCTATGCCGCATTGCGACCGCGCTTCTCGATGCCGGCGACAGCGACGCGGCGCTCCGCGCGTTCCGCCACTTGCAAACGCAGCAACGGCCGGACGGAGGCTGGTATCAGAACTGGACCATCGATGGGACTCCTCACTGGCAGTCGACCGAACTGGACCAGGTCGCGCTTCCGATCCTCCTTGCATGGCGGCTCGGCGTGGCCGGCTGCCTGGACCACGATCCGTACCCGACGATGGTTCGGCGCGCCGCGCAGTTCATCGTCCGCGAGGGTCCTCTGACGACCCTCGACCGATGGGAGGATTCAGGAGGTCTTTCGCCGTCGACGCTTGCGGCGTGCATCGCGGCGCTCATCGTCGCTTCCGAGTTCGCGAACGACGCGGGAGAGCACATCGCCGCGGGTCACTTGCGGGCGGTGGCCGACTATTGGAACGACCGGGTCGAGGCCTGGTGCTCGCTTCCCTCGGGACAGTATGTGCGGCTGGGCTCCGATCCAGACAGGCGGCCGACAGAAGGCGCGATCGCGCCCGAATTCCTCGAGCTTGTCCGCTATGGGCTCCGCAGGCCCAAAGACGAGCGCGTCCTGCGCAGTCTGCAAGGCGTCGACACATCGCTCAAGGTAAGCCTCCCAGCGGGCCCTAGCTGGCGGCGCTATGTCGGGGACAGCTACGGCGAGCACGAGGACGGCTCGCCATGGGACGGCGGTGGGCAGGGCCGCGCCTGGCCCGTGCTCACGGGTGAGCGCGCGCGTCATTTTTTTGCCATGGGGCTGCCGGCCGCCGAGCTCGTGCGAACTCTCGAAGGATTTGCGGGGCAGGGACTCGCACTTGCGGAGCAGGTGTGGGACGGGCCGGACATTCCGACGCGCGGACTTCAGTTTGGCAAGCCGAACGGGTCCGCCTGCCCGCTCGGCTGGGCACACGCCGAGTATCTCGAGCTCCTCGTCACGATCGCGCTCGCCGGGTTTCCCGACATCGTCATGCCGGCGCGCCGTCGTTACACCGAGGGACAGGCGCAGGAACCGCCGTTCATCTGGTCCCATAGACACCAGATCACCCACATAGCCGCGGGACGGCGGCTTCGCGTCCAGCTGCCGCGGCCCGGCGCCGTCCACTACACGTTCGACAACTGGGCCTCGCACGTGGAAATCGACGCCATCGACACCACTCTCGGCGTCTGGGTCGCCGAAGTTCCGTGCAACAAGCTGAACGGCGGGGCGGAACTGTCCTGGACCGCGCACTACATGACCGGTTGGGAAGGGAAGAACTTCTCTTTGACAGTGGATTAGCCCCATCCCCCGGCGTCGCCGGGTACTTCCCCATAAATGGGGAAGAGTTATCCCCCTAGCGCTCTTCGGGCGGCTCCAGGTCGTCCAGCCTCAGGCCGTTGCTGGTGTCTTCGTCGAACTGGCTGTGCAGCTCGCCGCAGTCCGCGCAGCGGTAGTACTCGCCGACAAAACCCTTGTGCCACACCGCGTAGCTGACGACGCCGGGCTCTTCGACCAGGATCTCCTGCTCGAGCCGATAGATCACCTGCTCCCATCCGCCCGCCTCGATGTCGTCGTCGAGCACGACCACGCAGTACGGATGCGGCTCGCCCCACACCATGACGACCTCACCGCGACGCTCGTCCTCGGCGTTGACGATCGACCAGGCCTCGGCCGCTTGCCCGCGGCTGCTTCTCACCAGCCGAAGCTGCGCCCAGAAGCGTTCGGCTGACTCGCGTTCGGCCTTGTCGTGCTCCGCCTGCGCTTCCTGAAACGCGCTCCACATGCGCAGAAGGTGGTTCCGGAATCGGTGATAGGTCGGCAGCAGCTTGGGCTGCTGCTTCGGCGAGCCGATGAGCTTCTCGAAGGCGTGCTCGAAGGCTGCCTCGACGCGTTCCTGGCGGTCCGACACGTCAGGCGCCCAGCCCTCGTCCTCGGACAGCCGCATGCTCTCGTTCAAGACGACCTCGAAGTCGAGCCAGTCATCGCCGAACTCCGGCACGAAAACGGCCTCGACCAGGTCCGCCAGGCGGTGCTCCTCGAGCAGGGCAGGTGTCACCTTGCCACGCGCTTCCGGCCAGCCCTTCCAGCCCATCACGTTGTGGATCCAGTAGTCGAAGACGGTGACCGCGTACTGCAGCGCGGCGGGAGAGCTCCAGATGCCGGTCGGCCAGGTCTTCTTGCCGGTCCGAACCTTGTTGTACAGGGAGATGACCTGCTCTTCGTCCAGGTATTCAGTTTCCATGGCGACTCCCAACTATAGGAATAAGCCCGAAAGCACCCTGGGTATAGTCCCTGTAGAGATGCCCCAGACTCGCAGTTTTACCCCCGACCAGGTGGCGCGGTACGCCCGCCACCTCATCCTGCCCGAGGTCGGCGGCGCCGGCCAGCGCAAGCTGCTGAATTCGAGCGTCCTGCTGTTGGGCGCGGGCGGACTCGGCTCGCCGGCGGCCATGTACCTGGCCGCGGCCGGCGTGGGCAAGGTCGGCATCGTCGACTTCGACGTCGTCGACGCCTCCAACCTCCAACGCCAGCTCCTGCACGGCCACGACGACATCGGACGCCCGAAGGTCGAGTCGGCGGCCGAGACGCTTCGCAACCTCAATCCTGATGTCGAGGTGGTGGCGATCAACGAGCACCTGAACTCGGAGACGGCGATGCGCATTTTCTCGCCGTATGACGTGATCGTCGACGGCACCGACAACTTTCCGACCCGCTATCTGGCCAACGACGCGGCCCACTTCCTGGCCAAGCCCCTCGTGCACGGCAGCATCTTCCGGTTCGAAGGCCGCCTCGCCCTTTTCGACTCCGCGAAAGGCACCGGCTGCTATCGTTGCCTTTTTCCCGAACCTCCGCCTCCCGGCAGCGTGCAGAGCTGCGCCGAGGCAGGCGTGTTTGGAGTTTTGCCAGGGATCATCGGCAGCATGATGGCGTTCGAGACGATCAAGTACCTCCTCGACATCGGGCGGCCGATGATTGGCCGCTACCTGCTTTTCGAAGGCGAAGACATGTCGTTCCGCGAGCTGCGGTTGCGCCAGAACAAGGCGTGCCCGTTGTGCGGCGAGAACCCGACGGTCGATTCGCTGATCGACTACGAGGCCTGGTGCGGCACTCCCGCGATGGAACCCTCCGAGGCCCAGGCCAGCTAACCTCAGCTGTGGTGAACCGCCACGGCCAGCCCGGCCACATCTTGGGGATCGGGACGCCGATACGTGCGTCAGGGGGCCCGGCCCGTAGTCGTCACGCATCTAACGATGCGCTCCTCCTAGGGCCATCCGTTCCTTCGTCTAGGCGCCCCGACCGGCGACCTAACGGTCACCTGCCCCAACCTGCTGGCCGCTCCGGCCGCGGCGGCCCACTGTGATCCAGCTCGACCGCTACGACGCGACGCGAGTGAAATTGGCGCGGGAGCGCGTGCGCGGCCTGGGGTCGGTGCTTGTCGCGTATTCCGGCGGCGTCGATTCGACGCTGCTGCTCAAGCTCGCGATGGACGAGCTTGGCGATCGCGCAGTCGCGGTGCTGGCAAGCTCGCCGGCGTACCCCGAAACAGAGCAGCATGAGGCACGCGACCTGGCCCGATCGCTGGGTGCACGGCTGGTCGAGGTCACGACCGGCGAGGTCGAACTCGAGGCCTATGCCCGCAACAATCCAGATCGTTGCTTCCACTGCAAGGAAGAGCTGTTCGATACCCTCGCACCCGTGCAGCAAGATCTCGGCCTCGCGCATCTCGCCTACGGCGCAACGGCGGACGACACCGCTGACCATCGACCTGGCCACGGGTCGGCAGTCCGCCGCGGCGTGCAGTTCCCCCTTCTCGAGGCCGGCATGGTGAAGTCGGAGATCCGCGCCGCGGCGCGCGCGCTCGGGCTGCCTAACTGGAATAAACCCTCGTTCGCTTGTCTGTCTTCGCGCATCCCGCACGGCACTCCGGTGACGGTGGCGGCACTGCGGCAGATCGAAGCCGCAGAGGCGGCGCTCAAGGCGCTCGGGTTTACCCAGGTTCGGGTCCGACACCACGGCGATATCGCGCGGATCGAGGTCGACGAGGTGGACATCCCGCGGCTCCTGGCTGAGCGAGGACGCGTAACCAGCGCAGTACGCGAGGCCGGCTACAAGTTCGTTTCGGCCGACCTCGAGGGGTACGCGACCGGAAATCTCAACCGGACCTGGAAGCCAGAGCAATCAGCGAAGCCGTCCTGAGCCTCGACGAAGGGACGACCGGCGCCACCACGGTCGCAGTGGGCATCGACGGTGAGGTACGCGGCAAGGGCTACGCAGTCGAGCACGACGCCACCGAGATCTGGTCCGCGGTTCAGACAAGCGCGCGCCAGGCGCTCGACGCGGCCGGCGTCCGGCCGCGCGACGTGCGGGCCGTGGGCATCACGAATCAGCGAGAGACGCTCGTGCTTTGGGACAGGCGGACGATGCAGCCGATCTCCCGCGCGATCGTCTGGCAGGATCGCCGGACGTCCGACGAATGCACGCGGTTGCGCGCGGCCGGCCATGAGGGCTCAGTCCGCGAGGTCACGGGGCTAGTTCTCGATCCCTACTTCACTGCGACGAAATACGCCTGGGCGCTGAAACACATCGAGGGAGCGGCGGACGCGGCGGCCGGCACCGTCGACTCGTGGCTCATCGCGCGCCTATCCTCGGGCCGCGACCACGTCACCGACGCATCGAACGCTTCGCGCACGCTCCTGTTCGATATCGGTCGTGGCGAATGGAGCGACGAGATGGCGGAGTTGTTCGGCGTTCCACTTCGCAACTTGCCGCAGGTCACCGATTCGAGCGGTCAGATCTCGACTACGGATCCCGACGCCTTTCTCGGCATCAAGGCGCCGATCACCGGCGTCGCGGGCGACCAGCAGGCGGCGCTGTTCGGTCAGGCCTGCACGAAGGACGGCATGGCCAAGAACACGTATGGGACGGGCTCGTTCGTCTTGATGCAGACCGGCAAGCGCCGCGTGGCATCAGGGGCGGGCATGCTGACCACCGTCGCGTGGCGCCGCGCCGGGGAGCTCAGCTACGCGCTCGAGGGCGCGATCTTCATTACCGGCGCAGCGCTGCAATGGCTGCGCGACGGGCTCGGGATCATCGCAACCGCGAGCGAAGCCGGCCCCGTGGCAGCCTCGGTTCCGGATGCCGGTGGAGTCTTCCTGGTCCCAGCATTCGTCGGACTGGGCGCACCGCACTGGGATCCATACGCACGCGGCACAATCGTGGGCCTGACGCGCGGGAGCGGCCGCGCCCAGATCGTGCGGGCTGCCGTCGAGTCGATGGCCTACCAGACCCGCGACGTCATCGACGCCATGGAAAAAGACACGGGACAGCGGCTGACCGAGCTGCGGGTGGACGGCGGGGCTGCCGTGATGGACGTGCTCTGTCAGCTGCAGGCCGACCTTCTCGGCATCCCGGTGCGCCGTCCCCGGCACACCGAGACCACCGCCCTGGGCGCGGCGTTCCTGGCCGGCCTTGGGGCCGGCCTGTGGAGAGACGCAGACCTCGCCCGCCTGTGGAAGCTGGATCGCGAGTTCGAGCCCACCATTTCGCGCGACCGGGCCGACGCGTTGCAATCGCGCTGGCGACAGGCTGTCGAACGCAGCCGTTCCTGGGAGCGACCTGAAGAAGCCCTACCGGATAATCAGTAGTCCCGTGAGCACCGAAACCGCCTCGCGCCCGGCCCGACACCAGGTCCTCTACGCGCACCACCTCTGGTTGCAGCAGCGCTTTTTCGCCGGCCTGCTCCTCCTGGCGGGCGTCGTCGCGACTGGCATCGCCATCTACCAGGGTCAGCTCTTCTCCCCGGCATTCGCGGTGTGGCTCATCTACATTCCGACCGGCATCCTGCTCGGCGGCGCGATCCTCCTATACCGCTGGCGCAGCAACCTGCGCGTGCTGGACGACGGCGTGCGAATCTCGAGCATGCTCCAGAACGTGGTCCTCGATTACGACTCCATCAAGTCGGTCAAGGCGCTGCCACTGCGGCAGCATTTTCAAGACAAGCGAAGCAAGATGATCGCGCCGATCATGAAGCAGCACATCGACAAGGCCGCGGTCTTCATCAAAGTTCGCGGTGACGAGACCGAGCTCGCTCAGATCAAAAAGCGCCTCGGCATCTTTCGATCGCGGCTGATGTATGACGACACGATCGCCATCCCAGTCCCGGATGCGGACACCGTTGTGTGGGAGATCAGCGCGCACCTTCCGGAGCGACTTGGACAGAACCAGGGCGGGGCCAGGCGACGCAAACGGAAACGCTGATCAGGCCCCGGGGCGGCGAGCCGCAGGACGCGCCGGTCATCCCGAAAAAGGCGACGGCGTATTTCGACCGCCTCGACCTCGTCGCAATCCTCCTGCTGACGGTGGTCGCGTTCGTGCTCCGCTTCTTCAGCCCGATCCTGCCCGACTTCTTCCTGCATCGGTTCCAGGGACCGCTTGTAACTGACTGCGTTTCCAACACGCCGGTCGATCCGCAGGGCGACTTCGGCACGATCTGCGGCCTCGCGTACCCTTTCAACCGCGGCAACCCCGACATCAACGGCCAGCTCTCGCCGCCCAACGGACAGGTCTTTGACGAGGTCTATTTCCCCGTCGACGCCTACGACGACGTCAAGGGCATCGAGCAGTGCAAGCCGACGACGGTGCTCTGCAAGTTCAACTACTTCGACCCGGAACCGCCCCTGGGCAAGGAGATCATCGCCGCCGGCGAGCTGGGCTACGGCTGGTACCGAGCGCACTTCCAGGGTGCGACAGGCGATTACATCGACCTCGGTTTCAACACCTTCGGATGGCGAATCGCCGCATGCATCTTCGGCACCCTGTGCATCCCGATGATGTATCTGTTCGCCCGGCGCTTGTGGCCGAATCGCCTCTTTGCGATCGCCGCAGCCACCCTCGCATGTTTCGACGGGATGTTCTTCATCCAATCGCGAATCGGGATGATCGACATCTTCCCGATCTTCTTCATCCTCGCGGCGTACTTCCTGTTTCTGGTCCACGTGCAGAGCAGGTCATCGAGCTCCTCGATGCTCTCCCTCGTCGCGCTGGGCACAGTGCTCGGCATCGGCATCGCCTCGAAGTGGATCGTGCTCGCGGCCTGGGCGTCGATCGTGCTCTTTTTGGTCGTCAGGGTGGCGCTGCGTGCGTTCAGGGTCGAGTGGGGCCCGCCGCTGTTCACCTCCTCAGGCTGGTTCTTGCCGCGCTATGTGGCCGTTGGGCTGCTCGCGCTGGTGGTGATCCCCTTGGGCATCTACGTCCTCTCGTGGTTCCCGTTCTTCGCCCGCGGGCAGTTTCACAACCTCACCGACCTGATCAACTACCAGGTCTCATCCTTCACCTACCACAAGAACCTGGTCGCAACGCATCCGTACGGATCGCCCGCCTGGTCCTGGCCGTTTCTCGCCCGCCCGGTGCTCTACTACGCGCAGTACGACGGGCTGGGCAATGACGTCTTCACAGGCCAGGTGTTGTGGGCGCGGATCTCCGACCTCGGCAATCCCTGGATCTGGTGGACGAGCCTGCCCTGCGTCGCCGCGCTGCCGTACTTCATCGTCCGGCACCGCAGCTTTCCGGCGGCGGTCATCCTGCTCGGATTCATCACCCAGTACGCGCCGTGGTTTCCGATCACACGGGTGCTCTTCATGTATCACATGTTCGGCGGGCTCATCTTCATGGTCCTCGCCCTCGCCTTCGTGCTTTCATATCTCGCGTCCAAGCTGCGCCCTCCGAACCGGGAGGCACTGGTCGCGGTGCATCTCGCGACGGCTGTCTTTTTCTTCGGCTACTTCTATCCGGTCTGGACCGCGGTACCGATCTCGAGCTCGGCCTGGTTTGAAGCCTCCGGCACGCCGCCGTGGGGGCCGAAGATGTGGCTCGTCAACTGCCGCGACCTGCCGGCGTCGCAACCGCAAATCTTCTGTTGGAACTAGCAGCAGGCCTGTTCCTGGCCGCGAGCGCGGCCGCGGGGTTCGGCATCACCTATCTCTCAGGCGTCGCCTTTACCCTCGAAGAGCGGATCGTGTTCGGTGCGGTGCTGGGCGCGATGACGGTCGCGCTCACGACTTTCGTCCCTGCCTTGCTGATCAAGGACGTGACGTTGCTCACAGTTTTGCTCGGGCTGGCCGTCACCCTTGGCGCGGGCGGGCTCGGGTTGCTTCGCTGGCGCTCGGTGCTCAGCCGCGACTGGAAGGACTCGCGCTCTCGCTGGCTGTCATCTCCTCTTACGCCTGGCCATCCCTGGCCGCTCGCCGCCGTGTTTCTCATTTGCGCGGCGTGGACCGTGCATTTCCTGCACCAGGCTTACGTCTATACGCCAGACGGTCTGTACGCCGGTTACGGCAACATCTGGGGCGACTGGGCCGCGCACCTCAGCTTTGCCGGCTCGTTTGCGTTCGGCCACAACTTTCCGCCCGAGTTTCCCGTCGACCCGGGACACCACCTCGGCTACCCGTTCATGGTCGACTTTCTCGCGGCCGACCTCGTCCCTCTGCGCCTGCCCCTCACAGAAACCATGACCGCGACGAGCGGCATGCTCGGGTTGGCGTTTCCCGCGGTCCTGTACCTCGCGGCTCTGAGGTTCACGGGTGGGCGCGCCGCGGCGGCCATCGCGGTCTTCGTTTTCCTGCTGAGTGGCGGACTTGGTTTCATCTACCTGGGCGACGAACTTCGGCGCTTCGGACTGAGTGCGCTCGCCCATCTGCCGCGCGAATACACGCTCCACCGCGATGTCAACCTGCAGTGGCTCAACCCGGTGCTTGCGTACCTGGTTCCACAGCGTTCGACCCTGTTTGGGTTCAGCCTGGCATTGATCGTGCTCCTCGCGCTCTGGATCGCGCTGCACGAAAGGCTGGGCTGGCGCTCGTTTCTCTTTGCGGGGCTGGTTACCGCCGTCATGCCGATCTTCCACGTCCACGCCTACGGCACAGTCGTCGCGCTGCCCGCGTTCTGGGCGCTCTTCAACCGCAGGGTGGAGTGGGTTGCCTATTTCGTGCCGGCGCTCCTTGTCGGCGTGCCGATCCTCATCTGGATGTGGCCTCCAGACAACACGAGCGTCTGCGGCTCCTTGCCGTCCGTCTACGGCTACTGCATCCAGCCGGGTTGGCTGTCCTCGGGCGACCTGTTGAGGGACGGGCCTGCGGTGTTCGGTGCCGACTGGCTCTGGTTCTGGATCTGGAACACCTCGCTGCTCGTGCCGCTCATTCTCGTCGCCCAGCTTGTGCTCCGCTCCTTCCCGACCGCGTTTCCGACCTGGTTCGCGCCGATGTGGCTGTGGTTTGTCGTCCCGAACCTCGTCGTGCTCCACCCGTGGGTTTGGGACAACACCAAGTTCTTCGTTCTCTGGGCGCTGCTTGGCAGCGTGCTCGTGGGAGCCCTTGTTGCCGCCATGCTGAAACGCGGTCCGCTGACCGCTGCTCTGGCTGTCGTCGTGATGGTTTTGTTGGGCCTTTCGGGCGCCCTTGATCTCGCACGAGCGTCGGACTTCAAGGTAAGTGCCAACCAGTTCACCGACACGGGCGGACTCAAGGTCGCGGACTGGGTGCGCAACCACACCAGCCCGACGGCCCTATTCGCCGTCGCGGACGATCACAACAGCCCGATTCCCACCCTCGCGGGGCGGCGTGAGCTGATCGGCTACTCCGGGTGGTTGTGGACGTATGGCCTCGCCGATTACATTCAGAAGAGCGCCGACGACCAACGCATCCTGAGCGGCGATCCGTCGGCGCCGGCGCTTGTCCGCCAGTACCACGTCGACTACGTGATGATCGGGCCCCAGGAGGTGCCACGCGGCGGCAGCCGTGCGTACTGGGAGCAGCACGCCACGCTCGTCTAATACGACGGCGAGTACGCGGTCTATCGGGTCAGCGGCTAGGGAGCTGGGACGCCGATCGGCGGGCGTTCTGACCCGGCGGCCTGCCCGGTGGGCGCCTGGTTTCTCGCATCGATCACATCCTCGATCCGGCGCGCCAGCCGCTTCATCTCGCGGTCGCCGCGGTCGAGGCGGTTGACGATCTGGAGCAGGATCTCGTCCTGGTGCATCAGGTGGTTCATCAACGCCTTCAGCTCTTCCTCGGCCTTGACGTTGAGCTCGTAGTCCTGCTGCGCGCGTAGGCGGTCACGGTCGGCGATGCGGTTGAGGGCCATCAGGACCACCGAAACCCAAAGCGCGGCCTCGAGGCTGACGATGAAGTTCAAGAACTGAAACGGGTATTTGTCCCAGGGGTGGAGCAGGTTCACGACGTTTAGCCCGACCCACAGGACCATCATCCCGATCTGGACCAGCACGAAGACCCAGCTGCCGACCAGGCGGGCGAAGTCGTCCGCGACGAGGTCGGCGAAGGTGCGGCGGCGCTCGATCTCGCGGTTGAGGTCGCGGACCGGTGGATGGTCGTGCTGATGCTTGATCAGGTCGCGGGCGATGTCTTCGATTTCTCGGGCGATCGACATTTTCGGGGTGCTTTTTCCTCGGGGTTGCTGCGATGAATTCGGCTTAGCTGAATAGCTTGGCGCAAAAGCCCCGTTGCTGGCTACAGAAAGTAAGGAGTTGGCACCGGGCTTCAATGGGCTCCTTGGCGCCAAAAGGGTGTATGCGACGCCCTTGTTAGGCCCGTTTGGCGCCAAAAGGGTGTATCCGGGCTTTCAGCGGTAGTCGTGTGATCGCTGGGTTAGGCGCGGTACGCCGTCGAGGGCCTGGATGTGGCTGGCCAGGACGGAATGCACGCCGTCCTGGCGCTGCATCATGCCGTCGATGATCAGGATGGGCTGGCGGTTGGCGACCTGGCGGTAGCGGTCGTAGACGTCGGGCTTGATGGTCACGTTGACCTGGCCGAACTCGTCTTCGAGGGTGAAGAACCGAATCTTCTTCGCCGTCGAAGGAGCTTGCCGGGTGATGACCAGCCCCGCGACGCGGACCTGTTTGTTGTTGGCGATCGCTGGGAGTTTGTTGCTCTCGAGCGCGCCCATTGCGGCCAGGCGGTCGCGGCAGAAGTGGATCAGGTGGTGGCCTGTCGAGAGGTCGGAGATCCGGTACTCGAGCTGGTTGGCGTCGAAATCGTCGACATGGGGGAGGGAAGGAGCGGTTCCGTTGAGCTTGAGCTCGGACTGTTTGTCGATGCCCCGACGCAGGCCCTTGCCATGCCACCGCTCCTGCCAGCCCCAGAGCAGCTCGCGCCGCGGCTGGCCGAGAGCATCGAAGGCGCCGACCATGACTAGGTTGCGGACTGCGCGAGGTCCGATTGGTCCGCCGCCCATGCGGTTGATGAAATCGTCGAAGGAAAGGTAGGGGCCGCCTCGCGCGCGGTCTTCCACGATTGCCTTGCGGCCTTCCTCTCCGAGGTCGCGGACGTAGTTCAAGCCGATTCGCATCGCGTACCGCGCCTTAACAGGCAGGGTTGACTCGCTGAGTACGCTGGAATCGGTTGGCAGGCGGGGGAGGGGCCTGGAACCGAAGGGAGGGCCCCCAGCGAGTTGTGGAGCTGACGAAGAGCGGCCTGATTCCCCGCGAGTGCCGGCAGATGCGGGATTTATGACTCGCCGGAGGCCGCGACTGCCGGCAGTCGCGAGTAATTGATCCGGCGCGGCCTCAGGCAAGCAGCGCACGTCAGAACGATTAACGTCGACAGGCAGCGCCTTCAAGCCATGGCGTTTCAGGTCTTCCACCAGCACGCTTGGGTGGTAGAAGCCCATCGGCTGGTTGTTCAGCAGGCCGCATCCGAACTCGACCGGGTGGTGCAGCTTCATCCACGCGGTCTCGTAAGAGGTGCGGGCGAACGCCGCCGCATGGGAACGGCAGAATCCATAAACCGCAAATCCCTGCACCGCCGCGAAGAGCTGGTCGGCTACCTTGCGCGGCACCTCGTTGGCGAGGCAGCCGCCGATGAACTCGTCTTCGAGGGATGACATCTCGACCCGATTGAGGTGGCGGGTCATGGCGCGCCGAAAGCCGTCCGCGCGTCCCGGCTTCATGCCGGCGACGTACATCGCGATCTCGATGATCTGCTCCTGGTAGAGGATCACGCCAAGCGTGTCCTTGAGGATTGGCTCGAGGAGCGGGTGCGCGTAGGTGACGTCCTCGCGTCCCTGCTTGCGGCGGATGTACGGATGCACGGCGTTGCCCTGGATCGGTCCGGGCCGGATGATCGCCACCTCGACGACGAGGTCGTTGAACGTCTTCGGCCGCGTGCGGGGCAGCGTCTGCATCTGCGCCCGCGATTCGATCTGGAACACCCCGATTGTGTCGGCCTCGCCGCACATCTCGAAGACGGCGGGGTCGTTCAGAGGCAGCTGGTCGAGGTCGGGTCTGGTCCCGGTCGTGTCCTTGATCAGCTCGAGCGCCTCGGCGACCACCGACAGGGTGCGCAGCCCGAGCATGT
>WNGD01004902.1_pt1 | contig 19239 bp, 16 predicted proteins | sample 5400671 | NCBI WGS metagenome assembly WNGD01 (sample SAMN13153369, study PRJNA577476) | soil metagenome | isolation source: 40 cm soil or saprolite under grassland replicate 2 | place: USA:California | collected 2016-06-15
CCACTCCTGTATTGCTACAGGCGTTCGACTTGCATGTGTTAGGCCTGCCGCCAGCGTTCGCTCTGAGCCAGGATCAAACTCTCAGGTTGGATGAGAACTTGAACCGGCTGATCACAACGTTTGACGAGGTCCGTCACCTAAGATCGCTTGTGCGACCCATGGTGTGACCTGAAACGTGTACCGCCGAAGTCTCGTCCGGCCGCATCCTCTCGCGAGGAGGCGGCCCGCAAGGACCCCGCCGTCCACGTTTCTCTTTCTTCCGATTCACCTGTCAAACAGCCCGGGACCGGGGTGGTCCCGCTTCCCGAAGCCCGGGAGAACCATCGAAGCCCGCGCTTCCGATGGTCATCGGAAGCTGGTCCACGAGCATCTCAGTGAGGGCTTCGTAGGCGCGCCATCACGCCGAGGCGGGCGGCACACCGTGGAACGCGTATATATGCTCCGGGCTTTTGGCTTGTCAACCGCGGCCGGGCCGATTTCGGCGCGCGGCAGTCCGGTGCAAGCCCTGGTGGGCCAAGCGGGCCAAAACCGCAATCCCTGTGTGGGCTTCGGGCCGCGCCGGTCGCGCCGTACTGCGGCCACATTCCTCGGTCGTGCTTGCAAATTGGGGATCGCGAATCCTATTCGTGCGGCCAGCCGGATCGGTCGGTGACGGACCGGGGGCTGCACGGCATCGTGGTCTCCTCGAACGGGGGTAGCCGGGCCAACCGGCATCGTCGCGGCTTCCGCGGCAACGCGCTTCACGGCGCGGTGGGGACGATATCTTGGACCAGGGCAAGCTGCGCGGCCCTTCACGACTGCGTGCGGAATCGGATTCCGATTTCGGCGAGGAGCCGCCGCTCTCCGTCGACGGCGGCAATGCCGGTTTCGTCGACCGGCGCCGCGTGTCGGTGCAATGGTTCAGCGGCACCGTGCTGACCGGGCTGTGTGGCGCCGCCCTGATGGGCGGCGCCGTTTATGCGGCGCTCGACGGCGAGACCACCTTCGGAGCCGTCCCGGAACGCATCGAAGCGGCGTTGCGCGGCACCCTCTCGGGCATCAGCGACCGCCTGGGCACCACCGCGCGCAAGACCGACAAGCTTCCCACCGCGACCGAAATCAATGCCGCCCGCCAAGTCATCCGCGTGTCGGCCATGGCTCGCGTCGGCGATCGCGAGGTGGTCCGCGTTCGACCGTTCATCCGGGTTGCGTCGAACCTGTCGCTCTCCACCTCCGAGCTTTCCGCCAACATCCCGCCGTTCAACCCGCAAAAGCTGCTGGCGGATGCCTCCCCGTCCGGCGCCGCGGGCACCGATGCCCCTCCCGAGACCGAGCCCGATGCCGAAGTCTCGTTCTTCACCCGGGATTTGGCCACGCTGCTGCCCAAGGCCAAGATCGCCGCGATCCTGCCGCTCGAGGAGATCGTGATTCGGGTGCGCGACGTCGCCGAATGGGCGACCGGCTCGGTTCGCCCCCCGGTGAACGCCGGACTTCAGCCGGGCACCAAGCTCGCCTATGCGGCGGAGGGCAATCTCGACCCTTATGTCGGCTTCGAGGCCCGCATCGTCCCGGAGAACATCACGCTCTTGCCCAAGACCGCCAACCAGACGACCGGCGGCAATTCCTGGAACGAGCGCACGGTCAGCGCGAAGAAGGGCGAATCCGTCGGCGCGATCCTGCAGCGCGACTTCGGCGCGACGCCCGAGGAGGTCAAGGCGATCGCCGCCGTGTTCGGCCCGCGCGGCCGCGACGGCGCCCTCAAGGAGGGGCAGAAGTTGCGGATCCTGCTCGCGCCCGGCGAAGCCGGCCAGCAGCGGCTGCAGCCGATCCGGGTCATCCTGCTCGGCGACAGCGGCATCGAGGCGGTCGTCGCGCTGTCGGATGCCGGCAAATACGTCCCGGTGGACGTGCAGCACACCGACAGCGAAGTCGCCGAAGCCGACGAGGACGATGATAATCCCAATGCCGTGCGGCTCTACCAGAGCATCTATGAGACGGCGCTGCGCAATCAGGTGCCCCGCCCGGTCATCGACGATGTAATCCGCATCTATTCCTACGACGTGGACTTCCAGCGGCGGGCGCAGCCCGGCGACTCCTTCGAGGTGCTGTTCTCGGGCGAGGAGGAGGGCGCCGAAGGCAGGAACGACGTGCTGTTCACCGCATTGACCGTCGGGGGCGAGACCAAGCGGTATTTCCGCTATCAGGCAACCGACGACAATTTGGTGGACTATTATGACGAGACCGGCAAGAGCGCCAAGAAATTCCTGGTCCGCAAGCCGGTCACGCTCGGCATGATGCGCTCGGGCTTCGGCGTTCGCCGCCACCCGATCCTGGGCTACATGAAGATGCACACCGGCGTCGACTGGGCGGCGCCCAACGGCACGCCGATCTACGCCTCCGGCAACGGAACCGTCGAGAAGGTCGGCTGGGAATCCGGCTACGGCAAATACGTGCGCCTGCGCCACGCCAACGGCTATCAGACCGCCTATGGTCACATGTCGGGATTCGCCCGCGGGCTGCAGGCGGGCGCGCGCGTGCACCAGGGACAGATCATCGGCTACGTCGGCTCGACCGGACTTTCGACCGGCGCCCATCTTCACTACGAAATCACCGTCAACGGCCGCTTCGTCGATCCGATGCGCATCAAGCTGCCGCGCGGCCGCGTGCTGGAAGGCCCGATCCTCGCCGGCTTCGAGCGCGAGCGCGAGCGGCTGGAAGCGATGCTCAGCCGCGCGCCGGCGCGCGTCGCGCAGACCGGGCAGGCCGCCAGCCGATAAGCTGCATCGCTATGCCGCCTGCGCGGCCGCCTCGCCGTTGAACACCAGGTTGTGGGCGCCGGCCGAGATCACGACCCGCTCGCCCTCCTTGATGCGCCCCGACAGAATGAGCTCGGCCAGCGGATCCTGCACCGATTTCTGGATCACCCGCTTGAGCGGCCGGGCGCCGTAGGCCGGATCCCAGCCCTTCTCGGCGAGCCATTCGCGCGCCGAGGGCTCGAGCACAACGGTGATTTTCCGATCCTCGAGCAGCTTCGCCAGCCGCTGCATCTGGATATCGACGATGCGGCTCATCTCCGGACGCTTGAGCCGCTGGAACAGGATGATCTCGTCCACCCGGTTGAGGAACTCGGGACGGAAGCTCGCGCGCACCACCGCCATGACCTGGTCGCGCACGGCGTCGGTCTCCTGGCCCTCCGGCTGGTTGATCAGATACTCGGAGCCGAGGTTCGAGGTCATCACGATCAGCGTGTTGCGGAAGTCGACGGTGTGGCCCTGCCCGTCGGTGAGGCGCCCGTCGTCGAGCACCTGCAGCAGCACGTTGAACACGTCGGGATGCGCCTTCTCGATCTCGTCGAACAGCACGACCTGGTAGGGCCGCCGCCGCACCGCCTCGGTGAGCGCGCCGCCTTCCTCGTAGCCGACGTAGCCGGGCGGCGCGCCGATCAGGCGCGCGACCGAATGCTTCTCCATGTACTCGGACATGTCGAGGCGGATCAGCGCCTGCTCGTCGTCGAACAGGAATTCGGCGAGCGCCTTGGTGAGCTCGGTCTTGCCGACCCCGGTCGGCCCCAGGAACATGAACGAGCCGATCGGCCGGTGCGGATCCTGCAGGCCGGCGCGCGCGCGGCGCACCGCGGTCGAGACCGCGTGCACCGCTTCGGCCTGGCCGACCACGCGCTTGCCGATCTCGTCTTCCATCCGCAATAGCTTGTCGCGCTCGCCTTCCAGCATGCGTTCGACCGGCACGCCGGTCCAGCGCGAGACGACGTGGGCGACGTGATCGGCGGTGACCGCCTCCTCGACGAGCGCGCCGTCGGCGGCCCCGGATTCCACGGATTTCAGCTTCTTTTCGAGCTCGGGAATGCGCCCATAGGCGAGCTCGCCGGCGCGCTGGTATTCGCCGCGGCGCTGCGCATTGGCGAGTTCGTTGCGCGCCTGGTCGAGCTCGGTCTTGAGCTTCTGGGCGTCCGAGAGCTTGTCCTTCTCGGCCTTCCAGCGCGAGGTGAGCGCCGCGGATTGCTCCTCGAGCCCGGCGAGCTCCTTCTCGAGCCGCGCCAGGCGATCCTTGGAAGCGGCATCGGATTCCTTGCGCAAGGCTTCCTGCTCGATCTTGAGGCGGACGATCTCCCGGTCGAGCGAGTCGAGCTCCTCGGGCTTGGAATCCACCTGCATCTTCAGCCGCGCCGCCGCCTCGTCGATCAGGTCGATGGCCTTGTCGGGCAGGAACCGGTCGGTGATGTAGCGATGCGAGAGGGTGGCGGCCGCCACGATGGCGCTGTCGGTGATGCGCACGCCGTGATGCAGCTCGTATTTCTCTTTCAGGCCGCGCAGGATCGAGACGGTGTCCTCGACCGAAGGCTCGGACACGAACACCGGCTGGAAGCGCCGCGCCAGCGCCGCGTCCTTCTCGACGTGCTTCTTGTATTCGTCGAGCGTGGTGGCGCCGATGCAGTGCAATTCCCCGCGCGCCAGCGCCGGCTTGAGCAGATTGGAGGCATCCATTGCCCCCTCGGCCTTGCCGGCGCCGACCAGCGTGTGCATCTCGTCGATGAACAGGATGATGCCGCCTTCGGCCGCGATGATCTCCTGCAGCACCGATTTGAGCCGCTCCTCGAACTCGCCGCGATATTTCGCGCCGGCGATGAGCGCGCCCATGTCGAGCGCCAACAGCTGCTTGTCGGCGAGGCTCTCAGGCACGTCGCCGTTGACGATGCGCAAGGCGAGCCCTTCGACGATCGCGGTCTTGCCGACGCCGGGCTCGCCGATCAGCACCGGATTGTTCTTGGTGCGGCGCGAGAGCACCTGGACGGTGCGGCGGATCTCGTCGTCGCGGCCGATGACGGGATCGAGCTTGCCGGCGCGCGCGGCTTCGGTGAGGTTGCGGGCATATTTCTTGAGCGCATCATAGGCGCTCTCCGCCGTGGCGGTGTCGGCGGTGCGACCCTTGCGAACGGCATTGATCGCGGCATTGAGATTTTGCGGCGTGACGCCGGCGCGGGAAAGGATTTTTCCCGCTTCGCTCTCCTTGTCGAGGGCGAGCGCGAGCAGCAGCCGCTCGACCGTGACATAGCCGTCGCCGGCCTTTTCCGCGGCTTTCTGCGCGGCGTCGAACAGGCGTGCCGTCGCCGGCGCGAGATAGAGCTGCCCGGCGCCGGCGCCGGAAACTTTGGGGAGCTTGGCAAGGCTTGCTTCGACTGCGGCCAGTGCCTCGCGGGAGCGGCCTCCGCAACGGTCGATCAGACCGGCGGCGAGCCCCTCGGGATCGTCGAGCAGCACCTTGAGCACGTGCTCGGGCGCGAATTGCTGGTGGCCTTCGCGCAGGGCCAGCGATTGCGCGGATTGGACGAAACCGCGGGCGCGGTCCGTGTATTTCTCGAAATCCATGTCGTAACTCCCTCGGCCTGCTCCGCCCGCCCGAACGGCACGGCCGGAACATCGTCATCGGGCGCGTGGAATGCCCCGGACCCCAGTGGCGGTCCGCTCCCAAGATGTAGGAGGAGGGCCTGCGGCGCGGAAGAGGCCGGATCGGATTTTCATGGACTCGTCGGCAGCGCGCGGCACGGCTAAGCAATGGCCACGGAAGGGGCCCGGCCGATGAACCGTTCGCCGACAATCGCCGCGATCTACCGGTACCCGGTCAAGGGTCTCAGCGCCGAGAGCCTGGTGTCGACACGGCTTGCGGCGGGCCAGACCATTGCGGCCGACCGGCTCTACGCCATCGAGAACGGCCCCTCGGGTTTCGATCCCGCGGCCCCCGCCTATCTGCCCAAGCAGCGCTTCCTGATGCTGATGCGCAACGAGCGTCTGGCCCGGCTCCAGGCGCGATTCGATGCCGCGACCCACATGCTCGCGATCGAGCTCGAAGGCGCGAGGGTCGCCTCTGGCGATCTGCGCACGCCCGCGGGCCGCGCGAGCATCGAGGGCTTCTTCGCCGAATTCTGCGCGGATGAGCTGCGCGGCCCGCCGCGGGTGCTGCACGGAGGCGGCCACAGCTTCTCCGACGTCGCCCGCAAGGTCGTTTCGATCATCAATCCGGCTTCGGTCGCCGCGATCGAGAAGGCGGTCGGCGCGCCGGTCGATCCCGTGCGCTTTCGCGGCAATCTCTATGTCGCGGGCTGGCCGGCCTGGCACGAGTTCTCGCTGATGGATCGCGAGATCGGCATCGGCTCGGCCGCAAGAGTGAAGATCGTCAAGCGCATCCGGCGCTGCGCCGCGACCGAGGTCGATCCGCTGACCGCCGCGCGCGACCTGCCGATCCCCGGCACGCTGTTGCGAGCCTTCGGCCATGGCGACTGCGGCGTCTATGCCGAGGTGATGGCAGGCGGCGAGATCGCGGTGGGGGATGCGGTGGCGGAGAGTGATTGATACTGGCCGGCTTGTTTGAGCTAAACCTTGCGGCTGAGCAAAAATACCGCCTGCTCGCCGAACAGGTTCCAGAACCACCACGGCGCGTTGAACCGCAGCGGCTTGCGACACGATGGCGTGCCGGCTGATGCGCAGCATGTGCTCGAGCACCTGGCGGGGATGGCGCGTCGCCTGCAGGGTCTGCGACAGGATCACATAGTCGAAGGAATTGTCGGGATAATCCACGAGATCGGTGTCGGCGTCGCCCTGGATGACCGCGAGGCCCTTGGCGACGCATTCGTTGACGCCTTCGCGCGAAATCTCGATGCCGCGGCCGTCGATCCCGCGCCGCTCCGAAATGATGCGCAGCAGCTCGCCGTCGCCGCATCCGACGTCGAGCACCTTGGCGCCGCGCTCGACCATGTCGGCGACGAACAGGAAATCGACGCGGGCGCCGCCCTGCGCGCGCGCCGCCTCGGCCATGGTGAGATCTTTGGTGAGGCGCTTGAGCATGATTATTTGCCGGGCGCGAGCCCGCGCAGCCTGCCGGCGCCTTCGAGGAAGCCGCGCACGATGGCGAACAGCTCCGGTTCCTCCAGCAGGAAGGCGTCGTGGCCCTTGTCGGTCTCGATCTCGGCGAAGGAGACCGGGGCGCCCGCGGCATTGAGCGCATGGACGACGGCGCGGGATTCCGCGGTCGGAAACAGCCAATCGCTGGTGAACGAGATGACGCAGAACCGCGTCCGCGCCCGCTGGAACGCCTGCGCCAGCACGCCGTCGTGATCGGCGGCGAGATCGAAATAGTCCATCGCCCGCGTCAGATACAGATAGCTGTTGGCATCGAACCGCTCGACGAAGGAGATGCCCTGGTGCCGCAGATAGTTCTCGACCTGGAAGTCGGCGTCGAACGAGAACGTGGGATTGGAGCGATCCTGCAGCCGCCGGCCGAACTTGCGATGCAGGGCGGCGTCCGACAGATAGGTGATGTGCGCGCCCATGCGCGCCACCGCCAGCCCGCGGCGCGGATTGGTGCCCTCGAGCAGGTAGCGCCCGCCGCGCCACTCGGGATCGGCCATCACCGCCTGGCGCCCGACCTCGTGGAAGGCGATGTTTTGCGCCGAATGCCGGGTCGACGCGGCGATCGGCAGCGCCGCGAACACCCGCTCCGGATAGCTTGCCGCCCATTGCAGGACCTGCATGCCGCCCATGGAGCCGCCGGCGATCGCGAACAGCGACGGCACGCCCAGATGGTCGAGCAGCATCGCCTGCGCTCGCACCATGTCGCGAATGGTGATGACCGGAAAGTTGAGGCCCCAGGGCTCGCCGCTCGCCGGATTGACCGACGAGGGTCCGGTGGTCCCCATGCAGGCGCCCACCACGTTCGGGCAGATCACGAAATAGCGTTCGGTGTCGATCGGCCGGCCGGGGCCCACCATGGTCTCCCACCAGCCCGGTTTGCCGGTGACCGGATGCAGGTTGGCGACGTGCTGATCGCCGGTCAGCGCGTGGCAGATCAGCACCGCATTCGAGCGCTCGGCATTGAGCTCGCCGTAGGTTTGATAGGCGATCTGGAACGGCGTGAGATCGACGCCGGCATCGAGCCGCAGCGGTTTGTCCGGCCCGAACCGCACGAGCGGAGACTGCGGGTTCTCCGCCTCGCGGGAGCGGCCCGTCGCTTCCCGTACGACGCTGAGGCTGGCATCGGCCATTGCGGCGCTCTCGTTAGAACACGGCTTCAGAACACGGCTTCCGAACGCGGCTGCAGGCGAATCGAGCCGATCGCGTCCACGCCGGCGCCGCGGGGGCGTAGGTAGGGAAGCAGTGCCGCAACGTCAACGTTTTCTTTGATTTCGCCCTGCTTGGCACCTATCAATGGCGGCGCAGGAATGGCGGGTTTCCCGATTGCTGATCGACGCGGGACCAGCATGGGCTAGACACGCATGGGCCAGACACGCATGGGCCAGACACGCATGGGCCAGACACGCATGGGCCAAGCACCTTCGCTCGCCGACCTCCGACGCGAGATCGACCGCATCGACGCGGCGATGCATGCGCTTCTCATCGAGCGCGGCGAGATCATCGACCGGCTGATCCGCGCCAAGCGCACCCAGGAATCCGGATCGGCGTTCCGGCCGGCGCGCGAGGCCGAGATGATGCGCCGACTGGTGGAGCGGCATCGCGGGATCCTGCCGCTCGACACCGCCGAGAGCATCTGGCGGGTGATCATCGCCACTTTCACCTATGTGCAGGCGCCTTACGCGGTTCACGCGGATCTCTCCTCGGGCGAATCGGCCATGCGGGATTCCGCCCGCTTTCATTTCGGCTTCACAGTGCCGTTCGTGGCGCACATGGGAGCCGCGGCCGCGGTCGCGGCGGTATCGGCTTCGAAGGGCGATCTCGCGCTGGTGCCGGCAACGCTGGTGGCGGGCGTCCCGGCGTGGTGGCCGGCGCTCGAAGGCGAGCGCGAGCCGAAGATCATCGCGCGGCTCCCCTTCGTCGAGCGCGCCGATCATCCGGCCGGCCTGCCGGTGTTCGTGGTGTCGCGTTCGGCTCCCGATGCCATGGTGAAGGAAGTGGAAGTGTGGAGCGTCAAGGTGGCGGGCTGGGGAGCGGCGGCGTCGCGGGCGATCGGCCCGCTCGCCGACGTGCTCGCGTTCCCCGACCGCGTCTCCGACGGCGCCGCCTTGCTGATCTCCGTGCCGCGGGGCCGAACGCTCGACGAGATCGGCGCGGCGCTGGTCGCCGCCGGGGCGTCGGTCGCCTCCTCGGCCCTCGTCGGCAGCCACGCCACGCGCTATATGGTCTCCGCGTCCGGATTGGTGGCGAGCAGCCGCTGACCGGTCGAGCTTGATTCCCGACGCCATCGGCATCAGAACACGCGCGGCCGTATCGCGCTCAGCCGAACGGCCGCGACCGGAGCTTTCGATGTCCGCACGACAGCGTCCCGAACCGCGCCCCGGCGTGCTCGCGATCGAGGCCTATGTGCCGGGCAAGAGCACCGCGCCGGACGCGGCCAAAGTGTTCAAACTGTCCTCGAACGAGACGCCGCTCGGACCGAGCCCGAAGGCGCTCGCGGCCTATCATGCCGCCGGCGCTACGCTTGCCGAATATCCCGACGGCTCGGCCTCGGCGCTGCGCGAGGCGATCGGCCGCGCGTTCGGGCTCGATCCGGCGCGCATCATCTGCGGGGCGGGATCCGACGAATTGCTGCATCTGTTGGCGCAAGCCTTTCTGGGGCCCGGCGAGGAGGCGATCCACACCACCCACAGCTTCCTGGTGTATCCGATCGCGGCGCTCGCGGCCGGCGGAACGCCGGTCGTCGCCGCGGAACGGAACTACACGGCGCACGTCGACACCATCCTCGCCGCGGTGAGCCCCCGCACGAAGATCGTCTTCATCGCCAACCCCAACAATCCGACCGGAACCTATCTGCCGTTCGACGAGGTCCAGCGCTTGCGCCGCGCCTTGCCCAAGCCTGTGCTGCTGGTGCTCGACGCCGCCTACGCCGAATACGTCCGGCGCAACGACTACGAGTCCGGCCTCGAGCTCGTCGCCACCTCCGACAACGTGGTGATGTGCCGGACCTTCTCGAAGATCCACGGCTTGGCCGCGCTGCGCCTGGGCTGGCTCTATGGTCCGGAGCACATCGTAGATGCGCTCAACCGCATCCGCGGACCCTTCAACGTCAGCCAGCCGGCGATCGCCGCCGGCGTTGCCGCGATCGAGGATGCCAATCACGTCGAGGCCTCGGCCGCCCATAACGCGCGCTGGCTGCCGTGGCTCACCGAGGAGATCGGCAAGCTCGGGCTCGATGTGACGCCGAGCGCGGCCAATTTCGTGCTGATCCATTTCCCGAGCGCGCGGGGGCGCACCGCCAAGGACGCCGACGCATTCCTGACCCGGCGCGGCCTGATCCTGCGCCGGCTCGAGCCGTATCGCCTGCCCGGCGCGCTGCGGCTCACCGTCGGCAGCGAGGAGGCCAATCGTTTGGTGGTCGACGCGCTGGCGCAATTCATGGGTGCGGCGTGAGCGAGCCGGGATCATTCGAGCGGCTGGCGCTGATCGGGGTCGGTCTCATCGGCTCCTCGATCGCGCGTGCCGCGCGCGCTAGCGGCGCCGCGCGCACGATCGTCGCCACGGCGCGTTCCGCGGCGACGCGCCGGCGCGTGGCCGAGCTCGAGCTCGCCGACGAGGTGGCCGACACGAACGCCGCGGCCGTCAAGGGCGCCGATCTGGTGATCATCTGCGTTCCGGTCGGTCAAAGCGGCCCGGTCGCCGCCGAGATCGGCCCGCATCTGAGAGAAGGCGCGATCGTCTCCGACGTGGGTTCGGTCAAGGCTTCCGTGCTGCGCGACATGGCGCCGTATCTGCCGGCCGGCGTGCATTTCGTGCCGGCGCATCCGGTCGCGGGCACCGAGTACTCCGGGCCCGACGCCGGCTTTGCCGAGCTGTTCGTCAACCGCTGGTGCATCCTCACCCCGCCGGAGAACGCCGATGCGACCGCGGTCGACCGGCTCTCGGCGTTCTGGCACGCACTGGGCTCGAACGTCGAGACGATGTCCGCCGAGCATCACGACCTGGTGCTCGCGATCACCAGCCACGTGCCGCATCTGATCGCCTACACGATCGTGGGAACGGCCGATGATCTCGAGACCGTGACCCGCTCCGAGGTCATGAAATTTTCCGCGGGCGGCTTTCGCGATTTCACCCGCATCGCCGCGTCCGATCCGACCATGTGGCGCGACGTTTTTCTCGCCAATCGCGACGCGGTGCTCGAGATGCTGGGCAGGTTCAACGAGGACCTCGCCGCGCTGGCGCGGGCGATCCGCTGGTCCGACGGCGAAGCCCTGTTCGATCTGTTCACGCGCACGCGGGCGATCCGCCGCGGCATCGTCGAGCTCGGGCAGGATTCCGGCGCGCCGGATTTCGGCCGCGCCCACGCTCCGCTGCCGCTCGCGCCCTTGCCGCGGCCCTACGCGGCCGACGGCGAGTAGGCCCGGAACCCCCCTTCCCCGTTCCGGCGAACGCCGGCCGGTCAATACAGCGGCGCGGTACGGCCGAGCGCAAGCGGTCCGAGCGAGACCGCGCCGTCGACGAATTTGAGCGGCATGGTGACCGCGCGCCGGCCTTCGAGCTCCGCCGGCTCGCCGAGAAAGCCCAACAGATTCGTCCCCAGCCCGCCGAGCGACCCCGAAACCTTCACACCGGGAAACAGCGGCTTGAGCACGTTGAGGTCGAAACCCGCGACGGTCATGCGCAGCGTGCCGTCGAGGCGCCCTTGCGGACTGAGCCCGAGGCTGCCGGCCCCGACCGCGATCATGTCGCCGCGCTGAAAGCGTGCATGCTCGATTTCGAGCCGGCCGCCCGCAGCCTGCAGCTGGCTCAGCATCGCGGGAATCGGCCTCGGGGTGAGATCCTTGAGCCCGCGCAGCACGGCCGTCGCCTCGAAATCGATCGGCTCCGGCATGAGGGAAGCTGCCGCCGGCGAGGCGGCACCGGCGAATCGCGCGGCGAGATCGAGTACCGGCCGGCCGGGGGTCGACCCCGGATCGAGCCGGGCATGGAACTCCATATGCCTGGCGGTCAGCCAGGTTTGCGAGCCGGCCGGGCTCTTCTGGTCGAGCCGGAATTGATCGACCGCGAGCGAGATGCGCTCGGGGGTCGGCGGCAGGCCGCGGACGCTGGTCTGGGCCAGCGTCCAGTCGGCGACGAACGACACCCCGTTGCTCGGAGCGTCGAACGTGAGCGGCGCCTCGACTTCCGCGATCAGCAGATTGGGCCGGTAGACCTGCGCGACAACGAGGAGGTCCTTGGCTCTGATCACGAACGGCGGATCGGCACTGCGCATCTGCGCGCCCGCCTCCGTGCACCGCACCTCGATGCGGAACGGGTAGCCGCCGAGGTTCTCGGACGCGCAGCTATACAGCCGCCCGAGCTGTGCCTCGCGGGTTCGCCAGGCCGCGATCGAAGCTTGGGCGACGGAGGAGGCATGGAACCACAACGCGGTCCAGCCCGCGGCAAGCGCCACGAACAACGCGAACGGGAGGATCACCTGCCAGGACCGGCGGGCGGCGGAACGAGAATGGATCATGCGGCTTGCATCAACGCGAGATGTGGCCCGAACAAGGCCAAGGTGGGGTTTATCCGTGTCTATGGAAGTACACGAAATCCCGCGGAAATCCCAGTGAGACTGCTATTCGTGACTATCCTTGTTTACGGCTGTTTACGCACGTATATTGGCCATCGTGTTGGACACAGGGGGCACGCCATGGCCAGAACGCTACAGGACGCCAACCTCGGCACACGCACGGCGCGGCTGAAGCTGCCACCGCGTGGCAAGCCATTCTATAGGCAAATCGAAGCAGGCTCGCACTTGGGCTACCGCCGGCTGAAGGGTAGAGCCGGCACCTGGTGCGTCCGGCAGTACGTCGGCAACCAGTCCTACGTCGTTGAGACGATCGCCGCCGCGGACGACTATTCCGACGCGGACGGCGTCGCCATCCTGAGTTTCAAGCAGGCCCAGGACGCTGCCCGCGAGCGCATGGTGCGCCATGCCCATGCGGCCGCCGGCAAGTCGGGACCGCTGACGATTGCAGATGTCATCGACGGCTATTTCGAGCACCAGGAGATGCGCGGTAAGCCGACCGATGCGCGTTGGCGTGCCGACGCGCTGATCATTCCGGCGCTGGGTGACGTCGAGGTGGAGTCGTTGACCACCGCGGCATTGCAGCGGTGGCTGGCCGGGGTGGCTGCGGCGAAGCCTAGGATCCGGACCACCGCGGGTGAGGCGCAGCGATACCGCGACGTCGATGATGATGACGAGGAATCCAAGCGCCGCCGCCGCTCGACCGCCAACCGGACGTGGTCGGTTCTACGGGCAGCATTGAACCTTGCCTGGCGGTCGGGGGACGTGTCGAGCAATGCAGCGTGGGCGAAGGTGCAGCCGTTCCACGGCGTGGATGCTGCCAGGCTGCGGTTCCTCTCGATCGCCGAATGCCAGCGGCTGATCAATGCCGCCGATCCCGATTTCCGCCTGCTGGCAACGGGCGCTTTGCAAACCGGCTGCAGATACGGCGAGCTCGCCCGGTTGACGGTCGGCGATTTCCATCCCGATGGCGGCACGATCATCATCCGGCAAAGCAAGTCCGGCAAAGCGCGCCATATCGTCTTGTCGGCGGAAGCCATCGAATTCTTCAAGCAGTGCTGCATCAGCAAGTCCGCCGTGGACCACATCTTCGTCAACGGCGGCGGCCGGCCCTGGAAACGATCAAACCAGGAGAAGCCGATCCGTGCGGCGTGTGCCAGGGCGGGGATCGAGCCGCCAATCAATTTCCATGGATTGCGCCACACCTATGCATCGCACGCGGTGATGAATGGCATGCCGCTGGTCGTGTTGGCCCGAAATCTCGGGCACACCAGCACCCGGATGATTGAGAAGCATTACGGCCATTTGTCCGCGAGCTATGTCGCCGACGCTGTCCGCGCATCGGCGCCTGTTTACGGATTGAAGTCCAGCAACGTCCGGCAGATCGGTTGACGCCATGACCGATCGGATCTGGCTCGCCGGACGGATTCGGCGAGAGCGCGAGCGCCGCAAGGCGCTTGGCTCCGAGGTGCGGCTGCTCCGCTCCGAGGTGCAGCGCTGCGAGCGAGCGATGGGCCTGCTGGCGCGGCAGCTGAGGGATTTTCAGCTGGGGCTCAAGCACAAGCCGAAGCGCACCCGCGGCCGACAAAAACAGCCTTCCACACAGGTCATCAGGGAGATAGTCTACAAGGTTGTTGCAGAAGGGCTGGAAGCAACAGACGAACAGCTGCGGACCTTGATGACCGAAGGGCAGCGGCAGCGGTGGGCTCGGCGGCGGATTTTGCCCGACCGTATGCGGTCGAAGCTCGTTCACCAGTTTGCGGCCAAACAGTACGGCATTACGATGGCTGACGTACGTCGGTATTTGCGCGAGGAAAGCGATCGACTGCGGCAGGCTAGAAGCAGAACATTAAATAGCATTTAATTGACGTGTTTCTAGCCACGCCTACAGGGCGTAGATGGAGGGTCATCCGATTCCACAAACGGGTGACCCGCATGACCAATCTAGACATCTCTGACAGGGAACGCGCCCGCCGCCAGCGCCAGCGCGAAGAGTCTCTTGCTCAGCGCCGCGCAATGACGGTGGCTGAGTGGTGCACGGCGCGCCGTCTCTCAAAGGCCATGTTCTATAAATTGGCCCGCCTCGGCCTCGGGCCGGTGACGTATCGCGTCGGCACCCGCCGTTTCATCAGTTACGAAGCTGATGCGGCGTGGCAGGCCCAGCAAGAATCCCAGAATACCACTGCCGCCTAAGCGACGACGGGCTCCCGCCTAGGAGCCCGCCGCCAATTCCGTCTCTGCACAAGACAATCGAATCCGGAGGCCCGACATGGCCAGGCTTATCTCACGGAAATTCAGACCAGATCAAGATCGCGGCGGCGACAAGACACCGCTCACGCCGCTTGCTGAGACCAAGGCCATAGCTAAGGCCTTGATGGAGTTCCACCCGTTCGCCGCGAAGTTTCCGCTCATGGAGGGCAAGGAATTCGACGAGCTGGTGAAAGACATCAGCACCAACGGCTTGATGCAGCCGATCATCAAGCATGAGGGTCAGATCCTCGACGGCCGGAACAGATATCGAGCCTGCCTGCGGAGCGGTGTGGCTCCGATCTTCCACACGTTCTCGGGCGACGACCCGCTCGCTTTCGTCATCTCGGCGAATCTTCATCGCCGGCACCTCACGCCCAAGCAGAAGCGCGATGTCATTGCGGCCCTCATTAAGGCCGCTCCCGAGAAGTCGAATCGCGAGATCGGAAAGACGGCGAAGGCGCACCACGCTACGGTCGGCGCTGTTCGGGATGAGTTGGGGTCAACTGGTCAAATTGACCAGTTGGAGAAAACCAAGGGTGCCGACGGCAAGTCGAGGAAGGCCAAGAAGCCGAAGTCGAACTCGAAGCCGAAGTCGAGACCGGCTGCAGATGACGGCCCGGAGCCCAAGGACGGCAAAACCGTTTCGGCCCAGTCTTTCACCACGCCCGGGATCGAGTCGCCGTGCATGCCGGAACCGGCGTACGGCAGTGAGACTGTTCCGGCGGCAAGAAAACCATCGCTGCTCTGTGAGGCGGTCGACCGGCTGGTCGACGTGCTCGGTGCGATCCAGTTCGTGGACGCCGTCCGCGAGCTGACGCCAGACGAATGCGAGGCGCTTTCGATTCGGGTGGACACTGCGCGACGCTATCTCGGCAACTTGAAAGACGTGCTCATGCCGGCGAGGCCGATGTCATGATCAAGATGCCACGGCGCAATCCGGGATACCAGGAGTCTGAAGCAGTCGCAGCTTACGAGGCCGCGCTCGAGGAATCGTGTCAGGATGTCATTCGTCTCCACAGGGACATGAATCTGAAGATCGGCGTCCGGGAGTGGAACTACATCATTGAGGGCGAGGGCAGCATCACCAAGGGCGAGTTCGAGGCTTGCGAGAAGCTGATCTCCGCATGTCGCAAGAACGGCAAGCTGCCGATCAGCATCTGCGCCGACGACAACGGGCGGCCGAGCACCAACGAGGAGTACATCGACGACACCAGCGTCCAGGAAGAAGCGGAGGACATCTACTGCCGTTTCGGCAACGGCCACCTCGCCTACATTCCGCTTAGCTTTTGGGAAAATCAGAAGCACTACGTGGAAGCGGGTGTCGAGAAGATCGGCGTACCGGTCTGCGAAGAATTGCCGGCGGCACATCGCCTGGCTCAGCAAGGGCACCGTCGAGTTCCTAACCGAGACGGTTCGTCTCTTCGGCGTCCCCGATGAACCGTTCCAGCTATGCGACGCCACGCCAGGAGCTAATCCCATGAAAAAATCTGACGCGCTTCCATCGAAGTACATCCGCGCAACCGACATCGGCGACCGCGAATGGCAGCTCACCATCGTGCAGACGCGGATGGAGAAGGTCGGCCAGGACGACACCAAGCCGAGGAGGTTTCGTCCGGGCTGGTGCTCAACGGAACTAATTGGGACACGCTCGCCGCCGCTTACGGCGAGGATTCCGACAGCTCGATCGTGTTCTACGCCGCTGAGACGACGATGAAGGGCAAGCCGACGCTCGGCACGCGCATCAAGATCCCCGAGGCGGCCGCCAAGCCAAAGCTGGTTGCGGCGGCTGGGGCGAAAACCAAGCGCAGCCTCAAGGATGATCTTGGTGACGACGTGCCGTTTTGAGTGCAGCGAAAACTAATCAGAGGAGAATGACTATGCCCACCGACCCCATTGTTCCGTTCTCCGCTCGGCCAAGCATTTTCGACGACATCGAGGCGCTGCGCCAGGCAACAGATCTCACGGCCACGTCGCGTGAGATCATGAGCCACTTGCCGATCGGTCGCCCTGGCAAGGAAGAGTTCTTCCGCACGAACCCGAGACCGGACATGTCGCTCGTCGCGTACGTGTATGAGGACAAGACTGAGCGCAAACAATACTTCGTCGCGCCAAACATGCGCGACACCATGGGGCTCTACGCCAGGCAAGTGTTGATCTCGGTGCTGTTCACTTGGCCGAGCCGCGTGACTCGTATCTACCCGGTGCCGCTGGCGCTCGACGGCCGGTCCAATCCTTGGCTCGAAACAGCCCGCGACGCGGTTGAGAAGGCAAAAAAGGAATGGGTGAAGATGGTGCCGGACCAGCGCGCTGGGTTCTACCGCATCTTCATGCCCAGCGGCGACCTGCCAGAACCAGAGTGGTCGGACAAGACTTTCAGCGAGCTGCTTGAGACGGCATTCCGCGGGCTGGTCATCACCTCCGACGATCACCCCGTCGTGCGCCAACTGCAGGGGCTCACATGATTGAAAAGCTGCAGCGCTTCCGCGAGGTGTGGAACGTAGATTTTGAGTTTGGGTCCGACTCGAATCTACATCCCATCCCGGTCTGCATGGTGGCGAGGGAGCTGTTCACCCGCCGCGAGATCCGAGCATGGAAGGACGAGCTGCAAGCAATGTTCCGCGCGCCGTTCGACGTCGGCCCCGAGGCATTGCTGGTCACTTACAACGCGGTTGCAGAACTGAGCTGCTTCCTGGCTCTGCGCTGGCCATTTCCGCACAACGCGCTCGATCTCTACGTCGAGCACCGGCTGCAGACGAACGCGTTCCTGCCGAAGAACCAGAATAACCTGCTGGCCGCCCTGGCCATGCGCGGCCTGGCACACATCGATGCCAGCGAGAAGACCTCCATGCGCCAGCTGATCATGAGCCGGACAAGCTGGTCGCCGGCAGAGCAGAAAGCGATCCCTCGACTATTGCGCAACGGACGTCGATGCAGGTGAGGCACTGCTGCCGGTCATGCTGCCATCGATCGACTTACCCGCGGCTCTCTATCGCGCACGCTACATGGCCGCCGTTGCCTGCATGGAGCAGATCGGGGTTCCGGTCGACGCGCCGTTGTATCGGAGAATGACGTCGGACTGGGAACGGCTGAAGCTCGCCCTGATCCGCGATGTGGATGTGAATTACGGCGTCTACGAAGAAAAGCATTTCAGGACCAACCGATTCGCTGATTACCTGGCCCGGCAGAACATCAACGACTGGCCGGTCAAGAGCGGCAACCTGGTGCTCGACCGCGACACCTTCCGGTCGCAGGCGCAGATCCGTCCCCAGCTCGAGCAGCTGCGCCAGCTGCGCACCACGCTGAACGAGCTGCGTCTTACCGACCTGCGCATAGGAGCCGACGGCCGGAACCGGTGCTCGCTCTTCCCATTCTGGACCGCCACCGGACGAAATCAGCCACCACCAACACAATTCATCTTCGGACCCGCCCGCTGGTGCCGCGGGCTGATCCGCCCACCGGAAGGTTATGGGCTCGCCTACGTCGATTGGTCGGCCCAGGAATTTGCCATCATGGCCGGGCTCAGCGGCGACGAGCAGCTAATCAAGGCTTACGAAAACTCGGATCCCTACATGCAGTTTGCCCGGGACACTAAGCTGGCACCACCAAACGCCACCAAACACTCACACCCGGAGATCCGCAACGCATGTAAGCGGCTGCTGCTGGGCGTGCCCTACGGCATGACCCCACAAGGGCTCGCGATGGCAGTCAAGATTCCGCCGGCTGACGCTCGTGAGATCTATGCCCGCCACCGCGCCACCTATCGCCGCTTCTGGTTGTGGGCAGATGATCGCCTCACCACGGCGCAATTCTCCGGAGAAATCCACTCGGAGTTTGGTTGGAAACAACTCGTTACGTCAGGTACTGAAAGTGGCGCCTTAAAAAACTTTCCGGCACAAGCCAATGGCGCAGAGATGATGCGCATCGCCGCCATCGCCGCCACCGAGGCCGGGATCGAAGTGTGCTGTCCGGTCCATGACGCCTTCTTGATCGTCGCCCCGCTGGATCGGCTGGAAGCCGATGTAACTCACATGCGGGATTTGATGACCCGGGCCGGCCGGACCGTCAGCGGGCTGAACGTTCGCACTGATGCGGCGATCGTGCGCCATCCGGACCGGTACATGGACGATGGCGGTGCGCCAATGTGGAACCGGGTGATGAAACTGCTGAACGGCCTCGCACAGGCCGCAGCTTGAGGAGCTGATCATGGATGCAATCGAGATCGAGACCAACGTTTCACGCCGCCACAGGGAGAAGCTGGCCAAGCGCAAGGACCTGTTCGTCATGCTGCCGTACCCGGCGATCCTCATGCTTGCTGCCGCGCTGAACAACGCCGAGATGGCCGTGGTAGCTTATCTGGTACACGAGATGTGGAAGTCCAGAACGGGGATGCCCCGGCCGATGTTGAAATAGGGAGGTAGGCGTTGCCCACCTTGAGCCGTTAGGCTCGGGGTGTCGATTCCGCAAAGGAGAGCAACGCCATGACGAATCCTACCACAGTTTCATCGACTGCGCTCGTTCCCA
>WNGD01002483.1_pt1 | contig 19238 bp, 16 predicted proteins | sample 5400671 | NCBI WGS metagenome assembly WNGD01 (sample SAMN13153369, study PRJNA577476) | soil metagenome | isolation source: 40 cm soil or saprolite under grassland replicate 2 | place: USA:California | collected 2016-06-15
ACAATCGGCGGCTGTCCGCTATGCTTGCCGAGAGAGAAACTCAGGATAGGGCTGGCATGATTCGCCAGCAAGCCTCAAGGCGCGCTCGATCCCAGAGGCTGCGTGAACCGGGTTATCGCTGAGCCCTTATCCCGTCAGACGTCTAATGGTCCAGTCTTGAGTACCATCATTATGGGCTCCAAGAGTTTTTCGAAAACTGGTCCTAGAAGCTTCTCGACGGCAACGGCGCCGGTGAGAGCGATCGCGATTCCGAGCAGGACCCCGCCGACGACGTCTAGTGGATAATGGACGCCTACGTAGACGCGCGAGTAGCAGACAAGCCCCGCCTCCAAGGCCAACAATGCTGCCAGAGTCTTTCTCCGAAACCTTGCGAGAGAGAACGCCGCTCCGATCGAGACGATGAGCGCGTGGCCCGAAGGATAGGACGGATCCGTTCCAGCCGGGATCCGCAAAATAATGCCACTCGCCAGATCGGGTCTCGCTCGTTGGATCAGTATCTTGGCAGCGTCGCCTACTAGGACGCCTATGAGGAACAGTGCTGCAAGCTCCATGGCCAGCAGCTTCGTGCGCTTGCTTCCAAATAGGAACATTGTGATTACCGTGAGACCCCAGACGACTTCTCGTCCGTAGCTGGTAAGTAACACCATGAGGCTGGTTCCGATCGAGCCGAGATCGTAGTGGTTGACGAGCAACGCCGCCCCTAGGTCCGCGTTCTGTGAGACGCCGGAGACGACGAGCGCCGTTGTTATGATGAAGCCTACAAGGCCTGATAGTCCGACTATCGTGTCTGTGATGATTCTCTTCAAAGCAAAGGTCCTGGGTCGATTCTCGATCCGACCGCGTCTGAGCCGTCCCCTTTTAACGGCTAGTCGGTGATAACGGGGCGGCGGGGGTCTTCGTCTCCACGAGGGTTACAGTATCCTTTCATTCCATCACCCGCAAGCTCTTGTTCCAGCTCAACCCGAGAGTGATACTTGTCAAATGGGCGACTCAAAACCGAGCAGGGTCTGGGAACCCTTCTCGAAGATGATCAAACTGCCTGAAGAGGACTGGGCTGTACTAGAGTCCGTCTATAACGACTACCGTTATCGTCAGGGAGATCTTCAGAGGATGGAGTTCGTCAAACGCCTCGTCGCCAAGGGCGTGACCTCATACCTGTTCCAGCTAAAGTCTCGGACCCCAGAGGCGCTGGTCAAGATCGCCGAGGCTAGTGGTAGCCTCACCGCGAAACCTTCGATGCGATAGTCTAACCCTGTCGCTGCTAGTCGGGTCTCTTCCTCAGAGATCGATAGGCGACAATGGCCACGATTACGATTGAGGCCAGACCCAAGGGCAGAAAATAGGATTCTAGGATATTGCTGATCTGAGCGCTGTTCTGACCGGCCAGGAACCCGACATAGACGAGGGCAATATCCCAGACGAGGATACCGACCGCCGAGTAGGCCAAGAACTTTTTGGGCTCCATCCTGACCATTCCTGCTGGAAACGCGATTAGGGTCCTCAGCAATGGGACGAACCTCGCGAGCAGCACGACACTCGTGCCGTGTCGACTGAACCATCTCTCGGTAGTCTCCAGCCGCTCGTGGCTGAACCGTACTATCCGGCCGTAGCGGACGACGGCGGGACGGCCGAGATAGTAGCCGATGCCGTAGTCGATCATGGTGCCGATGAGGCTGCCCAGAGTCGCGACCGCCACGACGGACCAGAACTCTAGTCTGCCTCGATACACGAGATATCCTCCGAGCGGAAGGACAATCTCGCTCGGCACCGGCAGAGTAGCGCTCTCCATCACCATCAAGACGAAAATTCCGGGATAACCGAGCTGGGCGAAGATGTCGACGAGGAGCATAATGTACTCAGTAATCGCCATGGCCAGATCACCTAGAGTTATCTTTAGGCGTCAAAGGTCGAAGTATTTCTGGACAATCGTCTGGGCGCTTGCACTCTACCGAGGATCAGCATCAATCATTAGTAAGGGCCCCGGTCAGCGGGCGGGAGACTCGCGGAGCCTGATGGTCGAGGATGTTTCTGCTCGGACATGCGTGCTGGAGCTATCTCTTCTCGAAATCCTCTGCCCAGGGGCTCCGAGTCAACATGCCAGCCTACCTCGCCCTCCTCGCCGGAGTCCTACCCGACTTTGACATCTACTTCCAACCCCTCGGCTTGATACATCACACTTACACACACTCCCTCCTCGTAGTCATCCCCACCCTCGTCGTCCTGACCTACTTCCTGGGCCGTTTCGGCCTCGCCTTCTCCATCGGGATAATGTCCCACCTGGTTGGAGACTATCTGGTCGGGACGATCCCCCTGCTCTACCCGGTATATCCGGACTGGACCGTTGGATTGAACCTGGGAATTCCGAGCCTGGCCGATACCCTCCTCGAGATGGGTGCCTTCGGACTCGTAATGCTCTACGCGCTTCAAAACGGGGACTATAGACTACTGCTCAAGCCGTCGCGCGAGAGCCTCCTGCTCGCAATACCCCTGGTGGCGATCGATACGCTGACGATACTGTTTGCTGGCGACAAGAACATCCCCCTGGTGGCATTCGCCCTCTTAAGAAAGACTCTTACGATCATAAGCATCGGCCACATCCTGCTCAGCGCCTTACTAGCTCTCGGTGTCTTGCAGGGTCTACTCTGGTATTACCACTCTAAGCCGAGGAGAGGAGCCAGCGTAGATGGCGGTTCCGGTTCTAATCAGGGAAGGGAATGAGTAAGCTACCCCAGATGCGTCATCTTCGTTCAAGGATACGAATCCCCCTGTGAACCGCTAAAGACAATCAATGAGCTAGGGCATCATTCGAAATATACTTCTTCGGATGGATCGTTCCCGGATACTCGCTATCTACCTCTATGGGCACAATTTGCCCTTATCGAACTGATACCTAGATTTTGCGGGATAGGAGCAAGGATCTTACCTTACTCACGGTGAAATGCGACGACGAGCGAAGTTGGGTCTTCGACTAGACATGTTCCCGGCTATGCGAAGCTGTTGATCATCGTCCAGACCATCGTCATCCTCTACTTCATCTTCTGGAGCCTTGAGGAGTACTCGAACAACTACTACTTCCAAGCCTACGTCAACTCGAGTCTCCAGGGCAGCGGTTTCGCGCTTCTGGCGGCGAGCAGTGTCGGCATATTCTCGGCTGTCGCAGCGGGATTGTTCATGAAGCTGCGACAGACCCGGAAGGAGCTAGCCCACATAGCGGTGGCGGAGAGTCCGGGCTTGGAGAGTCACGAGTCGGAGAGCGTTCTTGCTCCACACGTCGAACAGCACCTGATCAACATGATCAGAAAGACAACCCCGTCTGATACGACGTCAGGATCGATGCCTGTCTTGAAAAGAGAAGAGGCTAGCGGCCAAGCAAGATAAGACTTAGTTGTTTCGCGCGAGAGTTCGTATGTATGACTCCATCAGCCATCGCATCTTCCAGTCCCTAGACCACTTCGGAATGACGTGACGGACTAGCTCGTCGTCTCTGAGATTCTTCCTCAGACCCGAGCGAGTGTTCCTGTCAAACTCTTCCAAGTACTTGATGAGACGCTTGACCTCTCTTAGGCCCGAGACGGGACCATGGCCTGGTACTATCCTGCGAGGCTTCAGCCTCAAGATCATCCTCAGAGCCTGGATCTGTCCTTGGACGTCCGCGTCCTCAAGGTTCGGATGATAGCCAACCCATAGCACATCACCGGCAAACACCACACGCTCTCGGGGGATGTGGACTATCGAGTCGCCGTCGGTATGCGCGCGGACCGACGGATGGATAATCACAGCCTGAAGATCGTCGTCCAGGTGGGCTGTGAGACGGTCTTGGTAGGTGATCCTCGGATAAGCGATCCTCACGCCTTGGAGAAGTCTTGACAGTCGACGGTCTCTCCTCCGATATCCGGCGAGAAGGTCCTCTGATCTGGCATACATGCTGCGGCCGCATTTTTCATGGGCGATGATCGGTGCTCCAGTCTCCTCGAAGATGCTGTTCCCAAATATGTGATCCGAGTGATAATGAGTATTCACGACGAGCGTCGTCCTGGTTCTGGTCTGAACATGGTGGAGGATTTCTCTGGCGACTGGGTTGTGGAATCCACTGTCGACGATTATTCCAACTCTTTTCCCCTCCACGAGTCCCTGGTTTGCGCCGTATGAATGGAAGATGTCATCGCCCGCACCTATGCCGGCCCAGGTATGTGGACCAACTCTTGAGAATCGCAAGTCTAGCAGTCCGGCGGGTCGCACGGATCCAATTCATAAAGTTCCTTGAACAGACCTAGAGCGGTTTGTCCGCTGACCCACGTCGTCACCATTGCCGGACCATTAGAGGATAGGCGCGTTTGTGGGCGGAATCTTCGAACCTCGTGATGACATCCTGTACTGTGTTGATCCCTACTTTCGTCTTCGCAGCGACTTCAGCGGCTGGCCTCGATTCGTCAAACAGCATCCGCAGTACATGGTCCAACTGGTCATAGTCGAGAGGGATCTCATCCGTCGCTTTGTGACCAGGGTATAGCTGAGGACTGCTTGGTTTCATAACGATGCTGGGAGGCAATCCCAAGTGCTCGGCCAGCTTTCTCACCTGTGTCTTGTACAGGTGGCTTATGGGGAGAAAGTCTACTCCCCCGTCTCCATATTTCGTAAAGTATCCAATCAGATCCTCGCTCCTATCCCCTGTCCCAGCGACCAGGTAGCTGTTTAGGTTGGCATAATAGTAGAGGATGACCATCCTCGTCCTCGAACGTACATTCGCGAGGGGCATCTTCGTCCCTTCAAGATCTCCCCTCGTCTGCAGGGCCTTTGCAAGCATGTCTACGGTCGGCTGAATGTCGACAATCTCAGACTTGATCTGAAGATCATTTACCAACCATTTTGCATCGTCAATATCCTTCGCCGGAGTGAAACTCGTAGGCATCAAGACACTGAGTACGCGCTCTCTCCCCAGAGCTTTAACTAGAAGTTTGGCAACCAGACTGCTGTCTATCCCTCCGCTGAGCCCTACGACGCTACCATGTGCTCCGGCGGCTTTGACAGTATTCCGGATGAACGTGGTGATCTCGTCGACGACAGCTTCCCAGTCGAGATCGAACTCGGATGCCAACACTCTGTCTACATCCTCAATACTCTGCACCAGAACGATGGCGGTTTAACTACTCTACGTTGATTGTTGGTCTGTCGGGCGGGTCGTTTCGAAGGCGAGAAGCCTCGTTCTCTCAGTTCCAAGTCCTCAATGGACCGGGACGGGAACCCAGGACAGACTCCACCCGCTTGACAAGTATTTCCGAAATGCTCGGGGAGGGTCTTAACTACCACGGTGTGGAGTCGTTGATCCCAACGGCCAGATATCGAAGCTTTGGTTGGGCGTGAAACATTGAACGGTCGAGGATTCTCCAACAGTCGAGCACTGTTGGGTGGCGCATTTTCTCGAGAAATATGGATGGAGGGAGGCTTCTGAACTCCTGCCAGGGTGTTGCTACCACGCAGAAGTCAGAACCCTCTAGACAATCCGACACACCGGTGGCGAAATGGATCCTCTCGCCCAGAGTTCTCTTCGCATGATCCATTCCGGTCGGATCATAACACTTCACCACAGCACCGTTGTCCACTAGAGACTTGGCAATATTGAGCGCCGCAGATTCTTCGACGACGAACGTGTTAGGCTTGTACGTCAAGCCCAGTATGGATATTTGTGGATTCTCTACACCGTGTAGGCTCTTGAGGATCCTGCTCGCCAATATCGTGGAGTGGTCCGTATTGATCTCGTCAGTGGCCCGGCTCAGTTTTGCGTGACTTCCCAGCTTCTCAGCAATGTGGAGGAACGCCCGGTTGTCTCTCGGAAAGCATGGTCCCCCATAGCCGAGTCCACCCTTGAGATACTTCGTTCCTATTCTAGAGTCTAGGCCGACTGCTCCGGAGACAATGTCTACATCCCCCCCAGGTATACGTTCGCACAACGCAGCGAGAGTGTTCGCGAAGGATATCTTCATGGTCACGTAGACATTGACCGAGATCTTTGCGAGCTCCGCGTTCCAGAGGCTCATCCTCACGATGGGAGGCTCGTTCTTGCAGAACTTCCCGTACATCTTGGAGAGGATCGTTCCGGACCGTGCGTCGGATTCGCCGATGAGGACAAAATCGGGGTTGAGGAGTCCGCTGACTACTTCTCCGAGGGCTATGAACTCGGGATTGTAGCAGAGCCCAAAATCTCTTCCGCACGTCTTTCCAGATACGCGTTCTAGGAGTGGCCGAAAGTTGGTGTCCGAGGCTCCAGGGAGGACGGTGCTCACGATCGAGACGATGTGGAAGCTGTCCTTTTTCTGGATTGATTTTCCGAGAGGTTCTAGGACCTCCTCGACGCACCGTGTCGAGTAGCCGCCCTTCTCATTGCTGGGGGTCGGTACAATCACAAAGGACACGTCAGACTTCTCAACCGCCTCCCCAGGATCGGTTGTGGTCTTGATCTTAGTCTTTGCTCTGGCCAGCATGGACCCAACCGGGAGCTCAGCATCAGGAACCTTTCCCGAGGCGACGGCCTGAAGCATGTCCGGTCTAACGTCAACACCGATTACCCGGAATCCTCTGGTAGCCCATGATACAGCGAATGGGAGCCCCAACTTACCAAGGCCGAATACCGAGATGGCGTCGGGCATCTTCAATGCTTCTCGACCTCCGCGGCCGGTTCTTGTTTCCGACTGCCAAACACCGGGAGCCTATTTCTCAAGACTGCGAGGGCCGCTATCGTAAATACTGGTGCAGAAGCGAGTGCGAGTGATTGGAAGCCTGTCGAAGAGATGCTTGCTTTTATCCCCGTCGCATAATTTGCCATAGGTACGTAAATCATTCCGGGACCTGCGTAGTAATAATTAAGCTGACTTCTAGTCAAGTTTGATTCTGACCCTATCTTCCACAGCGGGCTGTATGTTTCTTTCCAGAGGAGTCCCCGAAACCCTTGGGGGATTGACTGGGCGACCATGTTCTCGTTGTTCGTCCACTCCTCATGAACGGTGGAATAAGGCGATTCTTGAAGAAACAAGGCAACGGAGGGTGCAGTTAACCCGTTTCCGCCAATAGTAAGAACCTCATCATATTGTTCGCTCGCTTCCCCTCCGCTGAAGCTCGCCAATGCGGAAATGTCTCTTGGCTCATCTCCAGACAGGTTTAGAATCGTGGTGGACGAATTAGACCTGTTGAGTAGTCCGACGCCGATGGCCGTAGTATCGTGTTCCAGGACCCCGTCACTTGACAATGAGAGGGGCTCCGCAAGCGTGGAGATGGTATACGCTGGGGAAGCCACCGACACGTTTGCGATCTGCACGACGACATTAGGGTTTCCCGAGGGCAGATCGACCGAGAACGTGAGGTCTCGAGCGACGCCAAACATGGCGCTCGAATTGTACCATTTGTAGAACCGGGAGAAGGGAATCTGGAAATCAACGGAGCGTCCGCTGCTGATTTGCTGATCAATCGCAACATAGTTCTGGCAACAAACCAAGGTCGAGCTAAAGCTAACCCCTAGCGTGATGTTCGCGGTCGTTTGGACTGAAAAGCTGACCAGTAGATCATTTGAGAGGGGTACTCGGCTGGGCAGGTATGATTGTATGTTGAACTGTGCGTTCCTGGTCGTGTCGCTACTCGTGACGTTGAGCGTTACCGAGTTCGGCAGGGTCTGAAGGGAGCCTTCCGCGTTCGAGGTTCTGTAAGACGCAGACCACCTATTCGGGCTGAGGATCATAGTTTCTGGCGCATAGTATGCTGAGGTGGTTGTGTTGATTGAGGCGATTGGGACGATCGGTGCGGACTTCGCGAAGTAGTAGGCGCCCTCTTCACGGCCGTTCACCAGCTGCGAGAGAGACACTGGCATCTCCACGAGTAGCCGGTTTCCAATGGGCTGTCCAGTCGTACTGAGTCCAGGTTGAAGATCCGTGGATGAAAGTACAACAATATCGGCCGTCTGGAAGAGAGTTTGCATCTCCGGACCTTTCTCAGAATAGGTAAACGAATCAGTGACCAAAAGTTGGATGGGGGAAGCGAACACGTCGGCGATGGATTGGAGATACAGAGGAATAACGAAACGAGAGCCTAATCCCATCCCGCTTAGGAGTGATATCAGAGAACGGTACTCATCCTGCGAATTTCGCGCTGTTGAATAGAACCCGATTATCGTGGCGTTCGTAGCGACGAGGATCGCGCTTGGACTTGCAGGCTTTACGATGATCTCGGGGGCCGCGTAGGTCGTGGGTCTCTCTACTACCGAGAATAGGGAGGGCCTAGCCGAATAGTTTCCTAGGGTCTGGTCGAAGCTATAGTCGTAGAACACCGCAGCGTTCACTCCGTACCAGTCAAGCCAAAACTTCTCCCCCCCAAAATTGCTAGGAGATTCGATCAGGGAGGATACATTCGCGACCGGCCTATCGTCGATATAGACTGTGTCGATTGAACCCAGATCGTTCTTGTAGAAAACGTCAGTCATGTACCAGCTATTGAAGAAAGGATCGGGGTCTAGGAGTGCGGCTCGACCCCCTGTGTCAAATCGGTCAGGCTGATAGAAGAAGAAAGAACGGGTCAGAACTCGATTCTGCAAGGAAATGCGATAGTCGTTGGACGGGGCACCAAGGCTGCTATCCAAAGCTGCATTAAGCTGATCGCTAAGAGGACCCCAGTTCACCGTCTTAATAGTAGGTATGAGAATTATCGCATTTCCAACTATGAACAGCATCGTAAACGCTCCCAAAAGGACGGTAAGCCTCCGGCCACTAACAGACAATTTCGAATTCGACCTGATATGAAATACGAACCTGTCAACAGTCCCGAGTTGATTGCGCAACATCCCCAGCATAATCGGCAGTGCCATAAGGAAAATCCATCCCAGGTTTTCGACCGAGTTGTACGTGGCCATTAGCCGTGGGAGGTACTGCCACAGGGAAGGGACCCAGCCCATCACAAACCAATATGTTCCCATAACAGAAAGTGCGATTAGAAAGGCCCCTTGGGTCAAGGACATTCGGACCCTCGTCAGAAGGCAAAGTACTCCAATTGCGAGAACCCCGGGAACATAGACGAGGTTGAGCGTCGACACCCAAACGTTACCTGGGAGGAATAAGAGACTCAAGTCGTTCGGAACGGTGTACTGATCCCTAAAGGGCGCGAAGAGTATGGCTTGAAGCACCACTGGCACGACCTGCCACACTGCTAGCCCTGCCAGGGGTAGAAAGATCACACCAGTCCTCTTTAGACCAGAAGCAAGATCATGTCTGCCGCCCGACAACAGCAAGAATATGAAGCCCAAACATGCCGCCGCACTCGCGACAAAAACGTCCCCGAGGAACAGCAGAGTCCACGATAACAAACTTAACCAGTAGTACCGGACGACCCTGATTCCGCTGTTCAGCTGAGAAACATACCTGTACGTCGTTCCAAATGAGAAAAACATCATTGGAATTGTGAAGGCCCTGTCGTAGGCTCCTCCCCATACCGTAAGGTTCCAATAAGCGTTCGTTGACCATGCGAGAATAGGAATGGAAAATGAGACAATCTTATCCGAACCAGCACTCCTTGCGAAATAGTACACGGAAACGCCATACAACAAGAATTCGCACACAAACGTCAAGTGAAACGAGGATAGTGCATCCAAGCCCATTCTCAAAAGCAAGGATGGTGGAAGATATGTCAGCCAGCTCAGGCCGATCGTCGGGACATAACCAGCAAAGGCGTGGGGATCCCATGCGAGAAATGGAAAGTTTGCCGCAAGAGCTCTAGTTTCTCCGATGTAGTGGAAGGCATCGTCTCCAAACGGAGTTGAGTCCTGGAGCAGTCCAACAACGGCAGCAATGGCGAGCCCCGCAACGCATATCGTCGCGATGTCCACCAACCGTCTAGCGAGACGGTTCCCCCTTCGCAGCCTCAATTCTTCGGGCTGTCCCGTTTTCGATGCTTTGACCGTGTGTGGAGCCCTATGCGGTATTCGTTCTCTGCACGCAACCAACCCGATGCTCTGAAGAACTTGAACACGACACTCATGATCATCGCGAGATGGTAACGGTTGAACGCGGCAATGCCCATCTTGGTCCTGCGCCCCGACACAAAAATCATCATGTCGAGACACGGCCGAATTTTGAAGTTTCTTGAGAGCTGTCGGGACAAGGAGCTATCAGCAAAGGCAGTAGGGTGGAAGCCACCAGTCTCCCGGAACAGTTCGGTCCTCATTGCAAAGAAGGCGGTACTCGCGTTGGCCTCCCTAGTTATCCAGTAGAGCAGAGTGGTGAGGGTGTACCACAAAGTATATTCGATTTTTGCCCAGAGCGCAGCATCATACGGATACGTTGGGCAGTAAATTCCCGCGAGTCTTGGGTCTCTGCCGAATTTCGCTGCCACGGAGCTCAAAAGGTCTCGGGGCAGGAGAGTGTCCGCTCCAGTAAAGATCAGTACTGATCCGTATGCTATTTTTGCAGCCATGTTCCTTGAGGGATACTCACCAATGCCACTGTTCGTGATAACTCTGGCACCGTAACCTAGAGCAATTTTCTGAGTGAGATCAGTGCTCCGGTCGTCGGCAACAATTACTTCGTAGTCTTGAAACGTTTGTCGACGAACAGACTCCAAAAGGCCTGGTAGAAGCTGTTCTTCGTTGAATGTTGGCACTATGATGGAAAACAATGGTCGCGTCGAGTTCAAGTCAGTCATAGCTCTTTTGCAGCTTGGAGAGCGTCATTGCTACCTGCTGACGGCCCAACATGTTCGCCGTCATCTGCACTCGTGCCCACGAGACCTTCACACGCGAAGCTGAGAGAGTCCGGAAGAAATACCTTGCTTATCCGTCGCCTCGTCTTCCCTCGGCAGTGTTGATGGTCAACTCCAGATAATTTGGTTTCTGGATTGAGTAATTGAAACATGTGCCAAGGTCTAGGAGGAATCCCCGGGCACACCCTACCCTTATCAAACCTTTAGGAGTGTTGAGTGGAAGCCGTGAATTCCCGGAGTCATCTGCGTCTTGCTTTCACAATTATATGCCAACCCAGCTCATACTTGTCGGGGAGGTTCAGTTTGAATTTTCTCTTATCAGGGAGATCAATGACGTTGTATTTCACCTCGGCACGGACGTCGTCAAAATGTTCGCCGAATATTTCCACAACCTCTTGTTTCGTGTACGCCCGAGTGTAGGGACAACCAAAGACCCTTTCTGAGTACTTTCGGACCAGCCGCTCTTCGTTGAGGCCCTCGCTTCGATGCATCCATAAGATCGAGTACGAGTATAGGAGACTCTCCCGGTTGTATAGCATGCATATCATCTCGCCATCAGGCTTGAGGATTCTGGATGTTTCTTCTAATGCTCGTTTGATTTCTGGGATGTGGTGGAGAACTCCAAACGAGTACACGCAGTCGAAACGTTCTCCTTGGAATGGCAAGTAAAGGGCGGAAGACTTCACGACGTTGGCTGGAAGGTTGGCGTTCTGCAGAAGAGCGTGCGTTGCTCTTGAACCGGTCTCTGTAAAATCGACGCTTATGATATCAGCCCCGTATCTCTCGAACTCTGCAGAATCGATTCCTCCGCCGCTTCCCAGCTCGAGAACTAGTTTCGACTTGTAGGAGTCGAAGGCAATGGTGCTGTGCATGTAATCTTGGAGTGAGTATCTGAGACGGCGTTTCTCCTCGTAGCTGAGGTCCTCGCCCTTGAATGTCCAGGGTACGTGCCGGTTCCAGTATTCCAAGCGAGCAGCCTCCGCTTTGTCTCGGGCAACTTCAGCACTGGCTTGGGAGGCGTTGCTTGGTAACTGTCTCCTGTTCATCCTGGTCCCCGTAACTATCTGAGGCGGAGAAGGAGTGTGACATATCCGATTCCGCTCTTCACAAAGCTGAGCTTGCTGGTTCCCCTAGGTCTCCGAGTGAAGGTAATTGGAACCTCGGCGATGGAGAATCCCTTCTTCTTGGTCCGTATAAGAAGCTCGGCTGTCACTTCAAAATTCTTCGCCACTAGTTCATCTCTAACACTCTCGATTGCTTTTGCTGAGTAGAGTCTGAAACCTGAAGTGATATCCCTCGAATCCATGCTGAAGGCGTTTCTGAGGACCCAGTTCGTGCTTGCGCTTATCATCCTCTTGAACCAGGGAAGCTCCTGGACCAGGCCACGGGTCTTCGACCGACAACCCACCACAACATCTGCCACCTTCGACGCCTCCAGTAAGCGTATGATCTCTTCCGGGTCATGGTTCAGATCGGAGTCCATTGTCAAGACGTAGGTCGACCTGGAATCAACCAGGCCTAGCCCTTTTTTCATTGCCTTTCCAAGCCCAAGCCTCTTCAGATTATAATCAACCCTGACTCTGGAATCCAGCCTAGAAAGCTCGGTGACCTTTTCCCGAGTCGCGTCCGCGCCTTCGACGATAAAAATGACTTCATAATCGAGTGTCAGCTCCCTTAATGCTTTGATTAGCCGGTCTGCAAACTCGTCGATCACCTCCTCCTCATTATATAACGGGATTACTGCGCTGATCTTCACACCGAGTCACGAGCTCCCAGACATTGCCATCGTATAATGTTAGTTGCCATGGTGTGAAGGCATCGGACTGGCTCTCGCCCCCTTTGCGTTGGGATCTCCCAAATCATGCTGAGGTCAACCGAGACAATGACCGGTGGGACCGAGGGATTCGGTCATTCTCGAAAACGAGCATACTGAATATATTGGACGAGGGGTATGCCCTTGTGGGGAGGTCGCTTCCGCCCGGTCATGTCGCTGACAGGGACTGTCTCCATGCTCGCTATTTGCGTGGTCCTAGGGTACCCCCTCCAGCCAATCTTGATGGCCTCACCAGTGCAACCTGACTTTACTCTCGCAGCGAATCCACCGTTCTTCTACCTTGATGGTCTTGGAACTCAAACATCGAACATTACTGCCACCTCTATAGGCGGATTCTCAGGCACACTAAACTACACGTGGACGACCATTCCCGTGGACACTACCAATCCGACGGTTAGCTTTAGCCCGTTCATAGTCAGTCTTGGAGCGGGGCAGTCGGTGGTCTCAACGTTATCGGTGACATTCGCAGCGCGTTATCCTTTACAGATACGGGATGGTAACTTGACGGTGACGATCACAGCCACGAGTGGTTCTCTATCCCACGCCGTTGCGGTGACCGTTATCTCGGGCGGGGTTTTTGTGAGTTTTGGAACACCCGCCATGCTGTTTCCTGCTGGTAGTGGTTCTGCCGAGAGCAATGTAACCGTGAGGGCGGTCAACTATATTGGAGGAACCGTTCAACTTCGCCCTGAGATCGAAACGTACACCGACGGTTTCTCTTGCGTGCAATTCCCCAACTTCGTTGCCTCAGGCTTTTCGACACAGCTCAGCAACTACTCCGTATCATTGCCCCGAAATGGATCAGTAAACGTTACACTGACCGTTTCGGCGAACGCCAGCTCTCTTCCTGGAGAGTATCTAGTCATCGTCTCGGCCAACCCACCCCCCGGAGTACCGGTAGATATTATGTTCGGAGTTGATGTGACGATTCCTGGACTTGTTCTTTCAAGCGACGCGGTTGCCCCACCTGGGTGTGAACCGCCCGCTGTGCTCTCTATCGCTAGCGGGAGGACAGGTGCAACATTCGTTTATGCACACGAATTCAACTTCAGTTGCGATGTAACATTGGGGGTGAGCTCAGCGCCCTCGGGCATTAACGCAACGCTCACTCCATCAGTTCTTCGGTTTCTAGGGTCCTCACGGGCCAACCTCTACATTTCCGTGAGCGGCACCATCCCGCCGGGAACTTACAATATCTTGATAACCGGGACGAGCTGTGGCCGGACCGGTTCAACAACCGTGCCCTTAGTCGTTACGGGTCCGAATGTTGACCTCGCGTTCCTGCTAGTCGTTGTTATCACTGCAGCAGCCGCGACAGGAATACCCGTCGCGATAAATGCGATGGGGAAGTACCGCGCAGCATCAAGAAAGATAAAACCCTCTCAGACGAGCCCCACATAGCATCTTCCGTTTAATTCTCTCATGGAGATTCAATCGGGCAGAGGCTCCTAAACCCTTGGGTTATACCCTTGTCCACTCCTGCAGGAATGAGCAGAGACGCTTTCAAGAGCATGGGTCGGAGCAGGGAGATAGTAGAAGTCCCTGCGACGGTCTAACGGGATTTTCATGAGGCGTCTTGTAGGAGTCCTTGTCATCGGGCTCGTCCTCATTCTGGCTGCCACGCCATTTACAACCGTCCTCTTTGACTCAATAAACCCTCCCACATCGACAGTCAATGTGACAAGAAACGGCGATGAGGTGCTCATCGAAGGAAATATTGCGAAGGACTTCAGCGGGCCAATACTCTTCGGACAATACACGTTCGAAGATGATAATTCGTCTGAATATCTCGTCACCCAGTTCAATTATACAATCGTATACGGCGAGCTTGCCCCAAACGAGTCGGCAGAGAGCGATGTCTGCCTCGTAATGCTGCCCACAGACCAAGTGACGACGCTATCCAGCGGAGGAGAAATCCTCTGTTCACACCAGAGCCATGTTGGAAATGCTCCGGAAAACTTTTCCAACGTGACGATACCGGGCGAGGGGTTCGCTCTACATAGAGGCTACAAACTCAACATTGGAAGCGTATCACAGCTGTACCCGAGCCAGGTCAGCGCCCTAAGACTCAACTCCTACTTCCTATCACTCTCATTCTCTCTGAGTCTGCGGGTGTCCAGAGACAACAACCTCCCAGGGACGTTCAGCGAGCGTTCGCCTTTCCGTGACAGAGAGTTCGTCCCAGATCCCGCCCGAGAATACGCGCCCTACACTGCCTTCACGAACAATCATACAGCCCCGGTCGAAGTGTACTCGATCGCCGTCTTTCTTAGCAGCATTTCCCACTATTTCCAGAACCGTGCAACGGTCGAAGTCTGGAAGGATCACAGCTTGATCCTCTCCAAGACAATGTTCCTTCACGACCCGCGCTATTCCGACCCACTTTCAAGCGCACTAATTCCTCTCAACCTGACACTAATGCCCGGGGAGAATATCAGTGTGAGAGGGAGGATAGCGGCAGACATTTCCCAAGTCTATGACTTCGTCTCCTTCATCATGTCCAACAGCTCTCTGGCTCGAGTGAACGAGATGAGTCTCTTTCCAAACCGTGTCGACCTGAACGTCGATGGATACCCCGACTACATGGATTACGATGTACAGGGGACTATTTGGGCTGATATTACGAGACCGAACTTGCAGGGAGCCCACGATACCCAGTTCCAGTGGGCGAGGCTCATACCTCCATTTGCGAGCACAAGCATCTCTGATACGAGCGCAAGCATCCTGAGGATAACAACGGACAACGGCGCGTGCCTCAGCCTCGAGCGGAACGAGAACATTGTACACTACCAGTTTGTCATTCATTACTGCAACGAGGCTAGCGTTCCCAAACCATCGCCAGGTGACTGGGTGGCTTGGGGGGATTTTACCGGCGATGGATTCCTTGACCGACTCCGGATTGACTCGGTGAATTGGAACTTTTACGTTGCATTGGGCGGACCAACAGGTCTAAACGGAGAAACTCCCTGGTTCAATCTTGGGAAGACAATCGACAAGCTCTTTGTTGAGCATGATTACGCGGCCAACAAGGATTTCGTGTACCTCGAATCAGGCGGTGTCCCAGAATTGTTCGCACAGGATGGAAATTCCCTCAGCTTCGAGCCGGCTGTGCTTCCTTATGGATTATGACAGTCCGTCAGTCGACCGATACATCCTACCCTGGGCTAGGCGGAATGAGGAGTCTCATTGTGGATCTCGCCGTGACTCTTGCCGGATTTCGACTTCAGATTACGAAACCATCGGCGCCCAGAGATCGGCGGGAAGAAGTTTTCTAGCACGTATAGATAGTGACGAGTGAATCGTGCCATGCCCCAATTCGAAGCGCGTCTAGCTGAAATGTAGACAATGACATCATTGTCGAATAGCGTCCTGTGACGATCAACCAGATACCGTCCCATAATTCCATCCGCGTTAACATCATTGACCTTGAAACCGCCAGACTGTTCGAAGGTCCGTCTGCGCACTACCAAGAAATTAGTGCTTGAAGAGAAGGCTCTGAGGGGAGAAGGAAACTTTGAGAAGAGAAAGCGGAGGGTATTGTATATACTGTAGATGACCCGAAGCGCGGGCCCACCATCATAGGGTACATCCGGTCCCGTCAAAGCAGCGAGATCAGCATCATTTTGAAAGTGACGTAAGATCGAGTTCAGAGCGGTCGGAGGAAAAATGACATCGGCACAGCTGAACATTAGGAGAGGAGCCCTAGAGTGAGCGACCGCGTAGTTCCGCGCTTCGAACTCCTTGGACCCTTGCAGGACAAAGACCCGCGCACCGAGAGACGCTGCGACCTTGAGAGTGTCATCCTGGCTTCCACCATCTACCACAATGACCTCGAAGCTGTTCGTTGATTGTGAGTGAAGCGAGCCGAGAAGCTGGCTGATGTAAGCCTCCTCATTGAGGGTGGGAACTATTATGCTGAGTTCCACATTGTTTCGAGGAGATGCCAAGGGGTCTCTCGGAATGCCCAAGCCTAGCTGAAACGCTCGCTGAGTACGCCACTCCGGTAGAGTCTTCGCCTAAGCATAACGAGCGGGATCAAGCACGAGGCGGAGAAAGCGGGAAGTGCGATACCGTAGACTACGTTACTGTAAGACATGTCAAGGCTTGCCAGTAACCTGCCATTAAGCGGTATATAGATCATGTCCGGGCCCGCGAGAAAGTACGGCAACGACAGGCCATTACCCGTTCGATCGATCCCCAACATATTCCAGTTACTCGTGAAAGTCTCCTTCCAAACTAACCCGCGGTAGTTCCCTTGCACCGCCTGCGTGTGTAAGTCCTCGTTGGTCATCCAAACACCTCCCATTGATGTTTGATTGGATCCCGTCAAAAGAGTAATTGTCGAAGCCTGGTTCGAGCCAGCTCCGATGGATAAGACCCTTGTGAATGTGTCATTCGCTTGACTCGTGAAATCTGCTAAAGGAACAGTTGAGGGCACTCGGTTGCCAGCTGGGGCATACACGCCATCTCGGTCGCCTGTTACATCTGATAGGAGTATTTCGGCCCCGGATACCTGTCCGAGGAAGCCTGTTGACGATAACGGAACGGCTGTGGGGAGCTGATAGACACGGTAGCCGGGTTCTGAAAGAGAGGCGGAACTTAGTTGCACCGAAACATTCGTGTGACCCGGGGGAATGGTCAGGGCTAAGATGAACTCTGTGGCGGTAGCAAACTTTGACTGGGGGAAGTTCCATGTTGTGAAGTTGGTGAAGGGGACCGCGAGGTCAACCCATTCGTTGGGCGCTACGAAGGTGTTCGTCGCGACAAAATTGTTTGTGAAATTGCTCGATGTGAAGACAAGCCCTACCTTGGATTGCACATCAGTCTTTAGTCCGATTTGGGCCCCTAATCCATCCCCTAGGATTACCGGACTGATTAGGTCCACGCCTATGTCGAATTGAGCCTCCTTTGTGGGGTCAGGGATGGTGATCGAGATTGTCAAGTTGTTGTTCTGGCCAACAGCCAAGCTCCCTTGAGCGTTCGTGTGGAACCCGATAGTCCAGTTCTGCGGCATAATCGTGAGCGTCTGTGACGGGAACGAGGATATCTCGCTGAGGTTTTGCGTTTCGGATGAAATTAGTGGCGAAACGAGGCTGGCCAGTTCCTGTGCACCTGTTGGCCCTTGGGGTTGTAGCGTGGCAAGAAGATCGGATTGAACAACCACGACTCTGGCTCCTTGCTCTCGTAAGGAGCTTATTCCCGAGTTCGCTGTAGCGTTTGTGTATTGGTCGGTTATTATGGCATTGAATCCGTTCGGGTTGAAGTTGTCGAGAGATTGGAGATAGACCGGGACAACATATCTCGAATCTAGTCCTAGATAGCTTAGAAGAGCTAGAATGTCATTGTATTCAACCTTCGAGTCTGGCTGTTGAGAGTAGAAACCGATTACCGATGCGTTGGTGGCAACTAAAGTCGGGCTAGCTTTGGTGGGCTGTACAAAGACGAGGGTGCCATATTGAGTTGCGGCTGTCTTTGTTGAGAATAGTGCTTGTCGTGCCGAGAAATTTCCTGCTGTATTTTGGACTGGGTAGAGACCAGGGTCTAAGACGAGGGCCCCGACTCCGTACCAGTCCAGCCAGAACATCGTTGACGCAAAGTTCTGAGGGGCTCCGGCCAGTCCTGTGACGTTGATGGTAGGCTGGTCTTCAAGGTATACGCTGTTGAGTGTTGCGAGGTCGTCCTTGTGAATACGTCGGTGTCATACCAACTTCTGTAAAAAGGATCTAAATCCAGTCCCAGAACGCGTCCTCCTGTCTGGTACGAGTCTGGGTAGTAATATGGGAACATGCGCGTCAATGTCCTTCCTTGGAGTGACACTCTGTAGCCAGGGAGGGGGGCGAGGTTTCCGCTCAAAGTCTGGGCGAAAGTATTGTTCAATGGATTACGGTCGGGGATGGACCAGAGAGAAATTGTCCCGAAGGCGTTTGCTGCTACGAGAATGATGAGAAGGACCTCGCGGTATCGCCTGAACATTCCTCTAGGCAACGGTCTGAGCCCGAAGAACAGACAGGCGACCGCCGCAGGCAGGAGGAATGTGAGAATGTTTAACGAGTCGTAGGTTGCCCAGACCCTTGGAATATATGACCAGAGAGGAGTGATAGCTCCCATTATAAGAAAATAGACGCTGACTGCGTTCAATGAGAATAATATGGCCAAATACTCAGGTTTGAGAGGCCCGGCGGAGGATTTCCTTCGAAGGAAGACAATGACTGCACTTAGAACCGGCCCAGCCCAAAATATTTGGGACGCGAGGTTCACACTCGATTCGGACGGTGGGGAGCCAACGCTCAAGATATGAGCGGCAAGGGGCACCCAGAACCAAGAGGTCAGAGCGAGAACGGGGATTAGAACTACCGCAAGTCTGAAAACGCCTAGTCTTATGTTCTTCAAACCCGCCGATAGGACCAAGAATGGCATTGCGATCGCAACCGGCACAGCGGCTATGTAGACATCACCTAGAAGTGTCGAGACCCAGACCGCCAGTAGAAGCCAGTAGATGGCGCGAGTAGGTCTGCCTTCATTTTGTAGTTGTGCATAGCGGAATGTCAGCGCGAGCGCAGTGAAGACGAATGGAAGGGTGAACACTCGACTGTACGCGCCTCCCGCAATATAGCCCCAACACCCGACGCTAGACCATACGGGAACTGAAACCGCTAGAGAAACAATCCTGTGC
>WNGD01002484.1_pt1 | contig 19236 bp, 16 predicted proteins | sample 5400671 | NCBI WGS metagenome assembly WNGD01 (sample SAMN13153369, study PRJNA577476) | soil metagenome | isolation source: 40 cm soil or saprolite under grassland replicate 2 | place: USA:California | collected 2016-06-15
GTAGGTACCTCAAACTCGATCGTACCACTGCGGGTCGTGTGAGCAGCGATGGTGCCATAGAAGTTATCAGAGCTATTGTCTTGATAACCAAAAGAATCACCTTCAGGTCCCATCAACTGGAAGAAGGTGGATTGGTTCATAATAGCTTTATCGCTGGTATTTTGAACGGCCAGGTCCAAATCGATCAAAGTGGAATTCGTGCCTGCTCCTTTTTGCTTGCTGACACTGTTAATGATCAAAGTACGGTCGTCCAGTACAATCTGCTGACTACCGGGCTTGCCACCAGGCACTGGTGTCGGACTGGAAATAACTATTGGTCCTTTGCCTGGCGAACCGCTGGAGGCTTTCGGAGTAACCAGTTGCGGTGTGATAGTGGCGGCGGCAGTTGCTGAGGGTCTCGATCCCTGTGAACCGGTTCCCGTATTTCCATTGCTGCTATTGCTTCCAGCAGAGCTACAGGCAACCAGCAACAAAAACAATACCAGTATCACCCCACCCAGCACAAGCTTTTTATGTTGAAGAAACATTACTTTATTTCCCTTCCTATCAATCATCTGCCACTCCAGGTCACTCAGATCGGTCGTGTACGCTTTTCTCCTTGTCATAATCTTATAGCTTACCGCCTTCATATAGCTCTGGGCTACATTTGTTACAGGCTCTTAGAGCGACTTCGCCAGGAGGGAGGTGACAGTCGCCGTGCCGCTCTGCGTGAGGAACCGTATGCCACAGTAGCCAGAGGTCAAGGCGCTGTCGCTGGCTGTGACCATCCAGCCACTCGGCTCCGAACCTGAAGCAGCCCAGACGTTGGCGGTTAGCGTCGACCCCACTACACGAAAATGGATGGTGTACGAGGTACCAGTGGTCGCGGCAAACGGAACGTTCGCCAGAATCGTCGTCGTCCCGGCCACCTTTTTCTGAATGATCAAGCTGAAGCCATCGATGAACGCTTTGTACCAGTTATTGCCATCGGTCCAACGCAGCACATCCCCAAAGTTGCTATTGCTAAAGGTGCTGAGAGAGCCGGTTGCATACACCTCGGCGTCAGCAGCCTGAGGTCCTAACACGGCACTATAGCTGCTGCTCCCAGTGTTGGAGACGAGTCCAGTATTGCCTGAGATGGAGAATGCGCTCTGGCTATTGGCATCGCCGCCCCAGGTTTGCCCATCTGAGGCGGTACCCCAGTGGGACTGATTGGCGCGCTGGAAGGTATCCGTAGCCAGTGGCGTAACAGACAAAGGAGTCATCGTGGCAGCTGGCGTACTTGTCGGCGTGGGCGTGGGGGAGGCAGAACCTTGAATAGCCTCTGCCAACTTATTCGAGAATTCCTCATCAAACCAGATACGATTCTGAGAATCAACATTGAGGCCGTCATGAGGGTGGTTTCCAGGACTATTATAGAAAGAGAAGGACCCCCCGCCAACCGGAAATGAACCAAAAGTATTTTGCAGAGAATCATCCAACCAGATCAGACCCTGCTTATCAGCGCTGATGCCAGAGGTATGCGAACCACAGGTGCTGCAAGAAGGGGTATACTGATATTCAGTAACGCCATAATTCGTCCCCGGTTGAGCGGAAGCGAGATTCAGCATAGCAATAGCATGTACCCAGCCCTCAGACCACCAGATATTGCCATTAGGATCAATCGTAATCAGGTGGGGAGTCAGACCAGTACCACCTGTTGGGGTATTTCGTATTTTATACTCGTTTAAGATTCCCTGATTGGTGTATTCTCCAATCAATGCAACAGAATCCGTGTTTTCAGTAAACCAGATATTATTTGAGGCGTCCACCGTAATACCATAGGGGTCACTATTAGATGCGGGGGTCGCGACTTCATGAAACGTCTGCGAGGTAGGATCAAAAGAGCCGATCTGATTCACATAATGCTCGGTAAACCAGACCTTTCCATTTGAGTCAATAGTAAGATCCCAGGGTCCGGCAGCGGGCGTCGGGACAGCCCATTGTGTAACGGTCGTACTGACAGGATCATACAGCCCAATGGCATTCGTAACCGGCATGGTGAACCAGACTTTGCCGCTTTGATCAACAGCGACAAAGACCGGTTGACCGTAGCCTGCAGGGAGTGAAATAACGGTAGCCCAGTTCTGCGCATTGGGATCAAACAAAGCGAGCTTGCCAGGAGGGGTTGAACTGGAACAGCTTGGCGCCAGATCACAGCCGGGCATAGCTACCCAAACCCGTCCACTACTGTCAAATGCGGTTCCCCAGGGAAAGCTCCCAGGAACAAAATAATCGGTAACGCTACTGATGCCAGATGCAAGTGATAACTGTGCAGGGGCGCCGATGATAGACCCAACCGCAAGAAGAGTACTGGTGACAGCCGCTACTAATGCCACACACATGGCCAGGATCTTCCACGTACTATACTTCATAAAAATACATCTCTTCCTTATCAATGATTGGTGTTTAGGCTAATCTGGCATGAAAGTGCGTAACCCCGATAGTTTCGAGCGTGAAACACGCCTGAATACGCAGTCTGGAGGAATTATTGGCATATTGGATATGCCCTGTGTTCTGTCACAACATGCTAATAATAAGGTATCTGCATATGCAATATAGCCCTTTCAAGAACCCCCTATCGAAAAAAAAACGCTACCCCTCCTTAATACATAGTAGAATTTAGAAGTACTGAGATGATAGTAGCGATGGTTGAGAATAGGTGAAACTCTTCCGCCTGCGTTCAGAAATCTAACCGGGCGAACATAAGGCCATGGCGGCCTACGAACTTTTTGTGTTTTGATGCGAAAGTAACATTACTATCGAGGCTACCTGGAGCCGGTGTAGAACGTAGAGATAGCACTCAATTTCCTTGACCTCTCTAGCTGAAGGATATAAGGCTCTCCTGCATAGTTCGCATCGCTCGATACGCCGAATGAGCAGGCTCATTCTGTTGGGGTCAATCAAAACCGGGAAAATAGCTTGCCCGGTGATTCGTCTAAGTGACTCGATAGCCGATGTGTTTTGTGGATCTGTAATGGCTACTGTTAGTACCCCTTGCGCAGAACCGACTACTATACACTGATAGCGCTTCATGACTGTCAGGGGCAAAAATTGGCGGTAGCGCACTGGCACACGCCGTAAAACAAAGAGCTGAGGTATCAGGGTACCGCGCACGTTATTTGCAATATTTTTCATGCTTCCCATAACGCAGATGACCTCCCCATTGACTCACACCTCATTGTGTGAATTCTCATATCTTTTTATAGCAAACAAACCCTCCCCAGGGTATCGTTGTTCAGAGGTTTGTATCTTCGTCAAGTGTACAAGATCAAAGTGCAGAGAAGATATTGATACATACGGAAATGTGGTATCAAGATGTGCTAAATTGTGAAGAAGTTTTCACTTTGCTTGATTCGCAAAAAAGAGATGAAGAGAAGCGGTGGGTTTTGCTCTCCTCATCTCCCTGCTAGATGGAATAGGTGTGGATGCAGGTAATACTCGATTCAGGGTAAAGCCCTATGCTACACGGAAACGGCTTGCAATGTACGTGTTAGCTCCTTCACGTTAAACTTCGCGTCTTCAGAAGCGTGACGTATCAAGGTATAACCGACGCCTGGAACCGTGAGGATGTAGTGCGGTTTACTGGCATCAGGTTCGATCTTCTGGCGTAAGTGGCGGATATGCGCCTTGATCAGACAGGTATCTCCATCGTTACCGAAGCCCCAGATGTGTGAGACAATCTGGCTTGCTGTACATACATTATTTGCATTGACGGCCAGCAGGTGGAGGAGTTTACTTTCTGTGGGTGTCAAGCGTTCTGTCTTTCCATTGATGCTGACTTCGTTGTGCAGCGAATCGACACGGATGGGACCAACAGTAATAATTGAGGAAGGCCGCTGAGCAAGAGTAGAACGCCCTCTTCGGCTAAGGGCATGGATTCGCGCTAAAAGTTGCGATGGAAAGAAAGGCTTGCGCAAATAGTCATCAGCACCAGACTCTAAACAACGTACCTCATCCTGCACATCCTTCCCATCCGTGATGACTAACACCAGCGCATCATGCTTGTGTCGCATATCTCGACACATTGTCAACGCGTCTACGTCCTTTAGTGCAGTGTCCAACAACACGAGGTCCGGTTCTTGTTCCTCCCACTCCATCTTCGCTCGTTCTCCGGAATACGCTCTATAGATCTCATAGCCTAGTGTCTTTAACCAACTTGTCAACATTTCTACCAGATCACGATCACTATCGACAATCAACAGTTTCATCGGCTCCCCTCTTCTTTAACTTAGAAACCCCATAACCATGTAATTAGAATAACAACACAACATCAATTATTAAAACATATAAGCTAGAAATTTACAATACCCTAAATGTGGTAGGTATTTTTACAGTGAAATGAGAGGAATACTCATTTTAGGTGAGCAGTATCCCCCTCAAATGAGGTATATGAGACTGCCTGGGTACGGTTGGCAACGCCCAGTTTGCGCAGAATATTTTGGACGTGTTTCCCTACAGTATAGGGGGAGATATCCAGGCGGTGCGCGATTTGTTTATTGCTGAGCCCGTTGCGTAGAAGTTGAAACACCTTGGCTTCCTGCGGGGTAAGCATTTGGATAGCAGTATTTGAAGATAATACAGGCAGGTTCATCTCATCTGTTTGAGATGATGTCCCATCGCTTATAGGGGTGACTTGTTGAGTCGTTACTACTTTTGGTTCTGCCTGGGCATATTTTTGTACAAGCAGGCGAACAAGATTAGCTGCCACTACCCCAGGCAGGGCCAATTCGCCACGTTTAACGCCTTTTAGTGATTTTGCAATATCGCCTGCGGGCATGTCTTTGGTGAGGTAGCCGGATGCCCCTGCCAGGATTGCATCAACAAGCGTCTCATCTCTCATGAAAGCGGAAAGTATGATCACATTGGGAGGGGGAGTAAGCTGCTGCCGCAGTTGACGGGTAACCTGTATACCGTCTCCATCCGGTAAATACATATCCAGCATTACTAAGTCGATACGCTTCTGTTTTGCAATTGCCAGGGCCTCTTTACAAAATTGTGCCTCGGCTATGACCTGGAATCCTTCGATACTATTGATAAGATCGCGCAACCCATGGCGAAAAAGCTCATGGTCATCGACAATCATCACCCGCTGGGGATAGCCTGTAGAAGGCATCTCATTCTTATTCGAAGATATCGAAGAATTCATCTCTATTACTTTTCCAAAACAAGCTGTGACGGTTGTAAGTCATACATCATCTTACGTGCTTCCCCGACTGTTCGACGCAGCGCTTCTTCCAACCTGGCGACCTCCATTGCACTGAGCTGCAATATGCCATCAGCCGAGTTACGCATAATCATCACACTTACTTCTAACATTAATGCGCTAAGCTCCTGCATGAGCCCGTCATGAATCTCCCGTTTCAACGACTGTCGTTCGCGTTCAATAGCCCTGACAAGCTGCTGAGAAAATTGGAATAGGAGGAAATCTCGTTCATTTTTGAGGTTCGCAAGTTCATAATTACTCTGGAGAAAACGTTGGGCATAGCGACTGATACGTTCTATAAGCAATGGTGTTGTACATGAGATAAATACCAGAACAATCAGTAAAACGATCGGTTTCTCCAAAATAGAGGCGTACAATACTGCCAGCACTACACAAACGTCACTTGCACCTAGCAATGCCAGTCCTAAAGAGCGTGGCCTGGCTCTGCTTGCCAGCACTAATCCCGAAATCAATAACAGAATGGATATACTCATGCCCAGGATAATCCCTATCCATAACAGCAATGTTAAGCTAAGCGATGACTGGGATAGCAAGAAGCTTAATTTAGTGCCAAGTACGCCGGCAGTTATTATGAGAAGGCTTTTGAAGATGGTGTAGATAATCAGTAAGCGGAAACGCGCTAACCATACAAAATCTGAGTAATCGGCTCGTCTTTGCCAAATACTTGAGATAGTGCTATGCCACGTACGAAAAGTATTTGAAGCTGATCCCATGTTATATACTCCATCTACACTCTTCCAAGAAGTACATCATACTTGGACACCATAATAACTATCCCGAGTTCGGCCTTGTTCTAAGAACACTCTTGCAAAAGAACGGTACTGGATACTTTTGCATTCATAGATAATGCAAAAAGTTACCCCTCGATCGTCCTAAGGATTTCGCCGATCTATTACACGCAAGGAAAGGGATTATCTTGTGAAGATTCCACCTGAAGATAATATAGCCTATATCTTTATAAATTGCAATGGAAGCAGGGCTAGGTAAAAGTCGAGAAACTGAGGTTAAGACTTGCTAAGCAACACAACAAAACCGAGCTTGCTCACTCGACTTTTACCTAGCCCTGCAATGGAAGAGATCACAATTGTCGACTCCGCAGGAAAGTGATACAATCAGCTAAAATCCATGATCTATGGAGGTAGGTTCGTTATGGAATCATCGCAGTCTTTTGGCAATCCTCTCATCATCCTTAACCCTGTTGCAAATCGGGGTAAGATGGATAAACATCGTGCAGCAGTACGCAAGCGAGCTGAGCGTGAGCAGGCCGAGTACGTAGAAACCACCAGGCAAGGGGAAGCGAAAGAACTCGCGATGGTTGCTGCCAAAGAGGGCCGTTCTGTGATTATTGTGGGTGGGGATGGTTCTGTCCATGAGGCGGTCAATGGTATCCTTGCCTCTGGCAAGCGCATTCCCCTGGGGATTGTTGGTGCTGGTTCTGGCAACGACTTTGCATGGAATACTCTAAAACTGCCTCATGATCCTGCCGCTGCAATTGAGCTTGCATTTGATGGGCAACTCGTCGAAGTAGATGCAGGTATAGTAAACGGACGCTATTTTGCCAACTCGTTCAGCGTAGGGCTAGATGCTGATATCGCTGTTGCAGCAGCGCGTATGAAGAAACTGCCACTTATGGGTGGATCGCAACTCTACTATACTACTACGGTAAAACAATTATTGTTTGGCTACGGAAGCTGTCCATGGCTTTCATTCAAGCTGGATAGTGTTGATGAACAAACCGGCAAGACGCTGATCAAACGCTATGTTTTGATAGCTGTTACGAATGGCCCAACCTATGGCGCAGGCTTTCGTATTAACCCTAGGGCCGATCATAGTGATGGATTATTTGATGTGTGCACTATCGACTATACGCCGCTTCTACGGGCACTGAGGTTATTGCCAATTGTCAGGAAGGGTGAGCATGCAGGGCTACCGGAAGTTACGTTTTACCGGGCTAAATCGATTGCTATCGAAAGTCAAAATCTTGTGAATGTGCAGGTTGACGGCGAAACCTCAAACTCGAAGAGCTACCATGCCGAGAATTTGCCTGGCGCGCTGTTGGTACGGGTCTAAGGGATGCTCTACAATGTTTTTCGTGCGGCTTTCTGGGTTTTCACCCATTTGATTTGTCGCTATCAGGTGAGTGGCCGGGAGCATGTGCCTTTAACTGGACCTCTTCTTATCGTTGCCAATCATCTCAGTTGGTATGATCCCATCCTTTTGGGAGTTGTATTACCGAGGCGAGTCTGGTTTTTTACGAAGGTTGAAATTTTCAGCTGGCCTTTCGTTGGCCTGCTTTGTCGCCTAACGGGACAAATCCCAGTAAATCGTGGTGAAAGCGACCGCGCTGCACTTGAAAGGGGACTTACTTACCTGCAAGAAGGTAAAGCGCTGATGGTCTTTCCTGAGGGGACGGTTGAGCGACAAGAAAAGATGATCGCTGCTCATACGGGAGCGGCAATGCTTGCAATGCGTACTGGAGTGACTATACTGCCTATTGCGCATTGCGGTACACGTCGCGTACTGCGTTCCCTACGTATCTGGTTTCCGCGTGTAGAGATACAGATAGGCAAACCATATACGCGAGTTCTACCCGAAGGCGTTCCCCGCAAAGTCGCATTAAAATTGGTCACGGAAGACATGATGAAACGCATCGCAGAGATGCTGCCTCGGAATCAGCGTGGAGTCTACCGCGAAAAGGTAGATGGGAGTGAATCTCCTACTTTCCTGCAATGAAAGCTGATGGGCATAGCTGCGCCAATGCACATTGCTCGCAAAGTGGTTTACGCGCAAGACAAATCGCTCTTCCATGGTAGATCAACAGGTGTGGTAGATTAAGCCAGTCCTTCTGTGGTACCAGGCGCATAAGGTCTTGCTCCACTTTTGCAGGGTCTTCATTAGCCGTCCAGCTAAAACGGCGTGCAAGTCGCCCGACGTGCGTGTCAACGACGATTCCTTCAATGATGCCAAAGGCATTGCCCAATACAACGTTGGCGGTCTTGCGAGCAACACCAGGCAGTGTAAGTAAGTCTGCCATAGTATGTGGTACTTCACCCCCATACTTTGTGATGAGTCGTTGACAGGCTGCACGAATGTTTTTCGCCTTATTGCGGTAAAAGCCCGTCGGGCGAATATCCTGTTCCAGGTCCTCCTGGCTGACCGTTGCATAATCTTCTGCACTGCGATATTTACGGAATAGATCGAGCGTAACGATGTTTACTCGCTCATCAGTACACTGCGCTGAAAGCTGGGTAGCGATGAGTAACTCGAGCGGGTTTGAGAAATTGAGTGTGCATTTCGCATCTGGGTAGAGGCGGCGCAGCTCTGCAATAATAGCCTGAATCTGCTCTGGCGATCCTGGCCGAGGCCCAGTATAGGTTGACTGGGGATGTGATAAAAGTTCCATACGTGTCTTCATACCTCATTATTAAATAACAAGGTTATTATAGCATACTCAACACACAAATCGTTCCTACCAGGTCTCTCAAGGAAATCAGCCTTTGTGGTCTCTGTGATGAACTTCTCGACTGCATCTGGTTGAAAGGTTACGATGCGAGCGGAGCTCAATCCCTCAAGCTCAGGGGCTGGACGACCATTGATCTGATCCGCTACACAACGGCCAACAGCCGGAGCGAGCGCGAACCCATGACCTGAGAATCCTACCGCTAAAGTCAACCCATCCAGGCCCGGGATAGAGCCAATGAAAGGAATGTCATCGATGCTCTGCGCTTCAAGACCGCACCAACTATGGGCAATTAGTTGTTCTTCCAATGCTGGCAGAAGCTCACAGGCCGTCGCCCAGTTGCCTTGTATACTTGTCGGGCGCGTACTAAAAGAGCATCGATCAGGTGAAGGATCACCAAGCCAGCCTCCACCGAGCAGGAATGCCCCGTTTGCAAGTTGTTTGAGCGAGAGAGCGCGGCCAATGGCGCTAATCACTGGTTGTAGCACATTGCTTTGTGCAGGGGTAGAGAGAATCATTTGTAAGGCGCGAGTTCGTATTGGAAGACGCAATGAGATAGTTGCTGCCAGCTCGTCACTCCAGGTGCCAGCAGCCAGTACGACATGCCCTGTGTGTACCTCACCACGATCTGTTTGTACTCCAACGATGCGCTCTCTGTGAGCTATAAAACTGGAAGTGCAGGTTCCAGTCCAGTAAGTCGCGCCCAGATGTTGGGCTGCAGTTGCGAATGCGCGGGTTGTACGCACAGGATCAGCCTGCCCATCGTTAGGACTGTAGCTTCCGGCCATGACACGATCATTTAGCCCTGATACGAGCGAAAGTGCTTCTTTACGATCTACTAATCGCACATCGGAGAAACCCAGCTTTAGCTGGTGGCTCACGAATTTGGAAAGTTGTTCGGCCTCGGCATCGCTCTCAGCGAGTAGCAAGTTCCCTCCAGGGTGGTAGTGCAGATCAGCTTCGAGTTCCTGGTCTAGGGTCTTCCAGCGTTCGATAGACTCTATAGCTAACTGCGCCTCGGCAGAATGCCGTCCCTGCCGTCGTACTCCACCAGCGCTGGCCCATGATGCTGTGGGCGGAGCAGCTACCTCTGACCGCTCCACGACAAGCACCTGGCGTCCCTGGTGCGCCAGGTGGTAGGCAATTGAACTTCCGATTACGCCACCGCCAACTATCAGTACATCAATATTTGCCGCGCTCATGTTAAAGCTCCTTAATGAATACCTGAGGTTTCAAACGCGAGCATTTTTTGCTGAATTGTACCGAAATGCAGCGAATGGCCCACTATGATTAGCTGGCATATGACCGCGCAGATGAATACCGGCTGCTTCGTAACATTCGTCTTCAATTATGCCGAATTGATGGAACATTGCCACAAGCTCTCCACGATTGTATGGAATGAGCACTTCAAGGGCGACAAACTGCAGAAGGAGATTCTCACTAATAGAGAGCAGTAGATCATCAATGCCTTTTCCTTTTAAAGCTGATAGACGCACTACAGGTAGGGTTGCCGCTATACCCTCCATTTGCAAAGTCACATTACAAGGCATGATATCTAATTTGTTCAAGGCTATCACCATTGGTCGACCCCCAGCGCCAATCTCTTCGAGCACCTGCTCAACAGCCTCAATTTGATGGTGCATAGAAGGACTTGATGCATCGACCACGTGTACGAGCAGATCAGCCTCGACAACCTCTTCAAGCGTAGCACGGAAGGCTGCTATCAGCGTTGTTGGTAGGCGCTGTACAAATCCCACTGTATCAGTCAGCAAGATCTCCTGCCCGCTGGCAAGACGGACTCTTCGTGTCATGGGATCGAGCGTGGAGAAGAGCTTGTCTTCAGCTAAACTGGTTGCATTAGCGAGACAGTTCAAAAGTGTTGACTTGCCTGCGTTGGTATAACCAACCAATGCCACAACCGGCGCCCCAATGTTTTTACGCCGCTCACGATGAAGCTGGCGATGAGTACGTACATGTTCCAGTTCTTCCTCAAGCTGATCCTTCTGGCGACGAAGCAGACGACGATCTACCTCGATCTGCTTCTCACCCTCACCACGCTGCTGTGCGCTACCTTTCTGCCGCGAAAGGTGTGACCACTGGCGTGCGAGACGGGGCAGGTTGTACTCAATCTGGGCCAGCTCGACCTGCAGGCGCCCTTCCCGGGTGTGAGCACGCTGACCAAAAATGATCAGAATCAACGCTGTGCGATCAAGCACCTGCGTTTCTAGTTCTTTTTCCAGGTTGCGATGCTGTCCCGCCGTCAATTCGAGATCGAAAATGACACCATCACAATCATCAAATCTTACCAGTTCAGCGATTTCCTGTATTTTTCCTGAGCCGAGCAATGTTCCAGGATGTGGACGCGCTAATCGTTGAATGACACGATCAATGCAGCTCACACCTGCAGTCGCAGCTAGCTGTGCCAGTTCGACTACTGATTCTTCTACAGACCAGTCCTTGCCAGGTATGTCAACGCCTACCAGGATAGCACGCTTTGGTGCACGTGTGAGCAAGTTAGTTGGTAGATTTCCCTCAGCTGTAATAGGGATAGAATGTTTCGGCATACTAAACTCCTTTAGATGCTATCTTAAATTGCGAATACAGTCGGTTTGTTGGGGACCTCATCTATTAACGGAAAAGGAGGCAGCTTGAACATTATGGTGTCGTGGAAAAAACGTGCAGACGAAGATGCGACAGTTTATAGCCAACAACAGTGAGAATGCCTTCTTCAACAAGTACCTTAGCGCAAAACATCATACACAACGCAATTCGTCCTTGTGGCGTTATGTACAGTCAGATGTGTTCCGCGAGCTGGATGTTAGATGAAGGTTATCACTGTTTTCTCCTGTAGTTTGATGCTTATAAGGTACATGAGGCCTGAAGAAAAGTCAAGGGTCAGAAGGAGAAAGGCTGAAGGCATGGCTTCCTTATTAGGTAATGATATAATCTGCATACAACTTCTTAGGAAGCATGGCTGTCCTAATCGCTCGATTTGAGTTCAAAACTGGCAAGTAGTATTCATCCTGCTCAGCTTATTCTTCGGAGGAGGTTTATTCCCATGTCCCAAGCGCTCGATCTGAGTTCCTACCGTCGTTATTTCCCCTCGCTAGCACAGTATGTCGATGGCAAACAGGCCATCTATTTCGACAATCCGGGTGGCACGCAGGTGGCACAGCAGGTCATTGATGCAATGGTCCCCTACTTCCGTGAGGCTAATGCCAACACGCATGGGGCCTTTCTCACCAGCAAACGTACTGATCAGGTCATCGCTGCTGCGCGCAGCGCCATGGCCGATTTTTTGCATGCTGCCAGCTCGAATGAGATTGTTTTTGGCCCAAATATGACTACTCTGACTTTTGCTTTCAGTCGCGCTATTGGTAAAACGCTACACCCTGGTGATGAAATTGTCGTGACAATCCTGGATCACGACGCGAATGTTGCGCCGTGGTTAGCACTACAGGAGAGCGGTGTGGTGATACGTAGCGTTGATGTGCACCCGGAAGACGTAACACTCGATATGGAGGATATGCGGTCAAAGATTTGCGATCACACCAGGGTCGTGGCAGTAGGTTATGCCTCAAATGCGGTAGGCACAATTAACGATGTGGCGACAATCATCCGTTGGGCACATGAAGCAGGTGCGTTAGTCTGGATTGATGCCGTGCAGTTTGCTCCTCATGGTCCGATCGATGTGCAGTTGCTAGATGCTGATTTCTTGGTTTGTTCATCATATAAGTTCTTTGGTCCACATCTAGGCATTCTGTACGGGAAAGCCGAACATTTGGAGAGATTCCCTGCGTATAAAGTGCGCCCTGCGAGTAATCACATTCCCGACCGCTGGGAAACAGGTACGCTGAATCACGAAGGCTTGGCTGGATTGGTTGGGGTGATTGATTACCTGGCAATGCTGGGGCGTGCACACAGTGAACAGAATGACAATGTTTTCGGCGCGGGTTCAAGAGGAGGAGCATATAGTGGTAGACAGCGCGATCTCAAGATGGCCATGCAGACGATTATGGATTATGAACGTGGCTTGTCAGCACAGTTGCTGGCAGGCTTGCGCGAGATCAAAGGCCTCCAGGTCTATGGCATCACTGATCCGCAGCAACTTGCCTGGAGAGTTCCCACCGTTACCTGTAATATAGGAGGGCACTCACCTCGCGAATTAGCTAAATGCCTTGCCTCGCAGGGCATTTTTGCCTGGGATGGCAACTACTATGCGCTCGGCATTATGCAACGATTAGGACTTGAAGAAAAAGGTGGGGCGTTGCGGCTTGGTATGGTCCATTATAACACGCTTGATGAGATTGACCAGGTGATTGAGTGTTTAGAGCAGGTCAAGTAGCTTAGGGCATAAAGAAACCGTTTGAATTGATGCTGCTCTATTCGTTGCGCACAGTGATTGTAAATGCACCCCATACACCGGTTAATACCTGACCGTGGACGGAGACGCTTTTACCTTGCTCAATTGGTTTTTCAGTCATCAAGCCCAGTGCAATTATAAAGCCGTTGATTTTGACTGGTACTTCGGTGTAGACTCCAACCTCTTGCCCATCGACGAAAAAACTCACTTGGTCCTTGCCTCTATGATAGCCGATGCGATAACGATGCAGTTGTCCAGGGGTAGTTGCAAGGAGGAGTTCGTTAAAGTCGCAAAAGTATTTCGGCTTTACCGCATTCTCGATATCCGCTGGCTCTGGCACACCTGGGAAAGGCAGAAGAGCATAGACAGTAGTAATGACATCGTTACAAGCAAAAAAGTCAAGCGCAAATCCTGTACTAAAATCTAGTAGATTGACGGAGACAAACCCGTCATACAGATCATGGGGCTTTGTATCAGCGCAAAGCGCTTTCATGTCCCACTCGAAGGAAATCTCACCTTTCTCCGGTACCTCAAAGCGCTTTGTTGAGAAGAACATGTTCTTGGCGTTGTCGAGTATCTGTACCTGGTCGTTGGCGCGGCTCAGTTTTGCAGTTACACGCATGCGCTCTCCTTCGACTACAACAACTGCATTCGGCTCCCTATAGCGCCAGAAGGTGCCGTCAGGCAGTTTAAATCCTCCGTATTCCCAGGAGCGATTCACACCTGTAATGATACTGTGAAATCCCGAGTAACTAATGATCTCTTCCTGCTGCTTGTCTGCGACTGACGCAGTTTGTATCTTGTCCATCATCATAGTCCTTTACTAAATCGTATTATAATTGTAGCAAATCCAATTAAGGTGATGCATAGGGGACGAGTAGCGTAGTGCTGGTAATTGGTACTATGTGGATAGCTGGCTTATGAACAAGATAGATTTTCTTTTGTTGCTCTTGGGCGCTAAGACGACTATAATAAATGTAATCAATTTCATGGGCATCCAACCTGACTTTCATTTTGTTCTATCAGGGAAGGAAACAGAGTGTGGTTACTAATAAAAAGAACGAAGAGCCAACCAGGCAAAGTCTAGTGCAACGAATGCTTCAGAGTGCCTTACGCAAAAGCAACCGGCCGAAAAACCTGCGAGAACTGGGTATCAGCACGCTCACAAGTTTACCCGCAAATATAGGCATGATACGTGGCTTCATGAAAGCTGTGAATTGGAAAGAGGCACAGGGTGAGGTGCTGGAAGGCCTTAAAAATATAGTTGTGATCGTTGGGCAGCCTAACACTGGCAAGAGTACCCTCTTTAATTACGTTAAAGGCCAGCAACTTTCTCGCGTATCGCCAGAGCCTGGCACAACCCGTACGTTAGTACGAACCGATTTTGGCCCTTTCACCTTAATTGACACTCCTGGCCACATACCAGAACTGATGGAAAGCGGCATGGATCAGGCGAGTGTGATTGTGTTTCTTATTGATGGCATAAAGGGCTTGCAGGAAAAAGATCGCGAACTGTATGAGATCATCAAAAAAATGAACAAACCTACTATCCTCGCCGTGAACAAAGTGGATGCATTAACTGGAGGAGAGTCGGGAGATAAGTTAGCGAACGATGTGGCACTAATGCTTGGTGTCGCGGGAGTTATTCCTATCTCGGCTCGTACGGGTGAGAATGTTGCCGAGGAACTTATCCCAACCATGATCGAAGCAAGTCCCGAGGCCGCTTTAGTGATCGGGCGTGAGCTGCCAGCATATCGTCGTAGGGCAGCACAGCGTATTATTCGTAACGCGACGCTAGTGAGCCTGGCAGCAGGTTTGGAGCCAATTCCCCTGGTAGATATACCTATTCTACTTGGAACCCAGATTCGCCTGGTGCTACGCTTAGCGGCTTTATATGTTGAAGAAGTGGACTCAGCGGACGTCACGAAACATGCTCGCGAACTTATCGCGATTATGGCGGGGGGATTGGGTCTACGTTATCTTGCAGAACAAGGCGCAAAAGTTATGCCATTTGGTGGAGATTTCCTTGCTGGTGCGATTGCAGGCGCGGGCACATGGGCTATGGGCCAGGTTGTGCTGGAGTACTATGAAGGTGGAAAGCAGGTTAACCCTCGGCGCATACGCATGCTGTATAGTGATTTTTATCATCGTTTCCGCCAGCAAATAACTACGGAAGAGTTGCGTCAAGAAGCGCTCGATGGCAAAGATGTTTCGCTGAAGTTGGAAGCATCAGGCTAGACAGGGCCATTTAAGAGTTCTCTCTTTTTGATGAGCTTTCTCTATCCTTCTTTTTATGACGGCGTGCAAGCAAGAGGGCCATGAGTAGCCCAATTCCGATACTAGTTGCTAGCGTGCGCTGTCGTCTCCTGGCTACTTGCGTATCGTGTGCTGGAACTTCGTAGAGTTCACCTACCTGATAAGCTTCATCGAGTAATTGAATTGGATGTACTACCTCTAGCTCAATGCCTCGCTGTTTCGCGCCGAGCGCGATCTGCATCATACAGCCCGGGTTGCCAGTGGCAACCACACTTGCACCAGTTGCTTTGATATTGTTCATCTTACGCTCTAAAAGTTGCGAAGCCATCTCCTGGTTTGTTATGTTGTAGATACCTGCGCTTCCACAACACCAGTCTGCCTCTTTCAGATTAACCAAAGTGAGGCCTGGAATAGCATTGAGTAATTCGCGTGGCTGTTGTTTGACCTTCTGCCCATGGAACAAGTGACAGGCATCATGATAGGTTATCGTGCGCTGCAGTGTGCCCATCTCGCGATTCCAGTCAATGCTCACCAGGAACTCGCTTATATCTTTCACTTTTGAGCTAAATGCGCTTGCACGAGCGGCATAGACAGGATCGTCACGCAAGAGATGCCCGTATTCTTTGAGATTGGAACCGCAACCTGCGGAGTTAATGATAATCACGTCGCAATTATATGGCTCGAACACATCAATATTGTGGCGGGCGAGCTGCCTTCCGCGCTTTGCTTCACCTGCATGGACATGCAAAGCTCCGCAACATTGCTGCCTGGGAGGTGTAATTACCTCACAACCATTAGCCGCCAGCACGCGGATTGTTGCCTCGTTGATATCGCGGTAGATCTGGTCCATAATGCAGCCACTAATAAAGCCCACACGGTAACGTTTTCTCGTTAATGCAGGAGTAATCTCCGGCAATGGTTGAGGGAGCAAATTGCCGCTTGCAGCAGGCATTAGCTCTTCCGGCGTTTTCAACTGTCCTCGCAATGGCGTAGGGAGAGCATTCACTGCATCGAGTAACCCTGTACGATGTGCCAGAGATTGCAGCCCGCTTCTCTGATACATCTTCAATGTTGCAAATACCAGCGATGTAACCAGGCGCGAAGGAAGCATCAGATCAAAAAAGAAGCGTCGCAGAAGCCTTTCACTAAGAGACTCAGTGGCAGGGCTGCTTTCCGTATATTCATGTAATGAAAAATCTTCAGTACCGGCAGGCTCAGCAGCTTCTTGTTTTGCCTGTCTGGTTCCATTAAAAAGTGGCATATGGGCTGCCTCGAGTTGGATTTGTTCGCGTGCAGACTCGATCAGCTTGCCGAATTGCACTCCAGAGGGGCAGGCTGTTTCGCAGGCGCGGCAACCCAGGCAGCAATACATATGATCTACAAACTCTTGAGAAATCTCCATGCGTCCTTCCGCAACTGCCTGCATCTGGTAAATACGCCCGCGAGGAGAATCCATTTCTACATCAAGCAGCGCGTAAGTCGGACAGGTAGGCAGGCAGAAACCACAATGAATACATTGGCGCATTAAGTCATAGGTGTGTGTGTGAGGACGTAACGGCCCTTGAGCAGGTGGTGTAATCGTAGGAGTTGTGGTCTGTTGGTTCAGCGATTCGAGTGACATTCTTGCTACCTCCCAGGTCACGATGCTTATGTCCGCATTGATAGCGGTCTGGCAGTGAGAACAGTTACTTCCTGACGGTTATGAAAAAGCTGCCTGGCTTGCACTATGCCAAAATGCTTGTTCAGTAACCTCAAAGCCTCTTTCAAATTCTTCAATGGATCGATTTCAAGCGTTGCATGTGGTAGCTTTAACACACTGATGATGAAACTATCAGTACGTAAACATGCGCTGGCCTCCACGAGCAAACGCACTGCTTCACGCGCATCCATACGCATATCGTTGGTAATTACATCAAATTTCCTGCGTCGTTTCATAGCCTCTTGTAAGTATAGTCTGGCATAGCCGTGATAGTGTTCCAGGCGAGGGTGCCCTGCAAGGTCAGAATCGAGATTTGCCGGGTCAACTGCCACAACACTCATGCCTGCCTCTAACAATAGATGTGTCCAGCCACCAGGGGCGGCGCCAAGATCGAGCGCCCACCCTTTTGATGGTAGAGTCACGCCAAACACTTCTAACGCTTCCAACAGTTTAAATTCAGATCGACTGATCTGTTCGGATGTCTGTGCGAAATGACGAGCACCTCCAGGCCAATCGCTGAGGTTGTCTTTAGCAAGAGAGATACTGACGTATCCTTTTTCTGTTGTACATAGCAGCGAAACAACAACCTGTGGCTTCTTGATAGACTCCACTGCGCCAGTTTCCTCAGCAATAGTTTCGGCAATAAGTTGATTGACGTTCCCGCTGCTATATGCTTGCTTGTTGGTGCCCACAAGGGTTGGCTCTGTCCCGGTTTGTACAATGCGAGTTTGCACAGCAAAGCGCTGTCCTCTTTCGAACATCGCGAATGTTGGCAGATTAGCTATGACCAAGGCCAGTTCGCCTATGTCGTCTTCTGTGTTACTCAGGCTAACAATCGCTTGCACAGGGGCAAGGTGGCGCACAAAGATCGGCCTTTGCTCTGCCGTCAGGCGCATTAGTGTCGTGGCATTCTGTACCGACGATGCCTGGGGAAACCCGCATAACAGAATGCCAGGACCTAGCAACTCCACACTATGCAGGCTGCTATCAAGGCGCTTTAGTTCGTCGAATGCCACATCCATAAATTCAGGATGGGCAGTAACGATTAATGCGGGAGCTATCCTGGCGGGTATTGATGCTTCTTGACTCACAGTCCCCCCACAAAACGTCCTTTAACAAAGGTACCCCTGGGATCAAACTGCTGTTTGAGTCGCTGCATCAAGTAGAAATCTGGGCCAGGCTCACCCCATACGCTAATGCGCCGTTTCAGATCAACGGGACAACGTTCAACGACCATGCTGCCACGCGCCTCTTGAGCTTGTAGACGCAGTTCCGTAATTGCCTTTACGAGGCGATTTGTCGCGTCGCCTGGTCGCAGTTCAATGTATAGAATACCATTACCAGCATGCACCACAACCGCAGCTTCAAGCTCATGGCGTCTGCAGACCTGTTCAATTGTCTGAAGGTAAGAAGCTACTTGTGATACCAATACAGCAGCTTTGCAGGTTACTGATCCCTGGGTATGCTCACGCACTGCGTCCCAGAACTGATCCTGTACCTTGCCAGCCAGGTCATCGCCTAACGATGCGCCGTTTTTGCGTGCCAGCATTTGCACTTCATCCACCTGGCGGGCAATCCCCGTTGTACTTCCCTCAAAATTGATGGCTAAGGTATAGCTACTGGTTGACAGATTCAGGCCAAAGAAATCAGACATATCACTGGCTGCTGAGGAGTCAATCAATTCAATGGCGCTGGGTGTCAATAGCGAACCCTGGAGGGCGATTACCATCTGCATTGCTTCTGTAGCGTTCAAAAAGCTTAGTAATAGAGTACGTTCGTTGACAGGGAGCGGCTGCAGTTTGAAATTCGCTTCGACTATGATACCAAGCGTCCCCAACGATCCAATATAGAGCTTGTTAAGGTCATAGCCAGCGACGTTTTTAACTACGCGACCCCCACTGCGTGCAATTTCCCCACTGGCCTGTACTACATAGAGGCCAATGACTATATCACGAGCTGTGCCATAGCGTAAGCGTTTTGGTCCGCTGGCATTCGAGGCAAGGATTCCACCTATAGTGGCCTGTTGAGCATCGGGCGGATCGAGCGGTAACCTTTGTCCTTTTGTCGCGAGCTGTGCCTGTAAAGCTGCCAGTGTGATACCTGCTTCAACATCACATGTGAGATCGGCCGTTTCATGCTCAAGCAAACGTGTCAACCTGGTTGTTTCGAGGAGTATATCAAATTGTTCTGGTAGCTCTCCCAGGTTTATGCGT
>WNGD01005545.1_pt1 | contig 19220 bp, 18 predicted proteins | sample 5400671 | NCBI WGS metagenome assembly WNGD01 (sample SAMN13153369, study PRJNA577476) | soil metagenome | isolation source: 40 cm soil or saprolite under grassland replicate 2 | place: USA:California | collected 2016-06-15
TCGGCTGCTGGTTTTGAGTACTACTAGGAGCAGCGTTTTGACCGCCACAGGCCACGACAAACAAAAGGATCAGGCTGGCGGTCGCAGAGGCGTAGAGCCCCTTTCTCAACCATGCAAAATACTGTCGTATCACAGCATTCCTCCTTCTTCACATGCGGACTCTCAAGTGAGAGTTGGCTTTAAACTAGTCAATACTATGCTTCATCAGTAGCTTAGTATTAGATCATAAATAAACAGACCCGGTCAGATTGACCAATTTAAATACGCTTGCAGCCCTGTGTATCATTTCATGATGACACCCTTAATCCAACAGTCCCAACGGCTCTTCCACGAGGTCTGCCAGGGCAGCCAGAAATTGTGCCCCCCTGGCACCATCAACCACCCGGTGATCACAAGAAAGGCTGAGCACCATCATGGGTTGCACCGATGGCTGACCCGCTATGGGCACAACTCGCTCAGCTATACGGCCCACTGCTAGAATAGCAACCTGAGGTGGATTAATAATAGCGTTAAAGGCATCTACCCCGTACATACCCAGGTTGCTGATGGTAAAGGTGCCGCCCTGTATATCCTGCGGCCGCAGTTTGCCAGCCTGGGCTTTAGTAACCATTTCGTTGCGTATCCGCGCAATTTCAAGCACACTGAGCTTATCCGCCCGCTGGATCACTGGCACAACCAGTCCCTCCGCGACAGCCACGGCCAGCCCGACATTTATCTCGTCATTCAGAGTAATCTCACCTGCATTCCAGGAGGCATTGAGTCGTGGTTGTTCGCGCAGCGCAGCAGCCACGATCTTCACAAGCAAATCGCTATAGGTCACCTTTCCGGATGAGCGCTTCTGGATTTGCTCCCGCCAGCTAATCAGGCGGCTTGCATTGAGCTCTCTTACAAGATAGAAGTGTGGCACGCTCGTCCAGCTCTGGGTTGTGCGCTCGGCCATGATCCGCCATATCTTGCTCACACCCGACTCTTTCCGCACGTCGCCAGCATCTACCGCCGTTTCTACTGCGGGGATAGATGTTGGTTGCACCTTTGCATCCAGCACATCCGCAGCCAGTATTGCCCCTCCTGGTCCGCTCCCGCGCATTGCTGCCAGATCTTTCCCTTGCTCCGCTGCTAACTTGCGTGCCTTGGGTGATGCTGGTACCAGGCGTTCCTGGCCTGGCGTGCTAGATACTGCCGTTTGCTGTTCCTGAATATGTGCCAGCACATCTGTACTTTGGATGCGCCTTCCCGCTGGCTTGATTGACTCCAAATCCAGATGATGCTCAGCCGCAATACGTGCAGCTAATGGGCTGGCTGTAACGCCGCGCCAATGTGCTCCAGCCTGTGGTGCTACAGATCCATCCGCATAGGTATCGCCGTAGTCAGATTGCCATTGGGCTGGGGTATCAACCTGTGACAATTCACCAGGGGCCATGATAGAGGCAATGACCTCTCCCACCGGTATCTCGACGCCAGTAGTGCCGGTCATATTGGCGAGAATACCAGAGGCAGGCGCTTCAATCTCAACTGTGGCCTTGTCGGTCTCGATCTCTGCCAGCGGCTCGCCCTTTACAACCTCCTCACCTTCGGCTTTGAGCCACCGCACTATTATCCCGCTTTCTTGCGCCATACCGAGCGCAGGTAAGATGACCTGTGTAGCCATTTAGGGTCTCCTGTAGGCTCCCGATTCATCGAGGGGCATTCCTTAGGTCTGTAACAAGGTTTTCTGGCCTTTTCTGTTCACAGTGACGGACTCTGGTTGGTAGCCGTTGACTTGCGTGTTCAGTTGGGATTGCGTTTCACGCGTAGCGGGCAGTGGGCCTGTAGCAGTATAGTAGCGCACGCCTGCTACCAGCAGATCTTCAGCCGGAAAGCGTGTAATGACCTCGCAGCCGTCCCTGGTGACCACGAGTTGCTCTTCAATACGCGCCGCAGACCAGCCATCGCTGGCGGGCCAGAAAGTCTCAAGTGCGAAAACCATGCCCTCTTCAATCACTTCCGGGTGGTCGAGCGAGACCAGGCGGCTGAAGATGGGTTTCTCCCAGATTGAGAGTCCGACGCCGTGACCATATTGCAGCGCGAAGGCGGCCTCTTCGTTCGGGAACCCAAACTCCTCGGCCTTTGGCCACAGCTTGACGATATCGGCAGTCGCCACTCCTGGCTTGATCGCATTGATAGCTATATCGAGGATGTAGCGACAATATTTGTAAGCATCTACCATTGCCTGTGAAGCGCTGCCGATAGCGAAGGTACGATAATAGCAGGTGCGATACCCATTATAACTGTGCAGGATGTCGAAGTACGCCGGGTCGCCGGGACGTAATGCCCTGTCGCTGAAAACATGAGGATGCGGGCTGCACCGCTCACCGGAAATAGCGTTGACACCCTCCACATGCTCAGAACCCAGGTCATACAGTACCTTGCTCACCAGTCCAACGCATTCATTCTCGCGAACTCCAGGTTTCATGAAGCGGTACAGTTCATCATAGGCAGCGTCCACCATCATGCAGGCCGAGTTGAGCAGGGTAATCTCATCCTGTGTTTTGATTAGGCGAGCCTGTTGCATCAACTGCTGTCCATCGACTACTTTGATGCCCTCCGCCTGTAAAGCGAACAACACAGGTACTTCAATAGCATCCACTCCCACAGGCTCGTTAAGTAATCCGCGCTCTTCCAGTTCTTTGCGTATCTTGCGTGCTACATCTTCGGCCCGGCCGGCTTCTGGCAACATTGCTCCACGCAGGGTGGAGATACCGGCACGCGAACGTTCGCCAAGCCACGGGCAATAAAGCTGGTGGTGCCGCGCTGCCGAGCCAAAATCCCACATAATCGGCTCAGCATCCTGTGGGAGGAGTGTGAAACGAGCCAGTTTGTCCATCGCCCAGGTGCCGATATGTGTGGCAGTAATGTAGCGCACATTGTTCATATCAAAGCACAGTAACGCGCCTAACGCAGATTCTTTGAGTAACTTTTTGATGCGTGCCAGCCGTTCGTTGCGCAGCCGTTCGAAGTTTACACGCTCTTCCCAATCCACGCCCATCAGGCCGTATGTTTTGATAGCCATAGTCCTCCTCCTACAACTAGCTTCGCCCGCATAATGTCTTTGCTAATTCTGCTACAGAGCTAGCTGTTGGAACGGTTTGATCTTCCAGTACAGGCGAAAAAGGTACTGGTACGTCCATTGCTCCCATACGTTTAACGGGAGCATCCAGGTAGTAGAACGCCCCATCAGCGATCACCGAAGCGATCTCGGCTGTAACGCCGTAGCGTTCGTAGCCTTCGTCTATCACGATGGCCCGGCTGGTCTTCTTTGCGGACTCAATCAGTGTTTGTTTGTCGAGAGGAAATGTGGTACGCGGATCAATGACTTCGGCGCTGATGTCCAATTTTTCCAGCATCTCTGCCGTAGCCAGTGCAACCTGTACCATACTGCTCGTTGCTACAATCGAAATATCTCTACCAGGACGTTTGATGTCGGCGACTCCAAAGGGAATAGTGTACTCACCTTCCGGCACAAGGCCCTTGAGCTGGTACAGCATTTTATCTTCGAAGAAGATCACCGGATTTTCATCCCGCACAGCAGTTTTCAGCAGGCCCTTCGCATCATAGGGTGTTGAGGGCAGCACCACGTTTAAACCAGGAACATGACTCACCCATGCATGCAGGCTCTGGCTATGTTGCGCAGCAGAACGGCGTGTTGCTCCCAAAGTTGTACGCACGACCAGTGGTGCCTTGAGCTTGCCCCCTGACATGTAGTGAACCTTTGCGGCCTGGTTGGCGATTTGATCCATCGCCAGCCCTATGAAATCGCCAAACATGATGTCTACCACCGGCCGCATACCGGTCATCGCTGCTCCCACACCCAGACCAGTAATGCCCGCCTCTGAAATTGGTGAGTCAATCACCCGCGCTGGCCCAAATTCTTCGACCAGTCCAGACAGCACTTTGAAAGGTGTCCCCGCTTCGGCCACATCTTCACCGATGATAAATATGCCTGGATCACGGCGCATTTCTTCAGCTAAAGCCTCGCGAATAGCCTGGCCAAAGGTGATCTCGCGCATCTGCTGATCCCTCCCTGACCCAAGACTATCTTGACTCGATGTTGTACTAAGCGTAGACATGCTGATGTACCTCTTCTGGATCAGGATATGGCGCGTCGAGCGCAAATTGAACTCCTGCTGCGACTTCAGAACGCACTCTTCGTTCTATCTGCTCAAAGACCTGCGTATCGGCCAGATGCTGTTCGATTAGCCAGGTGCTGAATAGCTTCAGTGGGTCGCGCTGGGTCATCCATTGCTGTTCCTCTTCTTTAGAGCGATAGTACGACCGCTGGATGTCACCTACATGATGACCGTAATAACGATACGTATTGCAGAGCATGAAGCCTGGGCCTTCTCCACGGCGGGCTCGCTCTACTAACCTTAGCGCGGTAGCATAAATGGCCCGTACATCCTGCCCATCCACCTCTTCTGTGTGAATACCGAAAGCTTTGGGCCTGGCGGCCATCTCGCCCGCCGTCGTTTCCAAAAAGTGCGTGTATTCATTATAGAAGTTATTCTCGCAGACGTAGATCACCGGCAGCTTCCACAGCGAAGCCATGTTCATAGACTCGTAGAGCAATCCCTGACCGAGCGCACCATCTCCGAAGAAGCAGGCCGTTACCTGGTCGCTACCGCGCATTTTGCTCGACATAGCGGCCCCGGCAGCAATGGCGGTACTGCCTCCAACAATGGCGTTAGCCCCCAGATTGCCAGTTTCCTGGTCAGCGATATGCATAGAGCCACCTTTGCCCCGACAGTACCCCGCCTCCTTGCCGAGCAGCTCAGCAAACATCCTGTCTATTGAAGCTCCCTTTGCCAGGCAATGTCCGTGACCACGATGTGTACTGGTAATGTAATCATCGCGCCGCAAAGCTTCGCAGACTCCCACTGCTACTGCTTCCTCGCCTGAATACAGGTGGGCAAGGCCCGGCATCCTGGCGCTGGTATACAGTTCATTGACATGCTCTTCAAAGACGCGGATTTTGAGCATCTGCTCGTACATGTGCAGCCATAGCTCACGCTCATCTGCCGACCTTGCGTCCCCTACATTTTCCGCAGAATTAGATGTTTCAGGTTGTAACACTCTCCAATCTCCTTCCCGTCATGCTGAGCACTCCTGATTGTCATGCTGAGCGTAGCGAAGCATCTCTATACATCCAGTCCCGCCATTTTTGCCAGCGCTTTGTATACAAAAGCGAAGTCTTCCCTCGCAAGGCCCATCGCACGGGCCGAAGTGAGAAACTCATTGCTGATAGCAGTCGTTGGCAGTGGTACATTGAGTTCCCGCCCCAGTTCGAGTGCCAGCAGCATATCCTTCTGCATCATATCGATATTAAACAAGGCTTCTCCCGACGGCTGGAGTATGAATGGGGTGCGATACTTCAGCGCAGGAGAAGCAATGACGCTATTTAGCATTACCTCGAGGGCGGTTTCGCGAGGAACTCCCCCTTTCTCAGCTAAAAGCAACCCTTCATAAAAAGCCAGGATCTGAACTTGCAGGTTAAGGTTGATAGCGATTTTCATTAAGACGGCCAGGCCGTTCTTGCCCACATAGTTCACCTTTGGCCCGATATCCAGCAAAATAGGCTTGACTTGCTCAAAGGCTGCTTGCTCACCGCCAACCATGATGGACAGGTTGCCTTGTTCCAGAGTAATCACACTGCCAGATACTGGTGCGTCGAGCATCTGCGCACCTTTGGCGGCTACCAGGGTAGCCAGCCCTTTGGAGGCGGCAGGGCTGACGGTACTCATGTCTATATAAATCTTGCCCTTTCCCAACCCAGCCAGCACGCCATCAGGCCCATCCAGCACCTCGTGCAAAGCGCTGGTATTTGTAACCATGGTGAAGATTACATCAGCCGCTTCAGCAACCGCCCGAGGTGTATCGGCCCAGCGCATCCCGGCGGCCAGCAACCACTGCGCTTTCGATCTCGTACGGTTATAGCCGGTAACAGAGTGACCGGCATCGAGGAGCCGTTTGGTAATACGACCACCCATTGAGCCCAGCCCAATAAAACCAAGATTGGCCATAGGCAACCTCTACAGAAAAAATTCTCAATCTTTCGCTAATGTTGCAGTACTCACGTCCTTGCGGACTTGCTGTAAGTGGGCATGCATAGCCTTGCGAGACGCTTCAGCGTCACGACGCACGATGGCTTCAAGGATGCGTTTATGATGAATTTGACCACGTTCAGGACCTCCACTCACCGAAAAAATCTGTTTACGCTGCTCGCTGAGCAAATCCACAATGGAGTCTACAAGTGTGAGTATAAGTTCGTTCTGCGTTCCTTTGGCCAGCGCGCGGTGAAAATCGTTGTCAGCCGCGATGTAGGCATTAGCCTCTTTCAAGTTGGCGTCCATCACTCTCACTGCTTCGCGCATAGCAGCAATGTGTTCATCAGTCGCCCGTACAGCAGCCAGGGCGGCAATCTCCGGTTCGATAATTTCCCGTACCTCGACCAGATTGGCTGAACTGCCTGCCTGCCCGACCCTCATCATCAGGCCCAATGAGTGGCGCATAGCTTGTAAAGTACCATCGATGACGATGGTGCCTCGACCTGGTCGCATCTCAACCAGCCCTTTCTGCGCTAGCGTCTTCATGGCTTCACGTACTGCTGTCCGGCTGGCATGAAACTGCTCACTCAATTCGCGCTCAGTTGGCAAACGATCTCCACGGCGCAGTTCACCACTGAGTATGCTTCTCTGGATTTGCTCTGCTATTTGTTCATAGACTTTGCTTGAATGGATTGGTTTGTACATGATTCTTCAGGGTATTTGGTATGATGAATAGACCAACGTGCGTCAAGAAAAATGTAACATAATTGATCTTCTGTGTCAATCCTTTGGCACATAAGAAAATCAGGTGAGTTCCACACGTAAAGCCAGGAACTTCACGCTTAAACTTAAGTTCCCGATGACGTGGACGAGGAGGACAAAGGCTGTTTTCCACCCGGAAGCGGTCGTGTAAAACCACATCGCGGGCAGTAACAGGTATTGCCGTTAAGTAAAAAAGGCTTCATGCAGTGAGGTCATCTCCTCTCGACAGAAACAGCTCCAAGAAATAATAATCAATAGTAAATTATCGATTATCAAAAGGCAATTCTTGACAATGTACCGGGCTCCCGTATAATCAAAAGTAGTTTATCGATTATCAATGGCTTTGAAGAAAAGAGGCGAGGAGAGGGAAGAACAGTGTACCCAGCCCCTTTTGACTACGTACGGCCAGAAACGTTGCAGCATACACTCGACCTCGTAGCTCACTTCGGTGACGAGGCTACAATCCTTGCTGGTGGTGCAAGTCTCATTCCCATGATGAAGTTGCGACTTGCACGACCACAGTGGCTCATTGATATCGGTCGTTTAGACGAACTCATGGGCATTTCCTGGTTTGATGATCGCCTAGCTATCGGTGCATTGACAAAACATGTTCATCTCCAGGATGCCTTTCTCTTGCGTCAACGTTTTCCTCTGCTGCATGATCTTGTCTCACAAATAGGGGACCCTCAGATCCGCAATATGGGAACAGTTGGTGGATCAGTTGCAGGAGCCGATCCCAGTAGTGATTGGGGACCAGGGCTTCTTGCCCTCGATGGAGCAGTTTGCTGCGTTAGGAAGGGGGGAAAGCGCGTGGTTGCTGCCCGCGACTTTTTTCTGGGCCTCTACACGACAGCTCTTGCCCCCGACGAGATTGTGTCAGAAATTTTCTGCCCTTTGCCGCTCCCACACACAGGAGGGGCCCACCTACAGTTGGAACGTCGTTCGGGCGACTTTGCAATCGCCAACTGCTCGGTCCAGGTGACACTCGATCCTATTGGACGCTACCAGAACATCGGGATTGGGATTGGCGGAGTTAGTACGATGGCTATCAAGGTAACCTCGGCAGAGGATCTATTGAAAGGTGAGTTGCCGGGTGAGGCGTTGCACCAGCAGGCCGCCCATCTGGTCTCTACCTGTACCAACATTCTCTCTGATATTCGAGGGTCGGCTAAGTATCGAAAGCAGGTTTTGCGCGTCCTTTTCCTCCGTGCTCTGGCCATAGCCCGGCGCCGTGCGCATGGAGAGTTTGTGGAGGTCCAGCGTGTCTAAGTGGCCCCTTACCTTGCGAATTAATGGCAACGACGTGTCTGCCGAAGTTGAGGTTCGGCTGCTGCTGGTTGACTTCCTCCGCACCGTCGCACAACTTACAGGGACACATGTTGGGTGTGACACAAGCGCCTGTGGAGCCTGTACGGTCCTGCTCGATGGCTATTCAATTAAATCATGTACCATGTTTGCCGTCCAGGCCGAGGGCCATGAAATCATAACCATAGAAGGTGTCGCAGACCATGGAGCGTTGCATCCTCTCCAAGAGGCATTTCGCGAACATCACGCACTCCAGTGCGGATTCTGTACCCCTGGATTGATCATCTCTGCCATACAGCTGCTTGCACGTACCTCATCCCCAACTCGCGACGAAATCAGGAAGGGCATTGCCGGCAATATTTGTCGCTGTACCGGCTACCAGAACATTGTGGATGCCATTGAGGCAGCCTCAAGAGGTGAGCTTGCAAGGGAGGCTGAAGCTAAGCACACATCATCCTCTGGCGTATCGCAGCAAGGAGAAGAACTGCATGAAAGCTGAAGAGACAACGACGTGGGTAGGTCAGCCTGTAAGGCGCAAGGAAGATCACCGTTTTCTGACAGGACAGGGGCAATATACCGATGATCTTGTTTTGCCTGGATTGCTGCATATCGCTTTTGTACGTTCGCCCTATGCACATGCCCGTATCATGAGCATCGATACAAGAGAGGCTCTGGCCATGCCAGGAGTAACTGATGTTTTGACCGGTATCGAGATCAAGGAACTGACGGATCCATTTCAACAGTCGCTGCCCGCTCCATATAACCAACTTCGCGACTACTGTATGGCAGTCGATACGGTCAAACATGTTGGAGAGGCCGTCGCAGCAGTGGTCGCAGAGACCCCTTATCTGGCCCAGGACGCAGCCGAACGAATTGAGGTAGATTATGAGGCGCTGCCTGCAGTAATGGATGTGGAAGAGGCGATGCATCCAGGATCAATCAGGGTTCATCCCAATCTCCCCTCTAACGTCGTTTGGCACGAAGTGTTCACCTTTGGTGAGATCGACTCAACGTTTCGTAATGCGGATGTTGTGGTCAAGGAACGCCTGCACTTCCATCGGTTTACCTCGGCTCCGCTCGAAACGACCGTCGTTATGGCAAGCTATGATGCAGTGAGTGAAGTTGCTACTGTGTGGAGCAATAACCAGAGACCGATGCTCAATTTGCCTTTCATTGCGAATAGTCTCCGCATGCCCAGCGAGCATTTCCATTTCATTTGTCCTGACATAGGGGGTGGCTTTGGGATCAAGAGCAATAACTACCCGTATATTGTGCTTGCTGTCCTCTGTGCCAAGAGAACGGGGCGTCCGGTGAAGTGGGTAGAAACACGAACAGAGCATTTACAGGCAAGCAGCCATTGTAATGAAGTGCTTTATGATGGCGAAATTGCCTTGGGGAGAGATGGAACAATTCTGGGGGTGCGTGCCCGCGCCGTCCATGATGAAGGCTGCTATATGCGACGGGAGCCGGTTGGAGGTCTCAACTTCATTCGCCAGGCAACGGTTGGCTATACCTTTCGCCATTTACAGATGGATATTTATGCGGTCGTGACCAATAAAGCGTCTGTCGGACCAAATCGTTCATATGGGAAAATGCAGCACTGCTATCTGATCGAGCGACTTATCGATTGTGGCGCGCGCGCGCTTGACATGGACCCGGTCGAGCTCCGTTTAAAAAACCTTGTACGGCCAGACCAGATGCCGTATGAAAATGCTGTTGGAGGCCGCCTGGATGGCGGTGATTATCCCCGTATGCTCAAACGAGCCATGGAGCTTTTCGAGTATGAAAAGGTCAGGAAGGCCTGCGATCAAGCGCGCAGCAGTAGTCGCGTACTAGGGATCGGAGTCGCGATGGGCATGGATGGGGCTCCATTTAATGCGTCGCTGATGCGCGCAGTCGATCCAACGCGTTGGATGTCAGGAGATAGCGAAGCAGCCTCGATTCGGATTGATCCAAATGGGGCCATCGTCGTGACCACAGGCTCTGTCTCGCAGGGGCAAGGGGTTGAAACCACTGTTGCACAACTTGTCGCAGATCAGCTGGGAGTGACACCTGATGATGTCCACGTGCGTATTGGATTTGACTCCGCGACCCATGCCTACACTGCCTATTCAGGGACGTACGCGAGTCGCTTTGCCATTATGGGTGTAGGAGCGGTGCAAGGAGCAGGTTCGAGGCTTCGAGCAAAGATCATCACGATTGCAGCCCATGTGCTGGAGGCAACTGAGGCAGATATTGAGCTGGTGAACGGGCGAGCCCGGGTGAAAGGAACCGCTCGAGCAATCACTCTGAGCGACATCGCTCACATCGCATGGCGTGATTTGACCCGCTTACCAGAGGACATGGAGGCAGGCTTGTTCATGCACTATGTGTACAGCCCGAGGTTTGACCCGCCCGAAAGCACCAAAAAGGGAAATTTCTCGATAACCTACTCCTATGGGATAACAATGGCGCTCGTCGAAATTGACCCGGACCTGGGAACGGTCCGGGTACTTCGCCTCGTCGTTCTGGATGATTTCGGACGACAGATTAACCCCTTGATCGTCGAGGGCCAGATACATGGGGCGACAGGCCACCAGCTTGGAGCCGCATTATATGAACATCTGAACTATAATGCGGACGGCCAACTCCTTGCTTCTAATTTCACTTATTATTGGGCTCCCACAGCGGCAGACCTCCCAGATTTCCTGGTCGAGTATCTGGAAACGCCCTCGACGGCTACGCCTCTTGGCACGCGTGGAGGTGGTGAGGGAGGTGGTGCCGCACTCATAGCGGCGGTGAATGCGGTGGATAATGCTCTGGCTCCATTCGGTGGCCACATCACAAATAGCTTTCTTGAGCCAGAGGTGATCCTTCAAGAACTCCAGAAGGCTGCCCTTACTGCACAATTGTCAGGCGATACCAAAGATAAAACGAGGGGAAAACCCAAACGGTAGACCATGAACATCATCGACATCCATACTCACTATGTAGCACCAGAACTCATCGAATTGGTTGAGCGAGAAGGTGCCAGGCATAATGTTACAGTCTCGCTCACTGGTGACGGCAAACGACAGTTTTGCGTTGCGGAGTGGCTATCGCCTCCATTGCCCTATGCGATTACATCTCTTGAACATCGCTTTGACGAGGTACAAAAGATGCAGGTCACTAAGCAAATGCTCTTGCCTCAAATCGATCTGAGTGGCTATCAGCTTATTGCTGAAGATGGGTTGTGGTTCTCCTCCATCCAAAACGAGACGCTCGCAGAGACAGTCCATCAATACCCTGAACGGTTTGCTGCCCTGGCTACAGTACCACTGCAAGCGCCGAACATTGCGGCACGTGAGGCTATCCGAGCGGTTCGCGATCTGCATATGTGCGGAGTCGAGGTCGGAACGCATGTGAATGGTAGATCTCTCGATCAGCCAATCTTCGATGTGTTCTGGGCGACTATACAGGACCTTGGTATTCCGGTCTTTCTCCACCCATTAGCCACTCCAGGTCAGGAACGCCTTCAGCGATATTCCCTCACTAATCTCATTGGCTATCCTGCTGAGACGACGACGGCAGCAGCGCAGTTGATCTTTGGAGGCGTCCTGGATCGTTTCCCGCGGCTACTCGTCTGTCTCGCTCACGCAGGTGGTTTCCTGCCCTATCAGATCGGACGTCTTGACCGCGGCTACCAGGCCCGGCCAGAACTCAAGGCAGTCGATATCAAGGAACATCCATCATCGTACCTTCGACGATTCTACTTTGATTCTATTACGCACTCACCTGCAGCACTGGAGTTTCTATGTCGCCTGGTAGGACCAGAACGCATCATGCTTGGTACCGATTATCCCTTTGAGATAGGAGATCCCGAGGCTGTTGAACGCGTGCGAAGCATCAAGGTAATAAGCCTCGAAGAACAAGATAAGATCTTGGGAGGAAATGCTACTGCACTTTTTCGCCTTGGGCACTAGTACTACCCTTCTGAGACCTCGAAGTGGAGGTCGTGAGGAATGCAGTCTATGCCGTTAACAGGCACGAGATCTTGCGGGCAGGCAGACATGACTACCACGCAATCTAGCTCAGCCCGAAACACCATGTAATCACCGCCATCCTGAGATTATCGGCGCAATTATCATGGTATCCCTTCACCCCCAAAGTGCGATACCGGTAGATGTCACATGAAGCAATGGTAGTATCGTGAGCGCCAGGAGACGTATCCTCCAGTAGCGTCAGGATGGGCCGTCTGTGGTTCGTAACCAATGGATCGCCGGTTCTGGGCGTCATGCGATTCAGCCACGCTCGGACGTGCTCCATTGACAGAAATTCTCGAAGCGAGTGGGCGTGGAAGGCCCACATATCACACACCTGTGTCCCATGCGTATTGATGATCTTGAGATGTTGCCCTTGGTCCAGGCGAACAGCTCGTCCTTGACGGGCTGGAATAAGGTACCTTCTTGAGTATGCTGGACGTCCATCCTGGGAGATGGGCGAGGTGAGCGTCGCGTTGATGCCATCCGGCTCTCCATTGTCTGCGACTTCAGTGATGCGCTCGCTCATGATGAAAATCCCTTTCCTTTCAGGAATATACCATACAAGGCATTGCAGGTTACTTCTTACTCGCCGTTACCGTACGCACAGGGGGATAGTACCAGAAATTCCTTACTACAGCTGGACAGCTGCTGTCACCTCAATCTCAACCATCCAACCTTCTCTCACAAGCTTACTCACTTCCACAAATGTCGCAGCCGGTGGATTATTGGCAAAGTAACGGTTGCGGACCGCAGTAACCTTTGCGTATTGAGATATGTCGGTGACATAGATATTCATCTTCACGACGTCCTGTAAAGAGCCACCAGCTGCTTCGAGCACTATTTTAATTTCTTCAAAGACTCGCTCAGTCTGGAGGCTCACGTCGTTCTCGCCCACGAGATTACCTTGCGGATCCAGCGGAACTTGTCCTGATACAAAGATCAAAGCTGTATCAGCAATATCAACTCGCACAACATGCGTGTACTTACTGACAGGAAAGGCAATCGTGTCTGGGTTGATGAACGCCTTCTTCATAATCTTGCTCCTTCATGATGCGCTTCTCGTGTTTATTATGCACTCGTCGAGGACTCAGGGCCACAGCGCGGTGTGCTCACCAGAAGTAATCTTCCGGTCGTACAATCCCAATCACCTTCTCTCCCTCGAGAAAATGTTTGACGTTTTCGGCTGCCTGCCGTGCCGCGTTCCCTATGACCTGGGAAACCAGGGCCGAGTTATGCGGGGATCCCAGCACGTTAGGCAACTCGAGAAAGGGATACTCCATGCGAAAAGCCCCACCTCGTAGCGGTTCTATCCACCAGGTATCGATACCCGCCAGGAAGGAGGGATGGTTCTGTAAATGAATGTAGAGCGCCTCCTCATCGATAATCGCGCCGCGAGCCACATTTACAAGCATGGCATCTGGCTTCATCCATGTCAACTCATTTTTGCCTATCAGCCCTTTGGTTGTCCTCGTAAGTGGCAGCGAAATCACCACTACATCGCTCTCTTGCAACACGCGCTCTAAATCGTTCAGCGTGCCGACGAAGTCTGCCGGCTCGCTGCTTGTTCCGCTTTGATTGATCGCGTAGATGCGCATGCCAAAAGCACGCATGAGCCGGGCAGTTGCACGCCCGGTCCCCCCAAAACCAATGATGCCAGCTGTCGCGCCAAAGAGCGAGCGGTTGAGTGTCGTGTCATCAAATTCGCCGTTCCTCATTTTCTGATGTCCAATAAGCAATCGTTTGGCTAGTGCCAGCGTCATCGCCATTACATGTTCAGCCATGGCAGCGGCATATGCCCCTGGATTGCTTGCCACCTTGAGATGGGAGGGGAGCTTTGCAAACGGCATGTGGTCGGCTCCTGCGGTCACTAGCTGAATGAACCTGACCTGCTGTAAGTTCGAATAGTCCTGGGGTCCGATTTCTTGTGGGAAGTTCCACGAGAGAAGCACGGTAGCGTCTTTCAATGACTGCTTACGCTGCTGCGCGGATGATATCTCACTCAGGAAGGTGAGCGTGGCGAGACTACCCAGCACCTCCTGAAACAGTGCTTGCTCCTCATGCGAGGCGGTGTAGGTGACAACAATATGCTGCTTCTCCATCTCGCGCGTGTATCCTATGCATTCTGCAATCATTCAATGCGTCCGACACTAAGCCCCGGAAAGAGTCCCTCCAAAAAACAGGTGGCCCATTTCAGGGTCTTCTCGGACCGTTTGCGCCGGGCCTTGCATGCGCACTACGCCGCTTTCCATCACCACCCCATAGGTGGCAATGCCCAGACCAGCCCGCACGTTCTGCTCGACCAACACTATCGTCGTACCAGTGTTGTGCATTTGCATAATGGCCTCAAATACCAGGTGAAGGGTCTTCGGATCCAGGCTCATCGATGGCTCATCCACCAGCACCAGCACCGGGTCGAGCATGAGAGCACGAGCAACCTCGACCTGGCGCTGCTCGCCACCTGAAAGGCTCCTTGCCTGTTCTTTTGCCCGTTCCTTGACGATTGGAAACCGCTCCTCGATCTGGGCCAGGCGTCGCTTGATCAGCCCCTTATCGCGCAGCAAATCTCCACCCAGTTCCATATTCTCCTGCACAGTCATATCAGGGAACAGGCTGTGCTCCTGTGGAATTTGTGCTATTCCCAGTTTCAAAATGTGGGGTGCAGACATGCCACTAATTGAGCGACCGTTAAAAGTGATCGTGCCACGACGAGGTGCGAGCAAGCCACTAATCACCCGCAGCACCGTTGATTTGCCCGCTCCGTTTGGGCCAACAATGCAGGTAAGCGATCCCTTCGCAACCTCGAGATCTACCCCTTTGAGGACATCTCCCCCACCGTAACCGGCAACGATATTTGTTAACTTCAGCATGGCTTACGCTCCCAAATAGGCTTCCAGTACCGCCGGGTTCTTGCGTACCAGGTCGGGTGCTCCTTTGGCGATAGTTGTCCCGCGATGCATTACGTTCACCATATGGCATAGCCCCATCACAAATTCCATGTTGTGTTCAACGACCAGGAAGGTGATGCCCTTTTGTTCGTTAAGTGTGCGAATGAGACCTGCCATTTGATTGACCATGGTGGGGTTAACACCTCCTGCTGGTTCATCTAACAGGATCACCTGCGGTTGGACCACCAGGATGAGAGCGAACTCCAGCAATTTCTTCTGCCCATAAGAAAGATTGCTTGCTGGCTCATCTTTGAGCGTTGTGAGGCCCACGAGGTCCAGTAAGTCCAGGGCCTGGCGTTGCTCTTGTAATGGTCCCCAATGTTTCAGTAACCCTCGAATACCCTTGCGCGGTATAGCGATGTGCATATTCTCGAGTACGGTGAGACGCGGAAAAACTCGTGTCAGTTGAAACGTCCGGCCAATGCCGAGTGCGAATACCTTGTCGGGCTTCTCATCTGTGATGGCTCTTCCATCGAAGCGAATTTCACCCGCATCTACGCGCTCGTAACCGGTAATCACATTAAATAGTGTCGTTTTACCTGAGCCGTTGGGGCCGATCAATCCCGTGATGCTACCCTGTTCAACGGACAGCGAACAGGCATCAAGCGCCCTAATACCTCCAAAGGCTTTGGAGACAGTACGTACTTCTAAGAAACTCATAGCCTCTCTCTCCTCTCTGCGAGGACCGCTTGTTCCTTGCTCGCTGCGCTACTCAGACGGACTGCCTTTGCACGCGTGGCTTTCCAGGCTGACCACTTGCCCTGAAGCGATGGCACAATGCCCCTGGGCAGAACCAGGAAGATCACCAGGAGGAATGCGCCGAACAGGACAAGGTTGAGGCTCTCCCCCCCGAACTCCACGGTCAGGTATTGTTGAAGCGGCACGACCAGCACAGCGCCGACAAGCGGGCCGGCCAGGGTACCCAGACCACCGAGGAACGCAATCGTGGTGATATTGACATCCACGATTGGGTCAAAGGTGAACTGGGGATAGATAATGCCGATAAAGTAGGCGAACATAGCTCCCGCCATCCCGGCAAAGAGTGCGGAAACCACGTACGCCACCAGCTTATAGGAGCCCGTCTTCACCCCCAGGCCAAAGGCGCGGTCCTCGTCGTCGCGGATTGCTAGAAGCCCCAGCCCGTATTTCGAGTGGCGCACCCGCCACGAAAGGCCGAGAGACACAAGTAACAGAGCGAGTGTGACATAGTAGAAAGGCAGGTCGAAGACATCCGCGCTCCACGGTGGCTGGGGCAGGAACACCCCATTCGAGCCGTTGGTGATCCCCCGCAAATTGTAGGCCAGCAGCTGGAAGATGAACATGAGCGCTATGGTGGTCACAGCAAACGCATAGCGTCGCACGCGCAGGGCAAGAAACCCCAACGGGATAGCGAAGACGCCCGCGACCAGGGCTGCCAGGGGTAGCAGCAGGAAAGGAAGATAACCGCCCGGGACGTTCCAATGCTGGCAGGCCAGGGCCATGGTATAGGCGCCCAGACCGAAATAGACGGCGTGGCCAATGGAAATGTAGCCCGTGTAGCCCGAAAAGATATTCCAACCCGTTGCCGCCATTGCATATATCAGTGTGAATATGGCCATGTCCGTCACCGCGTTGTTGGGGGAGAGCAGCACCGGGAAAACCAGCACAAGCGCCAGTAGGGCGAGCAGTCCCAATGTCCTGAGCGCTTTCATTGCTTCCTCCCTCCCATGCGTCCAAAAAGTCCCTGCGGTCGGAAGAGTAAGAGCGCCACCAGTAAGACGAAAAAGACTGTACTGGACCAGACCGGCGACCACACCAGGGCGACTACATCGCCAATAATGACCAACACCAGTGAGGCGACGAGGGACCCGCTCAGGCTCCCCATCCCACCCAAAATGATGATCACGAGTAGACGGTAGATCAGGTCATATGAACTTGCCGGATTAAAGGCGTTAGTGGCGCCGAATGCCACTCCCCCCGCGCCTGCCAGGGATACACCAATACCGAAGGTGATGGCCTGCACCCGTGGCACATCGATGCCGACAAGGGATGCTGCCGTGCGGTTCTGCATCGACGCGCGCAGCCTGCGACCAAAGGAGGTGCGGTAGACGAGCAAGTAGAGCGCTCCTAGCAGCACCACGCTCAGGATGAACGCGATGATATAGACGTCGTTGACGAAGAAGCCGAAAATGGGCACCGCTGCGTCGATGTACCAGGCGTGCAGTTCCTGGAAATTCGTGGTAAAAACGAACCCCAGCACTCCCTCGATGATGAGGGCAATGGCGTAAGTCACCAGGATGGACAGGGTAATGCGGTCCCACCTGAGCCTGCGTATGAAAGCCCATTCGAGCAGTACCCCAAGTCCAAACATGGCTGGCATGATGATGAGTAGCCCCAGGAAGAGGTCGATATGGAAATGCTGCCCTAACCAAAAGGAGAAATAGGCACCCAAGACGACCAGGATGCCCTGTGCGACATTGATGATCTCAAGCACGCCAAAGATCAAGGTCAATCCCGATGCCATCAGCGCGTAGATTCCACCAGTCATGATGCCCAGGACGACCCCTTCGATGATGAGGGACACAGTACTACCTTTCTGCTAGCACGACCACAGCAGGCTTCTAGCTATGCCCGCTATGGCCGTGAGGGGAAGATGCGCACTCTACCCTTCTAGGATGACCAGGCGGGCTTTGGGTATTCCAGGTTCGCCTGCGCTTGACCCTGCGGGTATACCGGAATCAAGCTCCCGTTCTGCCATTGGAACAGGTATGGGAGCGCCAACTGGTTCTGCCCGTCAGAAGTAAACTTGACCGGCCCCTGCAGGCTATTGAACGTCCCCTGGTGTAACGCACTGATGACCTTCGCATTATCCAGGCTCTGCATCTGGTTGACAGCCTGCTGCAGGACCTGCCCTACGCTAAAAGCCTGCACTGTATCCGAACTGATATCGTCGGCAGTGCCCCCGTACTTCTGGGTGAAAGCGCTGACAAAGTCAGCGTTCTGGTAGGTCTTGATCGTCGGCCACCAGCCGCCATTGGCGACCAAGATCCCCTCTGCGCCCTTGGCACCCCCAACTGCCTGAGTGAAGGAGGACCCCTGATCGGGGCCAGATGTGGCGATCAGTATTTTTGGGTTATAACGCTGCGTTTTAAACACCTTCAGATAGCTCACGCATTCTGACAGGGCGGAAGTGCCCAGAATAGCTACGTCCGCATGCGAGGCCGCCACGGCGGCGGCTATTGGGTTCAAATCTGTGTTTTCCGCTGGATAGATCTTATTCAGCACGGTTTTGACCCCGCCGGCTTCTAGTTGCGGGATCACAGGGGTGACCTGCGCCGAGGTAAACCCGTCATCCGAAGTGACGTAGGCCGCCGTCTTCGGCCGCATATCCGCAGGAAGCGATAAAATATAGTTGACCAGGCTTGCCATGTACCGGCTGGCCGACAGAGAGACGCTGAACATATTGGTCAGGCCATGTGTAAAATCGCCAGGACTTGTCCCGGTGCCCTGGACAAACGCGTAGCCATATTTCTTGGCCACCTGCGCACCGTTAACGGTGAACGCATCATCGAACGGGCCGAGCACGAAGGCCGCCTTATCGACGTTAATCAGCTTCTGGTAGTTAAGCGTGGCCTGTTCTGGCCTGGTTGCGTCATCATAGACGATCATCTGCACTTGATGGCCGAGCAGACCGCCATGGTGATTGACATAGTCTGCCCAGAGCTCGTACCCCTGCTTAATGGCCTTCCCGTCGTCGGATGCATCCCCTGTGAGACTTGCGTCCGCGCCAATTTTAATCGGCCCCGTGGGGGCGCTGGTGTTAGTAGTACTGCTCTGGCCAGCACAGGCACCCAGCAGCAGCGTACAGAGAACAGCTCCTACAACAAACAGGTACTTTTTTGGAACTCGTCCGTTCAAAATATTCCTCCTTTTCGTGTGGCCCGGATTCCTGTCCTTGTGAAATAACATCCTCACACTATACCAAAGTTGAATATAACATCCTCTATTAAGCCTGATGGAACTCACTCAAGCGCTCTTCATTATAAGGTGCAACGAACTGAGAGGAAACGCATGCTCAAACGGGGGGCCTTAAGTAGTAACCAAGGCTTCCTGAGTTTGCATTCAACGAACAAGTCCCCACGTGCATA
>WNGD01002491.1_pt1 | contig 19209 bp, 20 predicted proteins | sample 5400671 | NCBI WGS metagenome assembly WNGD01 (sample SAMN13153369, study PRJNA577476) | soil metagenome | isolation source: 40 cm soil or saprolite under grassland replicate 2 | place: USA:California | collected 2016-06-15
CCGAACTGAAAGAGCGGGCTCCAGCCACACGAGCGAAAGCGGCGCGAAGACGCGCAACGCACTCCCAAAGCTGCGCGAAACTGGAGAGACGCTTCGATAGATTTCGCGCGAAGCGCTTTTGGAGTGCGATGCGTCCTCGCATCGCTTTTGGGAGACAGGGCTTGCAAAAAAAAAAGAGCGCCGTGTTAGGAACTCTCATGCGTGAAAGTTGGCCGCACGCGCCGCCACATTACTTTACGCCAAACGGCATTTACATCATTACCGCCGCAACATTGCATCGAAGGCGACTGTTCGATTGAGATGCAAAACTGGACGTCTTACGCGATACAACTCTCGAGCTGGCTAAAAACTACAACCTGATTCTACAGGCGTGGGCTTTCTTCCCTAATCACTATCACGTCGTGATCAGCTTCGAAAACAGCGCGACGAAGCACCGGGATTTCGTGCGACACTTGCACCGTGAGCTGGCGATACGGCTCAACCGGATAGAGAGCACTCCCGGCCGGCGAGTGATGTACGAATTCTGGGATACTCACCTGACGTTTGAGAGATCGTGGCTGGCGCGATTAAATTATGTTCATCAAAACGCCGTGAAACGCGGCTTGGTTCCGGTAGCGAATCAGTATCCGTGGTGTTCGGCAGCCTGGTTTGAAAGCAATGCGCGATCAGCATTTGTGAAATCGGTGTACTCGTTCAAGACCGACGGGATTAACGTGCCCGACAATTTCTGAGTCGGGCGGTTCTAAATTACCCAGGCGTTTCCGAAAAGTGGGGCGAGGACGCGCACGCACTCAAAAGCTCTCGCGAAACGGGGAAAGGCACTTCCATGGATTTCGCACGAAGTGCGGTCTCGCGAAGGCCTCTGGAGCACAATGCGATGCGTCCTCGCATCGTTTTCACGCACACTTCAGCGCACTGCGAAGACCGATAACCGCATGGCGTAAACAGGTACTGTCCGAAATTGAACTACCGTCAAATTAGGACACTACCCGCAACGAGTTTGCTTGACGAATTCCGCCCGCCTTGTGACCTTCAATGTTTGAAATGAGCGTAGAGTACACGGACGCGCCACCCACTCGCGCCGAATCGAGCGCGGGAGATAAAACGCCGTGTCCCTACTGCGGGAACCTCCTGCCCAAGGATGCGAAAAGCTGTGACCGATGCGACTGGACACGCGCGGCGACGACCGAGACTGCGGAAGGCAAAGCTAGCGACGCAGTCGCGGTTATCCTCAGCATCATTCCCGGTCTGGGACATATCTACAAAGGACATAAACTGGCAGGTTTTTTGTGGATGGCTGGAGCTGTTCCTGTGGGAATTTTCGTCCTTCTGGCCGCTATCGCCTCTGCCGGATTCGGCATCGGGCTTTTTTTCTTTTATCTCATCGCGGTAATGCTTCACGCGTATGCAGTAGACGATCGCGTCGCACCGCCGAGAGAAGACGAAGGCGAAGAATATTAAGATCGTTAGAGCGGTAAACGTTGTAGGGTAGCGCACGCGTCTCGCGTGCTGGTTTCGGCGTCACGCCGAAACAGGCTTTCAAACGATTTGCAACTCGCCATGGATTTCGCGCACCCAGAAAAGTTCGCGATGGCGAGGACGCCCTCGCCAGCACGCGAGACGCATGCGCTACCCACAATTCCGCGGATCACGCGCGGCCCTTAATCGATGCCTTCGGTCGCACTCCGAAAGCTGCGCGAAACGGTCGGCACCACCATGAATTATCCAGAAACCGCGCGATGAATCTCTTCCAAAATTTCGCGCATGCCATAGCGAAATCTCCAGTTCGGATAATGCGACTGGAACTTTCGCACGTCACTGATCCACCAGATGTGGTCGCCGATGCGGTGGCTTTCCTCATAGGTCCAGTTTAATTTTTTGCCGCTGATCGCTTCGCACATGTCGATGGCTTCCAGCATCGAACAGTTGCTATGGCGGCTGCCGCCGATGTTATAGACTTCTCCGGCGCGTGGTGCCCGAATGAATTCGGCGAATGCTTCGACCAGGTCGAAACTGTGGATGTTGTCGCGCACTTGTTTGCCTTTGTAACCGAAAACGCGGTAAGGCCTGCCGGTCACAATGCAGATCATCAGATAGGAAAGAAAACCATGCAGTTCCGTTCCAGCGTGTGCAGGTCCGGTGAGACAACCGCCACGGAAAGATACCGTGGGCATTCCGAAATAGCGCCCGTATTCCTGAACGAGAATGTCCGCGGCGGCCTTGGACGCGCCAAAGAGGGAATGCTTCGTGTAATCGATGCTCATCGTCTCGGAAATGCCGGGCGCGTATTGGTGGCCCGGCTCGATTTCCCAGCGTTTCTCCAGTTCGCGCAGCGGCAACCGATTCGGCGTGTCACCATAGATTTTGTTAGTCGAAATAAAAACAAACGGCGCCTCCGGCGAAAACTTTCTCGCGGCTTCCAGCAGATTTAGCGTGCCATTGGCATTGACAGTAAAATCAGTTTGCGGATCGCGAGCTGCCCAGTCGTGTGACGGTTGCGACGCGGTGTGCACAATCACTTCGATCGAGCCGCGATGCCGTTTGAATAGCTCCGTCACTGCAGCGGCGTCGCGAATGTCCAGGTCGTGATGCTCGTAACCGGAAACATTCGCAATCAAGTCGTCGCGCGTTTTTTTGGTAGAAGCTTCGGCACCGAAAAATTTCGCGCGCATGTCGTTATCGATCCCGATCACGCGCGCGCCCTTGCCTGCAAAACGCTTGACGGCTTCCGAGCCAATTAGTCCGGCCGAGCCTGTAACGATGATCGTGCGCATCAAATCGCAGCAGCGCAGGCGACTACTCCCCGATCATCCACGTCACTTCTCCTGCAGAAGGATCCACGCGCGCGGCGGGCAACTCCCGGTCACCGTCTAAGACACGCTGGATTAGGCCAGGGTTTTTTGTCGCACCTACAAGGAACAATATGTGCCGTGCGCGATTGATGAGCGGAAATGTGAAGGTCAATCGCCAGGCGTTCAGCTTAGGAACAAAGTTTGCGACGACGAGCCGTATCGTCTCTTCCAATGCGGCAGTTCCAGGAAAAAGCGATGCCGTATGACCATCATCGCCCAAGCCGAGAAGAATCAGGTCGTGCCGGTAAATTGGTTCGCTGCGTTGACTGGCCATGCGGTTGAGATGGTCTTGATACTCCTGGGCCGCAATTTGCGGATCAATTTCGCCGCGCATCCGCAGAATCGATTCTTCAGGAACCGCAGCAGGCGCCAGAAGAGTTTCCCAAGCCATCCTGAAGTTGCTCTGTTGATCGTCCGGTGGCACGCAACGCTCGTCTCCGAACGTGATACGAATCAAGTCCCACGGAAGATCATGCCCGACCGCCGCAAGCCGGGCGTAAATCGGCTGCGGAGTGTTCCCGCCTGAAAGCGCAATCCGGAATTCGTTACGTTCGTTAATAGCTTTGCGCGCCTGTTCAAGAATCAAGTCAGCGGCGTCGGCGGCGAAGTTCTTCGTTCGAATCACTCTAGGCTCAGATTTCATGAGTGAAATACGCTCTTTAATTGCGCCAGGCACAATCAGTTGATTCATTCGCCTCTGCCTTTCGAAGGGAGAGGGCCGGGTGAGGATTCAGCATTAGCCTTTGCGCACCCCTCACCTTAATCCTCTCCCCTTCACAAGGGGAGAGGCGGAATACAGACTGCGCGAAATGGCGAGCATCAAATCGCGCAATGTGATTGGCCGCGCTTTTGCAAATAACGCTGATGATATTCTTCCGCACGCCAAAACTTCGGTGCGGCTTCAATTTGCGTTACGACCGGCCGATTGAAGCGACCGCTCTTTCCCAGTCTTTCTTTCGAAGCCATGGCTGTCGCCTCTTGCTCGGGCGAATGGTAAAAAATCGCCGAACGGTATTGGGTTCCGACATCTGGTCCCTGCCGGTTCAAGGTCGCCGGATTATGATTCGACCAGAAAACGTCTAGAAGTTCGTCGTAACTGATCTGCGACGGATCGAATTCCACCTCCACCACCTCAGCGTGCCCAGTCCTGTCGGTGCAAACATCTTCATACGTCGGATTCTCCTTAATCCCACCTGCGTACCCGACCGCTGTGGACCGAACGCCCTTCAAATTGCGGAAAGTTTCTTCCACTCCCCAGAAACAACCTGCGCCGAATGTGGCCTTCTCCATTTGCATAGGTAGATCATGGTGTGATTGCTCGCGCCGCGCAACAACGCGCTTGTTGCCATTCGCTGCTTGACTTGCCAGCCTCGCTCTCGTTTCCATAGCCCTTAAGTCCAATAGCAATCCAATGCCACGGCTGCGACTATTGGATTCTTTAACCGAATGAACACCTCTGCCACTACTCTCCAGCAAATGCGTCCGCTGCTGCCTGTTCGCCTGCTAAATGGATGTGGCGCACTACTGGAAAAAAAGCGAATTCCATCCTCCCGGCCGCTTGCCGTTGATTTAATCAAGACCGCAAAGCGACGCTGCCGCCTCGATGACTTCGGGGAAGGCGACTTCTTTGAAGCGCTTTCGCGCTTGCTCGAATCCTGCCAGCGCGAGGCACGCCTGAACCTGATTGGAAAAATTGCTCTCAGGACCGATGTCTTGCAGACGTTGTGCTCGCGCTTGCAGATGGCGCGGGACCGGCGTCTCTATCCCAAGATCCCACACCAGGAAATCCGCGAACCGCTCTTTATCGTAGGATTGCCTCGCAGTGGTACGACCCTGTTGCATAGTCTGCTCGCCGCGGACCCGGAGCATCGATGTCCACTCATGTGGGAAGTGAGGTCGCCATCTCCACCTACTCTCGCCGATGAGAAACGCCGAATTCAGCGCGCGACGAAGAGTTGTAGCTTCTTCAATTGGCTCGCACCTACTTTCCGCTACGTGCATGCAGTGGGTGCAGAAGTTCCGCAGGAGTGCATCAGTCTTATGACTCCCACATTCATGAGTGATCAGTTCGATGCGATGTACTATGTGCCGTCTTATCGAGCTTGGTTTTTTCAGCAGGATCTTCGGCCTGCATATGAATATCATCGCCGGTTTCTTCAACATCTGCAGTTTCGGCGGGCGGCCCGCCGTTGGATTTTGAAAGCGCCTACTCACATGTTTGCGATGCCAGCATTGCTGTCCATCTATCCGGATGCGCTGTTCGTGCAAACCCACCGGACGCCGGTCGATGCGATGGCTTCGGTATCAAGTCTCGTGACTATTCTTCGCAGCGCCTTTAGCGATGCCGTCGATCCCATTATGGTGTGCCGTGAGGCAATCCATTACTGGTCCGAAACCATGCACAAATTTTTGAATGAACGCGATCGACTGGCCAGCAACCGCATTTGCGACGTAGAGTATGACGAAATTTCGCGCGACCCCATCGCCGCAGTCAGACGAATCTACGACCATTTTGGCTGGTCGTTGTCGCAAAACGCAGAGCAACGCATGCGCACTCTGGTTGCAAGCCACGCGGAGAGGCAACCTGGCAATCATCGATATCATCTATCGCAATTTGGTTCTTCTGCGGAGGAGGTTCTCGATGCGTTCGCGCCGTATTGTCAGCGATTTGGCTTATCCGGGTTGGACGGCGAGAAACTCTCATCATCGCGTCAAGCCTCCTCGTTTCCAGAAGCACAAAGGCGTTCTGGCTTTCTTTCATTTACCGGAAAGAATGCTGAAGCTGGTGGGTAAGCTGCCTGGAACAGACGCTCTCTAGTAAGTAGTCAGCATTCCAATGACGCGCCGGGTTGCCTGATCTGATGGAGAAGGGAAACTTCGCGCATGACCTTTGAAGTTCGCCGCGTGATTCGTACTAGTCATCCTAGCTTGCCAGGGCATTTTCCGGGCACACCTCTTGTACCGGGCGTGGTGATCCTCGACGAAATGTTCGCAGCGTTGCTTGAGTGGCGCAAAGATTGTCAGCTTACCGGAATACGGACCGTTAAGTTTCTCGTGCCACTCAAGCCTGAACAGCCGTTCACGATCTGTTTTTCCGCGAGTCGTGACCGCCCGGGCGAAGTCAATTTTTGCTGCCGCGTCGAAGACCGCATAATAGTTGAAGGTCGACTTGAAGTTTGTTGGGAGACACAATGACTTCGTGAACGCGGTATTATTTGACGCGCATAAGTTTGAAACCCGACCGAGCGATCCGCGCCTGGCTCAGTGGCTCCAGCAATTCCCGCCGGCGGTTTTTAGCGAACGCTTGTATCAAAGCATTGAACTGATGGAGCGCTACAGCATCGAACTGGCTGTTGATCTATCGCGCCAGTTGAATCTCGTAGACCAACTCGGCGACTGGCGATCAGCCGATGACCTCTGTCATCTGCTGTCGTTTCAGCCGCGTTTCAAGTTCGCCTTGCGCTGGATCTTGGAACGTCTGGTCGAAAGTGGCTGCGCGGAAGCGCGCACCGACGGAAACATTCGCGCTTATCGTCTGCGTCACGCGCCGTGGGAGCCGGATCTCAAGAGCTTCCATGCAGTAGGTCTAACTATTGATCCCGCCAACGCGGCAACCCTGGATTTGCTAGATCACGCCGCAAGCCTGTATCGCGCCGCTGCCACTGGTCAGCAAAGTAGTGATCACAACTTGCTCGGACCACGAGGGGTGCCACTTTGGCTGAATTATTTTCATAATGATAATTTAACTTACGCGGTGAACAATTGGGTGGGTGCGGTGTTAGCCGCTGATCATCTTTCCATACGGCGCACGTTCCGGATCTTAGAACTTGGCGCCGGCACTGGTAGCGCCAGCGAAATTTTGCTGCAGTTACTCACAGAACGCGACCTTTTACCACGGATAGAACGCTACCTCATTACGGAGCCAAACGCGTACTTTCGGCGCTGCAGTCAACGTAAACTGACATCGCACTATCCAAATCTACCGCTGGAATGGGCCCCGCTAGATCTCGATTTGCCGTGGAAGACTCAAGGCATCACTTCGGGAGAATTCGATCTCGTATATGCCGTTAACGTGATGCATATCTCCAAAAATCTGTTGTTTAGCTTGAATGAGGCCCGCTCGGCCTTGGCCACCGATGGCTGGCTTGTGATCGGCGAATGCGTGCGGCCTTACGATAATCAACCAATTTATCCGGAATTGATGTTTCAGATTCTGGATAGTTTTACAAATGTCGAGACAGATCCAGAAGTTCGCCCAAATCCTGGGTTTCTAACTGCAGAGCAGTGGCGCCGCGCTTTTTTGCGCGCAGGTTTCAGGCACGCCAAAATCGCGCCGGACATCGACCGCATTCGCGAGATCTATCCGCATTTTTTCACCGGTGCGATTTCTGGACAAAATACCGTACCCGCAAATGATCCCGGAAGTTCTCGGGACTAAAGCTTCGGACGCAGATCGATGGACGACGTTGCCGGAACGCGGCACGCCGGCTTCGCTGCGGGTAATCGCCTCGATCGCAGTGCACATCGGACGCTGGGCAGCAAGGCTGCTGCTGTGCCCAATCACACTTTATTTTGTGATCACCGCACATGCCGCCCGTCGGATTTCTTACCAATACTTGAAGCGCGTGCGTGGCGATTCAGCCCGCTGGTGGAATGTCTTCCGACATTTTCATTGTTTCGCGGCAACAATTTTGGATCGCGTTTATCTGCTGCGCGGTGAATTTGAGCGCTTTGGCGTGACGGTTCACGGGAAGGAAATCTTGCAGCGCCATATCGAAAGCGGCAAAGGCAGCATCCTCTTAGGCTCACACCTCGGCAGCTTCGAGGTATTACGCGCTTTGGGAGTAATGCAGCGCAGCTTTCCGCTGAAGGTGTTGATGGACACACTGCACAACCAAAATATCACGCGGTTTTTTGACGCGCTAAACCTGAAAATTGCTGGAACGGTTATCGCACCCGATCGACCGGACACCCTGATAAGGGTCAAGGAAAGTCTGGATGGTGGTTATTTTGTTGGGATGTTAGGCGACCGGGTTTCCGGCGGCGACAAGACGACGAAATGTCAATTTCTCGGCACGCCAGCGACGTTCCCAGCCGGCCCGGTCCTGCTTGCTGCCATGATGAGTTGCCCCGTCATTCTGTTTTTCGGCCTCTATCGCGGCGGGAACCGCTACGAAATTTACTTCGAACATTTTGCCGATGAGATTGTTTTGGATCGAGATCGTCGCGCCGAAAACATTCAGCTCTGGATGCAGCGTTACGTCGACCGCCTGGAGCATTATGCGCGTCTTGCACCTTACAACTGGTTTAACTTCTATCCGTTTTGGGATTAGGTTTCGCCACGTTAAAGCTTTAAATCGTTAAAACGTTAAATCGCTGAGATACTGATTCGTCTGTCGTTAATCCGTTTTAACCTCGTAACGTTTTAACGAATCACTTCAGCCCCATGCACATTAACAAAGCGGAAATTCGCACGTTACTTCCCCACTCTGGTCTGATGTGCCTCTTAGACGAGATCACGCAGTGGGACGACCGATCAATTGTGTGCATCACTAATAGCCATCGTGATCCGGCTAACCCACTGCGCCGCGACGGACGTTTATCGGCCCTGCATGTTTTCGAATACGGCGCGCAAGCCGCGGCAGTGCACGGCGGGTTGCGAGCCCGCTCGGTAGGTACAACGGCGGCTCCGGGTTATCTGGCCGCCCTGCGAGATGGACGGTTGCACGTATCAAGGTTGGATTACATTCATTTGCCGCTTCGGATTTGCGCGACGCGTCTCTTCGGCGATCGCGCGAACACGGTTTATGAATGCCTTATCTCGGCCGCCAATGTTCTTGTAGCAGAGGGACGTATTATCATCGTGGAACGTGATGTGCAACGTGCTGCGTAGCGCACGCGTCTCGCGTGCTGGCGAGCGCGTCCTCGCGATCGCGGACTTTTCTCTCGACTTCGCGAGCGGCCAGGGGAGCAATTCACAGAGAAAGTTCGTTTCGGCGCGACGCCGAAACCAGCACGCGAGACGCGTGCGCTACCCGTGCCGCGCTGGGACGCGTCACATCACGATTCCGCCATCGACGCACAGCACCTGGCCAGTGATGTAACCGGCTTCTGCGGACGCGAGGAACGTCACCGCACTGGAGATATCTTCAGGCGTAGCGGTCCTTCCGAGCGGAATTTTAGCATGAATCGTGTTCTTGATTTCGTCGGATAGTCCCGCGGTCATGTCGGTAGTAACAAAGCCCGGGGCCACCGCGTTGACAGTGATATTGCGGCTAGCTAACTCGCGCGCGAGTGACTTGGTAAGCCCGATCAAGCCTGCTTTGCTCGCGGCGTAATTTGTCTGCCCGGCATTGCCCATCAGACCGATGACCGAGCTGATATTGATGATGCGGCCGCTGCGTTGTTTGGTCATGGCGCGAACAATCGCCTGGGTAAAACTAAATGCGCCGCGCAAGTTTGTGTTCATGACGGCGTCCCAATCTTCCAGCGACATCCGCATCGCAAGCGCATCGCGCGTCACCCCAGCGTTATTAACCAGGATATCAGCCCTGGCAAAGTCGTCGAGAATCCGGGCACCGACTTTTTGGACCGCTGCATGGTCTGCAACATCGACCGCGTAAGCTTTCGCTGCATCAATGCGCATTCCATTAATCTGGTCCGCAACCGTGTTCGCGTTTTCCTCCGTTCGGCTCACGCACGCCAACCGCGCGCCTTCATTTGCAAACCGTAACGCGATAGCGCGCCCGATCCCGCGCCCAGCTCCTGTGACGATCGCAACTTGATTTTCAAATCTCATCTCACTTTCCATTCTTCGATAAGCTCGCCAGATCGTCGATCATCCCTGCTACAGCACTACTCCGTAGCGGCGCTGACGCCGCCCGAATTCTTCCACGGCGGCAAAGAGATCTTTCTTTGTGAAGTCAGGCCACAGTTTGGGAGTGACGTACATCTCAGTGTAAGAAGTCTGCCATAGAAGGAAGTTGGACAAGCGCATTTCGCCGGAAGTGCGGATAAGAAGGTCCGGATCGGGATAATACCGCGTGTAAAGATGTTTGCTGAACATCTCCACGTCGATCATTGCCTTATCGATATGACCAAGCTCAATCGCGCGGAGCAAACTTTTGATGCCGTCAATGATTTCGAGACGGCCCCCATAACTCAGAGCCAAGATAAGAGTCAAACCGGTGTTGCCAGCAGTTTGCTCGATGGTTTTGTGGAGTTGTTCCTGCGAACTTTCCGGCAGATCGGTCAATCGCCCAATTGCTTGAAGACGCACATTTTTCTCGATTAATTCCGGCGTTTTCTCTTTCAAAAATTTTTCCAGCAAACGCATGAGTGCGATGACTTCGCCTTTCGGGCGCTGCCAGTTTTCGGCGGAGAAAGCGTAAAGAGTCAGGCATTCCACTTTTAATTCGCCACAGCCTTCCACGCATTCGCGAACTGCCTGCGCGCCGGCCTCGTGACCCTTGATGCGCGGCAATCCGCGCGCCTTCGCCCACCGGCCATTGCCATCCATGATGATCGCGATGTGACGGGGAACGTTTTTCACGCTCGGAAAACGGACTACAAGACTATTGTCTCACCGCGTGCCGGGCCGACGCTGGCCATCGACAATTTTGCTCCGGTTAAGTCGGAGATGTACCTGACGTATTTCCTCGCTGCCGAAGGAAGCTGCGAAAAGGTTCGCGCCGCATCAGTAGGTGCGTTCCAGCCACGCACCTCCTTATAAATCGGTTCGCAATTGGCCAACTGGCTCGCGTCGCACGGCGGAACATCCAGACGTTTTCCATTTAGGCGATAAGCGACACAAACTCGGATCGGATCGACGTGGTCAAGTCCGTCCAGGTTGGTGACGGCCAGCTCGTCAATTCCGTTGATCATCCCCGCGTAACGAGTGGCGACGGCGTCGAACCAGCCGCAGCGGCGTTTGCGCCCCGTTGTCGCGCCAAACTCGCGTCCCAAGTTATGAAGCATTTGTGTCAATTGCGCGTCCTCAGTAGGCAACGCTCCCTCGCCAACGCGCGTGGAGTACGCCTTCATCACGCCCACTACGCGGTCCATCCGATGCGGCGGCACACCGGTGCCTGTGCAGGCGCCGCCCGCTGTTGTGTTCGAGGAAGTTACATACGGATAGGTGCCATGGTCGATATCGAGGAAAGTCCCCTGTGCGCCTTCAAACAGGATATTTTTGCCGCGCTCAATGGCGCGATGGAGATACACCACTGTGTTACTCACGAAGGAGCGCAAATTTTCGCCGGCTGCGAGATAACTTTCCTCGACCTCGCGAAAACTGCTCGGCTTTGCGCCGAGCGCCTGAAGGATTCTGTTGTTCTCGATCACCTTGGCTTGCAACTTTTTTGAGAACACAATCGGCTGTATCAAGTCGGACATGCGCAGGCCAGTGCGCGCTGCCTTGTCGCCATAAGCCGGCCCGATCCCCCGCTTCGTGGTTCCAATGCGGCCTCGACGCAATTCGCGTTGCTCATCGAGTATACGGTGGTAAGGCAGGACCAGGTGAGCGCAATCGCTAATGAGCAAGTTCTTATCGATTTTGATTCCCAGTTTGCGCAAACCATCTATCTCGGCGACCAGCGCGACCGGATCGACAACAACGCCATTTCCAATCACGCAAGTTTTGCCGCGGCGGAGGATTCCAGACGGTATCAAATGCAGTACGTACTTGACGCCGCGATAAATGACCGTGTGCCCGGCATTGTTGCCGCCCTGACTGCGGACAACAATGTCGGCTTGGGCAGTAAGCACGTCGATGATCTTCCCCTTGCCCTCGTCGCCCCACTGCATCCCAATTAAAATTGTATTCGCCATTGGAATTGGAAACGGGCAAAAAATTTTCCCGATGCATCCGGCAGGACACAGTCGGGACTGCCTACAAATGATAAGTTACCAAAGTCGCCGCGCAACAAATTTTGCGCTTCGTCTCTCCTTCTTCTGCTCTTGACCCTGGCTCAAACGATAAGCATGAGCATCAGCAGGAGCACGAGAAAGAGTTGAAGAAACTAAGGCGCCGGTGTGTGCTCGCCACGAGCTTCTGCTTTTGCCGAGGGAGTAGCACTTGGCTCCTGTCTCCCAGATTCGATCATCGTCGGCCGAACCGCGCCGATTGCGTCGGGTTTTGTAGTGCGCGAACTTGGCCAAGGCGATACGCTCGTTTGTCGAGTGCGAGTTTCCTTTTCGACCGGCTTGGTAGTTCCAGAAACAGTCGGGGTTTCCGTTGCCGCAGGCTCCGAACCGCCCGTTCGGGCCGATTGTGGAAGGCTTCGGTTTTCCAGGCGCTCGGCGGCAAGCGCTCCCGCCATTCGCATTTCCTCGGCTGTTGGCACTTCGGAACTCGATCTCTTCTCGCGCGACTTCGGTTTTGTCCGTGCCGGTGCTGGCGATTCGGAAGGGCTCTGCTCAGAAGACGGCGCGGCTTGCTTGGGAGCCTCTGGTTTCGTTTCGCGAGCAACGATTACCTCCTGCGCACGGACTTGCTCGACAAGAACAAGGCTGCAGAGTACCGCGCTGAAAAGTGCCTTCAGCATGAAGAGCCGTGATAAACAACTCCGACCCATTGGCAAGCCCTCACGACAAGACGTTGCCGAGTTAACCGGTTGGCCGCGTGACCTGGATCACCGGCAAGGGAAAGCGCATCCGTAATTCGTTTTCCAGAAAAATCTCCACGTGATGCAATCCGTACTGCTGAAACTGCACACCGCCAAAATAATGGACGTTGGTTGCGTGGCCTTCCATCTCCTTTAAGACGAACTCAACCTCTGCCTGCGCGATGACCTGTTGTTCATCTACGCCAACAATCCGGGATTTTTGCCGAAATTTGCCGGCGCCGCTGCACCAGCGCGTCCAGATACACAGGCGGATATAATTAATCGGCAGCGCGGGTGCCGGAATCACACTTAGCACGCCCACGAGCGTTTGCATGCCGTTGATTTCGCAACGGACGTCCTCGCAAAGAACGGCGCTTTGGAGATCGGGAAGAATGACGTCGGTTTCCATCGGTAATCAATCACATCATCCCGCGCATGAGCAGCGTCAACAACCCAATGCCCAGCACAATCCTGTAAAGAGCAAACGGCACAAAGCCGCGTGCACGCACCCAATTCATAAACCAGGCGACCACCGCCAGCGCTACAAAAAATGAAACGACAAATCCGATTAGGAGCACAATCCACGCATGAGCATTCATCGTCAGCGGTGCAATATCTGCTTCGTGATGATGCGGCATGACTGTCTTCAGAAAATCAAATGCAGTAGCCACGAGCATCGTCGGCATCGATAAGAAAAACGAAAATTCGAGTGCGGCCGGACGCGACAACCCTGCGACTTGGCCAGCGGCGATAGTGGACATCGAGCGGGAAGTGCCTGGGAAGACGGCGGAAAGAATTTGTGCCGCGCCAATCCAGATCGCCTGGGACAACGTCATTCCTTCCATGTGCATGGTGCGCGGCCGCGTAAAAACGGCGTCAACGATCCACATGATGACTCCACCGATGAGAAGCGCCAAGGCCATCACCCAAAGATTCTCCAAGTTTTTGCCGATCTGTTTCGTTAAGAGCCAGGCTGGAACGGCGGTAACCACAAACGCTATGAACGTGAGACTCAATGGGTGCGTTAAAATGGTGCGATCGCCGCGTTCGCCTTTCGGAAAAGTGCGAACAAACTGCAACATGCGATGCCAAAAATAAACTGGCAACGCAAGGATGGCGCCGAGTTGAATAACGATCGTGTACATTTTCCAGAACCCATCGTGGAGATCGATATGCAGCAGCGCCTCGCAAATACGCAAATGCGCGGTTGAGCTTACAGGGAGAAATTCGGTCAGTCCTTCGACGATGCCGAGAAAGATTGATAATAAGTATTCGTACATTCGGTTGAATGCGTTGCCTCTTGTAACTTTGTAACTCTTTTAACTATTTACTCACAGCGCCTCCATTCCCCGTTCACCGGTTCGGATGCGCACCGCTTCTTCCACCTCGGTTACAAAGATTTTGCCGTCGCCGATTTTTCCCGTTTTTGCTGCGCCCAGAATGGCTTCCACCGCTCGCTGCGCGCGATCGTCCGCAATCACGACCTCGAATTTCGTTTTCGGGAGGAAATCCACCGTGTACTCGGTGCCGCGATAAATTTCGCTGTGCCCCTTCTGGCGGCCAAATCCTTTTACCTCACTGAGAGTCATTCCTTCTACGCCTGCTGCCATCAACGCTTCTTTCACCGGCTCGGTCTTAAACGGTTTGATGATGGCCTCGATTTTCTTCACTGCGCCAAATTAAAACCGGCTGCCTTCCAAATGGCAAGTAGACCTTCTGAGGATGCCGAACGCAACACGCTGGAAGCGCGCGCTCACTAGCATCAGACTTTGCGTCCGAATTTTTTCTCAAGTTCGGCCAGCGAAATCTGGATCATCGTTGGCCGCCCATGCGGGCAGCAGTAAGGCAGATCGCAGTCGAGCAAATCGCGGATCAGTTTTTCCAGTTCAGGGTAACGCAATGGATCATTGGCTTTGACGGCGTGGCGGCAAACACTCTTGGCGATCATCTCTTCACCCAAACGCATCGCTGAAGCACTGTTGGTGGCGCTTTTGAGATCGTCAACCACTTTGCGCATAAATTGCACCGGATCTGATACATTCAGAAAACTCGGGACACTTTCGATTTTAAAGGTGTTGGGCCCGAAACTCTCAATCCCGATTCCCATCTTTTGCAGGATCAACAGGTTGCCCTCGATCCAGTCGGCGTCGCGCGGCGGCACATCGAAAGTTTGCGGCAGAAGCAGCTTTTGTGTTGGGACCCCCTGCTCTTCCATTCTTCGCCGCAATTCTTCGAAAAGAATTCGCTCATGCGCCGCGTGCTGGTCAACCAGCACGAGACCATCCGCATTTTCCATTAAGACATACAGCTTGCTTAGCACACCGATGATCTGGAATTCCTGCTGATTACCATCGCGTTTAACTGGGGCGGGAGAAGGAGCTTGCTCGGCCTTAACAGCCCGGCCGGGGTCGCCGATCCCCGCTACGGCGAGCCCGGCTGCACTTGGACCAAGGTGTGGTAACTCGCGGGGCAACTCCTCCGGAGCAGATACTTCGGATCGTAACCTCAAGTCAGTGACCGCTTTTCCAGGACCAGTAGCTGGAAAACTCGCTGGTGCGCGAAATTTTTTCTGCCATGCCGCCCTGCCACCTTCCAATGTCTGTTGAACAGAGCGAACGATCGCTTCTCGAACCCCGGCCGGATCACGAAAGCGCACTTCGCGTTTTGCCGGGTGAACATTTACATCGACAACGGCTGGATCGAGCTCAAGAAATAGAAATGTAACCGGATACTGCCCTTTCATCAGAGCGGTGTGGTAGCCTTCACGGATAGCAGCAGTGATGAGGCTGCTTTCAATCGCGCGGCCGTTTACAAAGACGAGCTGTTGCGTTCGGGTTTGCCGGCTCAGACCCGCCTGTCCTATGAACCCTCCAATTCGAATCTTCCGCGGAACAGTGCCGGTTACCTCAACCAGGCGCTCTAATAACTCAATACCATATAAGTCCCGAATTCGATCACCGAGTGTTGCCGCAGCCGGTAACCGGAATAATACGCGGTCATCTCGTAACAAAGAGAAAGCGATCTGAGGATGACCGATTGCCTGTAAGTGAATTTGATGCTCGATGTTGCGGCTTTCCGTATTTTCGGAACGAAGAAATTTCCGGCGCGCGGGCAGGTTATAAAAAAGCGAGCGCACCTCAACCTGCGTTCCAGGGGCTTCACCCCCGTCGCGCACAATTTCGAGTTTGCCGCCGTTCACGATGACTTCGCTTCCTGTGATCGCGTGAGGCTCGCGCGTAGTCAGGCGAAATCGCGACACGCTAGCGATGCTTGGCAGTGCTTCGCCGCGAAATCCCAGCGTGGCGACGGCTTGAAGATCAGCAGCAGACCGGATCTTACTGGTCGCGTGCCGCTCTAGCGAAAGCAACGCGTCATCGCGGTCCATGCCGCAGCCGTCATCGATTACGCGAACCAACGAAATTCCCCCGCGACGAACCATGATGTCGATTCTGCCGGCGCCGGCGTCGATGCTGTTTTCGATCAGTTCTTTCACCAGTGACGCTGGGCGTTCCACTACTTCGCCGGCCGCAACCTGGCTGGCCACGGTCTCAGGCAACAATCGAATCCGGCCCATTTTGTGTCTCAGATTGTAGGTTCCAGAATGTCGATTGCGAAGAAAAACAACAAAATTGTAAATGTGAGAATCTGTTCAGCGTTGTTTTGGCCGCCTCGCTGTGTCGAGGCGTCCAGCGTTGCAAACCGCACGGCGACCCAGCGCCGTCTCTACAGCATTCGAGTCAGCAACCCCGATCGCGCCAGTTTTGACTTGGATGCGCCGCAGCCGTATTTTTTGCAGATGATTAATGTTACAGAGAACGCTGTTCGACAGCTCCAGAGTTTGCTTTCACAGCGGGCGGAAAATTCGCGGAAAGGCCTGCGAGTGCAGGTTGTGAAAGGCGGCTGTTCAGGCCTGCATTATGAGATGGCGCTCGATGAAGGAAAAGACGGCGACACAGTGGTGGAGCGCGATGGAATGCAATTTTTTATCGACAGTGATAGCGTTCCTTACTTGCACGGCGCGACCCTGGATTTTACCGATGGTTTGACTGGCGCGGGTTTTCGGGTGGTTAATCCAAACGCGTCGCGCACCTGTGGATGCGGTTCGTCGTTTGAAACGACGCAATCAGGTTAAGACTGGAAAGCCTGGCGCACTGGACTGATGGACTATGGCTCTCACCCATACGATCCGTACGACGAGCCGTACGTCCGTCCACGCCGGCGCATCAATTATTTTGGCTGGACGGTTGCCATCTTGCTTTTGACCGGCGTCGCGCTGGCAGCGTGGCTTGGCAGTTTTTATATTTTCGATCAGCCGGAACGGCCTGACAGCTACCGGATCTTACAAAGGCTGCACAAGATTGAGCCGCCGAAGCGATTCGAGTTGACCGCTGCGCCGGCGGGCGAATTTCTAAACCCACAGCAGCTCTATGAGCAGTACGTGGGGATGGGCGCTGCCGAGCTTGCCAGGACGAACGCTGAACTGACACGCAATTACATCCGAAACTACCAGCAGGTGCGCGGCCTGGTGCCGTATGTCGTAGGCAGGTACACCATTGTCGCTACGCGGCAGCTCGGCCCCGGAGATGTGTTTACCTCCGGCATGGTGGCCCTGACGCATGCCATCGATAACGGCGAGCTGCTCATGGAACATCTCTACCCCGCCAGTCCAGAAGCTCTGCCTCTCATGAAACAGACGCTCGCTGTCGGGTTGGAAATCAAACTGGAACGCACACACGACATTTCTGCGGTGATTCACGCGGAGCGATTGGTTGATGGCCGCATCATGGTCACGGCTGTCCCGTTGCTTTACGGAAGCTATACGGTCACACGTGGTTTGGGGACTTTTCGGCTTGAGCCCCCCCTTTCTCTGAACCTGGCCGCAGGCTGGCCTTTAATTAAGTCACAGGAACGTGCTGCCATTGAACAACGCTACGCGGAGTACCGGCAAAAGACCGCAGCAGCACAAGGCGGTCCGGTCCCCATACCCGGCCTGAGCCAAAGTGCAACACCACCGCCGGCGCAGAATGAATTGGTGCGCGTCGAACAAGCCAGGCGTGTTCAAATATTTTCGCCGCCACCTGTATTGGCAAAGAACGCGAAGCTCGCCAAGGCAACGCCGGTGCCAAAAGGAAAAAAATCGTCGAAGAAACAAAAGCTCGAGTCTCCGCCGCCCGCATCGACTCCTGCGCAGCCAGTGGTCGCTCAGAAACCAAGCGCGCCAAGTCCGACACCAATTGCAATTGCGTCCGCGCGTACGCCGTCAAAGGGTCCGAACATTCCTGCTGTTACACCGGCACCACCGCCGAAAGCTCCCGGAGCTGGGACTGAACCGGCCGTAGCCCAAGCTTCGTCCATTCCAACCGCCACGCCAGTGCCCGTTCTTCCCGCCCAGCCCGCTCCAGCCGATACTTCCAACGTAGCTCTGGCCTCTAACGCGGGCGGCGGCAGTTGGAAAACATTTCCACCTGGCAAAATGCCGCTTGGCCGGCTTATTGGCACGGGCGATCTGCGAGACGTTGCTGAGCACGGGCTCGCGGGCGAACGCGTTTATTTGAAGGGACAATTCGTGGTGAATTTTTCCGACGCGAACAAAGCCGTGCTACGCCCGCGCACAAAACTAACAGACAAAGTGTTACATTTGGGCGGCGGTTCATCCATGCGCATCATTGTCGAATTTCCCGGCGGCTACACTCCTCCGCCGCAGGGCGCGATAGTAAACCGGGACGAGTTGCGGCCTTACGAGATTACCGAAGTGCGCAAACAAGAAGACGGACAGCTTAACGTTTTTGTGCGCGAAATCATGCAGCCGAACTAACCAACAAAATGGTCCGCCTTCCGGCACGCGCGGCGATGGCACCCTGTAAATTGTCGTTTCACTCGGTCCGGGATCGGAGAATCAGTTTGCCGTCGCGTACCTCAATCGTGCCGATGCCGTGAATATTCCGATAATCATCGAGATAATCTTGCAATCGCCTGGAACGATATTTCCAACGCAAAAGATCGCTCGGCACCTGCTCCCCGTTCACAACGATCCGGTTCAACTGTGGATTCTCCAATGATTCCACGCCCTTAAATTCGACCGTGATGTCGCCGTTAAAGTAATAACCTCGGCGGCCGATAAGTTCTCCAAACGGAACACTCGTCTGGAGATGGAGCTGGTTGCCTTCGATCGATACAAAGACTTTGCCGCGCGCGTCGTGGTTAGTAGCGATCAACGCATTAATGTTATCCGCGGTCAGCTCGATCTCGGCAGGTTGACCTGCGCGCGTTTGCTGCTCGAAATCCTGCCACCGTTCGCGGACGCTTTGAATTTGGTTGTCCGAAGCGGTGAATTCAGGCACGGGCACGGGCGCTTCCGCGATCGAATGCGTTTTCGCCAACCAATAAATGCCATGCACTATTGCCGAGTGCCGTTGAAACCCCCAATACATGCCAGCAACACAAGCGATCGCGAGCACGATCGCAAACACCAAAAGAATAAGACAACCTCGGGCGAAACAGCCCAATCCCTTTCTTCGCGGCGGCGCCTCAACCCAGCCATTCATGTGTTTCGGCGCTGTTGTGCCTCGATCCTCGACTGCGCATCCAGTAATTTGTCATAAAGCGCTCGCAAGCCTTCCGAGAGCGTGCGCGTGCCCGCAATAATTGGCATGAAATTAGTGTCACCGCTCCAGCGTGGGACGATGTGAATGTGCAAATGGTCAGGAACACCTGCGCCCGCGCTTTCGCCAATATTCAAGCCAATGTTGAAC
>WNGD01005789.1_pt1 | contig 19209 bp, 20 predicted proteins | sample 5400671 | NCBI WGS metagenome assembly WNGD01 (sample SAMN13153369, study PRJNA577476) | soil metagenome | isolation source: 40 cm soil or saprolite under grassland replicate 2 | place: USA:California | collected 2016-06-15
GAGGAGGCCGCCGCCGCTGAGGAGGGGTAGGCGGGCGGGTCCTGTCGTCGGGGTGGGTTGGCCTCGGCAGCCCTACGCGCTGCTCCGGGCGAAGGGACGAAGCGCTTGCAGGGGTGGGGTCTTGCCCTCCGCAGCCTTCGGGCTGGCGAGTCCATCCCACCCCGACGCCACCCGCCCGAGCCGCCTTCTCGCTAGCCAGCGGGCTCGACCCCGCCGCTGGGGGAGCCGGCGCCGACCCCGGGTGGTGGAGGCGGGGGAGGAGGCGGGGGTGGGACGTGGGTTGGTTCCTGTCCTACGCCGGGGGCGTAGGCGTCTGGGTTGTAGCCGCCGGTTGCTTCTTCGCCCGCCTGCCTTTCCGCGGCGCTCTGGCTGCTCCCGGAGTGCGAGCCGGAGTGCGGGGGCGCCGCTGTGAACTGCCCGAAGAAGGGGGCCCAGTGGATCGGCGTCCTCGGCTTTTCGAATTCCTCGCAGAGGACTTCGGCGCCCGAGTAGAGCGCGTTCCAGATTTCCGCCGGGAAGGTGCCGCCGTAGACGGTGATGCCGTGGACGCTGCTCATTTCGATCGCGTTGGACTGCGGGTAGCCGACCCAGACCACGCTGGTCAGATTGGGCTGGTAGCCGGCGAACCAGGCGTCGGTGAAGCGGTCGGTCGTCCCCGTCTTGCCCGCCTGCCCGGCGCAGCCGGTGTAGGCGGCGGTGCCGGTTCCTTCCGTGATGTTGTCGTGCAGCAGGCGCGTCACCTGGTAGGCGACCGCTTCGGGGACGACCCGCCGTGGCGGTGTCCGGTCGGGCCGCTCGACCCGCCCGCCGGGGAACTCGACGCGGTGGATCGCGACCGGGTCGTGGCGGATGCCGCCGGCGGCGAGCGTCGCGTAGGCATCGGCCATCTCCAGCGGCGAGACTCCGATCCGCAGGCCGCCGATGCCCTCCGCCGGGATCCCGTCGAGCGGGCTGACGATCCCCATCGAGTGCGCGGTTTCCGCCACCTGTTCGGGCCCGACGTCGAGGTCGAGCTGGGCGAAGACGGTGTTGTCGGAGGCCACCGTCGCCTGCTGGAGGTTCACTCTCCCGAGGTAGCCAAGGTCGGCGGTGTGCACTTCCCAGTGCCCCCATTCGGGCAGGTCGAGATCGAGCGGCTTCGAGTCGTAGTAGGTGGTGTAGGGGTCGATCCCCTGCTTGATCGCCGTCGTCAGCACGAAGGCCTTGAAGGTCGAGCCCGGTTGGCGGTGCCCCTGGGCGGCGAGGTTGAACTTGCTCTCGCCGTAGCTGGAGCTGGAGACCATCGCCTTGATTTCGCCGTTGCTCGGGTCGATCGAGACGAGGGCGGAGGAGGGGTCGGTCGAGTAGGGGAGGGCCGAGCGCATGGCTTCGAGCCCGACGTCCTGAAGCTTCGGCTCGATCGTCGTGTAGACCCGCAACCCACCGTTGCGCACGGCGTCGACCCCGTAGCGTTCGAGCAGCTCGTTTTCGACGTAGTCGAAGAAGTAGGGCTGGCGGTGGGCGAAGTAGGAGCCGCTGGCGTCGAGCTCGAGGCCGCGCCCCTCGGTCGCTCGCGCCTGCTGCGCGGAGACGTAGCCTTGGTTGACCATCTTCGCCAGCACCTCGTCTCGCCGTCCGCGCGCGGCGTGCGGGTTGAGGATCGGGTTGTAGTCGGTGGGCGCCTGCGGCAGGCCCGCCAGCAGCGCCGCCTGCTCGAGGTTCAGCTTCCAGACCGGCTTGGAGAAGTAGATCTTCGATGCGGCCCCGACGCCGGCCGCGGTGCTGCCGTCGATCGTCCCGTAGGAGGCGGTGTTGAGGTACTGGCCGAGGATTTCGCGGCGCGAGTGGCGTTCGGCGTACTCGATCGCCAGCTTCGCCTCGATGATCTTGCGTTCGAGGTTGCGCTTCGGGTTGCGGATGCAGAGCTTGCGCACGAGCTGCTGGGTGATCGTCGAGCCGCCCTCGACCGTCCTGCCGGCTTCGAGGTTCTTCAGCGCCGCGCGGGCGATCCCCTCGGGATCGATACCGCCGTGTTCGTAGAATCGCTGGTCCTCGGTCGCCACGGTCGCCAGCTGTAGCGTCTTCGGGATCCGCTCGATCGAGACCGGGGCGTGGGCTTCGTCGGAGTCGACCAGGCCCAGCTTGCTGCCGTCGGCGGCGAAGAGGATCGTGTTGCCGCCTCGGTCGACCGCTTTGCAGGCTGCCAGCGAGGGCGCCTTGGCGGCGACGTCGAGGACCCAGGAGGCGACGACGATCGCGCCGAGGGCGATCGCGACGACGATGCCGGCGCCGGCGAAGAGGAGCTTGCTGGGGACGCCGCCGCGGCGCCGTTGACGTCGGCGGTTGCGCTGCGTCGTCGTCATCGCAGAGAGCGTACTTCGCCCACTGCGGCGCTCAGGCCTGGGTGTCTTCGGTGGAGAGGTTGTGGACGATGCCGTCGACCAGCATCTGGTTGGGGATGACGACGGAGGTCCCGTCGCCGGGGTCGACGTAGGTGTAGGAGAGGGTGATGTCGGTGACCCGGCCGCTCACCTCCTCGAAGGCGACCCGGTCGCCGATCTTGATCGGTTGCGAGATCGCCAGCTGCACCCCGGCGACCATGTTGGCGAGCGTGTGCTGGGCGGCGAAGCCGACGATCGCCGCCAGCACCGCGGTCGAGGCGAGGATCCCGGTCGCCAGGCGCTTCAGCTCGGTGAACTGGCTCAGAGCCAGGGCGACGAGGATCAGGAAGAGGATGAGCAGGAAGAGGCGGCGCAGGAAGCGCAGGCGGGTCTTGGTGGACCGCGAGACCTGTGAGACTGCCGGCGTGATGGTCCTCAACTTAGCCGCGGGGGAGCACCCGACGCCCTTTCCCTACTCGAATTGGGGACCCCGCGCCGGCGTTCTGGGGGTGCTGCTTGCCCTTGGGACTGGTCTCGTGCTGGGGATTCCGGCGGTGGTGATCGACAACCCCGCGAACGGGGATCTGAGCACCGCCGCCAACGTCGTGGTGCAGCTTGCGACAGCGCTCGGGTTCCTGATGGTGCCGATCGCCATCGCGGCGGGGCGGGGCGCCTCCTTTCGCGAGGCGTTGAGCAGGCTCGGGGTGCGGCGCTTTCGTCCCTCGGCGCTGAAGTGGATGGCCGCCGCGGTCGGCGCCTACCTGCTCTTCGCCGTCGTCTACGCGACCCTGCTGGTCGAACCCGAGCAGAAGGACATCGCGGAAGGGTTCGGCGCGATCCCCGTCCAGGTCCTCTTGATCGCCGTCGCGGCGCCGGTCAGCGAGGAGGTCTGCTTCCGCGGCATGCTCTTCGGCGGCCTGCGCGAGCGGCTGCCCCGGCTCGCCGCCGCCCTGATCAGCGCCCTGGTCTTCGGCGGCCTGCACGCCCTCACCGGCCTCAGCGCGGTGCCGCCGTTGATCGCCTTCGGCTTCGTCCTCGCCCTGCTCTACGAGAAGACCGGCTCGATCGTCCCCGGCATCCTCCTCCACATGCTCAACAACTCCGTAGCCCTGCTGGGGCAGTAGCGGTTGGCCCCGGTAGCGGTCGGTGGCCATCGCGTCGTGTCGGAGCAAAGAAACGGCCCGCAAGAGCGGGCCGTATCTGGGTGAAGGGGAAGTATTCCCCTACCGCCTGACAAGCAACGTCAGGATATCAGGGCCTCCCCAATCGACTGACACTCGGTTTGCACCAGGGTACCAGGCGATACCCAGCGGGATATGACTGTTTCAACACATAGACTTCATCCCCGTGAGCCGTCGCCTCGTTCTCCCGTTGAGCCTGCTTGCTTTCTTGGCGCTTCCCGCAGGCGCCTTCGCCGCTACTGGTAAGACGCCTCCGATGTCGACCGGGCCGCCGAACGCCACGGTGAAGATCCGGGTCGGACACCTCCATGGCGGCAGGGCGGAGATCATGAGCACCGTGCCGGTGATCGGCACGATCGAGCCGTTCGCGTCGGGCCAGAAGGTCGCCGTTACCTTCTACCTCGACGGTCATAAGCTGCTCACCAAGAGGGTCAAGGTGCGCAAGGGGAGCGGCGACCTTGGCCTCTTCCGCGCCAGCGTCGTCGTCCGCAAGGACGGCAGGTACGCGGCGGCCGCCAAGCACGTCGCGACCGCGGCGCTGGGCGGCGACAGCACGGTGCGCAAGAGCTGGCGGGTCAGCTTCCCGGCTCTGCACCAAGGGCAGTGCGGGCGCGCCGTCAAGGGCTTCAAGCGGGCGCTGGCGAAGATGGGCTACGTCTCCGGCGGCGGTTCCTGCTTCAACGGGCACACCGGCCGCGAGGTGCTCGCCTACCGCAAGGTGAACGGGATGGCGCGCACCGAGCGCGCCGGCAGGGGGCTGGTCGAGGACGTCTTCGGCGGCCGCGGCGGCTACCGCGTCCGCCACCCGAACGCCGGCGAGCACGCCGAGGTGCCGCTCTCAAAGCAGGTCCTCGTCCTCAGTAAGGGCGACAAGCCCTTCGCCATCTACCCGGTCTCCACAGGCAAGCCCTCGACCCCGACGATCACCGGCCACTACCGCTTCTACCTGCGCTCCCCCGGCTACAACTCGGAGGGCATGTACTACTCCTTCTACTGGCACAACGGCTATGCGGTCCACGGCTACGCCGAAGTCCCCGACTACCCCGCCAGCCACGGCTGCATCCGCACCTTCATCGCCGACCAGCCCCGCATCTACTACCAGCTCAACATGGGCGAGAGCATCTTCGTCTTCTGAGGGGATGGGCGACCCCATGTCACCGCACGCCTGCGGGTGCGTGTGACGCTGCGCATCTCAGCGTCCTCAGTCGCCCAAATAGCGCTGCTATTCGGGCTCCCTGCGTCCTTGATCTGCTTGGTCACACACCCCCGCAGTCGCACGTTGCCATAGGGTCAACCATCCCAATAATGGGGAATCTCAAATGACCGAGAAGACTTTGAAGGCAGTTCTTGTCGTGGTCGCCGCCTACCATGTCGTCACCGGGGCGCTGGCGCTGGTCGCGCCCGACACCTTCTTCGACCAGATCGGGCACTACGGGATCGAGAACTCCCATTACGTCGGCGACGTGGGGGCTTTCGTCCTCGCCTTCGGCGTCGCGCTCGGCATCGCCGTGGTGCGCCCCGCCTGGCGGGCGCCGCTGCTCTGGCTGGGGGCGCTCTGGTACGGCTTCCACGCGATCAACCACGCTTTCGACACGGGCGAAGCGAAGAGCGAGGCGCGCGGCTGGAGCGACACGATCCTGATCGCCCTCGGCGGGCTCGGCGCCGCCTGGCTGGCGCGCGTTTCGGAACGGTTGCGGGCCGATGGGCCGCGGGAACCGGGATCGGCCCCGTGAGCCATGCGGGCCGAATCGGGTAGACATTCGGGACGACCCTTCGGCTGGAAACGAGATGGAGGCGCGAGATGAAGGTCTTCGTAGCGGGAGCGAGCGGGGCTATCGGCAGGCCCCTGGTGCGGCAGCTGATCGAGGCCGGGCACGAGGTGACCGGGACGACGCGGCGCGAGGAGCGCGCCGACGAGATCCGCGCCGCCGGCGCGACCGCGGTCGTCTGCGACGTCTTCGACCGCCCGGCGCTCGTGGCCGCGGTCAAGCGGGCCGCGCCCGAGGTCGTCGTCAACCAGCTGACCAGCCTGCCGGAGGACTTCAACCCGCGCAAGATCGACTACGCGCCCACCAACCGGGTGCGCGAAGAGGGCGGTGGCAACCTGATGGCGGCGGCGCTGGCCAGCGGCGCCCGTCGCTACGTCACCCAGAGCATCGCCTTCATCTACTCCCCGGAAGGGGACTGGGTCAAGGACGAGGACGCGCGCCCCTACGAGGGCGCGCCGCCTCCATTCCGCGACGGCGCCCGGGCGATGCTCGGACACGAGCGCATGGTGCTCGGCACGGAGAGGATCGAGGGGCTGGTGCTGCGCTATGGCCAGTTCTACGGTCCCGGCACCTACTACGCGCCCGGCGGCTCGATCGCCCGCCAGGTCTCGAAGCGAATGTTCCCGGTGGTCGGCCCCGGCACCGGCGTCGCCTCCCTCGTCCACGTCGAGGACGCCGCGGCCGCCACCGTCGCCGCCCTCGATCACGGCGCCCCCGGCATCTACAACGTCGCCGACGACGAGCCCGCGCCGATGCGCGAGTGGCTGCCTCTCTACGCCGAGGCGCTCGGCGCCAAGCCGCCGCGCCGCGTGCCGACCTGGCTCGCCCGCATCGTCGGTGGCAAGTTCGCCGTCCTCTTCGCCACCGAGCTGCGCGGCGCCTCCAACGCCAAGGCGAAGCGCGAGCTCGGCTGGCAGCCCCGCTACTCGACTTGGCGCCAGGGCTTCCGCGAGGCGCTCGGCTGAGAGCGCCTACTCGGGCAGCCGCACGCTCTCGAACGGAAGCACCGTGGCGAGAAGGTCGAAGTGCCTATCGGCGTGGAGGACGCCGAAGCCCCGCTCGGCCGCGGCCGCGGCGATCAGGTAATCGGGTGCGGGTAGACGACGGCTGCCTTTCAGCTCCCGTGTCGCAGCAAGGGCGGCGCGGCAGACCGAGGCGGTGACCGGGACTTGGGGGAGTCCGCCAAGGACGAAATCCACTGCGATGAACTCGCGTTCGTCTCGAGCGCCACCCAGAATCTCAAGCGCGGCGACGGGACAGCTCGCCAGCAGGCCGGATATGGCGCTGGCTTCCCACCGGGAGATCACCTTGGGCTGGCTTTGTCGGCTCCAGGCAGAAGTGTCGATCACAAGCGGAGTGCCTGAGCCGAATGGCGTTGCCGCACTACTCATCGGGGTCGTACTTGAATGGCGAGCGCTCGCGCTCTTCGATGATTTCTTCGAGTGCGTCGAAGTCGTAGGGAATCTCCCCCCTTGTGATCTTCAGCAGGACCTCGATCGCTTCCTCGTGTCTTCGCCGCTCTTCCGCTGCCGCCTCAGCCCCGCGAAGCGCCAGGTCGCGGATCAGCCGCGAGCGGCTCTTGGGGTGCGCCTCAACCGCCGCCATCGCCTCGGCCAGCTCTGGGTCTACGGTCACCTGCACGCGCGGGTGCTTCGTCGCCATTTGGCGAATGTACCACCATAGAGATACACCATGCATTTGCAGCGGACTCGTTTCTCATACCGATATAAGGGTTAGCAGCCGGAAACTCTCCCTGCCGGCCATAGGATTCCGCGCAATGACCGACCTTCAGGCCGCCAAGCGAACGCTGCTCGCCGAGCTGCGCGAGCACTCGCTGGTGATCGGCGAGGTGACGCTGTCGAGCGGGGCGACCGCGCAGTACTACGTCGACGCGCGGCGGGCGCTGCTGCGGCCGGCCGGGTTCCGCGCCGCCGGCGAGCTGATCGCCACCGCCGCGCTGGAGGCCGGCGCGACAGCCGTCGGCGGCCCGGCGACCGCGGCGATCCCGCCCGCCTGCGCCGCTCTCGCGGTTCCCGCCGGCGAGGGCCTGGTCGGCTTCTTCGTCCGCGGCGAGCGCAAGCAGCACGGGCTCCAGCGCTGGGTCGAGGGCCCGGTCGAGCCCGGCGACCGCTGCCTCGTCGTCGAGGACACCGTCACCAGCGGCGGCTCCACCGTCGCCGCGATCAAGCGGATTCGCGAGCAGGGGGTGGAGGTGGCGGGGGTCCTAGCGGTGGTCGACCGCCTCGCAGGCGGCGGCGAGAAGATCGAAGCGGCCGCGGGCGCCGCCTACCGCGCCCTCGTCACGATCGACGAGATCTACCCCGAGCGCCCCGACCGCGACTGATCTCTGCTCGTCCCTCCGCGAAAAGCCACGGCGATCAGCAATGCCCCGAGTCCCAGAGTCACCGCGGCAGAGAGCCCTTCGTATCCCAGTCCGGCCCAGCGGCCCATGGTCAGAAGGGCGATCGCGGCGACGACAGCCAAGCATGCGTTTCGGATTTGTCGCTCACTCATCCTCAAAACCATAGCCCTTCGACCAACGTCCGGCAGAAACCAAGTACTCCGCCGGCCACCAAACCCCAAGCCATGTAGTCAGGCAGGTCCTCGTCCTGCCGACCCAACGAGATAGCCGCACCGACGACGGCGCCCACCCCAGCCATATCCGCAATCGTCCCGATCGGGTCCATGGGGGCATAAGGGATCTGGCGGCATTTCTCTTCCCCCCGCCCCGCTCAGGTCTCTCCGGTGACCTCTCCCATACCCGAAGGCGATTCCGTGCTTTGCAGGGATTTTCGCCCTTGTTGAGACACTTCCCTTTCAGCTAAAAACCTTCTCCTTGACTTTAAAAAGGTCTTTGTTTACAGTCCTTGCACCGTCGTCTCCAAAGACGGCACAGGGAAAGCACCAACAGGGAAAACCGAGCCTCGAGGGAGGACCGCAAAAGGGAAGCGGCCGGCAGAGGGGCTCACGGGACAAGGAGAGAGCTACGTTGAGACGCCACGCAAAGGCAGCGACCGCGGGATCGACCCGGCGCCAAGCCACCGGCCTCGGCCGCTTCTTCCGTGGGGCCTTCATCGTCCGTGGTGTCTTCGGCGACGCCGACGGGAGTGGTGCGCCCTCGCAGGTGCGTGCACACTCGAACAGAGGCGTGAGCCGCCGCTCCCTCATCGCCCTCGCCGGCCTCGTAGCCCTCTCCCTGGCGGCCCTGCTCTTCTCCCCCGCCCCCGCCCTCGCCGGCACCGCCAGCGACCGTCCGCTGCTCTTCAGCTTCGACGGCTCCGACACGACGGCGGGCCAATTCGGCACCTTGAGCGCGCTCGAAATCGATCAGGCCAACGGCTTGGTCTACGTGATCGACGTCGGCCACGACGTCCTCGACAAGTTCAACCTCGCCGGCACCGCCCAGAACTTCTCGGCGACCGGCAGCTCCTCGCTTTCGCCCGAATTCCCCGGCGACACTTTTAACGGCGAATCCGACGTCACCGTCGACAACTCCGGCGTGAACCCCGGCCGCATACACGTGATGCGGGAGAACGGGCCGCTTGAGGCCTTCAGCCCGGCCGGTGCATCGCTCTGGGAAATCGGCGGCCTCGCCGACGTCTGCGGCCTCGCGGTCGACACCGCGGGCCACCCCTGGGTCGGTGACTACACCAACGGAAAAGCTACCGAGTACGCCGCTAGCGGCAGCCCGCCGGCCGAAATCGGCTCGGTCGCCGTCACCTCCGGAAATCCCTGCCGCCTCGAGGTCGACGCCAGCGGCAACCTCTACATCAACCGCTGGCGAGCGGGCGTCGACAAGTACGAAGGCGGGGTCAAAGTCGCGACCCTCGATACGACCGAAAGCCACGGCGTCACGGTCGACCAGTCCAGCGCGACGGGGCACGTCTTCACGATCCACAGCGGCGACTTCAACGAGTACGAATCCTCGGGCACCCTGGTCGGCACCTTCGGCGCCGGCTCGATCGGCGACGGCCAAGGGATCGCCTACGACAAGGCACTCGACCGCGTCTATGTCTCGGATCGCGGCTCCAACACCGTCAAGGTCTTCGGCCCGGCGGTGACCGGCACCGTCCCCGACGTGACAATCGAAGCGAGCACCGAAGTCGGGATCTCCAAAGCCAAATTCAACGGGAAAGTCAACCCCCAGAGCGTCCCCAACAGCTACTTCTTCGAATGGAAGCAGGGCACCGGGGCGAGCTGGTCGGGCGCCAAATCCTCAGCGCCGCAGAACCTGCCCGAAGACAGCTCAGACCATGCCGTCTCCTTCAACGCGACCGGGCTCGCGGGCAACACGACCTACCAGGTGCGCCTGGTCGGCACGAACACCGAAAACGGGCTCAAAGCCGTCTCCAGCGCCGACACGTTCACCACGGCGACTGCCGCCTCGGCTCCCGAGATGACGATCAGCGCCCCTTCCGGGGTGACGACGACCGCCGCCGAAGTCTCGGGCACGGTCAATCCCAAGGAAGACTTCACCGCCACCTGGCGCCTGCAGCTGAGCACCGACCCCGGCTGCGCCTCGGGCTTCTCCGACCAGCCGAACCACAACCTCGAATCGGAAGCCAACAGCCCGGTCGCGGTCGCCGAAGAACTGACCGGCCTTTTGCCCAACCAGCACTACTGCGTGCGGATCGCCGCCACCAACAGCGCCGGCACGGCGACCTCGGAAACCAAGGAATTCACGACCGAACCGATCCCGCCCGATCAGGTCTTCACCGCCTTCGCCGCGCCCCGTACCGACACCAGCGCGCGGCTCAACGGCCGCGTTAACCCCGAGGGCGCCAACCCGGTCTACCCGCTCACCTACCGCTTCGAATTCAGCGAAGACGGCGGCGCGACCTGGATCTCGCTCGGCGACCACGAATACAGCGGCGGCGCGCGCGAACAGATCGTCCTCGCCGAGGAACTCACCGAACTGAGTCCCGATACCACCTACCAGTATCGCTTCAGCGCCGAAAACGCGGCCGGTTCCGCATCGCCGCAGGGCGGGGTCGAGACCTTCACCACCCGCACCACGGCGGAGATGAACCCGCCGGCGCGCGGCTTCGAGCTGGTCAACAACCCCGACAAGGGAAATCAGAGGGTCTTGGAGCTGAGCCTGCCGCGGCGGGAGACGCCGCGGATGTCCGCGGACGGCGAAAAGGTGCTCTGGTCGGTCACGGGTGGTGCCCCCGGCGGGGGTTCCGGCGCTGGCGCGGTCTTCCTGGCCAAGCGGACCGAAAGCGGCTGGAAGTCGGCAAGCCTTCTGCCCCCGGCCGAAGAGCAGATCGGCGGTGGCGACTCCCGGTACTACCTCGACGCCGTCAGCCCCGACTTCTCGAAGTTCATCTTCACGACCGGGCCCTCCCAGGTAGTCAGTCAGTTCCTGGACGAACCGGTCGCCGTCCGCCTCGACGACAGCCAGCACCAGGAAGTGCTGAGGCGCTTCGAAGACCATGAATATTGCCTCTGCGGGAACGTCGACGTAACCGAACACGGCGACCACGTCCTGGTCGAGGATCCGACCAGCGAACAGATCGAAGACATCGGCAGCGGTACCCGCGAACCGGTCAGCGTGATGCCCGACGGCTCGCCGGTGGAATGCTTCGGCGGGACGCAACAAAACGGAATAAGGCTGGAACAGTGGAAGCCCGACTACCACATCATGTCGGCGAGCGACGCCTCCCGCGTCTACTTCCTCGCCAAACCGAACGACAACTGCGGCTCCGGGCTCTACGGGCTCTACGTGCGGGACAGGGAAAGCGGCGAAACGACCCTGATCGATCCCGGCGCCTTCGGCCAAGAACCGAAACTGATCCGGGCGACCGCCAGCGGCCGCGCCGCCTACTTCATCACCCGCAGCCAGCTCGATCCGGCGGACGCGAACGCCGGTCGCGACATCTACCGCTGGGACGAGGAAAGCGGCGAATCCACCTGCTTGACCTGCGCCTTCTCTTCAGACGCGAAGGTCGGCGCCTACGCGATGGTCTCAGACGACTTCTCCCACGTCTACTTCGAATCGACCGCGCAGCTGGTCCCGGGCCAGGGTGCCGCAGGAGACACCAACCTCTACGTCCTGAACGGCGGTGCCCTCCGCTTCGTCGCCGATCCCGATCAGATTCAGATTGGGTATCCTGTGCTGTTCAGCGAAAATACCAGTCTCTCGCGAGACGGGGACGTACTGCTCTTCGAAACGGCCGCCAGCCGCCGCCTCACCGCGGACGAAGTCGGGCCTGTCTGCACGGGGATTTCCAGCGGGAAAGAAATCACCCCGTCGCCCTGTACCGAGCTCTACCGCTACGACGATCGCAACAGCAGCCTCGAGTGCGTCTCGTGCCGCCGCGGCGGCGCCACCACCTACGCCGTCGGGGCCGAACCGTCGGTGGGAAGAATCACCGACTCGCTTTCGGGCGACGGCGAAGCGCGGCTTCGAGGCGGGCGAGCGCTACCCGCTTGAGACCTCAAGCGACGTTCAGGTCACCCACTCCGAACGGCCTCACCACAAGCGAAACGGCGATGTCGAGATCCGCAAGTACGAGCACGAGGCGAAGGTGCTCCGCGTCGAGATCGACGGTCACGTCTTCAACGAGTCCGCCGCCGATGTCGCCTACCTGCTGGAGCACTTCGAGCTGTCCGATCCGGGCGACCTGTAGTCGCGGTCGAGCCGCTGCGCTCTGGGCGGCGCTGGGGTAGGGGATCGTCTGGCTTCCGGCTCGTGGACCGCCAGCGGATGGCCGCCGATCACCGCCGAGGGATGCCCAGTGCCCAAAAAGAAACCCAGCCCCCGCAAGGGCTGGGTGAGTAAAGCTCAGTATAGCGAGGCTTCGGCCGGCTTACGAATCACCATCCAGCGGGCTTGGGCACCGGGCCAACTGGGTCCGGCAGTTGATGGTCCCTGAAGTCATCGGCGCTGAGGTTGGTTTGCCAGTGCGACCCGACGCCGTCACTCGGTGCGAACGCAAGGTCGCCGGCAAGGCGCTGGCTGCTCGGCGTGACGATGCCCACCGGCACCCGGTCGCGCGCGACGGCGATCGGCAACTTCAAGTCGCTGTCGTTGGAGACGACGACTACGCCGTCGACGCTGCCGTGGAACACATCGTGCATGAGGTGGGTGGCGACGTTGACATCAGAACCCTTCTCCTCTCGGTGCAGGTGCGAGACGATGAATCGGGCGTCGGGCACATCGGCACGGGCTGCGTCTTTGACCATCACCGGCCAGCGAGATTGGACGATCACCGGCCTCCCCTTTGGGCTTGCCGTGACCAGAGGAGAGTGGCGTACGCGGGTGACGAAGTTTCCATACTCGATGTGGTCGACGATTCCGCCGACCTCAAGTGCGCGGAGATACCGATCTTGGTCCCGGGGGGTGGTGGGATCATCGATGCCGCTGACCCGGGCCGTGCAGTAGACGACTCGGCTGATTTCGGCGTCGGTCCAATCCGACGGCAGCCGTGACGCTACGAGCGAACGAACGTCAAGCCAACGCCAGCCAGCCGTGCCCTTTCCACAGGATTGACGGGCGCCGTAGTAGATGTTGAACCCGTCGATGTAGGCCCCCACCTTCATCTGCGTGAGCTTAGTGCTTCGCGCCGTAGGTTCTGGTCGCAGCTGGCGCTCTCGGCAGAGCTGCGCAGCCTCGACGCGCTCCGCCTGGCATCGGCGTTTGTGCTGCCTCCGCAAGACTTGACCATCGCCACCCTGGGCCGCGCGCCTTCACCGCGCGGCCCGCAACCAGGACTTGGAGACGCTTCCAGCGGCACTCGGCTAGCCCCGAATCTCAATCCGGTGTCCTTGGCGGACTCCTGCCCCGTCGCCCCCGTTCAAGCTGAAACCGCATTGTAGGGCCGCTTGCTGCCGTTCCATTCGACGCTCGGATCGTTCCACTCGGGTTGTGGGCCACACTTTTGGGCCACAAGAGACTGCAGGATTGCGATCCGCTTGGTTTCACGTACAATGTCCGGGTCATGGTGCCGACCACGAGCCCAAAGACCCGCCGGATCGAAGTGCGGCTCAGCGACGAGGAGCGTCAGCTCGATGCCGCCGCCGCCTCGGCGCTGGGTGAGAGCCTGAGTGATTTCTTCCGCCGCGCCGCCCAGACGCGGGCCCAGGAGGTGCTCGCCGATCAGCGCACGATTGCGCTAAGCGACCAGGAGGCAACGCGCTTCCTCGAGGCGCTTGAGCGGCCCGACGAGGGCACGGTCGCTCGGCTCGAAGACCTTCGCCGCCGCGCGTGAGCGAAGAGACTGCGCTCACAGAGCGCTACGACCCCGCGCGCCACGACGTGGCGGGTTTTGCCTGCGGGAAGGAGCCGCTTGACCGCTGGCTGCAGCGCTACGCAGGACAGGGCGAGCGCCGCGACGCGACCCGCACCTTCATTACGACTGGCGAGGGCGGTGAGGTTCGCGGCTACTACACGCTCGTGGCTGGCCAGGTCGAGTACGCCGAGGCGACCGAGCCGGTCCGCAAGGGCCTCTCCCGGCACTTCCCGATCCCAGTGGCGATCCTCGCCCGCCTCGCCGTCGACGCGCGCAGCCAAGGACAGGGACTCGGCACGAGCCTTCTCGACGATGCGCTCGAGCGGGTATGCCGAGCCGCCCAGGAGGTCGCTGTGCGGGCAGTGGTCGTGCACGCGATCGACGATGCGGCGGCGAGCTTCTACGAGCGCTTCGGCTTCCGCGGCCTCAGCGCGGCGCCGCGGACGCTGATGGTGACGCTGGCCGAGCTTCGCCAGGCCGGCTACGGCCGATAGCCCTCAGCAACGAATTCGGCCAATTTCATGGACACTCGACCCAAAGCCAGCCGGGCGGTCCAGCGGTACCAGTCTGAGCCGTTTCAACCGGTGCGGAGAAGCAAGAAGATTCCGAACGCGACGACGACGATGCCGAATGACCAGAGGTAGATGCGCGCATAGGCGCCCACCAGCCCGTAACCGCGGGGCTTTCTGCCACCGGCGTCTTCCAGACGGCGGGCGTTGACGGCTTCCGGCCAAGCCTCCTGTTCGTCTTCGACCAGCGCTTCGGCCAGCAGAGCGCGCGCTTTCTCGGCCTGATTCGCATGCACCATCACGCGTTGCGGGTTCCTCACCAAGACTCCGAAGCCGAGCTGGGGGCCATCTATGCCGAGGGCTTGCAGAACGCTTGGGATGCCTCCGTTCTCAAGTAGGCCCTGGATCATCCCCGCCTCGGCCGGGTCTTTGGCGTAGGCAACCTCGACAAGCTCGCCGCTCACATCCAGGCGCTCCTCTGGCATTGGGCAGAGGTTAGAGGCCCGATGGGGGTGCCGTTCCCGCATGCCGACCTGACGGTCGCCGTCGCCGCCCAGGGCGCCGGCATCGGCATCCTGCACTTCGATCAGCACCTCAAACGCTTTGGCGACCACCTCGGCGTCGCGGCCCACTGGATCTCAGTTCCTCCCTAAGCCCGAATCTCAATCCGGTGTCCTTTGAGGACTCCTGCCCCGTCGCTCCCGTGTCTCGCTGCATGATCGCCCGTGGGGCGAATCTTCAGCCAGCTCTGGCGATGAAGATCGCCTTGGTGTGCGTCGTCGTTTCGTCGAGTGGCTGGCGGAGGATGCCTTCGTGCGTAATGCCGAAGACGTCGAGGCACTCGAGGCCGGCGCGGTCGAGCGCAGCGAGCACCTCGGCTTCGGGGAAGTGACGTTGGCGGTGGGTGCCGAGTGGCTTGCCGTCGTCGACGGCCTCGGCCGCCGGGTCGGGAGCCTCGAGGAAGAGGTGCGCCTCGCAGATCGATCCGGGCGGGGTGTCGGGCGCCGCCTGGCCCCGCCAGACCAGCCGCCGCCCGCCCCTCTCGACGACCTCGGTTTCGGCGAAGAAGGTGCGGTAGGCGAGCAGCGTGTTGACGTCGAACAGCAGCAGCCCGGTCGGGGCGAGGTTGCGGCGCATCCCGCCCAGCGCCCGCTCGAGCTCCTCGGCGCTGAGCAGGTAGTTGACGGCGTCGTCCAGCGCCCAGACGAGGTCGAACTCGCCGAACAGGGGAAGTTCGCGCATGTCGGCGGCGCTCAGCTCAGCGGCCTGGCCCGCCTTCTCGCGCGCAAGCTCCAGCATCGAGGCCGAGATGTCGCAGCCGGTCACCTGCCAGCCGCGGGCGAGCATCGGCATGAAGCTCTTCCCCGTCCCGCAACCGACGTCTAGCAACCGCCGCCCGCGCAGGCCATGGCGTTCCAGGGCGGGAAGCAGCTCGCTCAGCCACCCCTCGTAGTCGTGATGGGCGGTGAAGTCGTCGTAGACCGAGGCGATCGCCTCGTAGGTGAGCTCGGCCCAGCGCGCGTCCTCGCCCGCCGCCGTCGCCCCCGGATCCCCCGTCGCCTCGGTCTCCACGAACTGAAGACCGCTTCAACAGTCAGGATAGTTTCAGCGCTCAATTTCCCCAGTTTGGTTTGGGACAGTGTACGGTCGATAAATCAACCGTCTAATAATCCAAAATTTCGATTCGGATGACGGCTGGGAGTGGGGAGAGGCGCACAGGATCTGCCTGCGCTTTGCGTATCGCTACGCGAGCAACCCGAGCGAAGCCGAGGACATAGCCCAGGACGCTTTGCTTCGCGCCTGGCGCCGCCGCGCGACCTTGCGCGACGACGCGCGGCGCAAGGAGTGGCTGGTGTCGATCGTCCGCAACGAGGCCTTCCGCGAGAACGGCCGCGTCCGCCCGGACCCGATGGCGACGATCGAGTTCCACCAAGAGGGCGCTGACGACGAGCGGGTGGTGGACACGGTCGAGCGAGCCGACATCCGGGCGGCGCTCGACGGCCTCGACGAGCGCGACCGCCAGCTCCTGCGGCTGCGCTACAACGAGGACCTGACGCAGGCCGCGATCGCCCGCCGGCTCGGCATTCCCGAAGGGACCGTCAAGGTGCGGCTGCACCGCGCGCGCTACAGGCTGCGTCAGGCCATCGGGCAGCTCTGAGCGACCCACCTGCCTACCCGGCCGCTGCGGCGCGCCGCATCTCGTCAGCTGCCGCGCGCGGGCCGATGTAGGGGACGAGCATCGCGAAGAGCAGGTCGGGGAGCATCCCCGGCAGCCGCTCGGCTCGCCCGGCCAGGACCTCGTCGAAGATCAACCCCGACACCGCCCCCGCCGACATCAGCGCGATGTTCTCCGGCAGCTCGCGGCCGCCGGCGAGCTCGCGGCCGGCATCGAGGAACTCGGTGAACCTGGCGACGGCGTTCCAGTGTCGCTGGCGGGCGTCGGCGCCGGCCGCCGCGACCTCCACCACGGCCGTCCGCGCCAGCTCCGGGTCGACTGCGAACAGCTCGACGATCGTCGCCAGGCCGCTCCGCATCCGATCGAGCCAGGGCTGGTCGCCGTCGCAGCTGGAGACGACTTCGCCGAAGACGCGCTCGACCAGCATGTCGTAGGCGGCGAGGAAGCAGTCGTGCTTGTCGGTGAAGTACTTGTAGAAGGTGGTGCGCGACGTGCCCGCCTCCTCGATCACGTCGGCGACCGAGGTGGCCTTGTATCCCTTCGCGCCGACTACGCGGATCATCGCCGCCAGGATCAAATCGCGCCGCGATTCGGTGATTGCCATCGGCCAAGCCAGAGGGTAGGAACTATCAGGTATCTGGATCATAGCGGCAGCGTGTACGGAGGTGTTTATCTAGCTCTTCTCGCTCACCTCCCTGGCAGCCGCTTCTGGGCCGATATATGGCACCAGCGTGGCAAAAAGGAGATCGGAAAGCAAACCCGGCAGCCGCTCGGCGCGGCCCGCCACGAGCTCGTCGGCGATCAGGCCGGTGACGGCGCCGATCGCCATTCGCGACGTGTTGGCGGGCAGGTTGCGGCCCGCCGGCGCGAAGTCCCGGCCCTCGTCGAAGAGCGGCGTCAGCCGCTGCACGGCGGCCCGGTAGCGGCGCTGCGCGGCAGGCCCGGCCGAGCCGACGTCGACGAGCGCCAGGCGAGCGAGGTCGGGCTCCTCGGCCAGCGCGGCGAGCAGCGCTTCGAGCCCCGCGCGAGCCCGGTCCGGCCATCTCTCCCGCGACTCGTAGGCGGCGGTGACCCCCCGCACCAGGGTGTCGACGGCGTTGTCGTAGGCGGCGAGGAAGCAGGCGCCCTTGTCCTCGAACAGCTCGTAGAAGGTGGTGCGGGAGACGCCCGCCTCGCGGGTCAGGTCGGCGACCGTCGTCGCTGCGTAGCCCTTGGCGACGACGACGCGGATCGCCGCCTCCAACAGCCGCTCGCGCTGCGAGCGGACGACGACCTCCGGCGGCAGCCGATGCCGTCCCCGCGGCGGCCGCCAGCGCTCTCGGTTCCCCGCCTGTGGCACCGGCTCAGTCCCGGCCCGACTGGACCAGCTTCTCGGCCTCGCGCGACTGGCGCAACGCCTCGTCCTGGCCGAGGTAGGGCACCGTCGTGATGTAGACGATGTCGGGAAGCAGCTCTGGCAGCCGCTCAGTGTTGCCGGCGAGGATCTGCCCGACGATCAGCGACTCGGCGGCGGCTAGCGCCGCGCGGCCGGCGCTGGAGGGGATCGCCCGCTCCTCGACCGGGTCGTCGCGGCCGCGGTCAAGCAGCGACTGCATCACCCGCTTGCCGGAGGCGTACAGCTCGAAGGCGCTCTCGCTCGCCGAGGGCGCCTCGACCAGCGCCATCCGCGCGAAGGCGGGCCGGCTTGCCAGCAGGTCGAGGAAGACGGTGGCGGCGTCGCGGACCATCGTCGCCCAGGGCTTGTCGGGCGAGTAGACCTCGACGATCCGGCCCATCGCGTCGGCAAGCGAGAGCTCCATCGCGGCGCGGAAGCAGTCTTCCTTGTCCTTGAACAGCTCGTAGAAGGTGGCCCGGGAGACGCCCGCCGGCTCGCAGATGTCGGCAATCGTCGTCGCCCCGTAGCCCTTGGTCGCGCAGCTCGCCGCGATCGCGACGAGGATCCGTTCCCGCTGCGAGTGGGCGATCAGCGGCTCGGCCAGGTCGCTGCGCCCGGAAGGGAGCCGCTCCTGCTTGATCGCGCCCTCGAGGTCGCCGGGTGGCTTGCTGCCGTTTGGTGGGGCGATAGGGGACATGAGTGGACTCCTCGCGCAGACAACCGTGTTTCGGTAAACGCGATTGTACACCCCTGCGGCCGTCTGTGGACGATTCAGTACCGAATTAATATTTGAGCGCTCGGCGGGGAACGCAGGCGGGATTCGGCGGGCCCGGGCGCTGTACATCGGGGCGAGCGCGCCGGCGGGAACTTCGGACCCCTGTACAAGGACGCCGCGACCGGACCTGGCGACCATTTGACGATGCAGACAAGCGCGGGCAAGACGCGTCCGTTGCGCCGCATCCTCGCCCTCGGCGGGCACGACTTCACTTCCCGCCCATCCGACCGCGCCGTCTGCGAGCTGCTCCTGCGGCTGGCGACCGAACGCGCCAACGGCCGCGGGCGGCCGAGGATCTGCATCCTGCCGACCGCCAGCGGCGACACCCGGGAGCAGATCGGGCGCTTCTACACCACCTTCGGCGAGCGTCCCTGCGAGCCCTCCGACGTCTCCCTCTTCCGGCTCGGCCGCCGGCCGATGGCGCTGCGCGACCACCTGCTCAGCCAGGACCTGATCTACGTCGGCGGCGGCAGCCTCGTCAACCTGCTCGCCGTCTGGGATGCGCACGAGCTCGGCGCGATCCTCAGCCTCGCCTGGCGGCAGGGGATCGTCCTCGCCGGCCAGAGCGCCGGGGCGATGTGCTGGTTCGAGGCGGGGATCACCAAGTCCTCCGGCCGCCCTGCGCCGGAGGCCGGCCTCGGTCTGCTCGGCGGCAGCCTCTGCGTCCACTACAACGACGAGCCCGAACGTCGCGTCGCCTACCTCGACGCGGTCGGCGACGGGATGCCCGGCGGCTACGGGCTCGACGACTACGCCGGCCTGCTCTGGGAGGGAGACGGCGCCCCCTCGGCGCTCACCGCCCTCCGCGGCGCCCGCGCCTACCGCGTTCA
>WNGD01006080.1_pt1 | contig 19209 bp, 16 predicted proteins | sample 5400671 | NCBI WGS metagenome assembly WNGD01 (sample SAMN13153369, study PRJNA577476) | soil metagenome | isolation source: 40 cm soil or saprolite under grassland replicate 2 | place: USA:California | collected 2016-06-15
TTTAATATAACCTTATTTTACTGCGTAACAAAGCATAAATTACTTGATGTTGATCCAACATCAATTATCGAATCACTTGCCCTATAAAAAATCGAATACGGAAATGATACGTTTTGTGTACGTTTTTATATTCGGGAAGAACGTACCGATTCCGTACCGCAAACGCAACATAAGTTCGTAATTTATCAGTAAAAAAGGTACGGAACGAGAGGTACGTTTTACGGAAAAGTGCACAATTCCGTATAAAAAAGATACGCTTTCGGTACGTCGACTTGCGTTCTTTTGCGTTTCCTCCGTATGTTACATACGTTTTCCACAATACGGTTTTATCCGAGCCGAAATTTTCAAATTCGAATTTAATTCGAATTTGTACGTTTTCCACGTTTTTATATTCGGGAAGAACGTACCGATTCCGTACAGCAAACGCGCCATAAGTTCGTAATTTGTCATATAAAAAAAAAAAAGGCGTACATTTTCCGTATACTAAATGCACTTTTCAATACGTTTTAATTTAAGTCAAATTTACTGCTTTTATACGTAATATAAATATAAATTCGAGCCAAAATATACCAATATTATTATATTTTATTATTATATATATCATTATATAGCTTATTTAACTATAAATCAAAGCATTTCATTGTACTAGCTATCAAACTGAAGGAACAATGAAAATGATATCAACAAACGAAGGTCTTTACCCCTTATAGCTAATCGCCGGTGTTTTTCGTAGTTTCCTTTTCGGTTGTTGGACTAACAAAAATAATGATCGCTTTTTTTTTAGAAACGTTCGGGATCATTAGAAGATAATAATATATAATAAGTACCAGATGCCTCTTGCTGCTGTCGCTCCTTTTCTAATAACATATTATACCGGATCGGAATAAATAAAATCGTAAAGAAATATAATATTTATAATAATATTCAAATGTATTACCATCCTCGCTTAAGTATCGTCTGGGTCGCTCATCTATATAATTCATTTTAAAAAAATCCTTTTTGTAAACTTTGTGGTTTATAGTATAAATTATAATTCATCAAGTATTTATTACCTTCAGAATTGTTCAAATAATTTTTTGTAAATCGGGCTTTCTTTGAATTTTTATCTTTACAATTGATTGAATAAAATTATTAATCCTGAACTAAGTATACAAATAGTATTTTTATAAATATTACCTTTATTATCTTTTACTACCCGTCGTGATCGTGGTTGTTGCTGCTCCAAATCAGCCAATTCTGGCGGTAGTATCAGAGTAAATAGGTCCTGACGGCGTGCGGGTTGAGCCATTCTCGTTTGTTCCCTTTCCTCGGCTCTTTATAATTGATTTGAATTAAAATTTCTACTTTTGGCTTTATTACATGATATATAAATAATTGTTTTCTTACGAGTCCGCTTCATTTTCTTTATTTTTTTTTTTGCGATCGTATTCGCGATGGTTTCGTAAATATTTTTTGATTAAATCTTTTATTAACCAGGAACCCTCTCCAACTGGAGTGTTGGGGTTCCTTCTTTTGAACTACAAAAAGATAAGCATTAAATTTAATCTTAGACTGTCAAATAAATAATAAAATATCTTACCCTTTCTATTGTTTTATATATTAGGGCCGTGTCCTGGTCCCTATACTGCAAGTTAAGGTTCATATTGAGAGAGGTCATTGTGAACCTTATCTCTGACTTTGAAAAAAAATATTTAAGTGAGTAATAATTTATTAGCTAATTAAGCTTTATACAATATTCTTGATTTCTTGTCTTACTAAAAGATTATTATATGTTTCTTTATTTATTCCGAAAATAGTCAAAATATCGTTCGCCGTAATATACGCTTTTTTTGGTTTTACTATTAGTGTCGAAGCCGAAGTCGAAGTCGAAGTCGAAGTCGGTGTCGGTGTCGGTGTCGGTTCTTCATTCTCTTCAAATAAAATTCTTCTTAGGTTTTCGATGAGTTTATCTCCGTCTCTCATCATGAAACTCAGAATTGGAAAAAAAGTTGGGAAAGTTGGAATAGGAAAAAAAAAATAAAACAGAAAAACATGCTTATATATACAAACAAACAATCGATTTGATTGGTCGATCATTTGTGGATTTATGGCTTAGATAAAAAATACGTGATTCCGGACCGGCATTGCATCATTGCGTACAGTATAAAATTTTGATCATCCAGATAATCAAAATCATTCAAAAATAAATTTATGAAATAACTAAACAAGATTATTTTAATTTGCTAACTATCGCTCTTTCCTTGAAATCTAACCAAAGAGAAGAATGTCATTACGGTCGAAATACTCCGAATTTTCTACGTAGCAACAGCAGACATCAGGTCATATAGTCTTATAGTATGTTGAATAAGTTATTAAATTTGGAAACAATATTTATAAGTCAAAGAAATACTATCTTTAAATGTTTTCTCTGGATTTTTTTAGTTCTTTTGATGAAGATTTATCATTTGAACAAATATTGTAACCCAATATAAATAAGAATTATGTAATAGAAATCTTTCGAGCGAAAGATAATTTTCGCATTTGGGGAATAAGAAAAAATTATCTAATAATAAAATTCAGTCATGGTGGGTTAATATTTTTTTGTATTTCTCTCACACTATTATTTTTAATATAATTTTGGCACCCACGGAGGACTACATCCAACTGAGGTACATGGGCCCATTAAACTGATTTTAGGAAAATTTTTTAGGAAAATTCCGTGGATTACTTTTTTCTATTAATTCTAATAAATCTAATTTGATTATAAGTGCATCGTTTAAATAGTCAAAGCATTTCATTGTTAACTAGCTTCTTAATTTTATCCAGATTATTACGGTAAAGCACATCAAACCGAAGGAACTATGGAATTATCAATGATATTCAGGCAACCTTCACCTGTCTTTACCCTTAGGAGAATTAGAGCAAATCGGCGAGGTGAAGAGCAAGAAACGAGTGGATCATGGACCAAGTATTATTGTATATATAAGGTCATCCTAAAAAAAAAAATCCATTATACAATGAAAGGAGTTTTATTGGGCCATGGTTGCACGCTTATATCGATCGAAAGTATGTATTATACAGCGAAGATTTAATATTAAATATTATCAATAAAAAAAGTAAATGTAATATCATACGTACAGTAGCTTCCAAAAGTGTAACCAGAAAACTAACCAATTAACATACCGAAATTCTTATATCAGTTTAATAAATCATTAATGATCGACAATAAGTTACGTAGGGGTAAAAAAGAAAATAACGATCAGGGGATATGTCACGCTGCAGGGGTGGCTACTGTACACTTATATTAAATTTTTATTGAATGATCGACAAATTTCTTATATTACTTGACAGAAGTCTTCTCTTTAAGCCGTAATGACTTTTTTTTAAGAAATATATTTTATTACTGCGCTTAACAAAAATATTAGTTTTAGTCTTTTATTTTTTTAAACGGTGAAGTTGCAATTTATAGAGTGACTAGGTTTTAAAGAATCTCGAATTGAAACTAGGCAACTAAAAGAACATTACACGAGTAATTTTTTTAAATTCGTTACCAACTTTTTCTTTTTTTTTGGACACAAAAAAAATCAAAGTATAGCGGAAACATCTAGTTCAATTAAAATAGCAAGCACAATAGAATCAACTCGTAAAAGGGCACCTAAGGCATAAAATTAATATTAGCTAACGAAATACTACTGTTATAATGAATAATCCAACTGGCATTTATCATTACGGAGAGACTCTTTGTAATGATCCTGATAAGGACTTTGAGATTCTTGATTATGTTAGCATTGGGGATAATTCTGAAAGTCTTGAGCAACCAACACCTTCACTTTTGTCTAAATATAGTACAAGCAGCACAGAAAGTGATATAAATCTATATGATAGTTCATATGATATACAATTTGATACATCAGCAATCGGGTTAGCTAAGGCATATGCCAATTCGTCATCAACAACAATGCAAGAACGAGATAATGAAATCGATATAAATTGGTTGGCACAAGACCTTGATGTAACGTCTAATAGAGAATCATCATGGGATACGACTATTTGTCATGAAAATGAATTAACTCTAGAATTTAATTCTGGTGGTATTAAGCAGTTGAATGGGACATGCATCATAGTGGATGATTTAAATGGAACATTACAACGATGTCCTCATCCTGTAGAGAAACCATTGAAACAGCTTGGAGGGATTTGGGAGCTGGATTTTGATACGGTGGATGAAATTGTTATGAAATCAAAGGGTGATGGTTTAAATACACTAGGGGTTTGCAAAAGTCACTTTAATTATGATAACAAGCAATTACATGAATGTCAAAAAACAGAAGTTTCTATTGATAGAGCAGTGATTCGTCGAAAAAGATGTTTATTCTGTGGACACTATAAGTATGTATTTAGTCGTGGGTATTGTACAGAACATTCGTGGAAATTATGTAATCGGAACATACAAATAGTTTGCAATGGATTGAAAGTTTGTCACGTGTTTCAAGAGAATGAATTTACTAAACAATCATCTAGTTCTAGACGTGCACGATATATATGTATGTTATGTTTTACATCTGAAGAAGGCCATTTGTATGAGCGAAAAGGGCGGGGTTCTGTCCTTCCATTTGACTGCACAGATCGTCATCATGATGATTCTGCAAAGTCACTTCAATTGATCACGAAATGGATAAATGAGATATCAGAGTCTGCTGACAGAGATATACAATGCCTTCTTCTTCATGAAATTTTTAAAGGAGCAATGGTGTTTTTTGAAAAATTAAAATGTATCAAAAGATCAAAAAACGATGACATTAGTGATGAAGAATTCGATAGTAAAACAACTAAGAAAAGTAAAGACCCTAAAGATACGAATTCACATCATGATAAATCTACAGAAGAAAAGGTGGCAATTCCGACATCGTTAAGTTTTTTAGGAGTAAAAATCGCTTTTAGATTGAAGAAAGTCGATGTTAGAAAGTTATTAAATAGTGAAATATATTGTAATGCAATTAAAAGAAATCTGAAACAAATGGGTGAGGCTTTGGCGACTTTACTTTGGCGTTCAAGATCGGAAGTTCGCGCAAATAAGGAGAAATTAGTAATGCCTAATTCTTTAGAGGAATATCAAAATGGTTTTCCATTAGTAATTTCAAATTTTTTTTATGGATTAATAGATACTATTCAAAAAAATAAATGGAAAGTTGTTTTAAGAAAACAGAGAGAAAGAAAAACTTTCGAAAAGGACTATGACGAAACACGTGCTAAAAAAATTTCTATATTTTTTATCTCAGTATTACTATCAATTACGTTTCCGGGATTAGATATATGGTTTACCCATATTCTCAGCTCACTTTGCCAAAAGCCCCGCTTACACACATCTTTGTATTCAATATTATGCGTAGCAAACGTTGTAGCCCACACTAATAGATATGAGAAGCATTTGGAAAAACAACGCCGTGAACAAGTTGACATAAATAGTAAGTTATGGAAAGGAAATAATATATGGAACATTTGTATGGTCGATAATATTGATCTTCAGGAAAGTACGTTTAGGTACGACAATATCTTCGATGTACCACGAAAAACAGCCCATGCTACACTCCGAATGGTAGCTCAATATCAACTTCCACAAAATATATCAAGTCTTATAGAATCCTATAATTCAGAACTTTCCGTTTTTCAAGTTGGACAGTCAACATTTATTAATAATGAAACAAAAAAATTACAAAACATTTTTAATTTATTCGTCGAAAATAAATGGTTAGATTACGATGCCTTTGACATAAGATCTGAGTTGCGAAAAAATGTACCAATAGGTTGCAATATACCGAAGCCAAATATTGTAATTTTAAAACCTGGGGACAATCCATGCAATAATTTAAATGTTCATGAAGCAATAATTATGTACTTTGATGATGTTGGCATTGGAGAGAATAATTTTTTAGATATATCTGCGGACCAGGCAATATTTCGTAGATTAGTACCATTACGCGAAAAAAGACCAGAAATTCGGTTATTACTTGGCGGATGGCACACAAACAAATGTATGTTAAGTACTTTATTGGCGATTTTTTCTGGATATGGTATATATCGATTAGCGGCTAGTTTGGGTGTTTCTTTTCTTGAAAAGCTTGAGAAAGTTGTAGACTACACGGCTACATGCAGAGTTATTGAATTAATTTGGGTTGCGGTAGGTAGTGCAATTACAGCTTATGTAAAACACCATGGTAAAAGCATTGAAAGCATTGAGTCTGAAAATTATGGTATTTTAAGGGTTTGGTATCAGTTTTTTGTATGGGCAGGATATTGGGTTTGTCACAAGATCGGAATTCGACATGGAAATCACTACATGCAATACTATAGCTTGGCTGCTTTTGCTCCTCTTTTTGCGGTGGCAGGTAGATGCAACTATTCTGAGTCCGTTGTTTATTATTTAGCTCAAATAAGTAGTGATCCAACATTACAAGTTTTATTAGAATATGCATGTTCAATAAATATAACTAGGTTAGGACATTTTTTAGCAATCGATGAGGCTGTTGAGTCTCTTGGCGTAAAACGTGTAAAACAAAATATTGGAAAGCATTTAGGAACTGAAGAAGATCTAAAAGAAAGAATGGCGGCAGTAGAATTTGAAAGGGAACGTATGAATTTATTGTTAAGTGATTTTATTGATGATCCATCAGTTGTACATACAGAACGCAATTTAAAATCACGAAAGGAATCAACATGGAAATTGACAGTTGATTTATTAGAAGCGTTTAATATGTCTAATCCAGCAAGTCATCCATTATTTCAAAATACATCACAAAATAACAATGAAGGATTTCATAGGCTTTTTGCCTGTTATAACATTGGGAAGGAAAGACTTTACAATATTTACAAACAAGATATAGAGAAGACAGTCGAACGCAATACAACAGGTAGACGTGCTCGTAATATTGTAGTAGATACTATAGCTCAGCAAAAACAGCGGGAATTGCAAGAAAAAGAATCCAAGAAAAAAAAAAGAAATAATGAAACTCCAAATGATAAAAAAGGGAAAAAACGGAAAATTGCAAGAAATGAAGATTTTTGCAACAATAAAAGTTTTGATCCAACTACTCAATATCAAACTGAGTGTCAGATGCAGTAATTCCTAGTAACTTAATAGTTTCACGGGTTTCATTAATCGGTATTATTATATATTTTCTTTTATTGTATTGTTCTTTTAGTTTAATTTCTAATATTAAAAGATATGAAAATTCATTTAAATGAATCACTATTAATTGAATCAAATACATCTATATTAAACATTCGTAGGTACTTACAGCCGTGAAAAGTACTTGTAGATTTAGAAATATCGTTATTTTGTAGTAGAAGTGTACTAGAATGAGTCAGATGATGCATACGCATTATAAAAATGGCAACTATGAAGAAGACATATCCTCTGACCGATAATAGCCAATCGAAACAAGTTTTTGTAAATCATCTATAAATTCTCAAAAATAAAAAATAAAAACCTTATATTTTTTCGCTTATATTTTTTTTCGCCTATTTTTTTTCGCTCGTTTTTTGAACAATGTTATGTAGAAATTAAACAGTTACATGAGATAACATTGTAAACCGTTCGTAATCAAGCAATTTCTATTTAATGAAGATAACGGAAACTACGTTTCTTGTACGGAAGAAACGTATCGATTCTATAACACAACCGTATCATATGTTCGTTTTTCGACATGGAAAATATACGTTTTTTGCAACTCACATTAATTGGTATGAGAAATTTTGCTATTCCGGGCCGGAATGCTCAAAATTATAAAATTAAACTGTTAAATTAATAAAACATGATATGCATCATTTTTAACAGTTTATTTGTTAAAAAATAATTGTGACATTGTTGATTATTATAGAAACAAGTTAACATTAAACATGGCGGGAGCTTTATTACATGCTGCCGGCGGTGCTGGAAAACTTATTAATGGTGTAGGGTGGTAAAAGAAAAACAACCATTGAGAGGGGAAAGAGATTTAATTGATTTGTCACGTAGCACTCCTACTTTTGTATCTCGTTCAACTAAGCAATAAAATATTTCAATCCAATCAAGGGAGGGTTGACTTTTGGCATGAATCCCTATCTCTGTCATGTCTGTTTTCCCAGTATCTGACACATAAATTCCCGGCATCTAATGAAATCTTTGGGCAATAATTTAACCTATGTCCATAGTACGTGCAAGCATATATAGCACTCGTTAACAAATGTTGAGACAGGGCAAATCCAGTTTGTTCTGGGATCTAGTAATACTTGATGTATATACAGTAATTTGATACCACTGCCTCTATTGTTGGTGCCGGTGCCGCCGATGTTGGTGCTGTAATGGAAGAAAGAATGAAAAAAAGGGTTGAAAAGGAGAAGACTTACCAAGTTTTATTAAATTATTTATCGATGCTTGATAGCATCAGACTGATTAAGTGTCGTTCGTCCCTAACTTACGTATCCTCCATATTTTCCATCTGATAACTTTTTACCCATTCCTCTGTCTCATTCATTGCTGTATATTTTTTTTCTTCAATACGACGACATATAATTTAAATAAGATAAGTTAAATGTTATGGAAAATTCCTTTATTATGTGAAAATTTGTAGGTAATGGAACTGGTAGATACTTTGCATTGGACGAAAGGCTGTATCACTGTAGTTACACTGCATCGTTAAAACAAAGAATGTACCTATATTGAAAAAATTTACAAACACAAACAATTTTTAATTCTCGAAATTGTACTCTTGCTTGTTTGGATATTGTAATAATTTCTTACGAAATTTAAACGTAACGACTAGTCAGTCCTTATGCAATACGTGAATACGTATCAAATCCTATAAAAATAGAGTACAATTTGTACACAAATAATTATTACATTAGAACCTTAATGTCTAATCACTGTCTAATTTAACAAACAAACATATGCGTTCATTATATTCTGCATTGTGCTGGTACAAACCTGTTACAGATAAAAATACCCATGGTTTATAATTTTATAATGATTTCCGACATGTGTTTGTTTATTAAACAAATAAAATTATTATATTTTTAGGGAAAACATCAGCAGAACATATCTAAATATAGAATATGTTTGAACATCACATTGCATGTTGCATCAAGGTGCATTAAATTAATTAAATTATAATTTGTCCTTCCTTGGATATAATTGTAAATAAAAAATTACATGGCATATGTGATAATTTACGCTGCAGGATCTTAAAATTTAAGTGATCCTTTCACTTTTTAACAATTCAAACATATGCAATACGTATATTTCTACGTAATAAAAGCTATTCTAAAATAGAAAACCACTATGTTTGTTATGACGAATGCTGCATAAGGAAATTAAAATCGATAATTAAAAATTTACGAAATTTGATTACTTAAAAATCGTTTCAAATCAAAGATGCATTAAACTATAATAAATAATTAAAAAAGTTCCTTAACTATTTTTTAAAATGTGTAATGTAGTCGATTCCTGCATAATTATAAGTTATTCTGAAATAGAAAATAAAAATTGTGAAAAGTTTGAAAGTATAAATATAGGTCATTTCTTCCGCCAGAAGTCATCATTAAAATAATTTCATAAAATAAAAACAATCCAATAATCTTACTTTTAACAGAATTCTTTCTAAATTTCCATAATAATGTCATCTCCTCAAGCGCCAGATTCGCATCCAAAAGATACTTCACCTCACATTGATCCCGAAATAGCACAAAATGATATTACTCTTTCTCGATTACCAAAAAGGAAAAGGGACGAGTATGATCTAGATATGGACTTTTATGAATCAAGGTTTACCTTGAACGAAGAAGACCCTATCAAAAAGGTTAAATTAGATACACAAGAGGATAGAATAGAAGCGTTAAATTCGCGCCCTTCGTTCACAAATTTGGCATCCTCTATTTCGTTAATCTTACCACCTGAGGTTGATACGGTGGTCATTACACGTAATGAGTTTGTGGTGGAGTGGGATAAAGATCCCGATTCGGAAACACTCCCCCCTCCAACTCAAGTAAAACAAATATTAAAGAATGAAAGGAAAGAATTAGTTAAAAATGCTATCCATCGAAATTCTTTCAACATACCCCTATATTACTGCAATTCATCTACTCCCACTGAAATTATTGATAAAATAAAAGAAGAACATCGGATAACAGTTACGTCTCAAATTAATGATGCCAAAACTTCCCTCTCGTCCCGTCAAATGGACCGTGCTGCATTTATAACAAAAGATGCTCTTAAATCGAATAAGGTAAAAACTACCAACGATAGGTTACTTAAAACTATAAAAGCCATCAACGAAAGCCTCGAATATTTTGAATATATCCCATCGGAAAATGTTCCTATTAGAGACAAACGAACTGTAAGTATGATGCTATTATTCTTTGTATTCCGGAACAATAGTAATTTTATTTATATTTCGTATATATTATAGTTTACAAGTCATATTGATTGGTGCACAAAGCTCTGTAAATATTTTAAAGAAAAATCGGAAAATGATACTGAAAGTGATAAATCTCGAAAATGGGCCGCCCTCGCAATAAATGATGCGCATAATCTTTCAACTGCTGGTACAGTTTATGAAGAGCCTAATTCAAAACATTTTAGAAATTATGTCGAATATATTAAGAAAAACGAGTATAGTGATGAAATTCCCGAGCAATTTATACCGTTAAATCCTCCTCCGGTTCCGAAGATTGACAATGATGATGAAGATCCGAATTTTGCCAGAAATTTTGAAGATGCCACTAATTATATCTTGTTTGCCGCTGTGGCCTGTCAAAGATTAAGGGTAAATGAAGAAGTCACTCGCAGGTCAAAATTAAGGTGGTTTGGCATTTTCGCTGATCTTTATGATCGATATAGGTCGATTGTAAACGACATGCCAGAGTTAATTGACAATCAAGATGTGGCACGGGCCATGGAAATAGCCGAGGATGTGAGGAGGGATAAAAAGAAAAGAAATGCCCTTGCAAAGGAGGCAATGGCTGGTCGAAGAATTAATAAATTATTAAAAGTGTTACGTGGGCAATGGCATGTAATTGATTTGCATGACAATATTACCCGAGAATTTTTAGTCAATAATACGAATGAGTTTTTTGATGCCCTCATAGCTGGGATTCATTGGCCAGAAAATGTGAACCACTTACCTTACAAATCACTTTCTTCGGGTTCCGATCATCAATATATTTTAGAAAAGGGAGAAAGGGCGATTATCTCCACTCCTTCTAATTTTTGGGGAAGTGGTGGAAGTGAAGAAAGGAATAAACGAAAATCGCAAAATGAAGAAAAAAGTGGAAGTGGAAGGAAAAAACAAAAGAGGTCGAAAGACAAATTCGCTTTAAAAATCCCAGAATACTTAAATTATAAGAAAAATGAGACCGAAAGTGAAGACGACTCAGAAGTTGGATCAGAAATCGAAACTGAAGCTAAAAAACCACCCGCTGAAGGACCCGAAATCGAAGCTGAAGCTGAACACGAAACCGAAGATGAAGCTAAAAAAGCGGCCGTTGAAAAACCCCACGAAACCGAAGCTGAAGCTAAAAAAGCGCCAGTTGAAAAAACCCAACCCCATGAAACCAAAGATGAAGTTAATAAAACGAGTTGAAAAAACCCACGAAACCGAAGCTGAAGCTAAAAAAGCACCCGATGCTCCAGCAGACGAACCCGAGAACAATTTAATTCAACTTTAGGAAACATAATCAATTTTATATTATTTATTATTTTAATATATTAGTATTATTTTAGTATATTCAATAAAAATTCATTATTTATTTCGGTCTTTAGTTTATTCAATAAAAATTTTGTGCGATATTTATTCCGGTCCAGAATATTGTTGTCAACGGCGTATCTACATCATTGAATTCTTTCTCTATCTAAAATATAAAACAAATTCCTACCATCAACTTTAAAAAATCCTACACATCTATCTATGCCTATAACTTCAATAAATTGGAAATTACTCAATTTCTTGAAGTATATTTGCCCATAATTATCAGACTCATGGTCAGTTTTATGTACATAAGCAAACATGCGTTCTGATCCATTATATTCATGCACAATAAAATATTCTACTTCGCCATATATTTCTTTTTCTACAAGTCTTCGAGGAGCGTTAGCACGATGAGCATCCATATCAATAGTGATGTTAATCTAATATAAAAATGTATTAGTATAATCTTATACTAACTAATAAGATAAAATTGAAATACTTACAACAACGGAATAATTGTTTCTGCTTTTCATTTTATCTTTTGATATCCATTTAGAGCTTATTATATGCCCATCTTTAGTGAGTAATTTACCATATTTCATCACATTAGAAGATACATTCTAAAATTTGAAAATTAAGTTAATTAATATGACATAACATAAGCATTTATAAAATTCTTTACCTGCATTGTTTCTATGTTTACGTCGAAAATGGCAGAATAAGTTTCTTTTAATCTTGTTAATTCTGTAGTAGATAAAACATGTTTTTTTGATGGAGAATAAAGTTCAAATTCTTGATATAAAGAAGTAGTGAAAACTCTGTGAGAAGGCCATTGTTTTTCTTCTTTTGATGGAAAGATATGCTCATAAAATTTTGACATATATTTTAAATGATTAAATCGTTCGTTTAACACGAGATTATTCCAAAGATTTGCATAGGGATGTACTTGCGATTTAACTAATGGAATTAGCATACCACACATCCTTTCCATTGGAAATTGCCAATATCCTCTACATGGGCCAAAATCCTCTATACTCTCAGCTACATGCAATAAATAATGGAAGGATATTAAAAATATGCTAGATCGATCTTCTTCATCAATCATTCCGTAATCCCTATGTATAAATGTTAACATTTTGTAAACTATGTAATATAGTAAACAATATAAGCTTTGAAAGTAATAAAAATTATTAAATTATTGTACCTTGATATATGCTTATAAAAGTTATATAATTTTTTTTTTATCGATTCTTTTTCATAATGAGTAATTGATGGCTGCATACATAAATGCACTGCAGTCACAAATTCATTCCAACCATTAAAATATCTACAATGTTTTAAAAATATTTAATAACTCTGGAAATAATATATAAAAATAAATTATTTTTCTTACTTGGCTGGCAGATAAGTTTTAAGCAGTGGAGCTGAATAAAGAGTTATCCAATTGGCCCATTCTTCTGCTTTATATCCTGCATGGTGCTTAAATATATTTCGAGAAGGCCTTCCAAATGACAAAGGCATGTTTTTTTTATTATTCTGCATTTGTACACCAATTGCTTCCCAGGAGGATTTTGGTATAATAAAAGGAGTTGCATTCAAATTATCATCTTTAAAAAAGTGAGAGGTCCACAACCTAAACATTTGTGGTGCAATATTTTCAAAGAATAAATGCATAATATCAACCGGGAAGGATCTTGGAAATTTAATTGATGATAATTCAAACAAGATGCTTCTGCCTTTTATTCCTAAATTAAATAATAAAAAAATTTTTTAATTAAATCATTTACAATAACAATTCAATAACAATTTTATTACCATATTGTTTTATTAATGTTTCTTTTTCTTTAGAAGACGTTGCCGCTTCTATTTCATCAACATATGTTAGCCAGTTTGAATGAGTTTTTTTGGAATATTTTCCCGGATGAAAATATATGTGCTTATATTTTTGCGAGTAAATTCCTTGAATGTTGCAAAATCTACATCCGGAATATGAGTTATGACCCGTAACATTCATTATTTTTGTAAGAGCTGGAATATCTCCAGTCCATGCGATAATATGAGCATGAAGTATGAATTCACATTGAGCATGTGCATCGTAACATGTTACTCCTCCTAAAAAAAAAAATTATTAATCTATACTACTATAATAAATAGATTTATAAAAATTCACATACTTTCTAATTCCTTCATCTCGTTAATAAAAGGTCGCAAAAATGAATTAAAATCTTTTGGTTGATTTGGTCCAGGAATTAAAAAAGGTACTAATAAATTTTCTTTCTTTACTCTCAAAGAGGGATTAAGATTATTATTTATCATAAGAAATAGCCAACAGTCATCAGTTTTTTGTTTAAAAATTTGATATCCGTCACAAGATGCTATAAATGCAACGTCTCTCTTATTGATAAATAAATTTTCTTCTGATAATTCCTTGTATATATTTCCATCAAAAATATCATCCAAATCACAATCATCTTTATTAGCAATATACTCATGACGATAAAGTAATTCTTTCGCTCTATCTACATTATTGAATTGTATTTTTAATCTGTTCTTTATTGAAAGATATGGCATAACCTTTTTTGCCTTTCCTTTTCCATCCAGTCTAGAGGAATCGCACATTGGGCAATTTTGGCAGGATTCGTAATTTCCAGTGTAGCATATACAAGAATTATCACACATATCATAAAACGTTGGCTCTAGTTCTGTTACATTTTTTAAATATTTCTTAACTTTATATAGACTCAAATTATCTGTTGTAAATATTTTCATTATATTATCGTACGCAGTTTCTGTAAAATTATATAAAGATTTCAAATGTAAAAGTCTTAACCCTTCAATAATTTTTTTACTATGATCATCATCGGTTTGCATATCTTCATTATCTTTATTTTCTTCTTCATCGATTTCATCATTATCTTCTTCACTATCATCTTCTTCACTATCATAATCGGAGTAATATTCATTATCTTCTTCATTAAAGCTAAAGCTTTCGGCATCAGAATCTTCTAGTAAAATGTCGCGGATGAGTCGCGGTTCGAATTGAAGATTGCTATTATCTTCATCTAATCCAACTAAATTCAAGTTTCCCCCTTGACTTTCATCCATAACATCCTCTGCGAGATTTTCCCCTTGATTACCTTCATCTATATCCACTACAAAGTCTTCCCTTTGTTGTATATCCCCTGTTCGTGACTCAAAGTCTTCCGAATGCTGCTCTCTTTCTGATAATTCTTGTTGTTTTCTACGATGACGATTGTATGTATTTTGAATTAATAATACACCGTTTGGATTTGCTTTTAAGCAAGCTATACATGTGCATAATATCGTTTTTTCTGCCATTTTTAAGAAAGTAATCGTTAAGGAAGTTAGCCTATACAGTATATATATAATTTTACGATGAATATTTTGTTTGATTCGTAATTACTCCGAACCGGAATCTCAATATTTATTAGATTTATCAAATTGGTAAAATATCAATGATACTCCGAATGGTTTATCAAATTGGTAAAATTTCAATGATACTCCGAACCGGTTTTATCAAATTGGTAAAATTTAGTATAACATTAAAATTGGTATAACATCAATGAAATAATTTGCTACTCCGAACGCCCTGAAAATTTATTACATGTTTTTAATTAGTTCCTCAGTTTTTTGATTCCGTGCGGAATTCATAATTATTTTATTATATGCTGTCTAATAGTATTCCAGTATTTCATCTATTTGCATTGGCAGTATATTTGCAATTTCAATTTAAATATGAACCATAACATCCATTATTAAAATGTCCTCTTTACCGTCTTCAAACAAGAAATCAATGGAGACGCATTTTTCCAATTAGTGTCATTGATAATGTGCAAAAAGTACATTTTATTCACGATTGTAACTCGGAAGGATGCCGAGATCGTCATCATGATGATATTAATAGAAATTGGATCAAAAATAGTTTATAGCTATATAATTTTATTCTAATGTATTTAATATTGTTATAATGGTGTATGTTTGCTTAAAATAATCCTGTCGAACATTGCACATAATTCAGGATAAAATAAGCTTATAAAATTAAATAAAGCTAAATAATATAATATATAAAAATAATTACAAATCATTAAAAATATTAAAATTAATATCTTTTTTGAATTCTTTTTTGAATTCTTCTTGGAATTCTCTCTCCACCTCGGCTAATTTTAAAATATATTTGACATACAGGTTTCTATTTAAATACAATTTTCGAACATCATAGTTCCAGGTATAGAAACTGATACCCTCTTCAAATATTTTCACCTTAATTTCGTATTCTTTTTTAACTTGAAAAAGGATTTCAAGTTTTGTAGGGGGTATATAGTTGGGGGTATTGGAATTATTTGTGGTACGAGGGCGATTTTTTCGATTATTTTCTTTCCATGAGGAAACATCGAGGAATTCGATGTATTGGTTGTTTTCAATATTGTTAAGTTTTTTGTACTCTTCATAAGAGATCATTTTTTTTTTTTATAATTATAATTTTAAATTTATGATTTGACTTTAAGAAAGGTGTATTTATATTTCATTTAAAATACTATGATCCAATGAAGATTCAATTATTTTGCTATTAGTTTAAATATAATTAATTTATCGGTATAGCTATATTATCTTTAGAACTATATGATATAATTGTTTGTGAAATTATTCCTTCTGTTTTTTTAAAATTATACAAAGGTCCATACAGCATGTAATTTAATTAAGAAATAATTATAATTACTTTGTATGATGGAAATGAACATTATACACTTTTCTAAGTATAGAATTTAAATATTACAATTGTTCTTATTCTGGATTACGCAAGTCCTTAATGACTTAAAATATTGCATGAATAATGAACTAATACTTATGCAGGATCGATCCTTGGGTCCTCACATAATGATTTAAAATATTTAAAATATTGCATATGTTTGTTTGCAAACTTTGTAATTAACAATTATCTACACATCAATCGAGATATCGCAAGGTCCATACAGCATGTAATTCAATTAGAAATTAAATGATTTGCATATTTTGGCATGATGGAAATAAACATTTTACACTATTCTAAGAATAGTTACAATTGTTCTTATTCTGGATTACGCAGGGTCCTTAAGAGTTGATATGGCTACTATAAATAGTTAATCCGCGTTTTTTCAAAAATTTCATATTAACAACGAAAATCATTAAATCACGGATAATGTTTTGAGATATTTCTTTTACAGAGCTATTACATAAATTATAATGATTCAACAACAATTGCAAATATTCATGCGATATGCAGCGATGATTGATAAATTTTCGAGCGTCATTTGTTTCTATAAAAAGTTGAAATTATATTATAGACATCAATGAATATGAATAATGTTTCGAGATTTTTTATTTAGGGATATTGCATTCAATTATAATAATGCAAAAATAAAAATTTATTACATGCTGCTTAATAATTCCTCAGTTTTTTTGATTCGGAATAAAATATAAGTGAAAATTTATTACGTCGGTGTACAATTGGCAAAATTCAATGAATCCCCTGTGTTTTAGCAAACAAACATCGATAAAATTCTAACAATTATATTAACAATGGATCCTGCAATAATTAATTTCATTTTTCGCGACTTGTTCTATTTAGACAAAAAAAAAACAAAGTGAATATTATGAAAAATTATTATAAATAGAACTAGAATTTACGCTTTCTCACTTTAAATTCAACAATAAAATGAATGAACAAAAATCTAAAAGAAGCAAAAATAAAACTAAACGAATCAAACAAAAGGCAAGAATGGCCTCGCTTTACGACAAAGAGGCCGCTATTCGGGTCCAGGAAAATCAATTACGGTCAATTCTGGAATCCTGGGCCGTACAGAGTGGACTTAGATACGAGACATTAAAAGATCTAATAGGTTTAAATTTTAATTAAAGGTAATACCTTTGTACTATGTTATTTATCTTTATATTATTTATTAACTATTTTCCCAACTTATTTGATAGTTAATAAATGCCTGTGGTTTGTCCGTATGCCACTTTAATAAAACTCCTCAACAATGTCACATGAGCATTCCGGCCCGGAATAGCAAAATTTCTCATACCAATTTTTATGGCAGTTATTTTATTAAGCAAATTTGCCTGTATAATTTCCGAAACTAGTAAAAAACGTAACGACTAGTCAGCAAAATTTTGATAATTTTGATTGAAAAAAATTTTACACAGCCACAAACCACATGTAATTTACTAGTTTAAAATCTTGAGACTTTAATTTTTTTTATTTCACATAGTACAAATCATAGCGTAAATGATATGTTTGTTTGCTAGATTTAAAACAATGCAGGAAAACAATTGATCATGTTTAATCAGAGTATTGGCTGGTACAAATACCCATGGTTTAATTTACATTATAATTTTACTATCGACGTGCGTAATTGTCAAATATGTGAGAACATTCCCCAAATAAATATTAATTGCGTAACAGGCTAGTTGCAAAAAACGTATATTTCCCGTGTCGAAAAACGAACATATGATGCGTTTGTGTTACGGAATCGATACGGAATCGATATGTTTCTTCCGTACAAGAAACGTAGTGTGAGGCAGAATTAGGATGTTTTTTTACGTTGTTGAAGAAACATATGTTTTTTACGTTTTTGAGAAAATTCCGTAAAAATTCCGCCTACCATTTTTTTTTAAAAAAAAATCGCAAAGAACGAATCCGTATAAAATATACGGAATCGCGTTACGGAATTTATAAAAACGTACACAGCACGTATATAAAACGTATCATTTCCGCACGCCGATTTCTTATAGGGATATAATCTGATGTGAATTCTTATTATAAAATTATGCGAATTTTTATTAGTTTGCTTGCGTAAGTATATATTTTTGATTTGAAATTGTGAAATTATGCGAAAAAAATTTTTTTTCCGAATTTCTACTAAAGCAGCACTTATAATTATGCAATTTTTTAGTTTCTTTACTAATATAGTCTGATGTGAGTCCTTATTTAAAGTCATAAAATCATGCGAATTTTTATTAGTTTGCTCGCGTAAGTATATATTTTTGATTTGAAATTGTGCAATTATGCGAAAAAAAAAATTTTCCGAATTTCTACTAAAGCAGCACTTATAATTATGCAATTTTTTAGTTTCTTTACTAATATAGTCTGATGTGAGTCCTTATTTAAAGTCATAAAATCATGCGAATTTTTATTAGTTAGTATATATTTTTGATTTGAAATTGTAAAATTATGCAAAAAAAAAATTTTTTCTGAATTTCTACTAAAGTAGCACTTATAATTATGCAATTTTTTAGTTTCTTTACATTTAATATAGTCTGATGTGAGTCCTTATTTAAAGTCATAAATTATGCGAATTTTTTGTGAATTTTAGCGCTTGACAAATTAATTAATACACGTAATTATTTTTCTGTATATATATAAACGAATTTATTTTATGTTTGTTTTATTTACCTTTCACTAAAATTAATAACTTTCACATAATAGCTTTTCATATAATAATTAATTCAC
>WNGD01002729.1_pt1 | contig 19208 bp, 16 predicted proteins | sample 5400671 | NCBI WGS metagenome assembly WNGD01 (sample SAMN13153369, study PRJNA577476) | soil metagenome | isolation source: 40 cm soil or saprolite under grassland replicate 2 | place: USA:California | collected 2016-06-15
GACGTGTAGGACACCCTTCGGCCGGCCGGTCGTCCCCGAGGTATACGTCAACAGATACGGGTGCTCGGAGTCGACCTCGAGGGGCGCCAACGTGCCGGGCCTTCCCTCCATGGCCTCCGCGTCGAAGAGATCGCGGCCCGCCGTCATCGGCACGTCGTCCCGGCCGAGCCGCCGCCAGACGACCACGTGCTCGACCGACGGCGACTCGCGCACTGCCTCGTCGACGATTTCTTTCATCGCCACCTCTCGGCCGCGCCGCAGGGAGCCGTCGGCGGTGACTACCACTTTGGCCTCCGAGTCCTGGAGCCGCTGGGCGACCGCCGGCGCCGCGAAGCCCGAAAAAATCGGCACCTGTACCGCGCCGACGTGCGCGCACGCGTGCGAGACGATCGAGACCTCGGGCGACATTGGCAGGAAGAATGCGACTCGGTCTTCGGGCCGCACCCCAAGCCCTACGAGCGCCTCCGCGAAACGCGTTACGCGCTCGGAGAGCTCTCGGTAGGAGAGCCCGTGCCGTTCGCCGTCCTCGGACTCCCAGCGCGCAGCGACGACGTCGGGCGTCCGTTCTGCCCAGCGATGCACGCAGTTCCGGGCGAGGTTCAGCTTGCCGCCGACGAACCAGGTCGCCCACTCCGGCCCGCGGGACAGATCGACGACCCGGTCCCACGGATGTGAGAACTCGAGCCCCATGTCTTCAATCGCCGCCGGCCAGAACCAGTCCGGGTCCTCGGCCGAGCGCCGCTGCAGGTCGCGGTAATCGTCGAGGCCGAGCCGCCGCATCAGCCGGACCACGTTCGCCTGTTCGAGCACCTCCGGAGTCGGGGTCCAGGCGATTTCCATCTCGTCAAGAAGCGTAGAGAACCGTCTTGCGACCGTAGCTAGTGCTCGCTAACCTGGCCCGATCCAGCTACGAGCCCGGGGGGAAAGATGAGAGCAAGAATCTTCGCCGACGAGTACCGCAAGTGGTGGACACTCGGAGCTCTTTCTTTCGCCCTGTTCATGATCATGCTGGACAACACGATGGGTCGTCACGGCCTACGCGCTCACCTTCGCGGTGCTCCTGCTCACCGGGGGCAAGCTCGGCGACCTCTACGGCCGACGGCTGATCTTCACGATCGGCCTGGTCATCTTCACCGCCTCGTCGCTTGCCTGCGGCCTGTCGTCCAGCGCCGCCGAGCTGATCGGGGCGCGCGCGGTGCAGGGCGTCGGCTCGGCACTGATGATGCCCGCGACGCTCTCGATCATCACCGCCACCTTTGCGGCGCGTGAGCGCGGCATGGCGATCGGCATCTGGGCCGGCGTCTCGGCAATGGCTCTGGCCATTGGACCGCTCCTCGGCGGCGTGATCACGGAGAACATCTCCTGGAACTGGATCTTCTTCGTCAACGTCCCGATCGGGATCCTCGGCGTGATCGCCAGCATCGTCGTCGTGCCGGAATCCAAGGACACCTCGCACGAGCAAAAGCTCGACCCTCTGGGGCTCGTGACGTCCGGAATCGGCCTGCTCGCGCTCGTCTACGCATTGATCGAGGGTCACAACTTCGGCTGGACGTCAGCACGGATTCTCGGCCTCTTCCTGATCGCCGCCCTCGCCCTTACAGCCTTCGTGTTCGTCGAGTCCCACCAGCGGCTGCCGCTGCTCGATCTCACCCTGTTCCGCAACGGAACATTCACCGGGGCGAACATCGTCGCCATCCTGGTGACGCTGGCGATGTTCGGGATCTTCGTCTTCTTCCCGATCTACATGCAGACCTTCCGCGGCTGGTCGCCGATTCAGTCCGGCGCGGCCCTTCTCCCGTGGACGATCCTGATCGTCATCTTCGCGCCGATCGCCGGGAAGCTCTCCGACCGCGTCGGCTCGCGGTGGTTGATCGCCGGCGGAATGACGACGGTTGCGCTCTGCTGCCTCGAGCTCTCGACCGTGACCGTCAGCTCCAGCTTTTGGCACATGCTGCCCGGCTTCGTCCTCGGCGGCCTCGGGATGTCGTTCGTGATGACGCCCATGTCGGCGGCCGTGATGGGCGCTGCTCCGGTCGATAAGGCAGGCGTTGCTTCAGGCGTCCTCAACACCTTCCGCCAGGTCGGCGTGGCGCTGGGGATTGCCATCATGGGCGCGATCATCACGAACCGCGAGGCGGCCGCCCTTCGCGCCGGCGCCGACCCGCCCCACGCGTTCGTCCACGGTCTCACCTTCGGGATGCGGGTCAGCGCGGTGATCTGCCTCGGCGGTGCCCTCGCGGCTGCCTTGCTCATCCGCCAATACCGTCAAGCCGATCAGGCCCAGCCGCTCGCCGAGGCGGCATGAACGCAACGCGGCCCCGGATGGCCGCACAGGAGCGGCGGCAATGCGTGGTCGGGGCAGCCTGCCGGGTCTTCGCCAAGTCGAGCTACAGCGGCGCGACCACCGCCGAGATCGCTCGCGAGAGCGGTGTCACAGAGCCGGTTCTCTACCGTCACTTCCCTTCGAAGCGCGACCTCTACCTCGCCTGCCTGGACGCAGCCTGGACGCACCTTCGCCAGCTCTGGGAGGAGGCGCTAGCGAACGAGCCCGACCCCGGCTCGCAGCTCGGTGCGATGGGCCGCGCCTACGTTCACCAGCAGCGGGTTGGGGACAAGATCATGCTCTCCGACCTCTGGGTTCAGGCGCTCTCGGAGGCCAGCGAGGATCCGAAGATCCGCCGTTACCTGAGGGATCAGGTGCGCGAAGTGCACGACTTTGTCGCCGACGAGATCCGGCGCTCCCAGGGTGCCGGCGGCATCGCGAAGGAGCGCGACGCCGGCGCGGAAGCCTGGATCTTCATCTCGCTCGGGCTCCTGAGCACGATCGATCGCCGGCTCGGCACGGTCGGCGACCACGATTTCGAAGGCGTCTTCGCCTCCCGCCGGCGCTGGATGCTGGCTGAGAGCAGGCCCTGAAAAGAGAAAGGCCCCGGCTGCGGCTCCCGGGGCCTTTCCTATCTGTTTTTGCGGCTTAGAAGCGACGGCCCGGAAGCTATGACTCTGCGGCCCAGCCACGCTTCCGGGCCATAGTCGCTACTTATGGCGCGCCCCCTGCAGATCCGACCTGGCGTCCGGCGGTGCTGCAGAGTGGACTGACTATAGAACTGTCCAGAGGGGTCGTCAAGTAGCTAGATCAAGTGATTTGGACGTTCGCGACTTGACTCCCTTTTCGGCACGGACATGCCCTTTTTGGGGGATGCCGGAATGGACAGGGTTGCATATGGGTGAAGTATGCAGTTGACTTCCCGTGAGGCCGTCATGCCGCGCGCTGCCACGACATCCCGGCGCAGTACCCACTCTGGCAATCGCCTGGGCGAGCGCGTGCGGCAGTTGCGCGTGGCCGCCGGCCTGACGCAAACCGATCTCGCGGGGGACAGGTTCTCGAAGGAATACGTCAGCCAAATCGAGCGCGGCAAGACCAGGCCCACGCGCGAGACAATCGAGTGGCTCGCCGTCAAGCTGGGCGTCGATCCCGGCTTCCTGGAGCGCGGCGTTTCCGCGGACGAGCGCCGGCGCGTCGACACGTTGCTCGCGCGCGCGGAGGCGCTGACCGAGTCGCACCGCTACGAAGAGGCCATCGCCGAGTACGAGAACTGCAAGAGCGCTGTGCTTGCGACGGGTGTCACCGAGCTCGAGGTCCGCCAGCTCGCCGGCGAGGCGTGGGCGCGCATGGAGAGCAGCGAGATCAAGCAGGCGATCGAGCTACTCAACCGGGCGAGGATGCTCGCCGAGGCGCCCGAGTTTTCGGACGTCGACCGCGCGGATCTCTTCTTCCGCGTGGCCGTCTGCCGCTATCAGCTTTCCAGCATCGCGACCGCGGTCAACCTCCTCAACGAGGCCCTGACACTGGCTGAGGGCTCCGAGCTTCCGTGTGACCGTCTGCGCGCGGACATTCTCGGCTGGCGCTCGCGCTGCTACCGGCGCCAGCGGGACTACGAGGCAGCGCGCGAAGACGTCGAGCGCGCGCTCGAGCTTGCCCAGGCGCTCGATGATCCGCGCAAGACCGCGGACACGTACTTCCAGGCTTCTCTTGTCAGCGAGCGGATGGGGCACTGGGTTCAGGCGCGCAACTACGCAGAGCGTGCGAAGGCCTACTACGAGCAGATCAACGACGAGCGAAACGTCGGCAGGCTGCTCAACAACCTCGGCGGCTTGAACTTCCAGCTCGGTAAGCCCGAGCAGGCTGTCGAGGATCTGAAGAACGCGTACCGGGTCCTGCTCGACAAGGGCAGCGACGCGGAAGCCGCGAATGTCGTCGCATCACTCGCCCACGTGCACCTGATGACGGGCGAGGCCACGGCGGCCGAGGAGGAGGCCCGCCACGCGCTTTCCCTGATGGAGAACCGCGACGACTTCCTCTATCACGTGGCTCCGACCCAGCTCGTGCTGGGTCGCGCGCTGTTGGAACAGGGGCGCCTGGACGAGGCGGAGGAGTTCCTCCGCGCGTCCGATGCAAGTGCCGAGCAACTCGAGTCCATCAGCCACCGGGCGGCAGCCTGGATGGCTCGTGGAGACCTCGCCGCGAAACGTGGCGAGGACGGGGCTGCGGCCAAGCTCTACCGCCAGGCGGCGGAGGCACTCCAGGACGTTCGGTTCTAGTCGAGAAAGGAGGTGACATGAAAAAGACGCGACTCATCTTTCTGCTTTGCGCCCTTACCGCTGCGGTGTGGTCGTTCCCGGCACTCGCTCAGGCGAAGGCTCCGGGGCTGGGACACACGTCTCACAGCGCCAGCATGTTCGACGGCGGCAGCGCGTTCGACGGCGGCAGCGCGTTCGACGGCCACTAGGCTCGCGCGCGGTCCTCATGCCGTGAGGCCGGCGCGGGCCCGGGGCTAGACTCGGGCCCGTGGCGCCATGTCGAGTCACGGTCTTACGCGGCGGCCTTGCGGACCAGGATTAAGCGAACGCACGGACAAAGCCCGGACGTCTCCCAAGGGGGCTTCGCAAGCGAACGCCTCAGGCACGCCATCCTCGTGGCCCTCGTCGTCGCGCTCGTTGCGGCAGGCTGCGGGACGCAAAGCCGGTCCCGAAGCGAAGCGGGTGCTTCGGGCTCGCTGGGCTCCCTGATGAAGCGGCCGGGCGAAGACGTTGCCGTCGTCGCCGGTGACTCGGATTTCGCACCGGGGGACCTTCGCTTCTCGTTTCTCGTGATCAAGCACGATGCGAAGCCGGTCGAGCGCGCTCATGCCCGCGTCTGGCTTGCCCGCTCCCATTCTGCGCGCCCTTTCGAGCGCGCGACCGCGCGACTGGACACGATCGGGCCGCCGGGAGCCGGCGAGACGGCCAGCGGTGGGGTCGGCCGAATCTACGTCGTCCATCTCCGCGTCGCGCGGCCCGGGCGGTACTGGCTCGTCGCCGAACCCGTCGGGGCGAAGATCCAGGCAATCGGGAATCTCGACGTCAAGGCTCGTTCGGACTCGCTGGCGGTCGGCGCGAAGGCCCCGGCCTCGGCCACCCCGACACTCGCAAGCGCGCACGGTGCGGTCTCGACGTTGACGACTCGGGTGCCGCCGGACCGCGCGCTCCTTCGCTACTCGATCGCAAGCTCGCTCGCGGCTCACAGACCGTTCGTCGTCACCTTCGCGACCCCACGGTTCTGCACGAGCCGAACCTGCGGGCCGGTCGTCGACGTCGTCGACTACGTCCGCAGGCAGCTTGGACCGTCTGGCCTGCGGTTCACCCATGTCGAGGTCTACACCCGGAACCGCCCCGCGCTCGGGTACAACCGCTGGATGCGGCAGTGGGGGCTGCAGTCCGAGCCCTGGACCTTTCTCGTCGGCGCCGACGGGCTGATCAAGGCCAAGTTCGAGGGCTCGGTGTCGGCTGACGAGCTGGAAACGGCGATCCGGCGATTCGGTCTGGCCCGGTGAGCTTGAGGTAATCTCGCCTCGACCCGTTACTTCAGTTTGGAAAGTCTTAGGGAGGGCGAATGGCGGAGAATGGATACGTGAAGCCGGTGCTGGTCACGACCGATTGGCTGGCAGAGCATCTGAACGACCAGGACGTGGTCGTCGCGGAGGTCGACGAGAACCCCGATCTCTACGAGGAAGGCCACGTCGCGGGCGCGGTGAAGTTGCACTGGCGCGAGGACCTGCAGGATCCGGTCGAGCGCGACCTTGTCGATAAGGCGACCTTCGAGCGCCTGATGAGCGAGCGGGGGATCTCGAACGACACGACGCTCGTCCTCTACGGCGACAAGAACAACTGGTTCGCGGCCTACGCGTACTGGTATCTCAAGATCTACGGCCACCAGGACGTCCGGATCCTCGACGGCGGCCGCCAGAAGTGGACCGACGAGAGACGGGAGTTCACGACTGACTCGCCGCAGCCGAGGCGGTCTGTTTACGGGGCCGGCGAGCGCGACGAGTCGATTCGGACCTTCCGCGACACGGTGCGGGAGGAGATCGGCGAGCAATCGAAGGCGCTCGTCGACGTGCGCAGCCCGCAGGAGTACGCGGGCGATCTCATTGCGCCGCCCGGCTACGAGCAGGAAGGCGCGCAACGGGCGGGCCACATCCCAACCGCTGCGTCGATCCCGTGGGCGACCGCCGTTCGGGATGACGGAACCTTCAAAAGCGCCGACGAGCTGCGCGAGCTGTACGAGAGCAAGGGCGTCACGCCTGAGAAGCAGGTCACGGCGTATTGCCGCATCGGCGAGCGCAGCGCGCACACGTGGTTCGTCCTACGCGAGCTGCTCGGGTACGAGAACGTCAAGAACTACGACGGCTCGTGGACCGAGTGGGGCAATCTCGTGGATGTGCCGATCGAGAAGGGTTCTTGAACGACCGACCGAATCGAGGAGGAGTTTCCACGCGGAAGGTGCCGAGACTTTTCGCGGACTAGCTCCTCCTCTCCCCTGACAAGGGCGGCGGCTTCGGCCGCCGCCCTTTGTTCAAGGGGTCTGGCGACGGGGAATAACTCGAACCGCTGAAACGTCTCTGGACGAAAGGAAGACGTAGTCCCTACAGTTCCCGGACCCGCCGGAGAGAGCCATGGATCTCGAAGCCGCCACCGTCAAGCTCACCGATCTCGCCTCCTGCGGCGGGTGCGCCGCAAAGTACTCGGCCTCCCGGCTCGAGCAGTTGCTCGCGGGCTTCGTGCCGGCCGAGGCTGAGAATCTGCTCGTGGGGCTCGCTCCCGCCGACGACGCGGCGGTCTACCGGCTCGACGACGAGCGGGCGCTCATCTTCACGCTGGACTTCTTCCCGCCCGTTGTCGACGACGGCGCCGACTACGGCGCGATTGCCGCGACCAACGCCTTGAACGACGTCTTCGCCATGGGCGGCACTCCGCTGCTTGCGCTCTCGATCGCGGCGTTCCCGGAGGAGCTACCGACAGAGATTCTCGCGAGCATCTTCGCCGCCGCCGACCAGCAGGTCCGGGCCGCAGGCGCGTTGCTCGCCGGCGGTCATACCATCCGCGACGACGAGCCGAAGTACGGGCTCGCAGTGGTCGGCACCGTTCATCCCGACGCCATCTGGCACAAGAACGGTGCTCGAGCCGGCGACGCGCTCTTCCTGACGAAGCCGCTCGGAACCGGCCTGATCATGAGCGGTCACAAGAAGGGCTTGACCGGCTCCCAGCCGCTCGAACGGGCCGTTCAGTGGATGCGCACGCTGAACATGGACGCGGCCGAGCTCCTTCGAGCGCGCACCCCAAATGCGGTGACCGACGTCACCGGCTTCGGCCTCTTCGGTCACGCACACGAGGTGGCCGAGCGCAGCGACGTCAGGCTGGTGCTCGAGTGGGAGCGCCTGCCCGCGATCGATGGGGCCCTCGACCTCGCCCGCAAGGGCGTGCGCACGAGCGGAGACCCGCGGAACCGCGACTTCGCGGCCGCCCACGTGACGCTCAACGGCACGCCGGAGGCGATCGTTGCGCTCGGCTTCGACCCGCAGACCGCAGGGGGACTCCTTGTCTCCCTCCCGGCCGACCAGGGAGCCGCGCTCGAGGCTGAGTTCGAGGCGCGCAAGCTCTTCGTTCGGAGGATTGGCCGCGTCGAGGAGGGAAGCGGAGTCCTTGTGGAGTGAACCGCCGTGGAATGATCCATGGGCGGTTCCAGCCCTTCCATAACGGCCACCTCGAGTACCTGGGTGGGGCGGCCGAGCGCTCCGACGAGGTTTGGATCGGAATCACGAACCCGGATCCGACCCGCATCAGGCCCGAGGCCAGCGATCCGCTCCGGCATCTGCCCGAGTCGAACCCGTTCTCCTACGCGGAACGGCTACTGATGGTGAAGGCGGCGGCCGCCGACCTCGGTCTCGAGCCGGCGGCCGTGCACGTGATCCCGTTCCCGGTCAACGAGCCCGAGCTCTGGTCGGCATACGTCCCGCAGGGGGTCACCCAGTATCTGCGGCTCTTCTCCGCGTGGGGCGGGACGAAGCTCGAGCGGCTGCGGGAAGCGGGCTACGAGGTGGTGATCCTCGACGAGGGCGCGGAAAAGGAAATCTCCGGCGCCGACGTCCGTGCAGCCATCCGCGAAGGCGGCGACTGGGAGTCGCTGGTGCCTCCAGGCGTCGCGAACGTCGTTCGCGGGCTTTATGGCTCGTTAAACGTAAGAACCGTGTAAGCGCCGGCGCAACTTTTCGACCGCCGCTCCGTTTTATCCCTTGCCGCAACGGAAGGAGTCAGTGGTCATGAAGAAGCTCTTGCTCCCACTCGCCGCCGCCGCCGCCCTGGTTGTCGGCGCAGCGCCGGCCACACCAGCGTCGACTGCGACAGTCCAGATCAAGCGCAGTTCCTTCGTTCCGACGACCGCGAAGATCAAGACGGGCGACACCGTCAAGTGGGTCAACACGGATACGCAGAACCATCAGGTCGTCTCCAACAACGGCTCGTTCGTCTCGCCAATTCTCGGGCCGGGCAAGACCTATTCGCATCGTTTCGATGCAGCGGGCACGTATCGCTACCACGACGGCCTCAACGCAGCCGTGAAGGGCGTTGTCAGCGTCATCGGCCCGCCGCCGGCCGTCACGGTCGGCGTCTCGTTGCCGATCATCGTCTACGGGCAGCAAGTCTCGCTGTCGGGTGCCGTCTCGAGTGGCAAGGCCAACGAGAAGGTCACCATCTACCAGCAGCCTTACCCGCAGGCCTCATTCGCGGAGCTGAGCACCGTTCTGACGACGACGAACGGTGCGTGGAATCTCGTCCTCTCGCCTTCGCCCAAGATCCTGACGCAGTACCAGGCGAGATGGAACGGCCGCACGAGCGTCAACGTGGGCGTCCAGGTTCGCCCGCGGATCAGGCTCAGTTATCGGAACGGCAAGTTCACCACGATCGTTCAGTCGGCGACCTCTCACGCCGCGCACTCCGTCCTGGCCCAGCGGCTCTCCCGCTTCGGCCAGTGGGTGACGCTGAAGAAGGTCCGCCTCGGCGGCAAGTCGAGCGCGGTCTTCCGGCTCAGTCTTCCGAAGGGCAAGTCGAGGATTCGCACCGCGATGTCCGTCAACCAGGCGGGCGCGGGCTACCTCGGGGGCTACAGCCCGACGATCACAGTTCGGCGCCGCTAGGGGTCAGTGGCGCCGGAATACGCCGCGAGCGGCGACCTCTGGCGAGGCCGCCGCTTGTGGCGACCTCAGCGTTTAGCCTGCGCGCGTGCTCCCGATCGTCCTCGTCCTGCTGGACGGGCTCGGCGACCGCGCCCACGACGTTCTCGGTGGACGAACGGCGGGTGAGGCGGCGACGACGCCCAACCTCGATGCTTTCGCCGCGCGGGGGTTGTGCGGTTTGCTCTACGCGGTCGGGCCCGGGCGGGCGCCGTCGAGCGAGGTCGCGCACTGGGCGATGCTCGGCTACCGGCCCGACGAGTTTCCGGGCCGCGCGGTCTTCGAAGCGCTGGGCAGGGGGCAAGAGGTCAGCGACGAGCACGTTTTCGCATATGCCGCGCTTCGCCCCGCCGAGCGCCGGGAAGACGGCTGGTGGCTGACCGGCCGTCCCGATCCGGAGCGTGACGCCGAGGAGGCCGCCGAGCTCGTCGCGCGCTGCGACGGGATCGAGATCGACGGGCTCAGGTTCTCGCTCGAGGAGGTCTGGCGCGGGGAAACCGTCCTGCGGATCGCGGGGGGCGCCGACGAGCGCGTCACCGACACGGACGCGTTTTTCCGCGACCGCCACCCGGTCTTACGGCCGCGACCCGTCGTTCCAGAAGCCAGCCGAACGGCGCGGGCTTGTGAGGAGTGGAGCCGCGAGGTGATGCGACGCCTCGAAGGCGAGCGCTTCAATGTGATCACGCTCAAGTGGTTCGGTCGCCCTCGTCACGTCCCAACGTTTCGCGAACGGCACGGGCTCTCGGGGAGCTTCGCGGCGGAGTCGGCCTTTCTTCGTGGTCTCGGGCGCTCCGTGGGCCTGGAGCCGATCGAGGCCAAGCTCGACCTAGGACTGGTCGGGGAGCGGCTCGAGGCGGGCGACACCTTCGTCTATGCCCATGACAAGCGCGTGGACGAGGCAGGCCACACGAAGGACCCACGGGAAAAGCAGCGAGCGATCGAGACGCTCGACTCCCAGCTGTCGGTCTTGCCGACCGACCGGGCAATCGTGTGCGTCACCGGCGACCACGCGACGCCGTCCTCGCCCGAGGTGATCCACTCCGGCGACCCAGTGCCACTTCTTGTCGCCGGGCCTGGCGTACGTGCCGATGCAGTGACGAGCTTCGGGGAGCTCGACTGCTCCGCCGGAATCCTGGGGCAGCTTCGCGGCCCTGATCTCATGCCGGTTCTGCTGAACGCAGCCGACCGGCCGCTCTTCCTCGGCTCGCGGCCGACGCCGGTCGACGGCGCCGACGGTTACCCCGACAGGGAACTGCTCGAGCCGCTCATTTGATTCCGACGCGGATGCGGTAGCAGAGCAGAACCGGCCAGGTGCGTTTGCCGAGGACGCGGACCGCCGTCTCGTGCAGCCGTTCGAACGCTTCGCCGACCTCGGGCGCTTGCTCGCTGAAGAGCTCCCGCGGGCCGCCGATGCTCTCGGCGAACCCGACCATTTGTTCGGCGTCGGTCTCCCACCAACCGTGTGCGAGGAGCTCCCGCGCGTGGCGAAAGCGGCCGCTCGCGCGGATCTCGTCGAGATGGCGGTTCTTCGGCCAACTGCTCGAGCCCGCCGGCATCGACAGCCGCTGCCGCGCCTCCCGTCGAGCCTTCATGAGCGCCATGTGTGCCGCGTCGACCTCGGGCTCGACGAACGGCGGGACGTCGTAGTCGCAGGCCGCGAAGACCCCTCCGCCCCGGAGGACTCGCGCGGCCTCGGCCAGAACCGGCTGTGGCTCCATCCAGTGGAAGGACTGGAAGCTGGTGACGAGATCCGTGCGGGCGGGCGGCAGGCCCGTGTCCGCGCCGTATGCCTCGACGTAGCGGATGTTTGGCTGTTCGGTGGACTTTCGAGCGCGCTCGAGCATGAGCGGATTCGGCTCGACGCCGACGACCTCATAGGCGCGCTCGCCCCAGGCCCGGGTCGCAAGGCCGGTGCCGCAGCCGAGGTCGACGACAAACCCTGGCCGCTCGACGCCGGCCACGACCGTGATCACGTCGAGCAGCCCGCGCGGTGGCGAGGGGCGATACCTGTCGTAGAGGTCGGCGAACCCTTCGTCGAGATACCCCGAGCACCCGATCAGCTTTTGCGAGAACGTGGACATGGAACAGCGATCGTAGAGCCCGGGTAGGCTGATTCGCGTGCACGTCGAGTCGACGACGACGGTCGGCCGGTCGCGTTCGTTTGCCCTGCAGCCGGTCTGGTTCCTGCGATTCGCCGCGCTCGAGCTCTTCGCGCTCTGGGTGATCGTGGCGACCGGCGCAGCCGTCCGGCTGACCAGCTCCGGCCTCGGCTGCCGCCACTGGCCGGGGTGCGAGGCCGGCCACCCGCTGCCGGCCAAGAACTACCACGCCTACATCGAGTTCGGAAACCGGGCCGTCGGCGGTGTGACGATCCTGATCACGTTGCTGGTCGCGCTGGCGTCTTTCTGGACGCCGCTCGGACGCAGGACGAAGCAACTCGCGGTCGCGCTCTTCGTCGGGACGCTGGCCCAGGCGCCGCTCGGTTACCTGGCGGTCAAGACCGATCTGCGCTGGCCGGTTGTGGCGGCTCACCTGCTGCTCTCGATGGTGCTGCTTGCGGGCGCGGTCGTGCTCGTCTTCCTCGGCTCCGAGGGCATCGCCGGACGGGCCGAGCCGATTGTTCCGCGCGAGCTCCGGCTCCTCGGCATCGGCGTGGCGGTCGCCGGGCTGGCGCTCGTCGTCAGCGGCGCGCTCGCCACAGCTGCGGGCCCGCACTCCGGGGGCGGCACGACCCAGGTGCACCGGCTGGCCCGCTTCGAGCCGGTCCTCTATGCGCACGCGGGGGTGGTGGCGGTCTTCGGCTGCACGTTCCTGTTCCTGCTCGGCTATCTCGCCGCTCGCCGGTCACGTTCGCCGCGCCTGTTCGCGTCGGCGCTGGCGGTGCTCGCGATCCTGCTCGTGCAGGTCGGCCTCGGAGAGCTCCAATACCGATTGCATCTGCCGTGGTACCTCGTCCTGCTGCACGTCACTGTCGCGGCGACCGCCTGGGCGGGCATCGTCGCGCTGACTTTCGCGTTCTGGCGCCCGCCTGCCTGGCTCGCGTCAGGCCACGCGTAGACTTCGGGGATGGAGTCGGAGCTTCGGGTCTCCGCCCGGCTGGAGCTCACACGGCCGGTCCTCGTAGCCGCCTTTCGCGGCTGGAACGACGGCGCCCAGGCCGCCTCGCTCGCCGCGGGCTACCTCGCCAAGCTCTGGGGCGCCGACCAGATCGCAGACATCGACCCAGAGGGCTTCTTCGACTTCCAGGCGACCAGGCCGCACGTGTCGCTCGTCGACGGGATAACGCGCCAGATCGACTGGCCTGAGACGGCCTTCTACCGCGCGAAGCCCCCACGTCTCGACCGCGATGTCGTGCTGCTGCTCGGGATCGAGCCAAACGTCCGCTGGCGCACGTTCACCGATCTGGTCGTCGGTCATGTCCAGGAGCTCGGCGTCGAGCTGGTCGTCACGCTCGGTGCGCTGCTCGCCGACGTGCCCCACACGCGTCCCTCGCCCGTGACCGGCAGCGCGTCCAATCAGGATCTCGTCAAGGAGCTAGGACTCTCGACCTCGCGCTACGAGGGCCCGACCGGCATCGTCGGCGTGGTTCACGACGCCTGCAACAAAGCCGGGATTCCCTCCGCAAGCCTCTGGGCTGCGGTTCCTCACTACGTCTCGCTGACGCCGAGCCCGCGGGCGGCGTCCGCGCTCTGCGAACGGCTGGGCACCTTGCTCGGGACCGAGGTCGACACGGCCGAGCTCGATCAGGCCGCCGAGACGTACGAGGAGCAGGTCAGCCAGGCCGTCGCCAGCGACGAGGAGACCTCCGCGTATGTCGAGGAGCTCGAGCACCGGGCGGACACGGTCGAGGAGGACTTCGAACTGCCCTCTGGCGACGCTCTCGCCGCAGAGCTGACGCGCTACCTACGCGAGCGCGAGGGCGGCAACGGCGAGTCCGGCCCTCGCGGGCCGGCCAGCTAGCTCGCTAACCGAACGTAAACGAGTAGACGGAGACGCCGGGTGTGAAGCTCAGGCGAAGCTGGGCGTCCAGCAGTTGCGGTCTAGTCAACACCGTGTAGAGGCGGTTGATCCCTTTGACCGCGATCGTCCGGAGCTCGTGGCCGTCCACCGAGACGCCGACACGGCCGCGGCCGCCCATCACGAGGTAGACGTCTTTGGCGTGGAAGTGGAGCGCAAGCCCCGCATTTCGTCCCGCCGTCGTGTGCTCGGGACCGAGCCGCCACCGGCCTGACAGCGCCCAGTCGTTCTGGGTCACGTCTTTCGGCGCCTTGTAGTCTTTTGCCCGGTCCGGCCGCGGCCGGGAACCGACGTAATTCGCCAGCTGGTGGTCGTAGCCGAGGTAGGTCTCCGGCGTGGTCAGCTCGGTGGGGGTCCTGTCGGCCAGGTCCGCCTTGGCGGGCCCGGGCTCCCCGAGCAGCTGGCGGATCAATTGCTCGGTCCGGCCGTATTCGCCCTCTCCGAAATGCTCGTTCCGGATGTGCCCTCTCTTGTCGATCAGATATTCGGCCGGCCAGTACTCGTTGCGGTAGGCCTTCCAGGTCGCATATTTCGGATCAAGCGCGACCGGCCAGCTGACCCCGAGCTGCTTCGTCGCCGCGCCGACGTTGTGCGGGACGGCCTCGAACGCGAACTCCGGCGTGTGGACGCCGACGATCTCCAGCCCGGCCCCGTGATAGTCCTTCCACCAGGCCTTCAGATGCGGCAGCGTGCGCAGGCAGTTGATGCAGGAATACGTCCAGAAGTCGACGAGCACGACTTTGCCGCGGAGCTGCTGGATCGATAGCGGCTTCGAGTTGAACCAGTCAGTGATCCCGCTGAAGCCGGGCGCGGCGCCGAAGTCGGCGAGCTTGCTCTGCTCGCGGTGACAGCTGCCGGTCAGGCGTGTCTGGACCGCGCAGCTCTTCTCGATTCGGTCGGCCAGGCCCCAGGAGCCGACGTTTGCGAGCGAGCGGTCGACGTGGAATGTGATCAGCAGAGCGGTCACGGCGATTAAGGCACCGAGCCCGGCGCGAACCTGGCCCGCGTGCGCCCGGAAGAGCCGAATACCGCCGGAGGCGCGCCTGCCGCCGTAGGCGACCGCCAGCATCGGCAATGCGATGCCGAGGGCGTAGGCCAGCGCCATCGCGTCGCGCTCGCCGCTCCCGACGCTCGCCGATCCGGTGATGATCGAAGCGAGGATCAGGCCGCCGCAAGGCACGAAGACGAGCCCGAGAGCGAGCCCGAGCACGAACCCGCCGCCCAGATCGCCTCCTGGCCGGCGGCTGAAACGGGCGAGCGGACGCTCGAGCACCTCGCCCAACCGGGGCACGAGCAGGGTCGCGGCGACGACGAAGAGCAGCGCGATCGAGATGTTGCGCAGGAGATCCTGGGGAAGGTGGAGCTGCCGTAGCAACCACGAGACCGCGAGCAGCGAGCCGGTGAAGCCCACGACGACCCCGGCGATGATCGCGAGTGGACGCCGGTTTCCGCCGCTCGCTCCGCCTGCGAAGACGATCGGCAAGACAGGGAACGCGCAAGGTGAGACGGCAGTGATGACACCGACCAGAAAGGCGACCCCCAGCAGCAGAACCACGGCTTATGGTCCTTCGTGGGATCCAGGCGTTACGGTTCTTGTGCGGGCGTTGGGGCGGGCTCTAGCGGCTCTTTTGCCGGCGTCCCGCCGTCCTGTGAGGCCTGCGGCTGCTGCTGCCCGTTCTGCGTCTGCTGTTGCTGGGCCGTCTGCGACTTCTTCTTGCGACGCCGACGCCGTCGGCGTGAGCGGCCGCTTGGTTGCTTGGGCGCGGGCAGATTCTCCGCCAGCCCCTGCGCGACCTCGTGAATCGTCCCGAGCCGCTCCCGAGCGGCATCGATCAGCTGGTTCGCCCGCGGCGTGTAGCCCTCGGCCGAGGCGAGCAGTGCTGCGCCGACCTCGAGCGGCTGATCTCTCGCCGCGTTGACGAGCTTCGCCGCGTTCTCCTCGTGCCTATGGCCACGCGAATTGGCCAGAGCGCCGAGCAGGCGCTTCGCCTCCGGGAACTCTGCGCTCGCGCGCCGGTCCTGCACCTTGCGGGTCGCACGGGCGAGCCGCCAGGTCCAGCGGGCGAGGATCTGCTCCGGAGCGTCGGCCTTCCCCTCGCCGATCGCGCGCAGGAGGATGCGGATCCCCTGGACGCGGTCCTTTTCCCAGGTCGGCGCCTGCGTGACCAGCGTGACCAGATCGTCGAAGTCTGCGCGCTCCACCGTCATCGAGACGCGGTCGGCGAGCGCGGTCATCCGCAGCCGCCGGTTCGGATTCTCCGCGGCGCACGTCGCCAGGAACGTCTCCATCGCCGCTTTCGAGGCGCCGCCTTCGACGAACTTCTTGGCGAACTCGACGCGCTCGTCGAAGCGGACGTTGCGGCCGGCGATCGTCGCCCAGTAGCGCTGCTCGTCCTCGTCGAGGAAGCGCGGGTCGACGCGCTGCCACTCGCGCGTGATCACGCCGAGCCGCCGCTTGACGTCGGCGGTCACCGGCACGAGCCAAGGCGCCGGCGAGAGCTTGCGCCGGGCCCGTCGCTGCTGGCGCCGGCGGGGCGCCGGCGTGACGCGAGCGCCCTCCCGGTAGAAATCGGAGTCGAGCAGGCTGTGCAGCGAGACGACGCGCTCGTTGTGCGTGGCCGCCTTCGGGACGAAGTCGACCACGACGCCGGCCTCCTTCCGCGGATGCATGCGCATGATCCGGCCGATCCGCTGCTGGTACACGCGCTTGCTCGCGGTCGGCGCCAGGTGCATGCAGACGGTGGCCCGGGGTGAGTTCCAGCCCTCGGCGAGCAGCATCGCGTTGATCAGCACGTCGATCTCGCCGCGCTCGTATGCGGCAAGGATCTCGGCCAGCTTCACCGGCGGCGTCTTGCCGCTGACGGCCTCTGCCTTGAGCCCGGCGGCGCGGAATTCCTTGGCCAGGTTGTAGGCGTGCTCGACGCCGGCCGCGTAGACGATGCCCGGCGTCGAGTCGAAACGGTCGCGGTAGAGGCTTGCGGCGGCCTGGTTCAAGGCTTGGTGGTCGAGGGCCTGCGCCAGGGCCCGCTCTTCGAAGTCGCCGCCGACGATCGGCACGGTGTGGATCGCAGCGGCCGGCGGCACCCGCAACGAGCGCAGCGGCGCGATCAGTCCGCGCCGGGCCGCGTCTCCGAGCGGGAGATCGTCGACCGAGGCCGGGAAGACGTCGGAGACCTGCTTGGCGATCAGCTGCTCCGTCGCGGTCATGCCGATGTAGATCGGATTCGTGAAGCTGCGGATCGCGGCACTCGTCTTCTCGCCGAGGGCGGTGTGGGCCTCGTCGGCGATCACGAGGTGGTACGCCTGCGGGTTCAGGTCGCGCCAGTGGCGCGCGAACCACGCGTAGGTCTGAATGGTGAGCGGGTCTGGCCTGGGAGGCTCCTGCCCGCGTTCGATGGCGTCCACGATGCGGGCGCCGTAGCCTTCGCTCGTCAGATCGCGGTTGAACTGCGAGACCAGGAGCCGGCGGTGGGTGAGGATGAGAACGCCGAGCGTGCGTGCGGCTTCGACGAACCCCGCCGCGGCGATCGTCTTGCCCGAGGCTGTGGGATGCCGGAAACGGAACCGGCGGACGGCGCCCGGATCCTCTTCGGGCGAGAGGGGGGCCGGGAGCTCGTCTCCGTCCACCTCGGCGGCCGCCGCCGGCTCGAGCTCGTCTTCGTCCTCCTCGTCGGCCTCGAGCTCGGCGTACGCACCGTTGCCGTTTGCGGGCTCGGGCGCGGCCTGAGCCGCAGCGATCAGCTCGGTGAGCATCCCAGCCAGGGCGTCGATCTGGTGCCGGCGCAGCTCGGTGCCCGAAGCGAGGCGAGGCGGGCGGTCCGAGAGCACTCGCTCGAGGCCCAGCATCAGCGCATAGCGGCGCTTCCACTCATAGGAGGGGTCGTCCTGGCCGGAGTCCATCTCCTCGACCGCGTGGTCGAGCGCGAGCCTCCGCGCCGTACCGGGAGCCAGTACGACGGCAGGGTCTTCGTCGGCGCGGAGAAATGGCTCTCCGGCCCAGTCTTGGGCGCGGGCGGCGGCCTCGGTGAGGCCGTTAGCCGCCTCCGGCGCTAGCGTCGGTTGCTCGGTCGTCTCTTGCATCGACGCAGCACTTTCAGTGCTGCAACCTCGTAATGAGAAGCGAGCCCGCATTCACCCCTTGGCGAGCCTCGCTCGTCGCAGCATACCCGATTTGCGCTGGCTCGACGAGTCCGCTCAGAGGGGAGTGCCGGAGCCGCCCAGGCCCCCGAAGATGACGAACGGGTTCTGAGGCAGTGTCTCGTAGACGAGCTCCCCGCTCGCCTCGGCCTGTCCGTGCAGCCGCTTTGCCAGCTCGCGGGCCTCCTCTTCCGTCGACGCGCCCACGAGGATGTACGTGTGACGGCGAACGACGCCGTGGCCCTCCGCCTCGAGCTTGTCGCCGAGTGCCTGCGCCTCCTGGGGTGAGGAAGCCTCGACGCGCACCTCCCACGGCGAGAGGCCCTCCTCGAGCACCTCCTGCTCTGCCTCGAATTCCTGCGGCGGCTCGTCGTCCCACCGGTCTTCTTCAGCGAGCCAATGCTCGATCCGGCCGACGCGAGCCTCGGCGCCGTCCTCCCGGAGTTGCGCTTCGATGACGTCGTAGGCGCGCTCGGCTTCGGCCCTCGACCCTGCGTAGACGAACAGCGTCTCGCCGTCGCGCGAAACGACGAGTCGCCGGCCCTGGAGCTCGTCGGCGAGGTTGCGCGCTTCTGAGCCGAGATCGAGCCCGAGCCGGTCGAGCAGGCCTTCGGCGTGCTCTTCCTCGAGCTCGATTCTGATCCGCCAGTCGTCGTTCACGAAACCATTCTCGCTGAGAAGCCGGCCTGCTCGAGGTGCTTGGTGATTCCACCAAGCCAAAACGGGAAGCCGGCACCGAGGATCAGCGCGGTGTCGACGTCCTCGACCGTCGGCACGACGCCTTCCTCGAGGAGGTGGTGGATCTCGTCCGCGATCGCCTCCAGTGCGGTTTCGAGGATCTCGTCCTCCGTCAGCGGGCTCCGCTCGGTGACCGAGATCTCCTCGCGCCCGTCGGCGTAGTTGGCGAGCGTCTGCGAGAGCGGGAACCGGTCGGGATAGGCCTCGTGCAGGGTCTGCAGCACGTGCTGGGCGACGCTGGGGCCGACCATCTGCAGCAGCACGGAGGGCGCCATTGGCAGCCCGAGCCTGAGGATTGCCTCGTCCGTATCCTCGACCGTGTTGCCGCGCTCGAGCGCTGCCAGGACGACCGACATGAGCCTCGTCAGGATCCGGTTGACCACGAAAGCGGGAGCGTCGTCGACGAGCAGCGGGCGCTTGCGGAGCTTCGTCGCGACCTCGAACGCGGTCGCCGCGGTCGCGTCGTCCGTCTGCTCGCCCCGGACGACCTCGACGAGCGGCAGCAGAGCGACCGGGTTGAAGAAGTGCATGCCGACGACCCGCTCGGGGTGCTCGAGACCGACGGCCATCGCGGTGACCGAGAGGGCGGAGGTGTTCGTCGCGAGCACGCACTCGGGCGAGACGACTGCTTCGAGCTGCCGGAAGACCCGGCGCTTCAGCTCCAGCTCCTCGAACACCGCCTCGAGCACGAGGTCGCAGTCGGCGAACCCAGTGTTTTCGGCGGTCGTCCGGACGAGCGAGGCCAGGAACCGCGCCTTGCCCTCGTCGTAG
>WNGD01002492.1_pt1 | contig 19199 bp, 24 predicted proteins | sample 5400671 | NCBI WGS metagenome assembly WNGD01 (sample SAMN13153369, study PRJNA577476) | soil metagenome | isolation source: 40 cm soil or saprolite under grassland replicate 2 | place: USA:California | collected 2016-06-15
CCCGGCCCCGCGAGCGTCATGTGACCCGTGCCCGCGGAGATCATCGCCGCTGCCGCCGGCTGCGAGCAGTCCGGCCGCACTCATCTAACGCCGCGATAGCAGCGTCAGCTCGGCTGTGCCGCCGCGCAGAACTGGGGCATCCGCTCACAGGTGCCGTGCCGTGGCAGACCGAGCGCCAACCGCGAATATTCGGCAGGCGTTTGCGAGCGATCGTCCGCTTCCACCGAACCCCACACAGAGTAACCGGATTACCTGCCGCATGCCGAGGGCTGGCCAGCCTGATCCATTGCAAGGGCGGCAATGGCACGCGCAAGGCGGACCGTGCTGCGGCAGCCCGAGAGGGCCTGGCAGTTGGCAGTGTTGCTCGCGCTGCATGCAGGCAGAAGACACGTTCTGACTGGTCAAGCCGGGTCTTTGGGCCGTTCTGAGGCGCCGGCCGCACTCGGCCACGCGACCGGTCGTCGTCGCCGGCGGAGGGCCAAATCCGGGGCGGGCGGAGCGACGGGTCGTCCACCCACATCGGGAAACCCAGGTCGAACGGCAGGAACCGCACCTTCTGCCGGTATCGGGGGACGAGATGCAGCTTCGCCTCGAAGCGGGAGACCAACTCGTCGTGCGTCGGCGGCGGTCCTTCGAAGATCGCGACGCCGCCGATGTGCTGTTGCGCGACCTTGAGGTACCTCGGGCGATGTGGGAGCTCGTGGCGTGTTAAGCGAGTTCGACAACGAGCCGCACACCGCCCCGGGGGCCGTTCCCCTGTGGCGGCCCCGCCCGGAGCCGACGGTCATCGAGCTGATCGCCCAGTCGCTCATCGGTGCGCTGAGCCCGGTCGCGCAATTGGCGCGCGTGCTCGGTGCACTGCGCTCACCGGCGGACACCCTCGGACAGGGGTCGACACGGCCCGCGTCTTCGCGAGCGTCGCCGGCAAGCTGCTGCCTCCGCCGAATACGTCGCTGAATGGAACGTACGGCCCACATCGGCGGTGGACCTCGGCAGGCGCGTCGCTGGCCGATGTGAAGCTGGTCCGCCATTCGCTGAGCGGGACGATCAACGACGTCATGCTCGCCGCGATCACCAGGGGGTTCCGTGAGCTGCTCCTCAGCCGCGGCGAGCAGGTCGACGGCCGGCTGCTTCGGACGCTGGTGCCAGTCTCGGTGCGCGCCGGATATGAGCGCGGCGAGTACAACAACCGGGTGTCCGGGGTCTTGGTCGACCTCCCAGTGGGGATGGCCGACCCCGTGGCCCGGCTGGCCGAGATCCGCCGGCAGATGGACGGCGTCAAGCGCCGGAAAGGCGCCGTGGCCGGGGAGCGGCTGGTCGAGCTGGCCGGCTTCTCGCCGCCGATGCTGCTCGCTGCCGGACAGCGGCGGGCGGTGTCGATCCGCCAGTCCAGCGTCAACACCGCGACGACCAACGTGCCCGCCCCGCAGCACCTCCTGTACTTCGCCGGTCGGCGACTGCTTGAGTCAGCGCCGACCATCCCGCTGGCTGCCTCGCTCCGCGTCGTCGTGGGGATCTTCTCCTACGACGGGAACGTGCAGTTCGGGATCACCGGCGACTACGACAGCGCCGCGGACATCGGCGTGCTCCGGGAAGGCATCCAGCGCGGAATCGCCGAACTCGTCGCGATCGCCGAGGCACCGGCGAAGGAGGCACCAGCGACGACGGTGAAGGGTGAGCCCGCCGCCCGGTCGTCGCCGGCCCAGAAAAGGCGCCGCAACCGGGCCGCGACCGCGCGGCATGACCCGGAGACCAGCATGAGCACGAGTCACATTGCACAGACAACTGCAGAGCACGCGCTCGACCGCATCTGCGCTTTGGCGGCACTTGGGGAGCAGACCGTGGAAATCCTCAGTGACGCACCTAAGGAGTGCTGACATGCGGTCTATCCATAACGGCATGCGCGTGGCGGACCTCGGCCCGGGCGGCTGGCCCAGACCATGGAGCGGCCCGAACGGCGGTTCCTGCCTGGCAGCCAAGATGGGCTGCCCCCGGCGGCCGGGTGGCGCTGCGCCAGCCCATCGTTCCCGCCAGCCGACCCTGATCCTGGAACAGGGCGAGATCCGCGCGTTCGTCGAGGGCGCCAAGGCCGGCCTCGCCGACGATCTGCGGAGTTAACGGCAACCCCCGCTGCTGCCCGCCGGGGCCGCCGGCGGCGGCGGGCAACGGCGGCGGACAGTACGCCGACAGCAAAGGACAGCCGCGGACACTGCCTGGTTTCCGCTGCCGCCCGCACAGTAGGGTGCCAGGCCATGTCTTCCGAACTCGCCGGGTGGCTGCGGCCGCAGCGCCAAAGCCGCGGCTGGCCGGTCGCCGAGATGGCCCGCCGACTCCGCCGGGCCGCCCGGGACGGCGGCGACCACACCATGCCCGGCGCCAACGCCCTGTGCCGCAACATCCGCCGCTGGGAAAACGGCAATGGGATGCAGCGGCTGCTGCGCCGCGCGGACCGGGACATCGACGGGTCCGCCGCCCTGATTGCGGGGACTCGGCACTCCCTCTTCCCGCCCTTGGGCGGAACCTCTAACGAAGCCGCAGGCTTCGCGTCATGCTACAGACCGTATCGTCGCTCCCCCTTTGCAGGGCTTGGTCGCTGGGCTCCGGCGAGAGCGGCATCAGTAGGCGTATGCCTGCCTGGGGAACGCGATCGGCCGTCACCGAGGAGCCCACGTCTCAGGAAGTCGGGGTCGAGTTCGGCGACGTGCGCTTTGACGTCCCTCGAGCGCTCTTGTTACGTATGAGATGAGTTCCGCGTCGTAGCGAACGGTGCACGTGTTCCAATGCTGCCGAATTGGTGGGTAATGTGATGTTAGTTAACTCTGCGTTCAACGATCTCTTTCAGGCGGTCTTCCCTGACCTTCGCCGTAACGTCGCATACGTCTCTCGAGACTGGTGGCAGGCCCGACGATGTGATCCAGGAGCTCAATGTGCGGATGTGTGCCACGACACGCCATCAACTGATCCTGGCACACCCGGTTATCTGCATCGTTCGGCGACGAATCTCCTGTACGACCGAAGGCGCGGCGAGCCGAGACAGCAAAGGCTAGCGGTCGAGCTGGATATTCTCGCCGACCACGTATGGGGCGGAGGCGCGGGCGTGACCGAGATCCGGCACGTAACGGCGCAAGCGATGCGAGGTCTCTCGCGGCCGGAGGAACTCGCCATCATCCTGGTCGATCTGAGGGTTTCACCCTCGACGGCGCGGAACAGCGGATTGGCGTACATAGGGAGACGGTGGATCGGAACCGTGGGCGGGCTTTGAGACGGGCTGCGTTCAGTGCTGACAGCGACGGCCATCGATTCGAACGAAAGGACGAGTACCCATGTCACGGAAGCATGTCGTTACCGCCGACGGCCAGGCCCTGCTCGTCGAGGACGTAGGACGGGACTATGCGCATGAGGCGGCGAGCCGCTTCTTCGAGGGGGTAGGCGGCGCCGAGTTCTTCCGGCAGCTCTCGCTGGCCTTCTATCGGCTGGTCGATGAGGACCCGGTCATCGGGCCGATGTTTCGGGCCGGCCCTGAGCACCATGCCGCACGCCTGGCCGATCACTTCATCAAGATGTACGGGACGCCCGACCTCTCGGAGGGATGGAATCCGAGGTTTCTTCGCGCCCACTTGGGTGCCGTGATCGGCAACCGGCATCGTGAGAGGTGGCTGGATTTGATGCGTCGGGCCGGCGAGAGCATCGACGCCAAGGAACCGTGGTTCTCCGATTTTGTGGCTACCATGATCAATGCGAGTAGCGCGGTGTCCGCAGCATCGCGCGGGGCTGCTCTCGCGCGGGGAGCCGAGATCGATAGGCAAGGGGTGGTGGTGTCCGAAGCCAGGCGAAGGCGAGGCGCGAAGTGAGCCGTTCGGACGGCAGGACGGCGCTGCTCAACCTGTTCGGAGCCAAGTGCATGGCCGATCCGTTTCCGACGTACGCCTGGTATCGCGAACACGCACCCGTGCGGCGCCTCACCCAGCCGGACGGTCTGCAACTCTGGCTGGTCACGGGCTACCACGACTCGCGTGCGGCGCTGGCCGATCCCAGGCTCGCGCATCATCTGCGGCATGCGCGTCCGGCGATGGCCAGGGCGGGGATCGAGCTGACGGACGAGCGGATTCGATTCGGCGCCGCTCATCTCCTGCACAGCGAACCGTCGGACCACGCGCGGCTCCGTCGGCTGGTCGCCAGGGCGTTCTCACCCGCCCGCGTGCAGCGCTTGCGTCCGAGGGTGCGGGAGATCGCGGGCGAACTCTTGACGGCGATCGATCCCAGTGCCGAGGTCGATCTGGTCCGTGCTCTGAACAATCCGTTGCCCGTGATGGTCATCTGTGAGCTGCTCGGGATCCCGGCCGAGGACCGGACATTGTTCCGGCAATGGACGGAGGCGGCGGTGACTCCGGAATACCAGGCCGACCCTCCGATGTCGCGGGACGAGGGCAAGGCTCACCTGCGTAGCTATCTCGCGGACCTCGTGAGTAGCCGGCGCGCCGAACGGCTGCGGTACCTAGAGGCTGAGCAGCAGCCCGACCTCCTGCGTGCGCTGATCGTCGCCTGCGACGACGAGAGCCGACTCACCGAGACCGAAGTCGTGGCGATGAGCTTCATCATGCTGATCGCCGGGCACGAGAGCACTTCGAACTTTCTCGGCAACGCGTTCTTGACAATGTTGCGGGCACCTGCCCTGCAGCATGCGCTAGAGCACTCCTCCGGAACGACCCTGGCGCATGCGGTCGACGAGCTACTCCGCTTCGACGGCCCGGTCCAGAGGGGAACCTTGCGTACCGCCGTCGAGGACGTCGAGATCTCCGGCGTCACCGTGCCCGCGGGCGAAATCGTGTCCGTGTGCGTCGCCGCCGCCAATCGTGATCCGCGTCGCTTTCCGGACGCTGACGACGTTCGGCTCGACCGGAACGACAACCCGCACCTCGCGTTCGGGCATGGACCGCACTTCTGCGTCGGCGCGTCTCTGGCGCGGATGGAGGCGGAGGTCGCGATCGGCGCCGTTCTGCACCGATTCGACGAGATCACTCTTGCGGTCCAGCCGTCGGAGCTGCGCTGGCGGCCAGCGTTCCAGCGCGGGCTTGTGGGCCTGCCTGTCCGGGTCCGGTGAACCGGTCGTGAGCGAGCCCGGCCAGGGGGTGCGCGGGACCGGTGGCGGGTCCGTTTGTTGCTCGGAGGCCTGCTCACCATGGTTCCTCGCGGCACTGGATCAGACGGTGTTCGCGACCGCCATGCCGACGATCGTCGAAGATCTGCGCGAGCTGACGCTGCTACCGTGGGTGACCGTCGCCTACCTGATGGCCGGGACGGTCGCGACGCCTGTGGCGGGAAATCTGGGCGACATCTTCGGGCGTGTCCGCCAGGCCCAGGCACATCCGTCGATGGCCACCAGCCGCATCCCGGACACAAACGCCGACCCTGCGTCCTGCTCGGCCAGCCTAGCCCTAGCTGTCTCCTCCAGCAGCAGTTCCATCACCCGCCAGCCCAGCCGCTGGCGCGCCAGGTGATCGCCGCCGGGGTGGGCTGCATGCCCAGCGACAACCGCGGCTGGAACCGCCGCTCCCAGTCCAGGTCCGCAACAAGTTTGTTCCCGACCTCGCCGTAGCCGGTCTGGAAGAGCAGGACTATCGCCAGCAGGTAGTACACGACCACCCCGGCCGGCAGCGTGCGCTTGCGCCGCTCAGGCCCCACCGCCCGATCGACGACCCTGTCCACCAGCTCTAGATTCTAGAGTGAACACCTCAGGCAGCACGCCGATCCCGATCGGGTCCGCCAGCCGATCACCCCGTCACCACCTGCTGCCCTGGCCTCCCCACGCAGGCGATCTTAACCTCACCGGGGCTGTTGCAAAATCGCCGAGTTGTCTCAGATACCGAGTTCCGCTTCTGGCGAATATGAGCTGGCCAGCTGTACCTACACGATGAACTGGGCAGATGCTACTGGTGCTCGGATCATCCCAGCGCTATCTCGCAATGCGAGACGCCAATCGAATTCTGCAACAGCCCGCACCACAAGACTAACTTAACGCCATTGACATCGCGTGCCCGGCCGAACGCGGGCACTATCAAGGGCTACCTGGATCGATGTTCGGCCTGGCGTCGATCCTCGGCCCACCCATCGGCGGACTCCCGGTCGGCAGCCTGTCTGGGCGTTGGATCTTCTGGCTCAACGTGCTCCTCGGTGAAGTGGTCGTGGCGATCGTCCTGGCCGTGCTGCGGATCGGGGACCGGCCGGGAGCGGGCATCATTACGTCGGCATCGCGCTGCACTGTGGCGCGGTGGGGTGCCTTGTCCCGGTGGTGAGCTGGGGCGGTTCGACGTACGACTGGAGGTCGCCGCGCATCCTCGGACTGATCGTCATTGGGTGTTGTTCTCGATCGGGCTGGTGGTCAACGAGCATCGCGCGGCCGAGTCGATGCTCCCGTTGAGCCTGTTCCAGATCCCAGCGGTGGCGGCGTGTATGGCGGTGGGCTTCCTGACGGCGCTCAGGCTGTTCGGCGCGATCACGTACCTTCCGCTGTTGCTGCGCATCGGCTTCGACACCAACGCCGCGGGTGGAGGGCTGCTCTTCCTGCGTTCATGGCAGCCGTGGTGGCCACGTCGACGGCTGCGGGACGCGCGATCGGCGAAACCGTCAGATACCTGACGTTTCCCGCTGTTGGTGCGGCGCTCGCCTGCCTGGGGATGGCGACCTTCGCGGCACTGGTATGCGTGCATCCCTGCTCGTCGCGGAGCTTTGCCTTTGCTGTTCGGGATCGGAATCGGCCTGGTATGCAGATGATCATCCTCGCCGCCTAGGTATCGGCACCGAAGGCGGTCATCGGCACGGCGACCGGTGTGGTGTTGTTCGCATGCTCGCTAGGATCGTTGTTCGCGTCGCGCTGCTCGGCGCGGTCTTCAACTTCCGTCTCGTCGCGGAGCTGGGCGCGGCCGGAACACGGGCGCGGGTCGACGACCTCGGACCGGACGCCATCCGGAGCCTGCCGCAGTCGGATCAGGCGGACGTACTGGAGAGTTCCAGGCCGCCTTCTCCACGGTGTGTTCTGGGTCGGCGCAGGGTTTCCTGGCGGCGGCCTTCGCGGCGGTTACGGTCCTGCGACGCTCCGCGCCGACTCGGCCAGGATCAGCTCTGCCAGCTCACCCGGTCGCGTCAGCGGCGCGAGATGACCGGCAGACAGCCGTGCGACCGGCCAGCCCGATTCCTCGGCCGAAGCAGCCATCTGGTCGTATGCCTCGCTGAGCCTGATGTATGCCTTCCGGGGGGCGGGATCGAGCACAACGGACGGCATCGGCTCGGTCGTCAATGCCCACGGAAGCTCCGGCAGGTCGTCATGGAACGCCGCACGCATGGCTTCGTCCGGGAGCGCCTTCTCCAGCACCTCGGCCGGAAACCAGGTGCTCCAGGGCGGAAGCCGCCCGTCCCGGCACAGCGAACGCAGGTGTGCCGCCCGATCCTCGGACAACGACTCGAGCCAGCTGGTCCCTGGGTGCGGCAGCAGAGCGTCGACGTACACGAGACCTGTTGCGGGCACAGGGAGCGCACCAGCGATACCCGGCAGCAGTGCGCCGGCTCCGCTGTGGCCGACGAGGACGACGGAGCCAACGTCGCGGCCGATCACTTCGGCGACGGCGCTGAAGACGCGGGCGTAGAACGGCGGATTACCGGAGAGGACGGGCCGCAAGTCTGGAACGACGACCCGGTGCTCCATGGCAGTCAACGCCTCGGCCACGGCGGACCAGGACATTGGTGAGAGCAGCGGGCTGTGCACCAGAACGATCTCGCGGCCAACGTTCACGAGACTGCAGCCTAACAACGGGCATCCATCCGCGTTAGCGTGGTAAAGGATACGTCAACCTCGAGGAGGAATGTATGAACAAATCTCGGATGGAAGAGATTACCGACCTGCAGAGCGTGAGCGCCGTCGAAGACGTGCTACTGCAGCGCTTCGCGCCCACTACGGCGCTCCGCCTGGGTGTGCTCGGTGGACGGCCTGCGCAGGCGACCACGAGCGGAGTCGAGTCGGTGCTCTGCTGCCACTCGGCGATCGCCTGGGCGTGACCTTCTCACCATGGTCGGGAAGGCGGGACGACCGCCTTCCCGACCTTCACAGTACACATCTGGAAAGGGTGATCGAGTGCTTAACGAGATTCGCCTGGAGACCAACCACGGCTCGTTCACACTCGCGAGCGCTGCGGGCGAGACACTCGAGTCCGTGCTGCGTCGGCACGGGGTTCCGACGACTGCGGTGTTCAGCTACGTCACGGAGGCGGCGGAGGACCACCCCGGAGCCAGGCACGTGCGGTTCGTCCCCTTGGCCACCCGAGTCGACGACGAGCTGATCGACGGTCGCACCATCGTGCTGCGTGTGACTCGCAACATCGACTTGCCGGGACTGTTGCACTTCGGCGTGCGACGGCAACGAAAGACAACGGGGCCTTCGACCGAGTGGCTCTTCCCGGACATCGAGCACGGCGCCTTCCAGCCTGTGAACGCCCAGCTCAACCCGATCGAATGCGGCGACATGGTGCGCTCGGCCGTGGACGAGGTCCTGGACGCCTGGCCGGAGGAGCTGGACCGGAAGCTGGTTGTCGGGACCTCGGGGGGCGGTGACTCCAACGTTCTGCTGGATGCCCTGGTGAGTTCGGAGAAGATCTCCACCGAACAGATAGTCCCGGTCATGATGTTGGGCATTCCAGACTGGGATACCCAACTGGAGAACGCCCGGCAGCTTTGCGCCAGTCTGGGCCTGACGCTGCACGTGGTCGATGCGGACGCCGCGGCCTCCTATGCCGGAGTGCGTTCGATCGAGCAACTCCAGAACGGTTTCGGAACCACGTTCCCCGACGCCGACCTGGAGTTCCTCGGCACCTGGCTGCTGCGCCGGGTGCTCGGCGGCTACGCCAAACGGGTCGGCGGCAATGCGGTGGCGATCGGCGCCAACCGAGAGGATGTGCTCGCCGAAGCACTGGCCCGGGTGGCTGTCGGTGAGCTGCCGTTGCCCGTGCCGTTCCGCACGATCGACGACGTCACGTTCGTCTACCCGATGTATCAGATCCCCAAGAAGATTGGTGACGGAGCTTTCCCGGCGTTCGCCGTCGAGAACTACGAAGCTCGCGCGCCCAGCCACAGCGGCGGTCGTACGGTCTTCTACTACGCGGCCTACCTGCTCGCCGACGCGCTGCCTGGGATGGACGTCACGTTGCTCGAAGGGCTGATGCGGATCTCGCGGGAACACCGTATGGGCAAGCCTTTCGAGTACGACCCGGACCTGGATGACGTGGTTCTGCGAGGAGCGGCAGGATCCGACGTCTCGGCCAAGTGGAGGGACTTCCTCGATCAGCACAAGGTGGCGTAAGGAGCCGTGATGCCTCACTTCGGTGATCCCGCCGAGAGGGCTGCGCCCGTGGTCGTGCAGCCACGTGATCCGGACTTCGATCGTGTGATCGGGCTGGCCGAGTCCGAAGGGCTCGGCATCGAGTTCGTCCACCTGGCCCATCCCGTCGTGCTCGCGGAACTGAGCGACTCCGACCTGGACGCCCTCGGGAAGAAGGTAGAGAACCTTGACGGTCCACTGCACGTACACGGTGCGTTCTTCGACGTCTACGTACACAGCCCCGACCCGGACATCGGTGCCGTGTCTCGCAAGCGGATCCTGCAGAGCATCAGGGCCGCGGAATACCTAGGGGCAGAGCTCGTGGTGTTCCACACCAACCATCTCCCATGCACCACCCTCCCCGAGTACACGGACTGGTGGTTAGAGGCCAACATTCCGTTCTGGCGGGAAGTGGTGAGCGAACACCAGGTCCCGGTGCTGATCGAGAACATGTGGGACGAGGACCCCGGGTTGCTGGTCGGCCTGACCGACGCGGTCCCCGAGCTCGGTGTGTGTCTCGACATCGGGCATGCGAACGTCTTCGGCCGGGTCGGACTCAAGAACTGGTTCACGCGCTTGACGGGGCGGATCCGATATCTGCACATCTCCGACAATGACGGGACCTCCGATGCGGCCGGGGCACCCGGCGACGGCAACGTCGACTGGACGAGCTTCAGCGAGCTCGCCGGGCGTCACGCCGGCGCCGCTCCGGTCATGGTCGGAGTCCACGGTGGCCATGCCGGCATCACGCGGGCTCTGCACCGCATGCACGCCGATGGCATTCACCCGTTCCGGCGCGAAGCCGCGTGATGGCGTACGCGTCGCTGTCCGAGACCTACGACGCGCTGCGGCCGGGCTACCCGGCAGGGTTCGTGGGAGATCTCCTCCGGAAGCTGGATATCGGGGTGGGGAGCATTGCGGTGGACGTGGGCGCCGGCACGGGAAAACTGTCGGACTGCCTGCGGGTGCTCTGCTGCCGCGTAGTCGCGGTAGAGCCACTGTCCGAGATGCGTCGGCTGATTCCGGTGCACCGGGACCTTCATGCGGTCGGGGCGCTCGCGGAGCGGCTGCCGTTGCGTACCGGATGCGCCGACCTGGTGGCGTCGGGCCAGGCCTGGCACTGGTTCGACCCCGTGTCGGCCGCGAGCGCCGCTCACCGGGTACTGCGGGCCGGCGCTCCGCTTCTGATGCTGTGGAACGTCTGGGACACCACCGTGCCGTGGCTGGCGCGGCTGCAGGAGTTCCGCCGGTCGTACGACGCCGACAGGTCTCCCGCAGTGGACGGGGACGTCATCGCCGACTGGTTCGATCCAGCCTGCGGGACACCGCTCGAGCGTTCCGAAGCTCCGCAGCTGCACCCGGTCCCCGGTGAACGGCTGGCCGATCTGCTGCTCACATCGAGCGTGTTCGCCGACTGCGACTCGGAGGTCGAGGCGGCGCTACGCACCGAGGTCGACGCGGTGGCAGCCGACCACGGGCTGTTCGACGACCAGACGTTGGACATTCCCTATCGCACGCTCGCCTTTTGGACCCGGCGGTGCTGACGTGGGCGAACTCGTGGTGCGACAGGGACTGTCCGCCGACTGGGACCGGCTCGCGATGCCACGCGCTCCGACGCTGTCCACTCGCTGGATCAAGCTGGTCGAGAACAGGTACGACGGACCGATGCAGACGTTCGCCCTCCTCGACGACGGTCAGATGGCCATCGCGATGTGCGGTGCAGTGCTGGGGGAGCCGGGCGCGAACCGCCGGATGGATCCCTATCGCATCCTGGTTGGCGAAGCGGTCGGCGATGGCCTGCTAACGAACGGCCCGCACCCGTGGCTGGGCCGCGCGATCGGCGAGGTATATCCCTGCCTGCACTTGATGTTCCCCAACTACGAGACCGCACCGGTGGGCTCCCTGACCCGCGATGCGGATACGACCAGGACCTTCCTCGATCTCCTGGTGGAGTACGCCCGGGCACGCGACCTGCGGTCGGTGGTCGCCACGTACCTGCGTCCGGACTGCACCACGTTGCTGGACGTGATGCGCGGTGCCGGATGGCTGGTCGCGCCCATGACCGATCGGTGTGACCTGGAGGTGGGCTGGACGGACTTCGATGGCTATCTCGCGTCGTTGCAGAGCAAGCGCAGGATCGCGGTCCAGCGCGAACTCCGGGACCTGGAGGAGAAGCAAGTCGAGCTCACCGAGCGGAGGCTCGAGGCCGACGAGCCCGAGATCGTCGCGCTGCGATGCCAGCTCACCCAGAAATACGGAGGGCATGCAGACCCCGCCAAGGAAACCGCATTGCTGGCTCGGGTTCGGAAGTTCTTCGATCCGAAGGATCTGCTGGTCTTCGAGGCCCGGCGCCGGGAGCGGCTGCACGGCTTCACCATGTTCGTCCGGGACGACGCACACTGGACCGCGTTCCTCACCGGGACCGACTACACCAACCCGGCTGCGCAGCTCAGCTATTTCGCGACGTGTTTCTACCAGCCCGCGGCGCGTGCACCCAGGGTGGGCGTCGAAGCGATCGCGTACGGGTTCGGAGCGTGGCAGGCCAAGCGATTGCGCGGCTGCCGACTGCGTCCCGTTCATATCGCCGTACGACGGATCGAGGAGAGTGCGTGATGTCCGAGTGGGACGCGGAAGTCTTCTGCCTAGTCGCACCGGACGCCGTGCGCCGACATCTGGTCGTACCCATCCTTTCTATATTCGCAGCGCGAGGTCTGACACCCAACGGCTGGTGCATGCGGGAGCTGACGAGCCTGCAGATAGACACCATGCACGAGTTCGCGATGGTACGCAGCACGCACGCCTACCGTTTCCGTTGCCTGGACATGCTCTTCGCGCTCGGACCGAGCATCCTGCTGAGGTTGGCGGACAACGGTGGCTTCGATGGCTCACCATATGCCCGCGCGCTCGAGGTCAAGGGCGCGTCCGATCCGCGGGACGCGGCTCCGGGAAGCATCAGGTACGACTTGCGGGCGATCAACGTCATTATGAGCCTGTTGCACACGTCCGACGGCCCGGCCGAGTCCCGGCACGAGTCCGAGCTGCTGCTCGACGGATCGAGCTGGCGGGACACCGGAGAATTGGGCGACCTACTGTCCATCCTGCAGGCCGGCCCGGCCGAGGTCCGGCTGTTTCCGGAGGCGCTCATGGGTCTCCGGCGTTCGATCCTCACCGAGTTGTGGCCGGCGCTGGGGGCCGAGGCACGTGCCGAGGCAGGTCGGCTGACGGCGGCCGGTGAGCTCGCCGCCCCGCGGGCCGGGGAGAAAATCGCCCGGCTCGCGACCTGTCGGGGCCATCCCCTGCTCGAGATCCTCGCCGCTGGCTTCGATCAACCCGTCGACGTGCTCCGGACACCACGGACGCTGGGGTTGGACGACTGGCAGACGGCCGTGCTGTTCACGTCCGCCTACTTCCCTCCAAGGGTGTGATGCGATGAACTGGCATGCGCTCGCCACCGTGGCGAGCGTCGACCCTTCCGCCGCCGAACTCCGCTCGGCAACCGGCGAGCTCCGTGGCCTTCCTCTCGATGACGTGGTGGACGGCATCGTTCGATGGCGGGTCGACGAGCTGGCACTGGCGAACCTGCGGTCCGTGGGCGTCGGTGAGCTGGCCAACCGGCTCCAGGACATGTGGATCACGGAGGAACGCCGACTCGCCAAGGCGATACCGGTCACCGTGGAACTGCTCCCAGCCGTGCGCGCCATGGGTGGCCGTGTGATCAAGGGACTTGCCGTACGGGACAAGTATCCGCGGCCGGAGCTGCGTCACATGGGCGATGTCGACGTGCAGGTGCCCGACTGGCCGACGGCATTGCGAATCTGCCGATGGTTGCGCGAACGGCGGTGGTGCTGGGAGACGAGCGAATATCCCTGGTTGAAATGGGACGAGCATGGCCAGATCTACGGCCAGCTCACGTTCGTGCTACCGGACAACATCGAACCGTTCGCCCGGGTCGACCTGCACATCGGTCCTTTCTCGGTAGGACATTCGGGATTGCTGCCTTTGGTCGGCTGGCGTCCGGGCCTCGCGCTGGACGCGGAGGTCACGGTTCCCGACATCGAGACCTCGGTGGCCCTGGTCGTCGCCCACGCGGTCGGTGACGGGCTGCTCTCGATGAAGGACGTGAACGACCTGTACGTGCTCCTGACGAAGGCCAGGCCCGACTGGACGTCGGTGGTGGAGCTCTGCCGCGCCGCCGGCGTGACCGAGGCGTTGCACGTCCTTCTGGCGGCATGCCGCGAGGTCTACCCGACACTCGGCCTGCCATGGACCTTGACGAACGGACGTCGGCCATTGCGTGACGGTACGACCGGTGGGCCATTGTCCTTGACCGAGGAGTCCCGGGAGCGCCGCGCGGGACGGGTGGCCAGGCTGGCGTTCCGCGACGAGCGAGCCCGTGGCCAAGGGGTGCTCCGCTCCTTCGGGCAGGCTCTCTCCGCTCGGCGCTACTACCGGGCCGACCTGACACCGCGCACGGTACAGTCCGGTGCCGACGGATCCACACCGGGAACTCCCGGACGGGGACGTTGTTGGCGGCTGCTGCCGCAAGAGACCTGGACGGGGCTTCCCACTCCTTCGGGACCGGGCGGAGATGCCTCGGCTGAGCCGCGAGAGATCGAGCTGGCGGCCGGTCTGACCCTGGTGACCCGGCACCAGGCGATGGCCGTGGCGATCGACAAGGACGTCATGCTGCCGACGGTATGGGGGACCGTGCACCCGGAGAGCGTCGAACTCGCGCGCGAGCTGGTCCTGCCGTGATCGACTTCAGCGGCGCGCAGCCTGCCTGGCCGCGAGAGGCTCTCGAGCTGTGGGCGGCCTGCGTACACGATGCTGCACGTGAGGAGCATCTCTGGCGCGTGCCCGCCCCCGGTGGGGACGAGGAACTCCGAAGCTGGTTGGGACACCACTTCACGACGGAACCGGCCGGCATTACGATCGTCGCAGGCGCCCGGGCCGCCGCCCTGACCTACGGACGCATCGCCGAACGGCTCCTGGTCGAAGCACCGACGTACCTCGGTCTGCTGCCGTTCCTCGGTGCTTACGGCCGACGAGTCGAGCACTTCGCCTGGGAACGGATACCGGTGCCGGTTCCAGAGCGGACCGTGCTGCTGGTGACCTCACCGGCCAGGAACCCGGACGGGGCGACGTTGACCGGCGACCACCGCGCGCGGCTTCGCACGCTGGTCTCGGCCGGTGGCCGTGTCGTGGTCAACGGCACCTACTGCTGGTTCCGGCCGGATGCGGCGACGGCGGAGGGCGCGGACCTCCTAGTGTCGTTTCACAAACTGGCCGGAGTGGGCGCCCGGCTCGGCTTCGTGCGCAGCGAGGCGTACTTCTCCGACGCCGTCCCGGAGATAGCCGGCGCAGCACCACCTCCGATCTGGCAGCGCGCGTGGGCGCGGTTCCTGGCAAGGGACGGGCACGAGCACCTGTTGCGGGTGAACGTGCGGCAGGTCATCGATTCGCGGGACGCGTTTCTGTGGACGATCGGCGAACTCGCACCCGCCCTGCGACCGGGCGCCGTTGACGGCCCGAATCTGCTGTTCTCGTTGCCGGACGGGGCCGACGAGCAGGAAGCCGTGACGAAGCTGGAGACCGACGGCTTTCGGGTCTCTGCCGGATCCGCCTTCGCAGCACCGCATCCGTCGTTGCGTCTGACCTTCACCGGAACGACACCGGACCAGGCCGCGAACCTGGCCCAGACGCTAGTGCGTGATCGATTATGCAGCGGGTCGCTGTGATTGGAGCCGGTCCCGCGGGCTGTTACTTCGCGTGGGACGTCGCGGGTCGCCGTCCCGACCTGACCGTGGATCTCTTCGAACGCAACGCCGTACGACCAGGCGCCGGGTTGGCGATCGAAGACAAGGTGGTGTCGGAGTTTCCCGTTGCCTTCGAGGGGTTGCACCCGTCGATGCGGCGCTGGAACCGCATCCTGGTCTCGGCCGACCGCCATCGGATATGGTCCGGTGGGCACGACATCGTGGGTGTGAGTCGCCGTGCTCTGGCCGACCATCTACTTCGCCTAGCCGCTGACCGCCCCAATGTCAACGTGCGGTGCCTGGAGTTGACGGGACCGCCGGACGGCTACGACCTCGTCGTCGCCTCTGACGGTCCGAACAGCCGGATCCGCTCCTGCGGCGACTTCGGGACCCGGGCGACCGAGGGGCAGACAGTCTATGCCTGGCTCAGTAGCCCGGTCGAATTGCCTGCGATGTTCGCGCTGATCCCGCTGTCCGGAGGCGTCCTCACCGTTCATGCCTATCCGCACGCTCCCGACGAGAGCACGCTTGTAGCCGAGGGAGATGCGCAGGTACTCGCCGAGAACGGGCTCCTGGGGACCCCGCGGAGCAAGGCCGAGCGCCGTCTCGCCGGTCTTCTCCACGACGACCTCGGCGATGCAGCAGTCCGGGCGCATACTTTCCCCTGGCGTCCGTTCACGACGATCACCAACCAGCGTTGGCGATCGGGGAACCTCGTCCTGCTCGGAGATGCCGCTCGGACCGTGCACTTCTCCGTCGGCTGTGGTACGGCGCTCGCGCTCGCCGACGCACGGCATCTCGCGGACGCCGTGGCGTCGGACCGGCTGGGGACGTACGAGCAGACACGACGTCCTGTCGTGGAGCGCGCCCAGAGCGACGCCGCCGCGAGCATGCATTGGTTCGAACAGCTCTCGCATCGAAGTGACCTCGGCACTCACCAACTCGTCTTCGCACTGAGGACGAGGCGGGATGTGAACAGTTTCGCCTCGCTCCGGAAACGGGATCCGGACTTCGTGGCATCGGTGATGCGCGAGATGGCCGGACGGTTCGCCGCTGAGCTCGAGCCCGTGGACGTGCCACTCCGCGTCGGATCGACCGATCTACCACGTCGGCTCGTCGACGTCGCGGAGTGCGGTGGAGGGCTCCGGATCGCGAACCGGGATTTGCTCGGTGCGGTCGTCGACGAAGAAGTGGCCGAGCTCGACCACGTGAAGCATGCGGCCGATTTCATCGCGGTGCGCGAACAACCAGCAGAAGGCCGCGTGCTACGCACGGAACTCGCCGCGAAAGTCCGTGGCAGATCGAAGCTACCTGTCATGCTGCTCTGCGGTTCGGAAGCCTCCCTCGACGAGGTCAACACGCTCATCGCCGCGGGACGTATCGACTTCGCCGCCCACATTCCCGCCACCACGCCAGAAGGGAGCACTCCATGACAGCCTCGGACCCCACGGTGGAGTTCTTCTTTCTGTATCCGGATGTCCGCCCGCCGCAGCTCGCCTCGCCAGACCTTGGCGGTTCGATCTCGGCCCGGGCGGCCAGAGTCTGCTCACCGATGACCGAGGCCAACGGCTTCGGGTGGTACATCTATCCACCTGCGGACTTCGCAGTAAGATGGGACGGACGCTCGGCGGAGTGGAGCCTGCTGGAGGAGAACGAACCGACCTGGTGGCGGTCACTGAATGGTGGACGCGCTAGCCTGCTGCCCGAAGGGCGAAACCTGCTGAAGAACGTGTCCGACGATCGTCGGGATAGTCTGGATATCTTCGAGAAGTATGGCGGAATCCCCTTCATAGAAGCTGATCCGAGAAATGGCAGCATGCTCGAGATCATCACCGGATTGTTGGCCAGAACCAGCCCTGGCTGGTCGCTGCTGGTCCGTGACGTTCCGAATTGGCCACGTTTCGGCCAATACGAGGTGATTGAAGGAATCGTCGAAACCGACTGGTACCGGTCGTACATCCCGACCATGATTCGCCTGATCGATCAGCATCGAGTGGTCCGCTTCCACCGCAACCTACCCATCATGGCAGTTCAACCCATTCCGCGAGTGGCATTGGACGCTGGACGACGCGAACCCGTCACAAAGGCCGGAATATCCGAGTTCCCACAGGACGTGTGGCAGGAGTTCGTGGACTGGCGACGTCGGAAGCAGGATCCGGCCAGGTCCGCGTTCTACGCCCGAGAACAACGCCAACGACGAAAGACTCCGCGAAGGAATGAGCCGGAATCGTCGGAGCTCGCGTACCCTCTCCGGACGGCGAACTCCTGAAGTCACCTTGCGTGGCCAAGATTACCGAGGTGAGTTACGGGGGACGCGGCGGGAACGGATCACCAACGCCGTTTAGTTCAGCGTGATCAGGGACGTTGCTGTGCCCTGGGGATGCGGCCAGTCGGGCGCTCGGCGGAGCTGCTGCGCCGGGCACTCCGGCGTCGGGCACCGCCACGCCCGCGGCGGCTCGCGGCGTACCGTGGCCGGACCCTCCGCAGGGTTGCGTGCCCGGCGCGTGTTGGCGACAGTCACGTCGCGCCCGGCAGCACGCGGCGCCTCGGTCGTGGGTTCCCCACGAAAGGGGTCCCAGCAGCACGCTGGGCAACCAGACGATCAGCCGGGCAATTTGATCCAAGCTATCGACGGCAGCAGGTTGCGGCCACAGGACTGGCACGACACCATGGGCAAATACCAGGGACGTTACCGGACAAAACGTTTCGCTGCTCGCCGCCGCCGGAGGCGATCATGCTGCGGAAGCACATCCTCACCGAAAACGGCCAGGTGATCCTGGCCGAGGATATCACCACCGACCGGGTCAACGAACTCGCCGTCCGGTTCTTCGAAGGCATCGGCGGTGCCTCGTTCTTCCACCGGCTGGCCACTCGTTTCTACGAACTTGTCACCGTGGACGAGGAGCTGGCGGGAATGTTCGAGAAGCGGCCGACAGAAGTGCACGCGCAGCGCCTGGCCGGTCACTTCGTGAGGATGTACTGCACCCCTGACCTGTCGGAGGGCTGGAGCGATCGGTTCATCCGGGCACACGACCCGGCTTTTCAGCAACCAGCACCGTCGTCGCTGGCTCGAACTGATGCGACAGGCGGGTGTCGAGGTGAACGCACCCGAGCCCTGGTTCTCCGACATGATGGGAACGCTAACTAATGCCAGTGGTGTAGTGCTTGGCCTCTCCCGTGGGGCGGCGATGATGCGTGGAGAGCGCTTCGATCGGACGGGCCAGCCCGTGAGCGGCCCGACGCCGTGAGCGGTGACCCGCGCATGCTCGAGGCGGTACCGCTGGTCACGACACCTGGTTGGGAAGAGCAGATCGGGGAGCACCTGGCCCGGCTGCGGCGCCGGGGGGCCGTCTATTCCGCGGTCGATGAGAATGGGGCCGCCGTTATCCTCGTGACCGGATATGACGCTACGCGCCAGGCGCTTGGGGCACAAGAAGATCCGCAAATCCGCTAGGTGGCTGGTGTTAATCGGCCCTCTTGTGTAACCGGCCTTGGGCGCTGTGCCGTCGTATGGCACCAGGACCGCCGCGGGACCGCTGTCCGGGCCTTCCGCCCGGGCCCGGTGCGGCCCCGGACGGGCACGGGCTGGCCGCTGGCGGGCTGTGAGCGGGCCGGTGCGGGCCCCTTGCCAGCCGTTCCACGGGTCTCAGCCGCCGCCGACCGCCCAGGTGCCGTTGCGGTAGGCGACCCCGAGCACGCCGAGGCGGGCCAGGTTGACCGCGGCAGCGAGCAGGGCGAAGTCGGCGGCGACCTTGAGCCTGCCGCGGACCCGAGCCCGGCGCCCGCCGTGCCGGCGGCGCATCAGGTGGCCGATCTTGCGCTCGACCTTGGGCCGGGTCGCGGTGTAGCCGGCTTTCCAGTCCGGGTCGCGCTGGCGGGCGCGGGCCCGGGCCAGCTGCTCCTCATAGGGGCCGGCGTAGATGCTCCGCCCCTCCTTCGCCTTGGTGCACCGAGCGGCGAGCGGGCAGCTGGCACAGGCGGCGCCGAAGGAGGCGATCCGCCCGTCGCCGACCGGGCGCAGCGGCGCGGTCCGCCCGGCCGGGCAGGTCACCGCGCCACCCGCCAGGTCGATGCTGAAG
>WNGD01014610.1_pt1 | contig 19197 bp, 17 predicted proteins | sample 5400671 | NCBI WGS metagenome assembly WNGD01 (sample SAMN13153369, study PRJNA577476) | soil metagenome | isolation source: 40 cm soil or saprolite under grassland replicate 2 | place: USA:California | collected 2016-06-15
AGCGCACGGGTGGCATAGCGCCGGTGCCCACGATGATGTGACGGCCTTCAGGGTTGCGTCAGGCGGCCCGCGGCCGCCGCCGCACGAAGCTGTGCCTTAGGCCGCACCTCACCGCCCGCGCCAAGGTGCGGCCTAAGGCACAGCTCACTCTCCCCGAAGAGATTCGCCAGGCACTGCACATCGGCGAAGGCGACGAGGTGGAGTTCGCCGTGCACGAGGATGGCACGGTCACAGTGCGTGGATTCATCTCCGTCCCCACCGACCAGGTATGGTTCTTCGTCCCCGAATGGCTCGCGGGCGAGCGAGAAGCCGACGAGCAGATCGCCTCTGGCCATCGGACGGTCTACCACTCGGCAGAGGAGATGTTCGCGCACCTGGACGCGCTCACTGGCGAAGACCATGACGAAGAAGCCTGATGCCCACGCTCGAGCTGACCCCAGGTTCGAGCGGCATTGGCGCAAGCTCACCGCCCGGCAGAAGGAGGAATTCCGCAAGATGATCCAGGAGGCATTCGTGCCGGACTTGGACAGCCCTGACCAACCGTTCCGGCCCGGCCTGCGTGTGAAGGGCGTCACCGCCCACCCGGGCGTATTCGAGATGACCTGGGCATCCGACGGCCGCGCTACTTTTAGCTACGGCGAGGAACAGATTCCTGGGAAAGCGCACGTCATCTGGCGGCGGATCGGCACCCATGCAATCTTCACCCTGCCCTCGGGACCCTGAAGCCGACGTCCTTCGAGCTTCAGCGACGCGGGTCCGTCAAAGAGCTTGCGGGTTCAGCGCATGCTGCGACGCGCAAACGAGGCGCGCCACTGCGCGCCAGCTAAGGATAATGCGACCGATTCTCTCCATAACGGCTGACGCAGTTGTGGAGAAGAACTGCTGCAGTCTCTCCCCTGGCGGGCGTGAGACAACTGCCGTCGACCAGGGCCATTTCACCCAGATGAACCTGCACGTGCCCATTTACAACTTCTCCAAGCCCCCGCGAATCCTTCATCGCCTGGTGAGCCCCCCGGGTCCAGCCGGTGAGCCCAGCCTCGATCACGAGAGCAGGTTCCAACCAGATGGCGCCGCGCACGCCGGACGGCACGAGGGCGCGCCGAACAGGGAGGTTTCACGGCGTCGGCGAGGGCGAGCTTCCGGTCCGGTCCGGCCCTCCGCGTGAGGCTTGCCTGGCGGCAAGTAGCAGCCGTGGTCGAGGGCCGCTGCTGGCCGAGGCGGTGCGCCGCGGACGCCGAGCATTATCGGTGCGCCCCGCGCTGCTACAGCGCCACCTGTCCGGAGCGTGGCAACGGCAGGTACATGGGCTGGACGTGCGACGATCTCGCGAGGGGGAATCAGGGCTCACCCGTACCGGCCAGGTGTCCATGCTATGTGCGGTCAGACGCCCATAGGACTGCCGGCTATCCGACCGCTAAATTGGCGGCCAGATGACCACTAAACCGGCCCCGGCAGGAAATACTGCTGTCGTGGATCACACCGTGGGCCTGGTGCCTCGACACGCTGAGAAGCTGGTAACGGAAGCGCTAAGCGACACCCGGGTCGTGACGCTGAACGGTGCCAGGCAGGCGGGCAAGAGCACGCTGGCCCGGCTCGCCGCCCAAGCCAGCCCGCACGCGCTGGTCCGCTTGCTCGACGACCCGGCCACCTTGCGCGCGGCCCGCGATGATCCCGCGGGCTTCGTCGACCACGACGGGCTCCTGGTGATCGACGAGGTTCAGCTCGCACCCGAACTCTTCCGCTCGATCAAGGTGGCCGTGGACACCGACCCACGCCCGGGACGGTTCTTGCTCACCGGATCGGCACAGGTGCTAGCGCTGCGCCAACTCCCCGACGCACTGCCAGGCCGGATGGAAATCGTCGAGCTGTGGCCGTTCTCCCAGGGCGAGATCGATCGCTGCCGTGACGCTTTCATCGACGCCGCATTCGCTCACGGCCCGGCCTTGTCGCGGACTTCCGCACTGCGCAAGCGCGACTACCTCGAACGGGTCGTTCGCGGCGGCTACCCCGAGGCGGTCCGCCGGTCCCCGCGCCGCCGCGCGGCCTTCTTCGACTCCTACCTGACCAGCCTCATCGAACGCGACGTCAAGGAACTAGCGGCGATCGAGCGGCGCGGTGATCTGCGCCGCCTGCTGGCCCTGCTGGCCGGGCACTCCGGCTGCCTTCTCGTGCCAGCGACGCTCGCGGCAGAATCCGGCATCCCCCGGACTACGCTGAACCGGTATCTCGAACTGCTCACGGCAGTCTTCCTCATCAAGCAAATCCCCGCATGGTCGGCGGGCCAGACCCGGCGAGCCATCGGTACACCCAAGCTGGCATTCGCCGACCCCGGCATCGCCTGCAACCTGCTCGGCCAGGACGCCACCCGCCTCGGCGAACCAGACGGGGCAGCAGGACCGATGATTGAGACCTTCGTCCTGATGGAGCTTGCCCGCCAGCTCACCTGGTCCTCCGAACGTGCCCGCCTCCATCACTACCGCACCAAGGACCGAGTCGAGGTGGACGCCGTCCTTCAGACCCCGGACGGCCGGGTAGTGGCGATCGAAGTAAAAGCCGGTGCCACCGTCCGCGCCGAGGACCTGGCCGGTCTGCGCCACCTCTCCCAAAGACTGGGCACCCGGCTCGTCGCCGGATACGTGCTCTACACCGGGCAGCAGACCCTCCCCTTCGGAGACCGTCTCCGCGCCCTCCCAATCGACTCCCTCTGGCACGCCGCCCCGTGATGCGCCCCCTGCTGGGGCTGGCAGCGAATCCCTACATCACCGCCAGCCGTGCCCGCTTCGCCAGAAGATGTGCGTACTGGCCAAGTTCGGCCTCGGACACTACCCATTCCCCCACGTTCGCGTGGGTCTAGGTTTGCCTGGGCGCCGGGATATTCCGCCGCATCTTCGCCGCGTTCTGGGGGCCGCGCACCGACGACATCTTCCGCGCTGCCTGCCTCACCCTGCTGCAGTCCGTGCCGCCGGGCTGCGGCCAGGTGACCCTGGCCGACATCCCCGCCCTGCTCGGCTCCGAGGCGTACCGGCGGCGGGTCACCGCCGCCATCGGCGACCCGGTGCTGCGCGGCTTCTGGACCTGGTACGAACAGCTGTCGGAGGCGTCGCGGGCGCAGGCCGTCGGCCCGCTGATGAACAAGCTGCGGGCGTTCCTGCTGCGCCGGTTCGTCCGCCAGGCCATCGCCGCCGGGCCCTCCACCTTCACCATGAAGGACGTCCTCGACCACGGCGGCCTGTGCCTGGCGCGGCTGCCCAAAGGCATCCTCGGCGAGGAGACCGCCCGGCTGCTCGGCTCCTTCATCGTCGCCGCCACCTGGCAGGCCGCCTCCCGCCGCGCTCAGCTGCCGCAGCACGCCCGCCCCGACGCCGGGCTGTATGTCGACGAGTGCCAGAACTTCCTCAACCTGCCCTACCCGCTGGAGGACATGCTCGCCGAAGCGCGCGCCTACCGGCTGGCAGTGGTGATGGCGCACCAGAACCTCGCCCAGCTCCCCGCGGACCTGCGCGAGGGGATCTCCGCGAACGCCCGCTCGCAGGTCATCTTCGCCGCCAGCCCCGAAGACGCCCGCGCACTCGAACGCCACACCACCCCCACCCTCACCGCACACGACCTGTCCCACCTGGGCACCTACCAGGCGGCCGCCCGGCTGGTCGCCGGCTCGGCGGAGACGGCCGCGTTCACGCTGCGCACAAAGCCGCTGCCCCCGGCGGTCCCCGGCCGCGCGCGGCTGATCCGCCGCACCGCCCGCGCCACCTACGGCGCCGCCAGCCACCCCACCCCCGCCAGCGCGCCCGCCGCCAGGCCGGCCGGCGGCGACCCCCGCCGCCCGCCCCCGGCGGCCTGACCGCCGCCGGCCCGGCGCCGCGAGGACCCGGCCGTTTCCGCTGCCGCACGCAAGGAGTTACCGCCATGCCGACATCCTCCAGCCACACCGCCTTCCGGCCGCGCGCTGGGCGGCTGGCCCGCAGCCCGGAGCTGCTCGCCGCGCTCGCCGGGCGGCTCACCGCCCGCGACCGGTGGCTGCTGCGGATGCTGCACGAGCACCGGGTGCTCACCACCAGCCAGATCACCCAGCTCGCGTTCGGCACCACCCGGGCGGCCACCGCCCGGCTGCTCACCCTGCACCAGCACCAGGCGGTCGACCGGTTCCGGCCGCTCATCCAAGTGGGGTCCGCGCCGCTGCACTTCGTCCTCGGCGAGGCCGGCGCGCACGTGCTCGCCGCCGAAGACGCCCTCACCGCCGGCCAGCTCGGCTACCGCCGCGACCGCGCCCTCGCCATCGCCTTGTCGCCCCAGCTGGGTCACACCACCGGGGTCAACGGGTTCTTCACCGCGCTGGCCGCCGCCGCCCGCCGCCGCGGTGGTGAGCTTTTGTGCTGGTGGCCGGAGCGGCGCTGCGCCGCGCTGTGGGGCGACCTCGCCCGCCCGGACGCCTACGGCCGCTGGCGCGAACCCGCCCCGGCCGGCGCCGCGGAGACGGACTTCTTCCTCGAGTACGACACCGGCACCGAGGACCTCCCCCGCCTGATCGCCAAGCTCACCGGGTACCGGATGCTCGCCGCCCGCACCGCCATCACCACCCCGGTGCTGTTCTGGCTGCACAGCCCCCGCCGCGAGGCCGCCCTGCGCGCCCGGCTCGCCACCGCGGCCGGCGGCGGCGGCGTGATCCCCGCGGTGCCGGTCGCCACCGCGACCCCCGCGCTCGCCGCCGCCGGGGGGCCCGCGGGCGCGGTGTGGCTGCCCGCCGGAAGATCCGGGCCCCGGCTGCGACTCGCGCGGCTTCCCGCCGCATGGCCCCCCGCCGCGGCGGCCAGCACACCACCCGCCGCGGCGCACCCGCCGTTCTCCGGCGGGCCCGGCGACGCCGGCCCGGCCAGCCCCGGCCTGCCGTGGCACCCACCCGCCCCGACAGCACCGCCGGCCTTCGGTTACCGCGCCCGCCGGGCTGCGGCGGCCTGGCCACCGGTTGCCGCGCTGGGACACCCGAACCCCCGCGCTCACGGAGGTGAACCAAGATGATCAGCCATGCGCGCCGCGGCACCGGCGCGCTCACCGCCGGCGCCGCGATCGTGACCGGCTGCGCGGCCTGCGCCCCGCTGCCGCCCCGCCAGCCCGGCCCCGGCCGCCCGCGCCCGGCCGCCACCAGTGCCTGCCCGGCGCCGGCCTCCCCAGCGGCTGGCCCTGCCGCGCTGCTCCCGCTCAGCCCTGCCCAGCTCCAGGCAGCCGCCGCGCTGGCCGCCCGGTTCGCCGCCGCCTACGACACCCACCGGCCCGGCGAGCCGCCCAGCGTGTGGCTGGCGCGGCTGGCGCCGATGGCCACCAGCCGGCTCACCGGCGCCCTCACCCGCGCCGCCGCCACCCCCGCGGCCGGCTCAGCGGCTGCCGTCCCGGCCGGGACCGGCCGGGTGGTGGCCGGCCAGATCCGCGGCCTCACCCCCACATCGGTGATCTTCACGGTGCGGGTCCGCCAGGTCATCACCACCGCCACCGGCCACCGCACGGCCACCGACGCTCTCGCGGTCACCATCACCCGCCGGGGCGGCGGCTGGGCGGCGTACGACATCGAGCCCGCCGCCGCCGGCGACACCGGAGGCGCAAGTGCCGCGGCTGGGCAGTGACCGCGGCTCGACGCAGGCCGGGGCCGCCGTCGCCGCCGCCGCGCTCATGCTGCTGGCTGTGGTGCTGGCAGGCGCGGGCGCCGCGCTGCTCGGCGGGCAGGCCGCCTGCGGCGCCCAGGCCCCGGCCAGCGGTCAAGCCACCGGCACGATTCCCGCCTCCTACCTCACGCTGTATCAGCAGGCGGGGCGGCAGACCGGCGTCCCCTGGCCCGTGCTCGCCGGCATCGGCGAGGCCGAATCCGATCACGGCCGCTCCGCCGCCCCCGGCGTCCACTCCGGCACGAACTCCGCCGGGGCGGCCGGCCCGATGCAGATCGGCGCCGGCGGCGCCGCCGGCAACACCTGGGGCGGCGCCCCCATCCACCCCGCCAGCCAGCACACCGGCGGGTACGGCACCGACGGCGACCACGACGGCCAGGCCAACGTGTACGACCCCGCCGACGCCATCCCCGCCGCCGCCGTCTACCTCAAAGCCCACGGCGCGCCCGGTGACATCCCCGCAGCCGTCTTCGCGTACAACCACTCGCAGCGATACGTCACCACCGTGCTGGGCTGGGCCGCCCGCTACACCGCCGACGGCGCCCCGGCCCTCACCACCGCCGCCGGCCCCGGCTGCGCTCAGGCCGCCGCCGGGCCGCTGCCCCCCGGGACAGCCGGGAAGGTCATCGCATACGCCCAAGCCCAGCTCGGAAAGCCGTACCTATGGGGCGCCACCGGGCCGGACGCGTTCGACTGCTCCGGGCTGGCCATGATGGCCTACCGCGCCGCCGGGATCACCATCCCCCGCACCAGCCAGCAGCAATGGGCCACCGAACCCCACATCCCCCCAGGCCACGAAAAACCCGGCGACCTCGTCTTCTTCGCCGGCTCCGACGGGACCATGACCGCCCCCGGCCACGTCGGCATCGTCACCAGCAAAGGGATGATGATCGACGCCCCCCAGGCAGGGGAGACGGTACGCCAGGAGCCGTACGGGAACAGCACGGACCTGGTGGGGTTCGCCCGGCCAGCATCAGGATGAAGATGATTGTTGTAGGATCTCACCGTACTTTTCGGATTCTCAGCTATTCTTCGTCGCCATTTCGTTTACGAAATTTTTGCTGAGACTGCGGCCGCAAGAAGGTCAAGAACCGGCTGCATAGCGACCTGAGCCCCGTCGGCCACCAGGCCGGCTGGTAGCGATCCTCATCCGGTGACAAGCCACGAAGATCATGATCTACGGCTGAGTACTACGACGTAATAGCAAACTGCACCCGCGGCGGTTCAACTGGGGCTGCTTCCACCAGCCCGAGCACGGCCTACGCTCGGTTTCATCCATGATGCATCTTGCCTCTGTCCAGGAGGAGGGTGGCGATGACCGACGTCGCGCTGTACTTCCCGCACATCTGGGTGCGCGACGCGTCGTGGCTGAAGGCGGCGCTGCTCTACTGGCCGCGTATTGCGCATAGTGCCTCCCGAGGGAGATCACGGTTACCAGGCTTGGTTCGGCAGTCCCGCCGGCTGCTCATGTCCTTTGGTGACTCTTCGCTGCTGTGCTGCTGTTGATGTGCTGCTATAGCAGCAAGAGCGTTGGTTGCATGGCCACCCGTGCGCCCGTGACCCGCGCCGCTCCCGTTGCGGCTAACCCGCAGCCCTCCCCGCCGCGTCGCCCGCGCGGGTCCTGTGCCCGCCAAGCCGCGCACGCCCGGCACGCCACCCAGTCTCGGCGGCGAGCAGCTCGCCGACGGCGACGTCATCACCCAGCACCCCGCCGACGGCGCCACCAGGTAAGCCACACACCCGCCCGCGGAAGGAAGGACACCGACCCGATGCGCTACGCCGTGCTGCACACCATCAAAACCCCACCGGCACCCACCACGCTGCCCGCCTGATCATCGACGACGTCCCCGAAAACCCCCCGCCACCGCCGTCGCTGAAACCCTCACCCGCGCCGACCTCGCCGGCGACTACACCGAAGCCGGCATCCCCTGGGGCAACCACACCAACGGCCACAGGCAGGCAACGGCACCAGCCGCCGAGGCCTCCGGCACCCTCCAACTCCACCCCGGCGCCGCCCCCGCCGGGACCGGGCCCAGCCGAACTGACCCACAGTCGCGGGTGAGCGCGGCCCCATCAACCTCGGCATCCCGGTCATCCGGCCAATCAGACTCCAGTCATCCCGAGGTGCCTCGGGATGACGACTCGGACATAAGGCGCGCAGGAAGGGGCGGTGGCGCGCATCAATGTGTCTCGAACTGTGTCCTTCGCGTCACCCGGCGTGGCAGGTACCCTGATGCGACCGGGCGTCGGTCCGGGGCGGGTGACCGAACCGTGTCAGCGAACCGTATTACGGGTTAAGCACATCGAGAGGCGCCGCCGCGTGGACGAGGACATCCTTGACGTGGCCCGTACCGTGCGGCCCTATCTCGAGCAACTGGTGGGTGAGGACGCACTCAAATGCGACAGGCGCATCGCGGACCTCCGTCGCTGCCGCGCACGGCAGTAGGGACACCGGCAATGAGCTGGTGTCCACGCTGAGCCGTTCGGCGGAGCTGCAGGCGTGGGCCGCACGGGTGCTGTCGGACAAGTGTCACCGTCCACCCGACCTGCAGCAGGTGACGGAACGCTCCTACGAGTCTCTGCCCACGTCGGAACCGGCGCGCGTGTCCGCGCAGAGGGCGGGGATTTCCGCACCTGCCGTGGTGTTATGGGCGGGAGCCGCGCTGGCCTGGATGTCACGGCACGACGGGCTCACGACGCCGCGCGCGGCGGTGGGCCGACTGGGGAAACAACCGGTGCCGAGTCAGGTGCTCGCCGTCGTGGCCTTGCTCGGAGCTGCCGCAGCGTCCGCCATCGTCGTCAACCGGCTGACCACACCGACCCTCCAGCTCACTGAAGGGTACTGGCACCGCTGCGCGCCCTCCGGAACCGCCGGGCCGCGGCGATCAGTACCCGTGCAGAGCGGATGGAGCAGCGTTGGCAGAAGCGCATGGAACGACTCGAGGGGCAGCGCCGCGACAACCGACGAGCTGGTCGAGTTCGCTCACCTCGGGCAGCGGCCCCGGCGCCTGCCGGGCGAGGAGTACTACCTACCCACCCGGGTCGGCGACACTGCCGAGGCCCGGCCGACGTGGAAGTACGGGCTCAACGCCCTGGCGCTCTGGCCCCATCTGTGGTTGCTGCTGCCCGACGCGGCCCGCGGGGAGATGGGGCAGGCCAGGGCGGCGCTCGATTCGGCAGTCGCTACCGGCATATGGCCGCTGGCGTTCGTCTGCTTCTGCTTCACCCCTAGGGCCTGGTGGGCCGCGCTGGCGGGAACCGGCGTCATGCTGGCGTCCTGCGTGTTCTGGTTACCGGCCCGTGCCGAGGTCTACGCCGACCTCGTCGAAGCATCGTCCGAGCTGTATCGGGGGCGTTGGCCGGGGGTGGCGGATCGCAAAACCCCGGCCGCAGCCTTGGAAAGAATCTGATGAATCGCCGTGCCGGTAGGTGGACACCGTCGCCGGTGACGCTCGTGATGGTGAGTGCCGGGTTCGCTCTGGTCGGGAACCTTGCTGCCAACACCGTGCAGGTGTCGTGGCGGTGGTGGCCGGCGGTGGTATGGTCCGGGGCCGGGTTGCTGCTGGCCACCGCGGTGGGGCTGGAGGTTGGGTGGCGTTCCGCTGTGCCGGTGGCAGCGACCTCGGCCCGAATCCTTGAGGCCAAGGATGTTCTGGCTGGTTTGGTCGCCGAACAGTGGACGGCCGAGGCCGCCCTGCGGTCGTTGGATGACCCGTATCCCATCCCGGTCCGCTGGCGGCTTTCCGAGCTGGGTGAGGTGACCGATCACGCCGGCGCCGGCCCGCCCGTCGAGGGGTCCAGCGACGACATCGGCCAGTTCGCCGGGGCGTTCCGCGCGCTGGATCGTCCCCGGCTGGTGATTCTCGGCGGGCCGGGAACCGGCAAAACGACACTCGCCCTGCAGCTCGTCCTGCACCTGCTGGCTTCGCGGCGGGACAACGAGCCGGTCCCGGTGCTGGTCTCCATGGCGGACTGGGACATCCAGGCGCATCCGCGCTTGCAGGACTGGCTGGCGGTGCGGTTGGGCCAGGACTACCCGGCCCTGCGGGCAACCACCCTCGGTGACAGCGCACCTCGTACCCTCGCCGCCCGCAGTCACATTCTGCCCGTGCTGGACGGGCTGGACGAGCTACCCGGCAACGCCCGTGCCCGGATGATCACAGCGTTGAACCGGTCAATGAGCGGTACCGACCAGGTGATCCTCACCAGCCGCACCGACGAGTACACCGGCGCCGTGCGCGAGGCCGCCGACGTCATCACATCAGCCGTGGTCATCCAGCCGCGGCCGTTGTCCGCCGACGTGGTGGCCGACTACCTGCGCCGGTGCCTGCCCCAGCGGCCCGCCCCGGTCTGGGCGCAGATCCTGGCCGCCCTGCGCGCCCCGACAACATCGCCGACCGCGTTAGGCGCGCTGGCCGAGATCACCTCGACGCCACTCGGGCTGTGGCTGGTGCGTGCCGTCTACCTCGCCCCTGGCGCCGACCCGTCCCCCTTGCTGGATCCCGACCGCTACCCGACCGCCGATGTCCTGCGCACGCACCTGCTGGACCGCCTCATCCCGGCCCTCATCGCCGCTCGGCCGCCAAGCGGTGATCCGGCGGAACCGTTCCGCCCTCGCCTCGCCTGGGATCCAACCCAGGTTCGCCGCTGGCTTGGCTACCTCGCGCGCCACCTCAACCGCATCCCGACTACGGACGGCCGCGCCGGCACCCGGGACTTCGCCTGGTGGCAACTGGCCCGCCACAGCCTCCACCCGCGCACCGTGCCCCTCGTTGCCGGACTCATGGGCGGGCTGTTCGCCGGGCTCAGAAACCGGCGGATGGCCGCGTCCTGGACCGACGAGAGCCCCGGGTTCGCCGACGTCCGGGTGGCCGGACGGATCCCGCTGCTGCTGCGCCTCGTCACGCGGGGCATCCTCGGGCTCGGGCTGGTGACCGGTGTGGTCATCGGGCTGGTCAGCGGCTTCGTGACCGCGCTGGGAGCCGGTCCCGGGCCGGGACTGGCGATTGGGCTTGGTACCGCACTCGTCGTCGGGCTGCTGTCCGGATCCGCAGACGGCCTGGTGGGCTGGGCAGAAACCCCGACGCCGGAAGGCCGAGCGAGCACCCCGGTGACCAACTGGCGCGCCGACCGCGCACTCAACCTCACCAGAAGCATCACTGGCGGCGCCGCGGGCGGGCTCATCATCGGGCTTATGGTCCTGATCGTCTTCGAGCTCGGGCTCACCCCCAGCCTCGGGTTCACCTCCGGGATCGGACCCGCGAGCGGGCTCTGGATCGGGCTGTCCGCCGGGCTCGTATTCGGGCCCGCGCTCGGGCTCGTGGTCTGGCTCGTATTCGGGTTCGGGCTCGGGCTCGCTGCCGGGCTCGGGCTCGGCGTCGCCGCGGGGCTTGTGACCGGGCTCGCAGCTGGTAGGCACCACGCCTGGATCGCGTACCTGATCGCCACCGCCCACCTGGCCCGAAACGGCCACCTCCCCCTTCGGCTGATGCGGTTCCTCGACGACGCGCACCGGCTGGGCCTGCTACGCGCCGTCGGTCCGGCCTACCAGTTACGACACGCCGAACTCCAGGACCATCTCGCCCGCCACTACCGCCAGACCATGCGGCATTAGGCCGCCCTCGACGAGCCGGACCGGGAGATGCGTGCATTCGTCACCCCATGTCTGGCGGCCGTCGAGGCTGAGCCGGACAAGGTGCTCAAGCTGCTTGCCCGGTACTGGCCGGCGCCGAAGACCCGCTGCCGCCCGCCGCGGTCAGCGACTGCGCAAGGGGGACGGTCACTGAGCGCCGTTCCACATCCACGGATGTGAAACGGTCCCAGCGCCGCCGCCGACACGGCGAAACGCGGCGTGGCGTCGTTCCGAAACTCGTCCACAACACGTGTTCCACGACGGCGCTACGACGGCGATTCCCGGTTCAGTGCCGGGGGCATGGCATCCGATCACGATCACCCGGGCAGGTGGGCTCGACCTCGGCTATGCCCGCGTCTCGACCACCAAGCAGAGCCTCGACCGCCACCTCGACGCCCTGCCACGGCCGACATTCCGGTCGACCGGATCTACGCCGACAAGAAGGCCGGCGCGGGCTCGTTCCATGGCAGGGCACGCATCTTGACCCGATACCTCACCTGCTGGGGTGTACAGGACACCTACACGGAGCTCGCCAGCCTCGTGAATTACGGCTGTGATCTGCTGCGATCGACCGCCGAACGGTTCGACGGCATCTTGGAAGCGCGGCAGGCCAACATCCTCGCCATCATCGCGATCATCCAGCTCATCGGCATCGCAGGCGCGGTTGTGGGTTATTTCAACCTTGCCGATCTCTCTCATATCGGCATCGACCAGATCGCCCGCACTCCGGTGTTCGCGGCACTCGTAGCGCTGCTGCCCGCGATTACCGGCATCGCGATCCTTGGCCTGATTGTCGCGGCTCGGCGCCGCCGCTGACCTTTCGACATGGGCTTGCAGCAGTGCAGCGACAGCGATCCCCTGCCCGACCGCCTCGCAACGCCGACAAGGTGACACCCAGCTCGCTCAGCCGAGGAAAGCGAAAAGCCAGTGAGACAAATCGCGCGAAACCTCGGCGAGACAGCCCCATGCGAGCGCTGGTCACGGCTTTGCTCGGCGAAATTTATGATGAGAACCTACAATTGTTCGCTGAGAAAACGAAGGGCACGGAACTTCCGGAGATGGCGAACTTCGTGACGGAGCGTCACCGTCGGCCTGGCGAGCGGGTGGTGCGATATCCGCCGTTCGGCGCGGGCCGCGCGATCAAGTCCAGGCAGGCCGGGGACCGTACAGATCCGGGCGATCTGGACCTGGGTAAATGCGGCCATCACAGCGTGGCTGTGTGGCTGGAAGTGACGTGCCGCCGCAAGACGTCGGCGGCGAGGTCGGCGTCCTGGTCGCTGGTGCAGACGTGAAAGGAGAGCCGGAGGCGCCCGGCCCGGGCCGATCCTGTGATCCGCGCCGCGGTCATGGCGTCTGCGGCGGCGGCGCCGGTGGCTAGTGACACGATCGCGGAGTCTCCGGGCTCCAGGCCTATTCCGGCGCGGAACCGGTTCGCCAGGCCGAGGGCGTGCCGGTGCAGGGACTGAGTGCCCACCTGGGCTAGTAGCCGCAGGGCGGGGGCAGCGGCAACCCAGGCGTGCCACGCGGGGGAGACGTCGAAGCGGCGGGCGTCGCTGGCCAGGCGCAGCGGGCCGCCGTAGACGCTGGACCACGGGTCGTCGCCGGCATACCAGCCCGCGTAATGCGGTGTCAGGTCGCCGATCAGCGTGGGATTGATGGTGAAGTAGGCGGTGCCTCTGGGGGAGAGCAGCCATTTGTAGCCGCCGCAGGCGGTGTAGGCGAAGCGGCTCGCGTCGACCGGCAGCCACCCGACGGCCTGGGTCGTGTCCAGGAGCACCCTGGCTCCGGTGGCACGGCTGGCGGCGTGCAAGGCATCGAGATCGGCGACCCGCCCGTCCGCGGACTGGACCGCGGAGACCGCGACCAGCGTGGTGCGGGAGGTCATGCAGTCTGCTATGCGATCCAGAGGCACCTCCCGGACGCGGATCCCGCGGCCCGACTGGGCGTAGAAGGGGAAGAGGATGCTGGTGAAGTCACCGGCGGCGGTCAGCACCTCGCTGCCGTCGGGCAGGTTCGCCGCGATGAGCCCGGCGAACACCGACACCTGGCTTCCCACGGCTACCACGGATGGATCCACGCCGACCAGGTGGGCGTATGAGGAGCGGGCTGCGGCAAGCGGCAGGTCATAGGCAACGGCCTCGGCGGTGCCGGCCCGCCACTGCGCCAGCGCCTGCTGAAGTGCGTGAGTGGGTTTGCGTCTTGCGCGACGGCATTGATCTTCATCTCTCACCTTTGCCTGGTGCGGTGGGGGGAACGGGCCGGTCATCGTCGTCGGCGGTGACTGGCAGACGGACTGGGTCTTGCTGGGGGTGCTGACCTTGTTGATGCGGCGGGATTGCGCGGTGTCCCCCGGCCCCCGGCGATGCGCGTCGGTGGGGGTGCTGTCCGAGCGGGCAGCGAAATAGTCGAAGCCCTCCTGGTAGAGTTCGGCGGCCATGAGCTGGCTGGCGAGCACGACAAGGGTGCGCTGGCCGGCGCACGGCCAGGTCGCCGCCTCGTTGGGCGCGTCGCTCTGGAGCTGCATTGTCTTCTCGGCTGCGTTGAGTGCTTCACCGGGCGCGGGATGCCGGGCTTGGCGCCACAGCAGCGCGCGGCGTGGCGCCGGCGGTGAGCGGGCCGGCGGCTGGCAGCGGTGTCCGCGGGGCCCTTACCAGCGCGGACACGGACGTGATGTGCAGGGTGAGCAGCAGCGGCACGGCTGCCGTCGGGATCAGTGCGAGCGGCAGCTCGAAGATCGGCGCGGCGGACGGGGTGACGTGGAGCAACCCGAATCCGGTGAGGGCACCGAGGGTCAGGGCCACGGCCAGATCGGTCATGCCGAACGCGTTGTGCCACAGGGCGGCGCGGCGGCCGGTGCCCCGCGCGAGCCTGCGCGCGACCAGCGGCGCGGCGATGCCGGCGGCGATGTCACCCAGGCCCGCGGGCAAGGCGAACAGCGCGGGCAGGTGGCCGAGGGCCATGGTGAGCAGCCAGACCACCCCAGCCACCCGGAACGTGTGCGGGTACTCCAGGCGACTGGCCATGCCCGGTGCCGCCAGGGCGCGCGCCACCACCGGGATCCGGCGCAGCGCCAGCAGCAAGCCCAGGAAGCCGGCCACCGCGACCGGCAGCCACGGCCCGTGGCTGAGCGGCCCGTGGTACCAGCCGTGACCCGCGATGACCGCGGTGGCGGTGAACCAGCCGCCGAGCAGGACGGCCGCGGCCCCGGCGAGCAGCGCTGCGCGCCTTCGGCCCAGGCCTGCGCGTTCCGCGCCGCCGTACAGCACGATGCAGGCCGCAACCGCGATCGCGGCGGTCCCGGCGATGGTGATCGCCCATAGATAGGCAGGCGGGTCGTACATGGCATCCTCCATTAGTAGGTAGCTACACGAAGATCGCAGTCATTAGCGATGAACGGCCGGACGCGGGTCGAATGATGCGGAGGAACTGCGCGGCCGTCGGGCAGGATCTCGCCCATGTCGTCGAACACGATCACGCCGTTGCATAGCAGGCTCCACCCCTGCTCGGGGTGAAAAGCGACGGCGCGGGCGGCGTCGCGGTCCGGGCGGTCAGCCGGGGGGCACGAGGGCTGGTGTCGACACATTGCGCACCTCTGGTCTGGGCTGCGGATGTACTTGGTCTTGTGGGACTGCGGCCGTCTTTGGGGACGGTTCTGCGAAGACGGTACGAGCCGCCGTTGCCCTGGGGCGTCACTCGAAAGTGCCCATGCCAGTGGAATCTTTCGCGGCCGGACCAGGCACGAAAGTGCCGTTGGGAGCAGTGACGGCCGCCGTGCTCGCGGATCAGGTCCCTGGCCAGCCACAGGGTGTAGACGAACTCGCGGCAGAGCGTGAGGCCTTGGCCGCCCGGCTGATTGAGCGGCATTTCGACGCGCACATCCGGCCGGGCGAGGGGGCGACGGGGCAGCGGTAGCAACTATGCGGCGGCCGGCGCTCGCAAGTGGGACGGCACGCTGGATTACGACGATCTGGGCGTGCTCCGTGCAATTGGCTGGAGCACGATCCGCCCTCGGAGGCCGCCTGCAACCGTTCGCGAACACCGTCGGTGCCTGGGCGAGCCGACCGTCGTCGAACGATCCGGTGCATAGCTCCGATGGTGGTCAGAGCCGCGCGCTCAGCAGCCCGGATTCGACGGCGCGTGCGCGGTCACGCCAGATCGCCGTCGCCTTATTAATACGGAGGAAGCCGAGCTTGCCGTAGAAAGCCTCTGTGCCCGGGTTGGCATACAGGATGATCTGCTGCGGATCCTCAAGCTGGGTGACTCACCTGGGTCTGTAGCAGGCCCGCCGGGATCGTGCTGGCGGGGGGTGCGCCCAGGACCGCCCTGGCCCGGCTCTTGCGCTCTTGGACAGAATCCGCGCGGCGGTGGCCGCCCAGGGCCGGGCGGGCAGCATCATGGAGATCTGGGCGCTGCAGGCACTGGCGCTCGCGGCCCGCGGCGAGGAGGCAGCCGCAGTGGATGCCCTGGCCCAGGCGCTCACCCTGGCCTGCCCGCAGGACTATGCCCGGGTCTTCGCCGACGAGGGCGCGCCGGTGGCTGCGCTGCTGGCCCGGCTGGTCGCGGCCCAGAAGGCAGACCACGCCGCCGCCCGCGGCGTCCCGCTCGGCTGCAGCCCGGCCCTTTGAGGCCCGGCTCTTTGGGGAACCGTACGAATTCCCGCCGCCGTGGGGCGTCACCCAAAGGGTGCTTGCCGGGTGGAATATCGCTGCGCGGCGAGCCCTCACCCGAAGGTACTACCGGGCCGGCTGGGGTGCAGTTTCAGGGGATCAGGCTGAGCTGCCGGGCCCGCGCGGCGGCCTCGGTGCGGTTGGCGGCGCCGAGCTTGCCCAGGACGTGGGTCACGTGCTTTTTCACGGTGTCAAGGGTGACCACCAGCTCCTCGGCGATGCGCGAGTTCGGGGTGCCCGCGGCCAGCAGCGCCAGGATTTCCAGCTCGCGGGCGGTCAGCTGCTCGACCAGGCCCGGCACCGCCGCGGCGGCTCGCCTCTGCGGCGGCACGGCGTCCGCCTCACCACAGGCGCGCAGGAGCGCGGCCAGGTAGCCGGGGTGGACGCCTCGGGCTAGGGCTCGCTGATCTCGCTGGGCGGCAGATAGCCGGGCGAGCAGCGCATGCATCGGCGCGCCCTCGTCGGCGAAGACCCGGACGTAACCCTGCGGGCAGGCAGGGGTGAGCGCCTCGGTGAGTGCACCGAAGGCACCCGGGTAGTCGCCGCCGGCGGCCAGCGCCAGCGCCCGCAGCGCCTGGATCTCGATGATGCTGCTCGCCCGGCCCTGGCTGGCCGCGGCGCCGAGCAGCCGCTGCAGCAGCGTGAGCGCCGGGCTGGGGTCGTTTTGGGCGAGCAGCACCCGGGCCAGCACCAGATAGGCCGGCTCCCGCGGGTAATCTGGCTCGTCGTCTGGGCCCAGACCAGCAGCCTTCGCCCACTGGGCGGCCGCGTGGGCGTCGCCCTGGGCCAGCAGCAGCCGCGCCCGCTGCGATGGCACCGGGTTGAGCAGGGCGACCACCTGCGGGCTCAGCCCGGCCTGCCCGGCCTCGCCCATCGCCTCCCGGGCCCCGGCCGCATCACCATGCGCGTGCCGGATCCGGGCCACGACAGCCAGGCCGGTGGCCAGCGACGGGGTGAAGGCAAGCTGCCGGCACAGCGTGACCCCCCGGGTGGCGTGGTCAAGGGCGGCGGCCAGCTCGTCCCGCTCGTACAAGACCTGGGCCAAGCCCACGTGCGCCAGGCCCGTGAGGGCTGCCTGGCTGCTCTCGCCGGCCGCGTCCAGCGCTTGCCGGTAGGTCGCCAGCGCCGCATCCAAGTCGCCCCCGGCGCGCTGCACCTCGCCTAGGTCGTAGCAGACGCGCATGGCGAGAAAGTCCTCGAAGAACTCGTCGGCCGCCCGCCGCTCGGCGAGCACCTCCGCCAGGCTCCGCTCGGCTGGCCCGAGCCGGCCGCCTAGCCAGTCCGCCCCCGCCTGGTTCCAGCGGACGAAAGAGCGCATCAACCAGTCGTCCTCGCCCAGCTGGGCTAGGGCCTGCCGGTTGTAGCCGGCCGCGCGGGCGGCATCACCGCGCAGCCGCGCGAGCGAGGCGCGCAGGAACGCGATCCCCGCGGGGACATTGGCCAGCACGCTCACCGGCCGCCCGGCGGGGTCCTCATACGGTTCGTCGCCGCTGACCGTATGGGCGTGCTCGGCGTCATCGAGCAGGGCCTCGAGCGCTTCGAGCTGGAAGCCCTGGGCGGCGCCGTACGCCTGGGCCAGGCACAGGCGCGGACGGTCGCGTACCGACTCCGCCGGCAGCGCCGAAAGCCAGCGGCGCAGGGTCACGCCCTCGCTGCGGCCGAGCAGCGTCTCGACGTGCCGCTCCACCAGCCGCGCCGCCCAGGCCGGGTCCCCGGCCGCCAGCGCGTGCCGCACCGCGTCATCGGCCAGGTCATGCTCCTCGCACCAGGCGGCCGCGGCCCGGTGCAGCGCCTGCACCTGGCCGGGCTGCTCAGCCTGCAGCCGGGCGCGCAGCAGGTCGGCGAACAGGTGGTGGTAGCGCCACCAGCCGCGCACCTCATCCAGCGGCACCAAGAACAGGCCCGCCCGCTCGATGTCTTGCAGCATCGCCTGGCTGCCGGCCCGGCCGGTGACCGCATCACACAGCTCTCCCGACAAACGCTCCAGCACCGAGGTCTCCAGCAGAAACGCGCGCACCTGCCCGGTCTGCCCGTCAAGGACCTCATCAGCCAAGTAGTCCAGCACGAAACGGTGGCTGCCGCTGAACGCCGCCACAAACCCGGCCGCATCCGCGTGCCCCCGCAGCGACAGCCCGGCCAGCTGCAGCCCCGCCGCCCAGCCCTCCGTGCGGGCCACCAGCGCCTCCGCCGCAGCGGTCGGCAGGCCCGGCCCCGCCGTCTCGCCCAGCAGCGCCGCCGCCTCCTCGGGGGTGAAGCGCAGCTCAGCGGCGCGCAGCTCAGCCAGCTGGCCGCGGGCGCGCAGCCGCGCCAGCGGCAGCGGCGGGTCGGACCGGCTGGACACCACAACATGCAGGCCCGGCGGCAGATTCTCCAGCAAGAACGCCACCGACTCGTGCACCGGCCCGGAGTCAACCAGGTGGTAGTCATCCAGGACCAGCAGCACCTCATCCGGGCCGGGCTCGGCGGCCAGCTCATTGACCAGGGCCGTCACCAGCCCCTCACACGAACCCGGGGGCAGCGGGCCCACCCGCCCGGCCAGCCCCGGCCGGGCCCGGTCCAGCCCGGCCACCGCGTAGCGCCAGAACCGGGCCGGGTCGCTGTCGCCGCCATCCAGGCCCAGCCACGCCACCGGCCGCCCGCCACCGCGCGCCCAGTCGGCCAGCAGCGCCGTTTTGCCGAATCCCGCCGGAGCGCACACCAGCATCCGGCCCCTAGCCAGCCCCTCGCCCAGCGCCTCCAACAGACGCCGGCGCGGCACAAAGCCCGGCTGCCGCCGGGGCACATGCAGCTTGGTCGCCAGCAGGACATCCTGCCCGGACGCGGCAACCCTCGCCGGGACCGCCACAGACGGGTCACGTCCGGCCAGCGCCCCTGCCAGCCCCGGAAACGGCAGGCCAATAAGCTTATCGTTCGAAAGCGTGCCGCTGTGCGTCATCGGTTGCCTCCACGCGGCCCGGCGGCGCCGGGGTGCCCGCCAGTGATGCTGCGAGCCTGACACCGTGCCCGCAGCCGAAAAAGTGGCAGCTTGCGAACGCACTCTTCGGCCAGGCCGAACAATCTTGCGGCCGGGCACACTTGATCCGATCGGCCGCCAGCCGGGGTACGGTCAGGATGTGGAGCTGCGTCAGCTCGAAGCGTTCGTGGCAGTAGCCACCGAACTGCACTTCGGGCGGGCCGCCGAGCGGCTGCACCTCGCCGCGCCGACGCTCAGCGAACTGATCCGCCGCCTCGAGCGCGAACTCGG
>WNGD01002493.1_pt1 | contig 19190 bp, 16 predicted proteins | sample 5400671 | NCBI WGS metagenome assembly WNGD01 (sample SAMN13153369, study PRJNA577476) | soil metagenome | isolation source: 40 cm soil or saprolite under grassland replicate 2 | place: USA:California | collected 2016-06-15
GTAGACCATCCTGTTGCCGTACTTTTCCTCCCGCGTGAGCCGCTCCGGCCAGGGCGAATCGATGCGGGCGTCGAGGACCCGCTGGTCGCGCGTCTCGGCCGGATAGGGCACCCAGAGGGCGACACCTTCGGCGGCTGGACCGAGCTCCCGCAACCGCACGCGATACTCGAGCTCGTAGCGAGCGACGCTCTTCCACGGGTCGGGGCGCTCCTCCGCCATGGCCCGGGCCACAAGCGGAGCCGCCCCGAGCGCGAGCGCGGCCACGACGAACCTCCGCGACGGCCACAGCATTGGGACCCTCCTCCTGTCCTTCGCTACGGAACACCGGTCGTTTCACGTCTGGGGCCCAATCATGATCACGTCGGCGGTTCGCCGTCGAGGGGGGCCAGCCTAATCGTCAGCGACACCCCCGTTGAATCATCCTTGCGCGGGATGGGACTCGGGCGCGCACTCATGACTCGATTCGCACGGACGGCACCGGGCGACTGGTTGCCGGTTTCGCGAAGCTCGTGAAGAAGCTGGGCGCGAAGAATCCCGATGCGCTGGCCTGGTCGGCAATAGCGGAGATGGCGGGTGCGCTCGCGCTGTCGCGTACCCTGTCCGACCCGGAGAGGTCGACTGGGGGCATCGACCGGTCCATGGGGCCTGCCGACATGTCGGCAAGCTGCCGACGCGTCGGCGTCGTCGTTCGGCATCGTGAGCCGGACCGAGTCACGAGTCCCGACGTGACAAGACCTTCGGCGGTCCCGCCCCCCTTGGGCGATGGCACGGCAGTTGCCTATACTCTGGCTATGTCTGCCACACGGTATCGAGACGGTCGCTTGTCGATCTTCTTGCTCGCTGGGTTCTTCGCGCTCGCGCTGGGAAGCGATGCGGCATGGCCTGCCGTGGCAGGAAGTCATGCGGGCGGTCACGTCGGTGAATTCGGCGGCGGTGGCCGCCTCGGTACGGGCGTTCCGCGAGGGGGAAAGTTCGGGGGCGGCCGCTTCGTTGGCCGCCGCTTCGGTGACCACCGTTTCGCTCACGGGCAGCACGGCCGACGAGGCTTCTTCCCGTACTTGGGCGCTTATCCCTACGGCGACGAGTACGACCTGGATTACGGGTACGATCCGCACTACTCGTACAACCCGTACCCCAGCGGCTACCCGAACGCCGGCCACTGCGACGTGTCTTCACACTCCTACCCTCAATACTGCGTCTGGAAGGACGGTCCGTAGGACGAGATCAACGAGCGCTCGTGCGACGAGTTTCGCGCCCGGGAACGGTCGCGAGCGTGGCGTCGAACACGTCCTCCCTTCGGCGCGATGATCGAGACGCCCGGCGCCGCGGCTCGGCGTCGCCACGATCGCCCGCGCGCCGCCGTTTCGCGCCCTCTCCAAGCCGAGGCCTCGATCATTTGGAATGACCGATTGCCACACCGCCCCCCGGGGCAGGCAGCCTCGAATCTGCTCGCGGTTCCGTGTTTTTCGGCCCGGCCGCGGCAGCTGCGGAGCGGCACGGCAGTTGCGGAGGGCCAAGGAACGGATGCGCGCGAATACGGGAATGAGTCAAAGCCGTGACGAGGTCCATCAACATCGAGACGATGGCACGAAGGTGCGCGCCCCGATGACGATCTGGAGACGCGGAGGAGTCCTTTCCGTCCCGTGCGTGCTGTCGCTCTGGACGGCCCTGGCTCACGGAGCCTGCACCGACCCCGCCGCCGCTGCCACACGTGCGATGGCCGAGACGCAGTGCCCCTGCGCGACTGCGACGAGTCATCGGGAGTACGTCAAGTGTGTTGCCGGCGTGGCGAAGATGGCGGTGGCGAGCGGAAGCCTGCCGAGGCAGTGCAGGCGCGCCGTCCTCAGGTGCGCCGCCCAATCGACGTGCGGCCGATCGGGCTTCGTTTCGTGCTGTCGGACCTCGGCGAAGGGCGTCACGAAGTGCTCCATCAAGCCGGACGCCGCAAAATGTACGGCGCCGAGAGGAGGGGCAGCCTGCGTGCAGGACGTCCCGAGCTGTTGTGATGCCTGCAGCGCGGGCAGCTGCCCTCTCAGCACCACGACGACCATGGCGGGCGGCCCGACGACCACGACGACGATCGCCCCCCAAACCCACACCGTCATGGTGGGGCAGGACGGCCTGAACTTCATTCCCGCGCGCCTCACCATCCATGTCGGAGACACGGTGCGCTGGGTCTGGGCCACGGCGGGTCACAGCGTCGTGAGCGGCACAGACGGGAACGCAGACAATCGGTTTTGCTCGCCGGACGACACCGGCTGTGCCAACCCGCCGCTGTCCAACGCGGGAGCGACGTACGATCACACCTTCGCCAACACGGGAAGCTTCCCGTACTACTGCTCGGTGCATTTCTCTCTCGGCATGACGGGTACGATCACGGTGCGATAGCGGGGAACCGACCATCACGCGCGGCGTGCCGCGCGTGCGCGACTTCGGCCGCGCCCTGGGCCGCTCGCGACCGCGTGACGCACGTCCTGCGACTCTCCCCCGTCTGAGTTTCATCACGCTGACGTCGGTCGGCTATGGCGACATCGTGCCGCTCGGGGGAGTTCGCCCGGTCGCTGGCGATCCTGGAAGCGATCACGGGTGTCATGTTCCAGGCGATCTTCATGGCCCGGCTCGTGGGCCTGTACGCACCGGGCGCCGGCAAGGCGACGTAGTTAGCGCGCGCCGCCCCGAGCGCAATCGGCAGTCGCCGCAGCCTGCCCGCTTGACTCTTCCTGTCAGCGGCGGCCGTTACGACGCGGAGAGGCACGTGTCTCGCCCGAGACATAAGACGGGGGGCCTGGAGTCGGTCGGTCAGTGTGGATATGTCCCGGCGCGGGGGCGATGCCTCGGACCATCGGTGCGGTGCTGGTGCTGTGCCTTCTCGCCGCGCCGGTCGTGCGCGGCGACGACGGCGACTGGCGGGATCGGGTCACGCTCATCGCCAGCGAGCGTCTGCGGGGCGAGTTCGTCGACTGGTTCCGTCCGCGCCCGCGGACGGCCGCCCCGGACGTTCATCGCTACAGCTTCATCGCGAGCCAGCTGCGCGCCGGCCTCTCGGTCGTGCTGCCGCACGTCCAGCTGACGCTCGTCGCGCAGGATACCCGGCTCGGCAACCTCCCCGACGACGCCAGCCTGGCGCCGCCGGTCGGCAACCTCGGGCCGGGCGCCGTCTACTACGCGAACACCAAGCAGCGCACGCAGGGCGAGCCGTTCCTGAAGCTCGGTTTCCTCACGTTCCGCCGGGCCGGCCTCGCGGCGACCGTCGGCCGCTACGAGTACCGGGACGGGCTCGAGACGGTGCCCGGCGACCCGACGCTGTTGGCGCTCAAACGCACGCGCATCGCCGAGCGGCTCGTGGGCCCGTTCGAGTTCACCCACGTCACACGCAGCTTCGACGGGGTGCGGCTGGCCTACGACCGGCCCGGGTGGAACGTGACGCTGATCGGCACGCGGCCGACGCAGGGCGGGTTCGAGGTGAGCGCCAACCGGGAGCTCGACCTGACGCTGGCGGGCGCGGCCCTCACCCTGAAGCGCCTCCCCGTTGCGCCGCCGGCCGACGTCCGGCTCTTCTACCTCTACTACCGCGACGGCCGCGACGGCGTGCTCAAGGTCGACAACCGCCCGCTGCCGCTCCGCACGGCGGACCACGCGCCGATCGCGATCCACACCGCCGGCGGGCACGGGCTGACCGTCGTCGACGTCGGACCCGGACGGCTCGACCTCCTCGCCTGGGTGGCCGTGCAGGCGGGCGACTGGGGGGTCGACGACCACGCGGCCTGGGCCTATGCAGTCGAGACCGGGTACCAGCTTCCCACGCTCGCGGCGGCTCCGTGGCTACGGGTCGGCTACGATCGCTCCTCGGGCGACGGCAACCCGGGCGACGGCCATCACCGCACCTTCTTCCAGCTTCTCCCGACGGCGCGGACGTACGCGCAGCTGCCGTTCTACAACCTGATGAACAGCGCCGATGCGTTCGCGCAGGTGCTGCTGGCGCCGCACCGGATCGTGAGCCTGCGAGCCGACTACCACTGGCTCACGGTCTCGGATGGGAACGACCTCTGGTACTCGGGCGGCGGCGCGACCAACGATCACGTGTTCGGCTACGCGGGCTCGCCGGCTGGCGGCCGGCACGCGCTGGCGCAGGTCGTCGATCTGTCCGTCACGGTCCAGCTCCTCCGGCAGCTCGCCCTCGGCACGTACTACGGCCACGCCTTCGGGGGAGGCGTGGTGCGCGAGACCTTCGCGGGGACCGGGGCCAACTACGGTTTCGTCGAGCTCGTCTACCGCCGCTGAGACGGCGCCACGCTGCATCCCCGTCAGCTACGTGCTCTCCATCACCGTCGGTCCGGCCGGCGCCGCGGTGCGTGGGGTCGACTCCTCGGTGAGGAAGAGCTTCGCGATGGGTGCGGTGTACGACTCGACCGGCACGGGGAACTGCGCAACGATCGTACCCCCGGGGTTCACGCCGAACTCGCCGCAGAAGACGCTGCGGTCGCCGACCTGCGCCCACAGGCGGTAGCGCTCGCCGGCCGGCAGCGCCCGCAGGCCCTTCAGGACCACCGCGCCGCGCTTCGCGTCGAGGTCGAGGGCGACCGTCCCGTACGCGCCCCCCGTGCCCGCGAGCGCGAACAAGCGCACGACGTTGGGCTCATGCAGCGTCGCCGTGAGCTCGCGCTCGAGGTCGAGCTCGCGCCGCACGCGATAAGCGTCGAAGCCGAAGGCGAGCGCGAGCACCGCCGCGGCGGCGGCGGCGAACTGGCTCCAGACCACGCGACGGGGCGCGCGTGTCCCCCTGGCCGGCGCACGGCCCTCGGCTGCGGCGAGCACGCGCGCGCGCAGGTGGGCGGGCGGCTCGGTGACGGTCGCGAAGGGAAGCAGGCCGAGCGTCGCCCGGAGCCGACGCACCTCCTCTGCCAGCTCCGGGTCCTCGGCCACGCGTCGCTCGAAGGTCTCGGCCTCGTCGCCCGAGAGCTCGCCCAGCACGTACTCGACGGCCAGCTCCTGGGCGGTGGGATCGCGGGGGGCCGTCACGTCACTCCACCAGATCCGCCAGGGCCGCGCGCAGGCCGAGCAACCCGCGGCGGCACCAGCTCTTCACGGTCCCGAGGGGGGTGTCGAGCGTCGCGGCGATCTCGGCCTGCGTCAGGCCCTTGTAGTAGACCATCTCGAGCGCGCGGCGCTCGTTCGCAGGCAGCCCGGCGACCGCGCTGCGCACCCGCTCGGAACGCTCGCGCATCGTGAGCCGATCGACCGCGGGCATGGGCATGACGGGCGGAGGTGCGTTTTGCCACGATGCGCGGAGGATGCGGAGGCGCCGGCCGCGGCTCCGGAGCCGATCGATGGCCCGCGAGCGGGTGAGCGCGGTCAGGAAGGCACCGAGCGAGCCCCGGGTCGCGTCGTACGTGGTGCCCTGGCACAGCATCACGAAGACCTCCTGCGTGAGATCCTCGGCCTCCTCCTGGGAGTGGAGGATGGCGCGCGCCAGCCCGTAGACGAGGCCGCCATAGCGATCGTAGAGCGGTCCGAGCCCGGAGCGTTCGGCACCGAGGGTGCGGAGCAGAACCTCGTCCGATGGGTCGGGCGAGGCCGCCTCGTCATTTTCGGTCCGCCGCAAGTCGGGGCTCTGGCTACCATAGTCGTTTGGCGCGGGGGATAGCACACCATCTCCACTACGCCCGAGCCGGGCGGCCGGATGAGGGGGCCGAATCAGGGGGCGGGGGCTTCGGTGGTCGCGGCAAGGGAGACGAGCGCCGTGGGCGGGTCGCCGATCGGGCCGACCGGATCGGCATGGCCGGTTGCGAGGTCGACCGTGTAGAGCTTGCCGCCGGTGGCGGCATAGGCGTGGTCGACCCCGGCGGCGTCGGTGACGATGGCGAGTCCGGACAGTGGCACGAAGTCGACTCCCAGCGCGCCCACGGTCGTGAGGATACCGTCGTTCGGCGGATCCTGGACGACGAGGACGTCCTGCTCGGCGTCGATCTCGAAGAGGCGGGTGGTCGGTGCACCGGCCACGGCGTTGGTATACGCGGCCGCGGCGACCCGTGGGCGTTTGCCGGCGTTGCGATCGGCGGGTGCGTAGGCGAGCGGCGAGTCGGCCGCCGTCGCTCCCAAGGTGACGTTGATGCGCAGGTTCTGCCCGTCGGCGCTCAACACGCGAAGGCGATCGGTCTGGGGGTTGAAGGCGAGGCCGGACCGGACGTCGCCGTCGAACGGGACGGTCAGCGTGCTGACGAGGGTGGAGGCGCCGGTCGTCGGATCGATGCGGTAAACGTCGTTGGTGGTCGTGAGGCCGAAGAGGTGGCCGTCGGCGGGGCGCGTGTCGACCCCGACGAGACGACCGCCGAGGCCGGTCGAGCGGACGGTGCGAATCGCCTGCGGGCGATCGGCTGCGAAGATGACGAGGGTGCCGTCGTCGGTCGGCCCGATGAGCGTGGGACCCGCTCGGGCGGGGAGCGGAGGAGCGAGGAGTGTGGCGGCCGACGCCACGAGGACGGCAGCGAGGAGGCGAGGTCGTCTCACGCGAACTCCACCCGCCGACGCAGAACCCGCCATGGACGTCCGCGTCTTACGACGGGACTACAAGCGCGGCAATACGCGAAGACACGACCGCGTCGGCGGTTTCCCGCCGACGCGGTGTCGCGCGCGGGGAGCCCCGCGTCTACCTCGCCTTGAACTGCTGCTCGACCACGGCGCTCGCGCCGTCTACGTCGGTCGCCGTCACACGAAGGGTCAGGTTGCCCTTGGCATGCTTCAGCGAGATCTGGGCCTCGAAGGAGCCGGCGCTGCTCTGGTTGACGGTCACCTGGCGAAGGGATTTCCCCTTCTTGTTCAGGATGTCGAGCGTGATCGTCGCCGGCTCGGACACCGTGAGCTGCACCGTCAGCAGCCGACCCCTGCCGAGCTGCTTTGCCTTCACGTTCTCCGGGAGGTCATCGATCGAGACGGTTGGCGGCGTGTTCACGACCACGAAGCTCTGGTCGAGACCGTCGACGGTGACGAAGTCCGTCTTCGCGACGGCTCTGAAGTGGATCGTCGCGCTCTGGGTGAGCCCGCTCGCCGTCGCGTCGAAGGCAGTCGCGACGCTGGCGACGTCGAGGCGAGCGTCCGGCGTGCTGGTGCCGTAGGCCGCCGTCGCGCCGAAGTCGAAGCGGGTCAGGATGGCGGCGCCGCCCGGATTCGCCGATCCGTTCAGGGTCGCATCCGTCTCGGAGATGTCGGTCGCTGCCAGCGTCGACACGTCGGTCGGCGCAAATGCCTCGGCGAAGAGCTGCTGGGTCCCCGGGCTGCCCGCGGTGTAGAGGAAGAACGGCGTCCCGATCGCGCCTCCCTGGCAGCTCGCGCCGTCGGCGTTGGTCGGGTTGGCCGTGCAGCCGGACGAGATAGGGGCGCGGAGCGGGTTCTCGACGTCGCCAAAGCCGGAGTTCGGGATGCCGGTCGGCGTGTCGAGCTTGAAGACCGGCGCGCTCGCCCCACCCTCGAAGTGGCCGACGAAGGTCACCTGCGCCTTGGACACGTCCTCCTGCCAGGAGATGTAGGGCACGTTGCCGGAGAACGTGATGTCGGGTCGCGTCGCGTCGTTCGCCGTGTTCGAGACCGGCTGGCCGGAGTTGAAGAGCTCGAAATGATCGCCGCCGACCAGTCGCGAGACGAAGACGGCGTGCTTGCTGTCCCCCAGGTCCTCCTGCCAGACGACCCACGGCACGGTCGCGCCGCCCGGCTTCAGCGTTCCGGCGGCGACGCGCGGGTTCTCGGCGTCACGGCGGGCGACCGCGTTGAGCGTGCACGCGTCCTCGGCGGCCTCGGTCTCCGCGCAGTTGCCGAAGCCGTGCGCGCCCGAGGTGTCGAGGACGTTGGTCTGGCCGGCCGTTCCGTTCCCGACCGCGACCCAACGGAAGCCGCCATCGGCCGTGCCGTCCGCGACGATCTTGGCCGCGAAGACCATGTCGGTGTTGCGGAGCCCGGCGATGGCGGTGGGATCTTCCTCGTACCAGACGACCCACGCGACGGTGTCGTTCGGACCGGTGAACGCGATGTCGGGCTCGACTCCCGAGCGTGTCGGGTCGATGTTGAGCGTGGGATCGCCGGTGGCGAGCGCGGTCGGACCGTTCGGATCCAGCCGCTCGAGTCCCACCTGCTGGAAGCAGAATCCGTTCACGTCGTTCCCGCCCACGGGCTTCGTCCCGACCGGGCACGCCGTGCCCGCGACGGCCTGCTTCACGCCCTTCGAGACGAAGATCTGTCGCCGCGTCGTGCCGTCATCCGGGACGCCGTCGTTCTCCTCCCAGGTGACCCATGGAACTGGATCTTTGCCCGCGACGGCAGCCCCGCCCGCGACCGAGGGGTTCTCGGCCGTGCGAAGAACGTGGATGTTGAGGGACGGGAGGTGGCCTCCGCGGGCCTGGCCGGAGGGCAGCCAGAGATTGGCCGCCGCGTTGAAACGGCTGGCGAAGATGTTCGTCGGCCATCCGAGGGTTGCGTGCGGCTCGTACCACGCGACCCACGGGACCGTGCGTCCCGCACCGGCGAAGTCGATCGACGGTGCTTCGGCCTCCTCGGTCGGGTCGATGTTGAGCGACGCCGGGAACCCCTGCGTCACCCACGCGCCGTTCTTGAACGCACGAACGAAGATATGCTGCCCGCCGCCGGCGACCCTTTGCTCGAACGTCGCCCACGGCACCTGAACCTTTCCGGCCGTGAGGCTGCCGCCGGCGACGTCGGCGACGCCCGCGTCCTCGCTCGGATCGATCGAGTTCACAGGATCGTCGTTGACCTGCGCCCCGGTGGCCGGCAGCGGCAGGAATGCGGCGTGTGCCGCGGGAGCCGCGAGCAACGCGCTGGCGGCGGTGAGCGCGGCGAGCATCAGGGGAACGTTGCGCGCGCGGGTGATCGCCTCGAGACGTCGAAAATGCATGGAACGTGCTCCTTCAAGGTTGCGGCGCGCGGGTGAGCGGGCCCGTCGCCTCGAACGCGCCGGAGTGTTCATCCGCGGCGATGAAGTCGTGCACCGTCGCGCGAGGGCTCACCTGAAGTTCGCGGCGGTTCTTGCATCGTCATGGCAGCTACGCCCGAGCCGCGCGGACGGATGCAGCGGGGCCGGCATGGCTCTACCGGTTGGACCGTTGGACCCACCGCGCGATGTTCTCGCCGCACTCCCAGCGCCACACGACGGTCGCGCTCCTGCCCCAGAGCGGCACCGCCGACGCTGACGTCTCCCGGAAGTCTACGGCACCCAGGACTAGAGGATGCCGCCGCCTTTCGCGCTCAGCGGCCGCCGCTCACTTGCCTTTTGGGCGCCGTATTGTCGGGGCCCTGCGACGCTTCCTTGCCCCTCGCTTCTTCGGCGCACTCGGTCGGCCCTTCTTCGGCACCGGTGCAGAGACCTTGGCCGCCGCGGGAGGCGCCGCCACACTTTCCGTGAGGGCCCGCGGCGATACCGACACGTCACCATACCGCCTGAGCTCGGGGTACTTGGCGAAGGCTTCGGCCCTGTGCTTCACAACAAAGTCCGTCACCGCCCGGTCAAAACCCTCCCGCAACCTGCTCGCGACGGTCGCGCTCGGTGCCGGGCCGCCGATCGAGTGCGATATCACCGCCGACAGATCGCATGGCTTTGAGTTCCGCGCGGCGAGCGACAGGACTGCAGAGACGCTTTCGATCTTTTGCTGCATTCTCCCCGCCACTTCAGCCGAGTAGGTCTCACCGGCTTTTCCAAAACGCTCCGCGATGAGCTGTAGGATGGAGGTGTTATCGAGAAAGGCGTTCGAGACACCACGCGGAGCAAAGGGCCCAGCAACGATCGCCGGCACTCGAGGGCCTGTCGAGTCGAACGCGATCGCTTTCTGGAGGTTTCGGTACTTTACCGGAAGGGGAGGAACGTGGTCGAAGAAGCCGCCGTGCTCGTCATAGGTGAGGATGAAAACGGTCCGCGACCAGCGCCTCTCATCGCCCGACAGGACCGTGTAGACTTCTGCAAGAAACGCTTCGCCGGGAGCCATCCCCAGCGGAGGGTGGTTGTCACACGGTGGGCGGAAGTGCAGTGGGCAGTCGTAGTAGTCCGGCTCGATGAAGATGACGTTCGGCCAATCGGTCGCCGGCTCCTGCTTCAGGTCCTTCTTCAACTGGTCTAGGCGCCTAAAGTGGGGACGTAGGAGGTGCAAGGACAACCGGGGCATCAACGTGAAGAAAGGAAGCCCCGCTGCGTAGACGCGCCAAGAGACACCGCGCTCGAGCAGCCAGTCGTAAACGGTCTGCTGATCGGGAACGAGAATGCCGGTCTCGCCAATGTCGGTCCTTCCGCACATCGACATCAGGCGATTCGGCACCGTTGACGTCGGGATGCACGCGAACCAGCGATTGCAGACCGTGTACTGAGCCGCAAGCGCACCGGTCGCCGGAATGCTGCCGGGCGTTAGAAGACCCATGACTGGGGGATCGCTCACGGACGTGTGAACCTGCTCCTCGAAGGCCTGCACAAAGCCATCCATCGCGAACTTCCCCGTTACGGCGGAGTACCGCAGCTGAGACGCGATCGGCCCCGAGTCATGCGGCAGATCGCAGTCAAAGGAGCGATCATCCATCCAGAAGGGAGCGACCGCTTGGCCGTCGGTGTTCGGATTGATGTAGTCCAGGTTCGCGAGGTCTTCTATACCGTCGATATCCCTCCGATTCCCGTACATCGAATGGCGCAGGTGACCGAGAACGTGATCAAAGGAGCGGTTCTCCATGATCACGACCACGATCGTATCTACGTTCGCTTTGAGCTCCGCCCGCGTCATCTAAGAGCCTCCGGTCGACATTCGGTAACTACGTCGATGACGAGGATGGGCGGTACGGTGGCGCACGTCTCGTCCGGGCCGAGCGGCGCCGTTAGGAACCAGTCACCCGCGAGCGGTGATCTGGCAAACGCGCTCACGACCGTCCCAGGTGACACCGCCGCACGAATGCCCGCGTGCTCGACCTCGTAGCTCCGTTCGTCTGTCGGGTGTGAGGCCACGGTCGCGACTCTCACATCGCTCGAGAAGCGCCTCGCATGCACAGCGGCCCACACCTTCCCTCCGCTGCATCCTGGACTTGCCGCTGGATCCCCTAGGCTCGCGGCGAGAGTCTCTTTCGTCGCCACTCCACTCGCCACCTCAATCTCCTGGACGCTGGTCGTCGGGTTTCCGAAGCTCCGCGTCACGTGGAGCTCAACCCGTGTCTTCGTCGTGGGTGCTATGGTCGCGTGTCCCGCCTTGGGAACAGGGCCGTCCGGGAGGGCAGGACTCGGAGGGACAACGGTAACGCGCGGAGATCCTACGACGCTCCACTCGAGGTCCACACGTCCCCCCGCACAGATGTGCCGCGGTACGGCGGAGAAGGCTCTCACCTGCGCGTTACAGCCAGCAAGGAAAACGCCGACCGTGCCCACCATCAGAGCAGGGGTAGTCGCCGTCAGAGTTCTCTTCATGAGACTGCACGCCCCAGGGACACGGGCCTTGCGGCGCAAAGGTCTTTCGGCGGCAGTAGCGTCACCCGGTCACGAGAAGTCGCCACTCCGCCACCGACCCGAGCCGTATCGATCGAGTCCACGCAGCATCTCACCGGTCGAGAGAGTCCTCATGCCGTGGTCGTATTCGTTCGTGATCGCTTCGCTCAGGGAAAGGGACCACTGCTCGTAGCTCGAGAGCCGATCGCTCCGCAGCGCGGCTTGTGGCCGCGACGCGATCTCGGTCGCCAGCGCGATCGCCGCATCGAGCGCGGTGCCCGGCGGGACCAGCCGATTCGCGAGTCCCATGCGAAGCGCTTCCTCACCGGAAACCCCGCGGCCGGTCAGGATGAGGTCGAGCGCATGGCTGTGCCCGATCAATCGAGCGAGCCGAATCGTCCCCCCGTCCATCAGTGGAATGCCCCAGCGCCGGCAGTACACACCGAAGACCGCGTTCTCCGCGGCGACGCGGAGATCGCACCACGCCGCGAGCTCGATGCCGCCGGCGACCGCGTGCCCTTCGACGGCAGCGATGACCGGCTTGGCAAGCAGCATGCGCGTCGGCCCGACCGGGCCGTCGCCGTCGCGGTCGAGGCGACTCGCCCGCTCCATCCCCGGCTCTCGCATCGCCTTCAGATCGGCGCCGGCGCAGAAGGTGCCGTTCGCTCCGGTGAGGACAGCGACGTGGAGCGACTCGTCGGCTTCGAAGCGGCGGAACGCATCGGCAAGCGCCGCGGCCGTCGGGCGGTCGATCGCATTGGCGACTTCGGGCCGGTCGATCGTGACGACCGCGACGGGACCCTGGCTACGAAATTCGACGCTCATGGCGTGCCCTCCTTGTCAGGCTCCCAGTCAAGCCGCGGGCCCGGTGTTCCGTCAACCGGGCGGTCTGATATTGCTACGTTCCAGCGGAAGTAGTCGGAAGGCACCGGCTGAGCTACGGAGGCTGCGATGGCGCACACGGTCTTTCACACCTGCTCGCTCTGCGAGGCGATCTGCGGGCTCAAGTTCGAGGTCGAGGGCAATCGAATTCTGTCGGTGCGCCCCGACGAGGATGACGTCTTCTCCAAGGGTTACGTCTGCCCGAAGGGAATCGCCATCGCCGGCATCCACGACGACCCGGACCGGCTGCGCCGGCCGGTGCGCCGCAACGCAGCGGGCCGCTTCGAGGAGATCTCCTGGGACGAGGCCTTCGATCTCGTGGCCAGGCGCCTCGGCGAGATCCGGGAGCAACACGGCGGCGACGCGGTCGGCTTCTACTGGGGCAACCCCACCGGCAACAACCACGGCGCGCTCTTGATGGTGAGCTCGTTCACGAAGGCGATCGGCACCCGCAACCGCTTCAGCGCGGGCTCGCAGGACGCCAACCCGCGCATTGTGACCTCCTACGAGCTGTATGGCTCGTCGATCTCGATTCCGATACCGGACATCGATCGCACCGACTACTTCGTGTGCCTGGGCGGCAACCCGATGATCTCGAACGGAAGCGTCATGACCGCGCCGGACATGCGCCGGCGTCTGCGTGCCGTGCGCGAGCGCGGCGGCAAGATCGTGGTCGTCGACCCGCGTCGCACCGAGACCGCGAAGGAGGCGAACGAGCACGTCGCGATCCGCCCCGGCGGCGATGCCGCGTTCCTCCTGGCGATGGCCCAGGTCCTGGTCGAGCGCGGCCGCGTTGACCGGCGTTTCATAGAGGGCACGACCGATGGATGGCCCGAGATCGAACGACGCCTGGCTGCGTTCACGCCTGCGCGAGTCGCAGCCTTCGCCGGCGTGCCGGCCGATGTCATCGAGCGCCTCGCGTTCGAGTTCGCCGACGCGCGCTCGGCGGTATGCTACTCGCGCGTCGGCGTGTGCGTTGGCGCGTACGCCACGGTCGCGACCTTCGCCACCGACCTGCTGAACATCGTCACGGGACGGCTCGGTCGCGAGGGCGGACCGATGTTCACGACGCCGGCCTTCGACATCGGCCGCGTCGCGCGGATGGGCGGCCTGGACGGCCACGACCGTTGGCAGAGCCGTGTGCGCGGCTTGCCCGAGACGCTGGGGGATCTACCCGCCACCGTGCTTGCAGACGAGATCGAGACCCCGGGTCAGGGCCAGATCCGCGCGATGGTGACGCTGGCCGGCAATCCGGTGCTTTCCGTGCCCAACGGGAAGCGTCTCGCCACCGCCTTCGACAAACTCGACTTCATGGTGTCGATCGACATCTACATCAACGAGACCACGCGCCATGCCGACGTCATCCTGCCGCCGTGCTGGAACCTGGCCGAGGACCACATCGACTTGCTGTTCGCCTCCGTCGCCGTGCGCAACATCGCGCGTTGGTCGCCGCCGGTGGTCGAGAGGGAGGAAGGCGAGCTCGCCGACTGGGAGATCCTGCTCGAGTTGAGCGAGCGGCTGGGCGGCGGCCCGATGGGCGAGCCCTGGCTCGACCGCCCACTTCGCTGGCTGCGCCCGCTCGGCGTGCGTTGGACTCCGACGGGGTTCTTGAACCTGCTACTGCGGCTGGGGCCGTACGGCGATCGCTTCCTGCCCTGGTCGGACGGTCTCAGCCTCGAAAGGCTCAAGGCCGCGCCCCACGGCATCGACCTGGGTGCGCTAGAGCCCGGCGTCGAGCGCCGCCTGTACCACCGGGACAAGCGCATCCACCTGGCCTCGCCCTGCATGCTGAAGGCGATGGCTGCGCTCGAGCATGATCTCGACGCCAAGGGCGGCGAGAACGGCCTGGTGCTGATCGGCCGACGCGAGCTTCGCAGCAACAACTCCTGGATGCACAACGTGCCCTCGCTCGTATCGGGTCGCGAGCGCTGCGTGCTCTACGTTCATCCCGACGACGCCGCCCGCTACGAGGTCCGTGACGGCGAGATGGCGATCCTCGAAAGCCGCGTCCATCGCGGCGAAGTGCGCATCGCGGTCACCGATGAGATGCGCCCTGGGGTGGTCAGCCTGCCGCACGGGTGGGGCCATGCGGGCAGCGTTCCGTGGCAGAAGGTGGCCGGCAGCCATCCGGGCGTATCGATCAACGACTGGATCGACGACTCGGTGGTCGAGCCGATCATCGGCCAGTCGATCCTCAACGGGGTGCCAGTGCGTATCGGGCCGCCGCCTCGGGCGTCCTGAGCGGCTGGGTGAGCATCGCCCTGCCAGGCGCCGACAGGCTCAGTCCCCCGTCAGTGCGAGCCGAAACTCCACCACCGACGGCATCTCGCTCAACGTGCCCGCGAGACGGGGCGCATTCTGTCCGTTGCGCTGTGGGTCATGAGAGCCGTCCTCGGCCCACGCTTGCCGCCGTCCGGCGGCGCCGCCTCCGTCCTGCCGCGTACACGACGCAGGTGATGGGCCGGCACGTGGCGAAGATGGGGGATCGCTGGGCGGCGCTCGAGTCGATCGGCACGGGCTGGACGGCGGCCTTCGGGACGATCACCCCGAAAGTCGCCTCGAGGTCGCCCTAGGACTGGGGCAGCCAGTACACGGTGAACCGTATTGACTGAGCATTCAGAATTCTCTAAACGTCACGCATGGACCAAATCGTATCGCTGGAGGTCCACGAATGAGGCTGCCGAACACGGCGCACACCTCTCGGCCCTGGCGGATCCATGAGATCACCCGCGACTTCCGGCTCGAGGACGTCTGGGCGCTGCCGGGCGTCGGCGGCCCGGACGACTTCGCTCGGCTGGTGCAGCGATTTGCCTCATACGACCCGTCGCAAAGTTCCTCCTGCGCCGTCCGCACGCTCTTCGCGATTCGGTTGAAGCTCGGCGAGCTCCTCGGTTGGGACGACGCCGACGCCGGCCTCGGCTCCAGGGTCCCGACGCTCCGCGACCGGTTGCCGGCGGATCTGCGCGACGGCCCGTCCGGCCCGGAGTCCGACGCGCTCCCCTTCACCTCGCTGTACCTGACGGACGACGAGTGGGCGGCGGAGGGCGCCAACCGGACGATGCACGGGGTCATCCACGTCGGCTGGGTCCCCGACGACGCGGGCGGCTTCCGCGCCCAGATGGCCGTCTTGGTGAAGCCAAACGGTCTGCTCGGGGCCGCCTACATGGCCGCGATCAGGCCGTTCCGGTACCTGATCGTCTACCCGCAGATCATGCGAGAGGGTGAGAGGCTCTGGCGGGCGGGCACTCGCCCGGCATCCTGGCAAGGCGCCCCGACGTGACCCTGCCCCCAGGCCAACAGCCCATCGATGGGTTCCCGCGCTTCGGTACGCACCTCCACCGCCCCCCTCCCGCTGTCCCCATCGATCCTGTGATCGAGATCAGCGGCGCCGTGGCGAAACCCTTTCGTCCCGCCACTGGCCGAGCTGCGATGCTTTCCCCGCCGACAGCTCACCGCGCAAGGTTACAGGCCACTAGGTCAACTGCGATCAGTAGTACTCTCGGAATGGAGACGACCATGACGGTTCGGACCGATCGCATCGAGGCGACGGACTTCTATCTGCGGAGGACGGCGCTCGTCTTCGCAGCCGCGGTCCTCGTGCACGGCGCCGATCACGTCCGGCGCGGCCTCGACGCCTCGCCGACGGCGGTGATGGCCGCCGGCACCATCGGGGCGGTAGTCGTCCTGATCGCCGTCGTCCTGGTGTTTCGGCGCACCCGGTGGGCACCGCACGCCGCGATGGTCGCCGGATTCGCCACCGCCGCACTGTTCATGTATGCGCACGTGCTGCCCACACACGCGCACGTGCTGCCTGGGTTCTGGACCCTCAGCGACAGCTTCGTGTCCGAGCCGCACACGCACGTCAACTGGTTCTCGTGGGTGACGGCCGTGCTCGAGATCATCACCGGCATCGTGTTCGGTGTGGCCGGAGCTCGCGCACTGCGCGCGGCAGAATGAGGGCGTGGCTACCCAGACCGACGTCCGTCCCGATTCGACCACCGACGAGTCGACCGGCGACGACCGTCCTTCGACAGCGCAACGTTCCCGAGGCGATCCGCTCCCTCAGCACCCTGGCCAAACCCGACTACGTCGACCTCTTCACGGTCGCGACGGTTGCCGCCGCGGACAGGTCGCCGGAGCAGTGGGCGCGTGCAGCGATCGAAGACGCCGGGGGGCTCGCGGGGCAATTCATCTGGCGAGTAGTCCTCGGCCTGCGTCTCGAGCGGCGGCCCTCGCTGGACCACGTGGGCGGGTGGAAGATCGGTGATCGCGACGACAACTGGGTCAGGCTCGAGGCGGCCTCGTGGTTCCTGACCGCCCAGATCGTCGTTCAGGTCGATCCCGAGCAGGTATCCGTCGCCACGTTCATCCGATACGACCGGCCGATGGCGGCAGTCATCTGGCCGCCGCTGTCCATCGGGCATCGCCAAGCGATGCCCGGGCTGCTGCGCCTGGCTCGCGAACGTGAACTGAGGCCGCCATGGACACGCCGCTGCTGTGGCACATCCCGCTCTTCGCCTTTCGATGACGTCGACGAACGCAGCGAAGGCGCGCCCGCATTCGACGACGTTGAAAGCGAGATCGAACATCGTCGACGACGAAGGAGGCTCGAATGAGACAGCTCACCTGCACGGCGCCCCATCAGATCGAGTGGCGCGACGTTCCCGAGCCGCGTCTCGAAGGCGACACAGAGGCCTTGGTTCGTCCGCTCGCCGTGGCTCGCTGCGACATCGATCTCTTCCTGACGTCGGGCTTCGTGCCCCTGCGCGGGCCGTTCGCCCTCGGTCACGAGGCCGTTGCCGAAGTCGTTGACGTCGGCGATTCGGTGCCGGGGCTGACAAAAGGGCAACGAACCGTCGTGTCATTCGAGGTGAGCTGCGGGAGCTGCCGTTCGTGTCGTGCGGGTCACACAGCGAACTGTGACCGCTATCCGGTACTCTCCGACTACGGAATGCAGCCACTTTCCGGGGTCGAGTACGGCGGCATGCTGTCGGACATCGTCCGGGTGCCACATGCCGCGACGATGCTCGCGCCCATCGCACCCGGCCTGGACCCCGTCGCCCTGGCAAGCGTGTCGGACAACGTCCTGGACGGCTACCGTTCCGTGGCGCCCCACCTCGCGTCATTGCCCGGGGCAGACGTCTTGATCGTGTGTCACGGAGGCAAGAGCATCCCGCTCTATGCCGTGCAGGCCGCCCTCGCGCTGGGCGCCGGGCTCGTCGATTATGCGAGCGACAGCGCCGAATCGCTGGCGCTTGCCGAACGCCTCGGCGCTCACCCGTTCGAGACGAATTTCGAAAAGCCCAAGCGCCGCTATCCCATCGTAGTGGATGCGGGTGTTACACCTGCGGGCTTACAGTATGCCATCCGAGCCACGGAGCCGGAGGGCATTTTGCAGAGTGTGTCCTTCTACCCTGGCGACGTGCCGATGCCCCTCGGCCGGCTTTACACACTCGGGGTCCGCTTCTTCATCGGACGGACACATGCTGCGGCGTTGCTTCCCGAGGTCATGCCCCTGATCGAGCAACGACGGCTGCGTCCTGAGGCCGTCACGACCCGTGTCGTCGAGTGGGACGCTGCGGCCGCCGCCTATGGCGATCCGGCAATCAAACTCGTCGTCAGCCGAAGCTAAACACCTCGGTCCCGAGGCGTCAGCCGACGAGCTCGCGCGCGCGATCGACGATCACTGTGTGAACGATCTTCTGGAATCATGACCGACTGTCTTTGCGAGCCAGCCATGCGAATGGACGGATCAGCTTCCGGTACCGAGGGCGCCCTGGCGGACGGCGTACTGGCGTACTCATCGCAGACCGTCTCGACGGCCGTCCGCTCGACGGTGACCATGGTGCGGCGGCACGACTGGTCAGCCCCAACCAGTACGGCTTTGTCAGCACCAAGCACCTCCGCCGCATCGAGCTCCACACGCCGAGCCGAGCGAGAACTATCACCCCTCTGCGATCGTCGACGTGGGGATGCGTCTGCTCCAGCCCCATCCGCGGGCGCGGGTCTGGGAGGAGGAGCGACATCGCTATCTCCCCGCCTGGTCAGTGCGGCGCTTCTACCGCCTCCTCATCGCGCCCATTGCATTCCTCGGCGCTCGCGGCAGCCGGCACGGTCGGACCCCACCCGCGCCCCCTGGCTCGCGAACGTGAACTGAGGTCGCCATGGACACGCCGCTGCTGTGGCACATCCCGCTCTCGCACTTCAACGAGAAGGTCCGCTGGACGCTCGACTACAAGCGCATCCCGCATCGCCGTCAGGTGCTCGGCGCCGACTACCTGATCCGCGCCTGGCGCGCGACGGGGCGCGGCACGCTGCCAATCCTGTTCCTGGATGGCCGGGCGATCGGCGATTCGACGCATATCATCGCCGCGCTCGAAGAGCGCTATCCCGAGCCGCCGCTGTATCCCGGTGACGCCGCCGCGCTGCACCGCGCGCTCGCATTGGAAGACTATTTCGACGAGCAGCTCGGCCCGGCGCTGCGCGCGGCCATCGTCACGCCGCTCTTCCGGCACGATCCGGACCTCGCGTTGCGCGTGCTGACGACGGGCATGCCCGACAAGGCCTACCAGACGCTGCGGCCGCTGGTGTGGATCTTCCCGGCGTTCTACCGCTTCCGCCACAAGATCAGCGACTCGAAGCTCGAGGCCGATCGCGCCACCGTGAACGCCGCGCTCGACCGGATCGAGCAGGAGCGGCAGGGCCGCGCGTATCTCGGCGATGCTGGGGGCGCTGTTGCAGCCACCCGAGATCCAGTACCCGCTGCGCGTCGAGCTGCCGCCGTATCTGCAGGACTACCGCGCCACGCTGCTACAGCATCCGGCCACGCAGTGGGCGGCCGGCGTCTACCGGCTGC